>Ga0210410_10002320_pt1 | contig 17109 bp, 17 predicted proteins | sample IncBWC4MmetaG_FD_161058 | JGI IMG/M metagenome (GOLD analysis project Ga0210410, IMG submission 161058) | Forest soil microbial communities from Barre Woods Harvard Forest LTER site, Petersham, Massachusetts, United States - Inc-BW-C-4-M | ecosystem: Environmental > Terrestrial > Soil >... | reverse complement strand
CAAATGGTGCGGCAGTGACGAATTGCGCGAGAGATATACGACAGCAAGAGCAAGCAGAACTTCGACGGAGACGACGATGCGACGCACACACATTTTGCTGGCGATTTTCCTGACGGCGGCTTTCGCGCTGGGTTCGGCTTCATCTGCGCGCGCTCAGGACGCGCCGAAGTGGGAAGTCTTCGGCGGCTACACTTACATGCGCTCGAACATCGTCGTCAGCGGCACGCCATTCAATTTGAATGGCGGCAGCGGCTCGGTGGCCTATAATCTGAACAACTGGTTTGGGCTGGTCGGCGATTTCGGCGTTAGGCATCAGGGCGCCGTCGCGGGCAAACCATTCAGTCTGACCATCTACACCTACGAATTCGGCCCGCGCGTTTCCTGGCGCAACCACAGCCATCTCACTCCCTTCGCGCAAATCTTAGTTGGCGGAGGTCACGCCGGCGGCACGCTCTACACTACTTCACTGGGCACGGGACTGGCGCCGCTCGGCACCAGCAACGATTTCAATTTCTCAGTCGGCGGCGGCGTCGACTGGAAACTCAGTCACGGCTTCGGCATTCGGCTGGCGCAAGCCGAATATCTTCACTCGCAATTCCTCAATGCCAATAACAACAGCCAAAGTAATTTCCGGCTCAGCACCGGAGTTGTTTTCAGCTTCGGAAAACTCTGACCCTCACCCCATAAATCTAAAAACCGACCTGGAACGCAGAGGCCGTCGAGCGCACGCGTGTTCGTATGCGTTCGCACTTTGTCCATCCGGGGAAAAACACAAACGCGAGGCAGCAGAGAAGATTGAGAGATCTTAAGTAGCGAGCGTGATAAAACTCGCGGAGAGGACGCAAGGGGTCATTATAATTTCCGCTACAGTCTACCAAACATGATCACGACTCCCAACTGTAAGTCGTTGAAAAAATTGGCGGGGCCGACGAGGTTCGAACTCGCGACCTCCTGCGTGACAGGCAGGCGTTCTAACCAAACTGAACTACGGCCCCGTTTTATTGTGGTGGGCAGTGAGTGATTTGAACACTCGACCTTTCGGGTGTAAACCGAACGCTCTAACCGCTGAGCTAACCGCCCCGAACCATCCTACATAAGCAACGCAAAACCGTCAACGCGCCCGCGAAACTCAACGTGCGGCCCTTCCTTGACACTACTCCGAACCCGCAAGTACACTGCAATGCTACCTTTACAGGTGAGAGAACAATCGGAATGCTGCTTTCACGAGAATACGTAACTTACATCGCACAAGAAGTTGTGAAGCGCCTGGTGGCCGACGAAATGATCGAGACCAATGCGCTCGAAGAAGTCATCACGCGCGTGCGCCAGGGAATGGCCGAAGAAATGGCTGTGGAAGAACGCGTGAATGAAGAGGTCCGCCAGATTTTGGCCGATCATCAGGACGCCATGCGACGCACCGGCGTTTCGTATCAGGAAATGTTCAAGAAAGTGAAAGCGGAAATCGCCAAGAATAAGAAACTGATTCTGAGATAGCAAATAAGCGACACGTTGAAAACTTCGGAGATCCACTAGCCCATGCGTTTGAGTCGAGGAAAAATTGTTCAGCTTTCCCACGTAGTAACAAAAGTTTTGGTGGAAAGCGACAAAGTTGAGTTTGTGGAAGACCGCGACACTATTCGCCAGAAGATCGTGGATATTTTGCAGGCGCTGATGAAGGAAGAAGAGCAAGTGGATCTGGAAGTCCGTAAGAAAATTGCCTCGCAAAAGAAAAAAGAAATCGTAGAAGGCACCGAAGAATGGGATTTGCTGTACCGCAGATATTATCAGGAAGAAATGAAGAAGAAGGGCGTCGGCACCGTCACCGAACGCGATCGATAATTCCCCCGCTGCATTTCTAAGCCGTCAAAAATATTTCAGCGCCGCTACTCGTGCGTGAGGGGTCGCGCGTGAAAATAAAAAAGACGCCGTCATCGGCGCCTTTTTTATTTAGAGTAGATTGCTCGACTGTTAATTCAGCAAATTTCCAGTTCCGTCAGGCCGCTTCTTCAGCACCGGACGGTCGCTGTCGTCGCCGTTTGTCGTCTGCGTTGTACCCGCGTTCGGATCAGCGTTTCCAGTCTTCTGCTGCTCGGTCTTGGTGCGCAGAGTGGGCGAATCATTCTTGCCGCCCAACGGCTTCTTGCGGCGCTCGTAGGCCATCAATCGCGCCTTTACCGTATCGAATTCCGAAGTGGTCACCACGTAAGTGTCACGTGCCGGAAGAATTTCCGCGATTTCCTTTTCCGAAGTTACGATCCTGTCGCCCGTCGGAGGGTGATCGGAGAAGAACTTCGATATCCCGCCGGGACTGCGCTTCTCGTCCGCAAGAATGCGCTTGAAGAAGGTGATGTACGCGTTCGGATCGTATCCGGCCTTGTACATGTATTGCAGGCCCAGGTAATCCGCTTCGCGCTCGTCATTCCGCGAGAACTTCAGGAAGCTGATGGGAATCGCAAACTGCAAGCCTTCGTAAATTCCGTAGCCGGCCCATCCGCCGGGAAGAAGAATCATCAGCGGAATCATTCCCAACTGCATGATGTCTCCCTTCGTGGCGTTCTTGGTTCCGTGCCGCGCGCAGACGTGCGCAATTTCATGCGCCATTACTCCGGCCAGTTCCGATTCTTCCTTTGCGCGCAAAATCAATCCGCTATTCACGTAGAAGAATCCGCCGGGCAGCGCCATCGCGTTCACTTCGTCGGTGTCGATCACTTTGATGGTGAAGGGAACTTTGCAATCTGAATTGTTCACCAAATTTTGGCCGGTGCGGTTCACATATTCCAGCACAATAGGATCGTCCACCATCCGCGAGGTCTGCTCAACTTGCTGGGCATACTGTTTGCCCATGGCAATTTCGTGTTCGATGGAATACCAGTCCACGCCCTTGCCGACGTTTCGATTGCCGATGGCTTCAACGTCCGCTTTGGAACCGGGCTTTACGTTCGGATCAGACTTTTGCGCCACGGGAGCGTTATAGCCGGGATCGCCCGGCTGCAACTTCGGAGTTGTGCTCGTTGTCTGCGCACATGGCTGTGGCGTGGTGGTAGATGTCGGCGAAGTCTGCGTAGGGAACGTCGACGGAGTCGGTGGTGTCGGCGCAGGGAACGCCGGATCAGTTTTTGGCCACGTGGTTGTTGAAGATGTTGCAGGCTGCGTAGCCGGAGCCGTCGTTTGGCACGGCTGCGCGGTCGCACCAGCTTGTGTCGTTTTCGTATCGCTGGAAGTCTTTGACGCGTCTTGCTGCTGGAGCGCGAAAGCAGGAGCAATCGCGAATGCCAGGCCAATAGTCCCGATGGCGAGCGGGCGAAGCAGGTGCCTCATGAGTCCTCCTCGAAGCGAGCCTGGGTAGAGTATACACCCGTAGCGGCTGTCAAGCTTCGACTGTCTTCTACATATGATGATGAAAGGGTCTTTCGGGTTTCCTCGCCTCGCCGCATAAATTTGGCCGCACTGGAAGGCCGTCCAATTGACAGGCGCGCGTATTGCCCATAGATTTGATGTCAGCTATTCGCCGGACGTTGCCGGCATTCATGAGCGAAATCAAGATACAAGTCGGCCAGGTTTGGAAGAACACCGAAACGGGTAAGAGTTTTCTCGTGACCCGCATGTTTTCGGAGGCGCTGGCTACGTTTGCCGTGCTGCGCTCAACCGAGGACGACACTGCCAAGCCATTACGCGTGAAGGTGGCGCGCACGGCAAAAGGCGCTTCGCTCCCGGGATATGCGCCCGCGCAGTCGTTTGAGAGTTCCTAACCAACTTGCAGCTGATTCAACGCTTACTCAGAGCGACCGCACCGGCATCGTCACCACGTCGTCCACCTGCATCATTTCCTTCACGAAGAATGCTTCGCCGTATTGAACGCCGATCATATTCCCGTAATAACGCGACATCAGTTCGACGCGCCGGTCCAATTCGTCCAGAGGAACGTAAACTTTCTTCATGTTTCTCAAAACTTTCTTTGAAGGACGGAACTGCGACCGGAACGTCAGCGCCGCTTTATTTCTGCGCCCAAATTCTTTTGTAATATCCACTACAAATGTCGGACGCATCGGATGGTCAAACGTGGTGTACATCACTTTGAAAGGACGGAATGGTTCGCCCGCAATGGGAAGCTGCTTCAGGCCTGCAAGAAAGCACGCTTCGTAACCCAGTTTTCCGGCGGTGTAATGGTCCGGATGTCGCCCTTCCCAATATGGCAGAATCACCGTGTGCGGACGCAGCCTGCGAATGTGCTCCGCTACCGCGAGCTTTTGGTTTTGGTTTACGGCAAGACCGGAGTCCGGCAGGCCCACATTATCGCGCAACGAAACTCCCAGAATTTTCGCCGCTGCCTGCGCCTCTTTTTGACGGGTCTCCACCGTGCCGCGCGTACCCATTTCGCCCTTGGTCAGATCGAGTATGCCGGTTTTGTATCCGCGCGCCGCCATTTTGATCAGCGTGCCGCCGCAGGTTAGTTCCACGTCGTCAGGATGCGCGGCGATGGCCAGTACATCGAGTTTCATGCAGCCTCCAAAATATTGCGAATCACAATGTCGAAGACGAAGATTCTACCAGCACCGGGCGCGCCGACGACAGGTTTGTGAGTTAACACGGCTGAGGCGTACGATAACCGGGCGAGGAGAACAGAGTGTCCGATCAGAAACTTTCCGGTCGTGTAGCGCTCGTGACCGGCGCGGCAAAGCGCATCGGGCGCAGCATCGCCTTGGAATTGGCGCAGCGCGGCGCGGATGTAATTGTGAATTATCGCAGTTCGCGCGTCGAAGCCGAGCAGGTTGTCGCCGAAATTGTGAAACTGGGCCGGCGATCGATTGCTATACAGGCGGATGTTTCCGTCCGCGTGGAAGTGCAGCGCATGATTTCAAGTGTCGAAGCTGAATTCGGCCGGCTCGATATTCTCGTCAACAACGCCGGGATGTTTCAGCACGTTCCGTTCAACGAAATCACCGACGAACAATGGAACGGAATCATCGCCACCAATTTAACGTCGCAGTTTTTGTGCGCGCAGATTGCCACCCCATTGCTAAAAACTTCTGGCCGCGGACGCGTCATTAACCTCGCGTCGCTCGGCGGCCTGCTGGCTTGGCCCGGATACACCCATTATTGCGTTTCGAAGGCAGGTGTAATCAGTCTGACGCGCTGCCTCGCTCGCGCCCTCGCTCCAGACATCACCGTCAACTCTGTAGCACCGGGCACGATCACATTTGAAGGAGACGCCGCCGAACTCGAAGCCGACTTCATTCGCCGCGCGCCGCTGCGCCGCACCGGGAAGGGAAGCGACATTGCCGAAGCCGTCGCGTTTCTTGCCGAATCGGATTTTATTACCGGGCAAGTGTTGGTCGTGGATGGCGGCCGCTCGATAACGTAGCTTCAGCGCGCTTATTCAAGTGATAGCGAACCGCTGGCCAGCCTTCCGATGAGCGTGGAGTTCGCCGCCAGGAATTCGTAATCCAGCAATTCCGCCGGAGCCACCCATGCTACTTTCTGGAATGCGCCGCTCGCGTTGAATGCGACAAGCTCGTGGGCGATCTCTTTGTCGGAAAAATACTTACCGTTTTGTTCGCCCGCGATTTTCGCGGAATAAAAAACTAATTCAATCGGCGCTGATAGTTCCGCATAACGATACTGAAAGCGCTCAACTTCACGCACAATTTCAGTCTTCACGCCCAACTCTTCGGAGATCTCCCGCGTCAACGCATCGGTCAGCGATTCGCCCGCTTCAACTTTCCCGCCTGGAAATTCCCATTTCAGTGGAAACGCCTGGTCGTGCCGCCGCTGGCAAATCAGCAAACGCGAATTCCTCACGATAATCGCTGCGACAACAGTCGTCATCGCCGCGCGCGTTTCCTGGCGCTATCAGTTTTCTTCGCGGCGTGCGGATAAAACAATCGCAATAAATCCCGCACGCCATCCACCAACGGCGGCCCGGGAGTGTTAAGCAATTCATCCCGGACAACGTATACGCGCCGATTGCGCACCGCCGGAATCTGACTCCACGCCGCCACCTCATACGTTTGCTGCGGATCGGATTTCTCTCCCACCGCCGCCCACGCCAGCACGATCACATCGGGCTTTGCCGCGGCCACATCCTCATCAGAAACTCGTTTGCCCGCGGGTACCACCATTTCTCCGCCGGCAATTTCAACGAGCTCGGCCACCCACGGAGGAGAAACAATTCTCGGATGCGGCCACGCCTCGCAGTAAACTCTTGGCACTTTCATCTTCGCCGCCGAGCGAGCCTTCCTCGCCCGCCCGGGAATCGCCTGAAATTCCGCGCGCATTTGCCCCACAACTTTCTTGGCAGCCGCAGCGCGCCCCACAATTCCGCCCAGCAAATGAATATCCGACTCAACATCCGCCAGCGAACGCGGATTCATCGCCAAAAACGCCACGGGATGTTCCAGCAACTTCGCGACCGTCTCCTGCTTATATGGCACCGACCCAATCACCAGCGTCGGCCGCAAACTCATCACGCTCTCCGGGTCCAGCGCCCAGCAATCCCCCACGCGCGGCAGTTCTGCCACCTCCGGCGACACGTCGACGCACCACTTCGACACGCCCACAAGTTCCCGCCGCGCACCCAGCGCGACAAGAATCGAAGTAGCGCTGGGCGCAAGCGAAACAATGCGATGCTTCATTTGTAGGGAAGTCACAACGGCATTCTAGCCGCTAGTGGGAACCGAGGCAAAGCACGTATCACGCAAACAAAAAAGCGGGACGAATAATTTCATTCGCCCCGCTTCACAATTCAACTACAACGAGTTTATTAGTGACCTGTGGCACCTAGCGGCGGCGCGCCATACTCCGGCAACTTCGACTTCGCGCGATCGTCCCGCCGAATTTCCAGCTCATCAAATAACATCGAAGGACTAATCACCGTGGATGGAATTCCACCCGAGCGGTTGCTGACGAACTGATCGTTCCCGACGGCAATCAAATCATTTCGCAGTCCGCGAATATCCAGTTCATTCAGCAAGGCGCCGCGCACCAATTCCTCGTGGCCGTCATTCGCCCACACGCGATACAGCAATCGCGGCGAAGTCAGTCCGCCAAAAGTTTCCACGCGATACGCGTACGGTTTGCCCTGGTCCTTGCACATCTGAAGTAATTTCGCTTTCAGGTCTGCCGGTGACGCAGCATCACTTCCGCGCAGCGTCAGCACGCCATAATGCGGTTGCGGCGCGCCACCCAGCGGAGCCAAATCGTGTCCATTGGAAGCAGGGAAGTCCGGAATCGGCTGCCGCCCAATTAAATAATTGACGAGCTGCCCTTTTTCGATCACCGTCACCGGCGCCACGCGCACGCCGTCGTCGTCAAACGTGTAGCTGCCCGTCAAACTGTGTCCCTGAAATGTAGCTTGCGTGGGATCGTCCACCACCGTAATAAACGGAGGCAGGACGCGGCTCTTGAACGCCGACGCAAACTGTCCCATGGTGCGTCCGCCGCGCCCAGGCAAAGTTTTCCGCCCCGCCGCATTGTCTCCAATCAATGTCGCCAGCACGTCGCTCGACGCGTCCGGCGAAAGCATCACCGGCCCGCGATATTCTTCGTCCACCACCGGCGCTTCGCGAAGCTGTTTCAGCGTCGCCACTACTTGCCGTGCGTTTGCTACAAACGCCTCCTCCGTCGGAAGCTCCGCTGGTGTTGCCACCAGCCACGCGGGCGAACGATCCAGCCGCATCCCGTCTTTGGCTTGTGTGCTGCCGGTCAACGAAGTTGCGAATAAAGTTTGTCCGCGGCGCGTGACGCTGCCTTCGCTGTTAATAAAATATTCATTCACCACCGTGAAGCGCGCCGAAGCGGTCAGCAATTGCACTTCGGGATCTTCGCGATACGTCCCGCTCGCTGCTTCCAGCATGTGCGTGACGCGCGGCTCGTCAAATTGCAGCTTCGCCAGCGGCCCCACCGCCACCAGCGGCTCAGCATGCGCGAAATCGTCCACCGATTCATTCAGCGTGAGCTGTTTCATCATCGCTTGCTTCGCCGCCAGCGCTTCACCCGCCGCTTTGTACGCAGTGTCCGTTGTCAGCCACAGCGCATGACGCAACGCGTACACATCATTTTCAACCGGCGCGGATTCCGTTTCGCCTTGTCCCTGCCCGAAATAACTATCTTGTTTGTAATCGCCGATGCGCACCACCGCGCGCAACGCCCGCGCATGCCATCGCTGGCCGATCACCAGCGAGCCGAATTCCGCCTCGCCGTCAAATTGCTCCACATCCGTCACACGATATTCCAGGTAGTATGGCCGCGCGACGCTTTCCATTTTCAATTGATCTTTGGAGCGCGTCAGTTCCGCCAGCATCGCCTGCAAAATCGGATCAGCATTCGCCGCCGCGGCCTGCGCCGCAAGAACGGTGGCCGATGGCGCGGCAATCGCCGGCATTCCCGCGGAACTTTGCGACGAAGCCGATGCATTCTGCGAAGCGCCCGCTTGTTTCGCACCAGCCCGCGCAACCGACGTCCACGCGCCCAGCACCGCAACTCCGCCAACAATCACCACCACCGCAAATTCAAATAGCCTTATTGAATTCCTTCGTGACTCGTTTCCGCGTGCGCGCGGGATTCTCATCGCGAACCTCCCGCGGCATTATTTGTCGATGAAGCCGACGCAGTCGTCGGCGGTGGAAGTATCGGAGGCCGGTCGCGCCCATGGCCCTTCTTCTGCACTTCCATTTCAGAAAACATCATCATCGGCGCCGAAGCCGAAACCGGAACCCATCCCGATTCCGCTCCGCAAACTCCGTTGAACACGTCCACTTTATTTCCCGTCGCTACAATCCTCTGTAATGCGGCGATTGGAGTGCCCACCATGTCCACTCCGCGCACCAATTCGTCGGGACGCCCGTCCGCATACACCCGCCACACAATAATCGGCAGCACCTGAAACGCTTGCGGACTTTGCCTCTGCGTCAAAGTGAATCCGCCTTCCACGTCTTCAAAATAAAGTCCGTAAGTTTTACCCTGCTTTTTAATTTCCTCAATAAACTGCTTCCGCAAATCCGCATCCGGAACTGTCTTTGTGGAAATCACTTCCAAATTTCCCTGACGTCCCGTGGCCATGCGTCCCGGCGACCGCCGCCCATGTCCATTCGAGTTGCTGAAATTCGTCACCGGCATGCGTGACATCAAAAAATTTCGCAGAATTCCATCCTTAATCACTTCCACTCGCTGCGCCGGAACTCCCTCATCATCAAATTCGTAGGTTCCCGCCAGCTTCACTCCGCCAATTTCCTTCAGCGTCGGATCGTCCACCACACTCAGGAAGCTCGGCAGAATCGGTTCGCCGACTTTCTTCGTAAATGTCTGTCCCTCTTCTTCCCCACGTTGACGATGTCCTTCCAATCGATGTCCCAGCACTTCGTGGAAAAATACCGCCGCCGCGCGCCCGGAAAGCAAAGCAGGCCCCGCATAGGGATCAGCCACAGGCGCCGATCGCAACGCCTTCAAATCTGACGCCATCTTTTCAATTTTCTTGGAGATCTCTTCGTTCTTCGGCAATTGCTCCGGCGTGGGCGCTTCAAAAGTTTCCACGCGCATTAGTTCCATTCCGTCATCCGCGCGCGTCACCGCTTCCAGCACCAGACGCGCCGAATGTCCCGGTTGCGCCAACCGCGTGCCCTCGGAAGAAACCACGAATTGCGTTCCCTGATCGAACGTCAGCGAAGCCACCGAATTATAAATGTAGTTAAATTTCTTGAACTCCGCCGAATATCCCTTCACGCGCTCTTCCCATTCTTTCTGATGAACGGGAACAGGCGTGCCGCCCGGCACAATCGCTTCGTGAGGTTTCTCCACGGTAAAATCCGCGGATTTATCTTCTTCCTCGGACTGCACCGCCTTCTGCGTTTTCACATTGGTATAAACCTGCGACGCCTGCCGATATTCATTATTGGTCATCAGCCACAGCCCGCGCGCCACCGCGTCGCGATTCGTTCCCATGGGCAATGTTGCGCCCGCGATTCCCGATTCGCGCCCTTCGCCGTGCGTGTTGTCCAAAGCAGGCGATCCCACGCGCATGGTCACGTCCGCCGAACGTTGCTTCGACACCACCGAGTTCATCAGGCTGCCTTCGGCCGCGTTAATGGCCACATTCTCCCGGTCAAATACCGCGTAACTAATGTAGTAAGGCGCCGGATCGGATTTCGCCAGCGAACTTTGCGCCCGCGTCAATTCCTGCTGCATAGTGCCCAGCAACATTTCGGAATCCGGATCAGCCAAAGGAAGCGCGGCGCAAGTCACCGCCAACGCTGACAGGGAAGTAACCACCACGATTCGCCGCATCACTCTCGGAAATAATTCGCGCCCGCTAAAATTCAGTCTATTAAAATTAAGCATGATTATCCGGAACTCCGTCAGGCAAATTTTCCGCAGAACTCTTCACCAGGGAACGCCATTCTCCCGAATGGCGCTCTCGCAAAAACTCAATCATCTATGATGAACCGCCCCACTCCCGCGAGCAACGTCATAACAAAGAACGGGAGCGCAAATTGCACTCCCCACATACTTAGACGCACTTTCCGCCGAAAAGGGTTCCAGCGCCGGTTTTGGTAGCACAGACATTCCTGTCGGTGCGCTACGATAGCTAGCGCTTGTCGTATCGCGCCGCCGTAAACGCGCCCAATGTATTCAAATCTTTCATCTCCGGCATAGGCAAATATGTCTTCCCCGAGAGTCTCAAGTCCCACCTGCCATCAACTACTCGCAAGGCGAACACTTGCTGCTCTTCGGCTTCCGGATTCGGGTCGCCCGTCATTGGCATCGTTCGATACACCACGCGAGACGTTATCGTTACCGCGTTCGCGTCTTGCTTCCAGTGCCCAGCCGACACCACGAAGCCATCTCCGTGGGAAATCAGGACGCTTCCGTCCTTCTGTCGAATCAAAAGACAACCTAGAGAAGTAAAATCTCCGTTCGGGTAGAAAACCAGTATCGTCGCCCGGCTCGTCTTAACAGGGAGGTGCGCATCACGCGGCGGCGAATCCCAATGAATCGGCTGCCCACCGACCAGCACCCACTCCGTTTTGATCTGCGTCTGTTGTGCGAACGCGACTCCAACGAGAATAAACAATAATGCAAACACGCGGATGATTCCGTATCTCATAGCCCCGCTACTCCCTATCCCTCTCCCCATCCACAATCAAAATCGTCCGGTAAAGCACCTCCGCCCCATTCGCCACATCTGTCCACGATGTAAACTCCTTCGGCGAATGACTTATTCCCCCGCGGCTGGGCACAAATATCATTCCAAATGGAGCCACCGACGCCATTTCCTGCGCGTCATGTCCCGCGCCACTCGGTAAATCCATCGTCGCCAGCCCTAACGACTTCGCCGCATCGCGAATCGCCGACTGCATCGCCGCGTCCGTCTTCGCCGGCTTCACCACCGCCGACTTTTCGCAATCCGTCTCCACATTTTCTTCCTTATCAATCTGCTTGATCTTCTCCGCGACGCTCGTCCACATGCGCTCCACTTTCGTCGCGTCCAAATCGCGCAACTCAATTGGGAACTCCACACGTCCCGGAATCACGTTGATCGCTCCCGGCTCCACTTTCATGAATCCCACATTTCCAACCTGACCGCCCGGCTCGCTCCGCACCACCTCGCGCACCGCCAATAATTCCCGCGAAGCCGCCGCCAGCGCGTCGCGCCGGCGATCCATCGGCGTCGTCCCCGCATGATTCGCAAATCCCGTCACCACGCAACTCCATCGCGTGATCCCCACAATTCCTTGCACCACGCCAATGGGAATTTTCTTTTCGTCCAGATGCGGCCCCTGCTCGATGTGCAATTCCAAATATCCGGCCAGCGTCCCGCGCGCAATCCGCGCATCCATCAATCGCGACGGATCCTGCCCGTACTTGCGCAGCCAGTCCGCCACCGACCGCCCTTCCTCATCCCTCCGCGTCAGAATCTCCGGCCCAATCGACCCGCCGGCAATTCCCGATCCCATCGTGCCCACGCCAAAATGATTCCCCTCCTCATTCGTCCACACCACCACTTCCAGCGGATGCCGCGTCGTCACCCGCCCTTCATTCAACGCGCGAATCACCTCAATCGCACCCAGGCTCCCCACGTCGCCATCAAAATTTCCGCCATGCACCACCGAATCAATGTGCGACCCGAAAAGCAGCACCGGCAAATGCTCGCTGCCCTCGCGCCGCCCAAAAATATTTCCCGCCCCATCCATCCGCACCGTCAATCCCGCATCGGTCATCAACCCCATCACCCATTTCCGCGCCGCCAATTCCACATCCGAATATCCCAGCCGAGTGACGCCGCCATCCGCGTTCCGGCCATACTCGCTAAGTTTCTCCAGCGAAGCCTGCAAGCGTTGCGAATTGACGTGAAAGCCTTCTTGCGCTGCAGCACTCCGCAACCCCAACGCAGCAAGAACAACTAGCACAACAACGATCTTCGAAGGGGCCACCTTCAAGTGGGCCGCTCTTGGTCTCGTTCTAATCACGTCCGCTCCTCCTCTTGCTTCGCGTCTTGGCTCTTCCACGGTGGCGCCCATGCCACGTCGCTTTTCGGCTTGCCGTTCCAATCCATCGTCATCGAACCCGAATGCGGATAACTCCGTGCATCGGCGCACAATCCGGCGCGAACAGGATTCAACCACACATACCACACCACCGCATTCAAAGAATCCGCCGCGCGCAATATGTGATCATAATATTTCTTCTGCCAAAGACGCCCGCCGGTCTCTGCCTTGTAATGAAACGCTGTCAGCTGCTTGAACGCTTTAACAAATCGCACCACATCGCTCTCTTCGCGCGAGCCCTCTGCAACCACGTGAACGTGATCCATCATCACGCAATACGCGTGCACCCGAAATCCTTCTGCTTCAGAAACTCTCTTGAGGGCTAATATCATTAAAACGGCTTGGGCCGTATCCGCAAATACGCGCCGTCGCTCCTCGCAACAAAACGTCAGGAAATAGATACGGCGCCCCTGGTATCTGGAGTGATCCAGGCGAATCGTTTTTCGTTCGGGCAACATCGGCGCATTGTACTCCAGGCATAAACACAGCGGCCCACCTTTAGGTGGGCCGCTCCTTTGACTTGATTCTTCTTTCCACGAATCATCCTCCAACAATTTCAGTACCAGGTACTAAATTCCTTTTGACTGACCATATACTACTATGACAATCTAGATTGCAGACTGGGACTCTCCATTCGAATAGAATTCCCGAAATGGGAATCGCCCCCTTGCCCTGACGTAGGAAGGGCCTGCCGGACTCAAAAATCCATCGATTTGAAGAGGTTTTGCAGTCCTGATCCATTAATTCGGGCTAAGCTCTTTAGATTCAGCATCATCTGTTAATAAAGGAGTAATCGACGTAAGTCCTTTATTTGCAATACATACGCCACTAAAAGCCGTAACCCCTGTATTTGCAATACATACAGAAAACAGGGGGGTGGGGGGTACAGTTAACAATAATCATGTCGACCAAACGCACCGGTGCCAACATTTCGTCACGCGCCAATTGCGCCTTCGCCGCGAGATTGCCATACTGCACCCAATATCTCGGCCCAAATTGGCTGCCCGTAACGAGTGGAGGTATGTAACGTGAAAAAAACTTCGCGAGCAGCAACAGCCTCAATCTTGAGTGTGGCAGGGTTCCTCTGCGTTCTCTGCGCCTCTGCGTTGAATACGCACTTTGTTGCCGCGTCGCCCGCGATTTCGTCCTCGCCATCACAGGCAACTCAATCTCAGCCCAGCCTCGTCGCCCGCGTCGGTGACACCGGATTCATCCAGCTCACCGCGGAAAGTTTCAACAGCCTTTCTCTAAGTCAAAAACTGGACGCCTACTGGCTCTACATGGCTGCCGTCGCTGTTCATCCCATTGTTTACGATCAAAATTCCGTCTACGGGCTTCGCGAAAAACATTTGCTGGAAACCATTCTCACAAATTCATATGGGATCGATCCCGCCGTCCTCCAGAAAATCACTGACTATGCCATGCTTTTCTGGGGCAATCAGGGAAATCATTATTCCTTCAACTCCCACAAATTCGTGCCCACCTTCACCCGCGAAGAACTAAAGGCCGCCATCACCCAGGCCATGCGTAACGGCGCATCCGATAAAATTGAGAAAGAAGCAGTTGAACTCGACAAAACTATCTTCGATCCGGATTTTCAGCCCATGCTTACAATGAAGAATCCCAAGGATGGCGAAGATCCGTTGCAAGCCAGCAGTAACAATTATTATTCCGGGGTCACGCTGAAAGATCTGTTGAGTTACACCGAACACTACCCGTTGAATTCGCGTCTGGTGAAAAAGAACGGCAGGCTGGACGAAGAAATTTACCGCGCCGGAACTCCTGACGGAAAAATCCTCGGCGGTCTGTACGCGCGCCAGCTGAGTCTGGCCATCGCCAATCTACAACACGCCCTGCCTTACGCTCCCGCCTCGCAGAAAAAAGTGATCACCGATCTAATTCGCTACTACCAATCGGGTGATCCCAAGGATTGGCTGCAAGTTGGCGCGGACTGGGTCGGTGACAAAACAAATCCTGATTTCTCGAACGGTTTTGTGGAAGTTTACAAAGATCCCCGCGGACAAAAGGGCGCGATTCAGGGATTTGTGACCATTGTTGATGAAAAACTGAATCAGATGATGAATAAGTTCGCCACAAACGCCGCCTATTTTGAGCAGCGCGCCCCGTGGGACCCGCAATATAAAAATCCCAATCCGAATCCGCCAATTGTGAACGCCGTGGAAGCACTGGTCGAAACCGGTGATTTTGAAGTGAACACCATCGGCGACAATCTTCCGAATGAAGCTGAGATTCACGCGAAATACGGGTCGAAGAGTTTTATTTTCACCAACTCAATTCGCGCGCTGAGCGAAGCTGCGGGGCAAAAAATTGTTCAGGAATACGCTTACTCGCAGGAAGAGAAAGATCGCGCTCGCGAATACGGCGCGCTGGCCGCGAACCTGATGACCGCCATGCACGAAGTGATCGGCCACGGCTCAGGCCGACTCAGCCCGAAACTGAACAAAGAGCCGGCCTCCTACATCAAAGAATATTATTCCACGCTGGAAGAAACCCGCGCCGACCTGATGGCACTGTGGAATTTCTGGGATCCAAAGCTGAAAGAAATGGGCGTGGTCACTAACGACGAGGTCGCCAAAGCGGCATACGACAGCGAAGCCCGCGCCGCGCTGGTGCAACTTCGCGAGGTTCCTACCGGCGACACTATTGAAGAAGATCACCGCCGCGGCACGCAGCTCATCGTGAACTTTATTCGCGATAAAACCGGCGCGATTGAGCCCACCGAGCTAGACGGCAAAGAATATATGGTCGTGAAGGACTACGCGAAAATGCGCGAAGGCGTGGGCATGTTACTGGCTGAGTTGATGCGCATCAGAGCGGAAGGGGATTACGACGCCGCAAAAGCGCTGATTTCAAAATATGGAATTCATTTCAATACCGAATGGCGCGATCAAATCGTAGCGCGTTTTAAGAAACTGTATCTCCCCACTTTCTCCGTGGGAATTTATCCGAATTTGGATCTGCACAAGGATCGCGACGGCAAAATAGATGACGTGATCATCAGCTATCCGCGCAACATCATGCAGCAGCAATTGCGCTGGGCAAAAATTAACGGACAATGAGAGAAAAAATATGACCGCCTCTCCGAGCATGCATAGCGTCGCCGTTCTCGACCATTTCAAAAATCCACGCCACGCCGGCGAACTGGAAAACGCCGACGCGAATGTCGAGGTAACAAATCCTGTCTGCGGAGACACCATGCGCCTTTCCGCGCGCGTGAAAGACGGCCGCATTGCCGAAGCGAAATTTCTCGCGCGTGGCTGCGTCACCTCCATCGCCTGCGGCTCGGTGCTTGCAGAAAAAATGCAGGGCGCGCTGCCCGCGGAAGTTACCCGCATCACTCCGGAGCAAATTTCCGAAGCACTGGGTGGATTACCCCCCGCAACATTTCACGGCGCGCAATTGGCCTGCGACGCGTTGACAGCGTTGTTTGAAAAAATGAAGTGAAGCGACGGGATTTTGCGATCTAGGCCTGGTTAGTTGCGCTGCGGAAAATTTCCGGATCGTTCAAATTTAGAACGATGCCTTCTTCGCTGGTGGGAACTTCACAGACGTCTTTCGCGTGTTTCCAAACTACAGACCGCGCTCCAGTTTCTTCCGGCGCGCCGAGAAGTTCAGGAAATAATTTCGAGGAGAAAATTGCCGGATGCCCGCGTTTGCCGTGAAATGTCGGCAGGACAATTGATTTTCCCGACGAGTAAAACGATCTGACGAGTTCGCCCACCAGCGCGGAAGTTATCAGCGGATGATCGACCAGACAAAGCAAAACTCCATCGCACGGTTTTGCTGCGATACTTTTCAGCGCGGCTTTAATGGACGAAAGCTGGCCGGATTCCCAATCAGGATTCACAACGGTCTGTTCCGGCTTCAGGCCGACATGTTTGCTGATTGCTTCCGCGCCCGCGCCAAGAACAATTAGTTGTGCACCGATTTTCGGATGGTAAGTAATGTCCAGAAGATGTTCCAGGAATGTGCGGTCGTTATAAGGCAGAAGCGCTTTAGGCGAACCCATTCGCTTCGATTCCCCGGCAGCGAGAATGACAGCGGTCAACATTTCCGGATCAGCCTTCTTCCGTAAGAGCTGCTCGTGAGATTTGCACCGCTTTGTCCGCCAGTCCAACCGCGTGACGGCGAACCGCGATTAATTCCGCGGTAATGCTGATGGCAATTTCTTCCGGGGTCAGCGCGCCGATATCGAGGCCGACCGGCGCATGAACGCGCGCGAGTTGTTGAATGGAAATGCCTTCGCGCTCCAGCGCTTCGTAAACGCTGAGCACTTTGCGTTTGCTGCCGATCATGCCGATGTAGCGCGCGTCGGTTTTCGCGGCCCATCCGAGCACGCGCATGTCATCGCGATGTCCGCGAGTGACAATTACGAGATAACTGGATGCATTCGGCTTCAGCTTCTCGAATGCTTCTTCGTAGCTTGTGTAGATTTCCTGCGCCATCGGAAAGCGTTCAGCGTTGGCGAATGTTTCGCGGTCGTCGATGATACCGACGGCAAATCCAGCAGTATGCGCAGATTGCGCCAGCGCCATAGAAACGTGACCGC
>Ga0210410_10002318_pt1 | contig 17116 bp, 18 predicted proteins | sample IncBWC4MmetaG_FD_161058 | JGI IMG/M metagenome (GOLD analysis project Ga0210410, IMG submission 161058) | Forest soil microbial communities from Barre Woods Harvard Forest LTER site, Petersham, Massachusetts, United States - Inc-BW-C-4-M | ecosystem: Environmental > Terrestrial > Soil >... | reverse complement strand
AGGTGCGGCGGCCATGAGTAACCGGGTGCGTTGTCCCAGTTCGGTTTGGGGCACTCCGGAGAAAGGGGCCAGGTTTCAAAGTCCGCCGAAATCGCTGCGATTTCCGAATCCGCTGCGGTTGGGGAACATGGTCTAAGGCCTGTTCACTGTCATCCGTAATTACGGGTGGAGCGCTATCGAGAGGTGGCTGCCACGGGGTTCGCTCGCGGTTCCTTCCTTTCCGAAAGCTCTCTCCCATTTGCGTCAACGAATCATGAATCTCTTTGAACTAACGCGCGCGTTGGTGGACATCGACTCTACCACGGGCCATGAAATGCCCGTGGTGGACTTCCTCTATGCTTACCTCTCCCGTTTGGAATCAAAATACAATGCACGCCTCGATCGCCTCACTGCCGAGCCCAATCGCGACAACCTTTTCATCTCATTCGGCGAACCAGATGTCACCCTCTCCACGCACATGGACACCGTTCCGCCTTTTTTCCCCTCTCGCGAAGACGCCACGCACATCCACGGTCGCGGCTCCTGCGACGCCAAGGGCATCATCGCCGCCATGATCACCGCGGCCGAATCTCTTCTCGCCGGCGGCACGCGCAATTTCGCCCTCCTCTTCGTCGTTGGCGAAGAGCGCAGCAGCATCGGCGCCATCACCGCCGCCGCATCTCCGCGTGGCTCGCGTTTCCTCATCAACGGCGAACCCACCGAGAATCATCTCGCCCTCGGCTCCAAGGGAGCTCTCCGCTACGAGCTCATCTCACGCGGCAAACTCGCCCACTCCGCTTATCCGCACCTCGGCCATTCCGCGATTCACTCGCTGCTCGACGCCCTGCAGGAAATCCGGGCATTTCCACTGCCGTTGGATCCCGTGCTCGGCCCTTCCACGCTCAACGTCGGCACTATCTCCGGCGGGCGCGCTCCCAATGTCGTCGCCGACGAAGCCCGCTCCGAAATCATGTTCCGCCTCGTTGGCGACCCTGCTTCTACTCGCGCGGCCGTTGCACGCATCGCTAGTGCCTTCAAAGTCGAAGCCCACGAAGTCCTCTTCTGCCCCGCCGTCCGTCTTTCTCCTCTACTGGATCTTCCAACCACGGTCGTTGCCTTCGCTACCGACATTCCCAGCTTCGACGGCTCCTGGGGTCAGCCCTACCTCATTGGCCCCGGCAGCATCCATGTTGCCCACACCGCCGAAGAACGCATCCCGAAATCCGAGCTGACCAACGCTGTGGATATCTACGCCCGCATGGTCCGCCAACTTCTCACCACCGGAGCTCCGCCCGCATGAGCATCCCTCTCGCCATCGTCGGCCACGGCAAAATGGGTCGCCTCGTCGAGCAACTCGCTCCGCAACACGGCTTTCAAGTCGTTGCTCGATTCACCAGTGCCAGCAGTGCCTCGCTTTCCCGCGAGACTCTCGCCGGTGCCACCACCGCCATAGAATTCTCCGCTCCCGCCGCCGCTCCCGAAAATATTCGCCGCCTCGCTGCTCTCGGCGTTCGCACCGTCTCCGGCACCACCGGCTGGTACGATCACCTCCCGCAAATTCGCAACGCCGTCGAAACAGCAGGCTCTGCTCTGCTCTACGGCCCCAATTTTTCCATCGGCGTGAATCTGTACTTCCAGATACTCGCGCGCGCCGCATCTCTGATTTCCCGGCATCCCGAGTACGAAGCCTGGGGCTGGGAAATTCACCACTCCGCCAAGAAAGATGCTCCCTCCGGCACCCTGAAAAAACTCGCCGAAGAAATCCAGGCCGCCGGTTATTCCGGTCCGCTGAATCTCGCCGCCAACCGCGCCGGCTCTCACACCGGCACGCACGAAATCGGCTTCGACTCTCCCGCCGACACGATTACCTTGCGCCACACTGCCCGCAGCCGCGAAGGCTATGCCCACGGCGCCCTTCAGGCCGCCCGTTGGCTTCAGCAAAAAAAAGGCGTCTACGAATTTCGCGAAATTGTCTCCGAACTTGGAGCAGCGAAAGCTTTGGTGTAGTGGCCGGTCTTTAGGCCGGCCAGAATTAGATTTTGGATTAATCAAAAGAAGGAGCAACTCATGTTTACCGGAACCGGCACTGCACTCGTAACACCATTTCGCACCGACGGCTCGCTCGACGAAACCGCCCTCCGCTCACTCGTCAAGCGCCAACTCGACGCTGGCATCAACTTCCTCGTCCCCTGCGGCACCACGGGTGAAAGCCCTACGCTCGCGCACGCCGAGCATCTCCGCGTCGTCGAGCTCACCCTCGAAATCGCCAAGGGCAAAGTTCCTGTCCTCGCAGGCGCCGGCGGCTACAACACCGCCGAAGTCATCTCCCTTGCCAAGGAACTCCAGCATCTCGGCGCCGACGGCATCCTCTCCGTCACTCCCTATTACAACAAGCCCACGCAGGAAGGCCTCTTCCAACACTTCAAAGCCATCGCCTCCGCTGTCAATTTGCCCATCATTCTTTACAGCGTTCAAGGCCGCACCGGCGTCAATATCGAGCCGTCCACCGTTCTGCGCCTCTCGCAAATTCAAAACATCGTTGGCATCAAGGAAGCCTCCGGGAACATCTCCCAGATGGGGGCCATCCTCAACCTCGTTCCAAAGGATTTCCTCGTCCTATCCGGTGACGATTCTCTGACGCTCCCTCTCATCTCTCTCGGTGGCCGCGGACTGATCTCCGTCGCCTCCAACGAAATTCCGGCGGAAATGACCCGCCTTGTTCAATCCGCACTCTCCGGCGATTTTGCGGAAGCACGCCGGCTCCATTTCCAGTATCTTTCTCTGATGGACATCAACTTCGTCGAATCGAATCCCATTCCCGTAAAGGCCGCATTGGCCGAAATGGGTCTGCTTCAGCCCGTCTGGCGCTTGCCCCTCGTTTCGCCCAAACCGGAGAATCTAGCGCGCATTCGCGCCGTTCTCGAATACCTGAATCTCATCGAGAGAGTCCATGTTGCAAGATCAAATTGAATCTCTCTTCGATGCTCCGCCGGCCGCTTATTCGGCGGAGCATCACTCCCTTTTCTTAGCCTTCAAGAAAGCCCTCAATCGTGGCGACGTTCGCGCTGCTGAACCGGATTCCGCTTCCCCCGCGGGTTGGCGCGCCAACCCCTGGGTGAAAAAGGGAATCCTCCTCGGTTTCCGAATGGGCTCCATCGTGAACATGTCCGTCGATTCTTCGAAGCTGCCATTCTTCGACAAATCCACCTACCCGCTTCATTCCTTTTCTGTTGCCGACGGTGTTCGCATTGTTCCTGGCGGTTCCAGCATTCGCGACGGCGCGCATATCGCCCGCGGCGTAATCTGCATGCCGCCAATGTTCGTCAATGTGGGCGCTTACGTTGGTGAAAACACAATGATCGATTCTCACGCCCTTGTTGGCTCCTGTGCGCAGGTTGGCCGCAATTGCCACATTTCCGCCGGCTCCCAGATCGGTGGCGTACTTGAACCCGTCGGCGCTCTTCCCGTTATCATTGAAAATGATGTCCTGGTTGGGGGGAATTCGGGGGTCTACGAAGGCACTATCATAAAATCCGGCGCTGTCCTCGGCACTGGCACCATTCTCAACCGCTCCATCCCCGTCTACGATCTCGTGCGCGATGCTGTTTATTCAGCGAGCGACGACAAGCCGTTGATCATCCCCGAATACGCCGTCGTCGTCCCCGGCTCCCGCGGCGTACTGCATCCCAACGGCCAAAAATGGGGAATCTCGCTGTCCTGCGCCGTCATCGTCAAATACCGTGACGACAAAACCGGCTCCCGCACCCAGCTCGAAGACTTCCTCCGCTAACGCGAAGCCCGTAGCGGCCACTTTCAAGTGGCCCCGCTCCAGCTTTGGAGTGGGGCGGCTCTGCCACCGCTTTTGCGATCTCGACCATTCCTCCCTGCAATTTTTTCTCTGGAGAAGGCTAGAGCTCAATCCCCATCTTCCTCTTCCTCACTTCTGCAAGAGTTCCATCAAATACTCATTCGCTTCCTTCGATCCCATCAGCGAAAGTTTCTCCACGGCCTTTTTCTTCAACTCTGGATCTTTTTCCGTTTTTGCCACCGCAATCAGTCCCTTCGCATCTCCCGCAATAAATAACGCATCCAGTATTTCCACTTTCACGCTGCGATCCGTTTCCTTCGGATACATGGCTTGCAATTCGGCCTGGCCGCCGGTAACCCCCAGGTTCCGGATGGCTTCTTTTCTCAACTCCGGATTCGGCTCGTTCTTTGCCAGCGCCGCAAGCTGTTCACGGTCGCCCGAAATGATGTAGCTCCGGATCACCGCACGCTTCACCTCAGGATCGTTGCTTGCCTTGTACACCTCCGCCAGTATTTTCCCGGCTCCCTTGCCGCCAAACATGGCCAGGTACGACACCGCCTTTCTCTGCAGATCCGGATAGCTCTGGCCCCGCGCAATCTTTCCCAGTACCTCTTCCGCCTGTGGCGATCCATTCTGCGCCAGCACGAACAACGCCTTCGATTTCACCCGCGGCGAGCCTGATCCATTCAGAATCCCTTCCACCAGCGGAATAGCCTTCTCCGGATTGTTGTTCATCAATCCCTGCAATGCCAGCAGTTTCAAATCCTCGTCGTTTTGCGCTTCCGGATTCGCTTTGGATCCCGTCGTCGAACGCACCTCGATCTCCAGTGCTTCGCCATCCTTTTTCCAGCGGCTCTGCGGATAGCGCTTCTTCAGTTCGGCAATCGTCCCGATTGCCGCCTCTTTCTTTCCCTCCCGGTTCTGCGCGTAAGCCGTCCAATAGAGTGCCGCATCCGTCTGCGGACCGTTCAGCTTCACCAGTTCGGTGAACGACCGCTCCGCTTCCCGAAACTCATCCTGGTCGAGCGCCTCGCGTCCCTCGTCGTACAGCTCCTGCATGCGTTCCGCTCGCTCCTGTTCCGCTTCCCGTACCTGCGCCTGGCGATCGCGCTCTGCTCGCTGCTTCTCGTCCTGATTCTCATCGAGAGTTTCCGAGGCCTGCCCCTTTCCCCCGGTTTGCGCCGCAATCGTGCCAGAGCAAATCGCCAGGTTCAGCATCGCTGCCGTGAAGCAGACCATTCCGGCACGCCCAAAAGTTCTGCCCATACTCATACTTTTTTCCTCTCCGTCCCTCTCGAATTGCCTTCCGCTGGCTTCGCGTCAGGATTTGCCCTCCGCTCATCCAGCCCCTGCTTCACCACCCGCACCTTGAACAAAAGCCCCTGCTCCTCAATCCGCTTCCGGATCGTTTCAAACGCCGCTGGAGTCAATTCCTCCGGGCTGTTGGCAATATCCAGCAGCACCCGCTCCAGTTCATCGAGCGTGTTTGCCATCACCTGATCGCCCTCTTTCAGTGCGGTCTGGCGGTACAACCGGTTCTCCTCTACCAGGTCTTCCGCGCGGCGTTGCGTCTCCGAAATATGGATTGCCTTCTGTCCCTTTTGTGCCGGCGTGTTTTCCAGTTCCATCAGCACCATTTCCGTGCGCCCCAAATGCTCTCCCACGGCCACCACCAGGACGCGCTCGCGCACCTTCGCCGCACCCGCCTGCTCTCCGATCGGTGGCGGCTGCCGTGTCCATCGCCCCGCGACAAACGACAGAATCACCAGGGCCACGACGCCGCCCAACGCCACCAATCGCTGCGGCACAAAGTGCGATTCCCACCAACGCGGTTGCTTCTCCGTAAGTCTGGGAGCAATCCGCCGCCACACTCGCTCTCCGTAATCTTCTCCGGGATCCGGAACCGGCATAGCATCCAGCGCAGCGAATACGGCCTCGATGCGCGCCAATTCATCGCGGCATTCAGCGCATTCCTTCAGGTGCGCTGCAATAGCCTTGCGCTCCTTCATTTCGCCATACCGATACGCGATCAACTCTTCTTCCGTCCTGTGTTTCATCCTTCCGTTCCCATCGCGCGAGCTTCTCTCCCTTCAAGAAAGGGAGTCAGCGCCCGCCGCAATTTCTGCACCGCGCGAAAAACCGTGTTCTTCGTTGCATTCGAGTTAGAATTCAGCACAGCCGCAATTTCCTCGATCCCACAACCATCCCAGTGCCGCATCACGATCGCCGTCCTCTCCGCCGGACTCAATTCCGCCAGCGCCGCCTTCATCCGCTCCGCCAATTGTGAGCTACCCGCCAATCGCTCTGGCGAAGGAGACGTATCCCGCACCTGGCTCAACGGGTCTACTTCCAGCGAATCCTCGCCTGGCTTGCTCGGTCTTTCGCGCCGCGCCTCGTCGGTATTTCGCTGGCGTATGCGGTCGATCGCGTAATTCGCCGCAATCCGGTATACCCACGTCCCAAAATTCGCATTCCCCGCAAATTGTTTCAGCTTTTGATACGCCCGTAAAAACGACTCCTGCACAACATCTTCCGCGTCGTGCGCATTCCCCATCATCCGGTTCGCCATTCGGTAGACCGTCCGGCTGTGCCGTTCCACAAGCACACGATAAGCGTCCCGATCGCCCGCGAGCGTACGCTCGACGGCCATCGCGTCGCTGACCGCCACCTCTTCAGCCATCCCGACGCCTTCCCTCATTCCAACGATTAGACAGGTTCGGTCTCTTCCGGTTAGGTCGGGCAAACCAACCTCCGATTCGCCCCGCGGCCTCAAAATACCGTATCATTACAAAGGATTTGCACGGGAGATGCCGACGTGATTCCACGCTACACGCGCAAAGAAATGGGCCATGTCTGGAGCGACGCCAATCGCTACCAGAAATGGCTTGACGTTGAATTGGCCGCTGTCGACACCCTGGCCGAAGCAGGGCTCGTGCCCAAGGATGCGGCCGCGATTCTCCACTCCCGTGCCAAGGTGGACGCCGACCGCATTAACGAAATCGAATCTCGCGTGAAGCATGACGTCATCGCGTTCACCATGGCCGTTGGCGAATCCATTGGCGACCCCAATGCAGCGCGCTGGCTCCACTACGGCATGACTTCCAGCGATGTGGTGGACACCGCTCAGGCGCTCCTTGTGCGCGACACTTCGCACATCATTGAGCGTGACCTCGTCATTTTCGGGGAAGTTCTCGATGTGCGCGCGCACGAGTTCCGCCACACTCCCCAGATTGGCCGTACCCACGGTATTCACGCCGAGCCCATCACCTTCGGCCTTAAGATCGCCAACTGGTTCGCTGAAAATCAGCGCAACATCGCCCGCTTCCACGAAGCCGTCCGCAACATGGAATTCGGAAAAATCTCCGGTGCCGTAGGCAACGCTTCGCATCTTGGTCCCGAAATCGAAGAGAAAATTTGCCAGAAGCTCGGTCTGCAGGTGAGTCCCGTCTCCACGCAGATCATCCAGCGCGATCGCCATGCGCAATATCTCAGCGTCCTCGCTCTCATCGCTGCTTCTCTCGAAAAGATTGCCCTGGAAATCCGCCACCTGCAGCGCACCGAAGTGCGCGAAGCCGAAGAGCATTTCGGCAACGAACAGCGTGGCAGTTCCATCATGCCGCACAAGCGGAATCCCATCACCTCCGAGCAGATTTGCGGCCTCGCACGGCTGGTGCGCGGGAACATGGTGGCGGCTTACGAGAATGTTGCGCTGTGGCACGAGCGCGATATCTCGCACAGCAGCGTTGAACGCGTCATTCTGCCGGACTCCACGATTCTGGTGGATTACATGCTCTCGAAGATGACCCAGCTCGTCAGCCAGATGCGGGTGTTCCCGGAGCGCATGATGCGCAACCTGGAATCCACGCATGGCCTGGTGTTTTCGGGAACGCTGCTGCAGGACCTCGTCGAGAAGGGCATGCCGAGGGACGATGCCTACAAAGCCGTGCAGGAAAATGCCATGGCTTCCTGGGAGACGGACACAAGTTTCCGCGAACGTGTGGAGAAGGATTCGAGGGTGACGAAGTATCTCTTGCCAAAGGAACTCGAGTACACCTTCGATTTGAAACGCCAGTTGCGCTACGTGGACAAGATTTTTGATCGCGTGTTCGGTGAGCATCCCGCCGGTGAGCGAGGCGTGGCGAACAAGGCCTGAATTCTCGGCGAGCGCGCAGGCGGAAGCAATTGGCGGACGAACAATTTGGAAACAAAAAGAGCTCCCGGCTCGGCGGGAGCTCTTCTTGCGTTTGCCTCATCCGAGCGGGCGGAAAAGCGGCTCGGCTGCGGAGGCGGAAATTATTCGACGCGCTGGACGTAACGGGCCTCGGAAGTGTCCACGCGGATGCGGTCGCCTTCGTTAACGAACGGCGGCACGTTGACTACCAAGCCGGTTTCGAGCGTAGCGGGCTTCATCACCGCGCTGGCCGTGGCTTTCTGCAGCGTCGGCTCGGTCTGCACCACCTTCATGTCCATCGTGTCCGGCAAATCCACGCCGATGGGTTTGTCCTCGAAAAATTCGATTTTGACGACCGTATTGGGAATAAGGTAGTTGACGGTTTCGCCGAGCTCGTCGCGGGTCATCTGCATTTGCTCGAAAGTTTCCGTGTTCATAAAATGGAATTCATCGCCCTCGTTGTAGAGATACTCGAATTCGATTTCATCCAGTACCGCTCGGTCCACGAACTCTTCCGCGCGGAACCGGTAGTCGATCATGATTCCGTTCCGCAGGTTCTTCAGGCGCGTTTGCATGGATCCGCGCTTGTTGCCGGGTGTGCGGTGGTCGGTGCTGAAAACGGTGAAAAGCTGGCCCTCGTGCTGGATCACCATGCCGGGGCGAAGTTGTGTGGCTTTAACGCTGCTCATAAGTTCTCGGTGCCGCGCAGAGCGGCAGCAGACTCCCTGTCGAAGTTAAATTCCATTCGTAAATTCCAGACGGCAGTCCGAAGGAGCGACGCGTGGAACGACCTGTCCGCCCGAGGCGGACACGAGGCACGCTGGGATGAAATGCACTCCCAGCGCGAAACACCAGTATAGACGGGGCCTTGCGCGATGGTCAATCCGGGCGCGGAGAGGTAGATTGTGTTCATGGCTTGGCCTCGGCGGAGCGCTGCTTAGCGGCTTCGGCCATGAGTTTTTCGATTTCGTCGGCGGTGCGGGGGAGCTTGCTGCTGAGCACTTCGTACCCTGCTTCAGTGATCAGCACGTCGTCCTCTATGCGCACGCCAAGATTCTCCTCGGGGATATAAATTCCCGGCTCCATAGTGACCACCTGCCCGGGCATCAGCGGCTTGCAGGAATCGCCCGGATCGTGGACGTCCAACCCGATGTTATGTCCGAGGCCGTGGATGTAATACTGGCCGAGCGGCTTTCCATTCTGGTCTTTTCCGTGCGAATTGATGTAGTCGTAGGAAATCTTGAAAAGGCTCTGTTTGCCTTTGCGGCACATGTCCGCGCCGGGCTTTAAGGCGGCCAGCGCGGCGTTCTGGGCGCCGAGGACGATGTCGTAAATCTCACGCTGCCGCGGTGTGAACTTCCCGTTGGCAGGAACGGTGCGCGTGATGTCCGCGGCGTAACCTGAATATTGCGCGCCCACATCCATCACCACGATGTCGCCGTCCTCAATCTTGCGGCCCAGTCTGTCGTAATGCAGCGCCGTGGAGTTGGGCCCAGCGCCGACGATCGGAGCGTACGCTTCGGCTTCGGAGCCGCCCATCGCGTGTATCTCCACCATCTTCGCGGCCACCTGATATTCCCATAGCCCCGGGCGCATCATTCTGAAGGCGGCAAAGTGCGCGTCAAGCGAGAGATCGATGGCCTGGCGGATGAAGGCAATCTCCGTTGGTCCTTTGATCAACCGCAATTCAATCATGTTCCCGCGGATGTCTTTCAGGTTTACCTGGGGCGCAGCCAGCTTCAGCCAATCGACGGTTTCTCGCTCGTGGGGATAACCGCCCAGCTCTTTTTCGTAGGGAAGAATAGTGTAGAAAGCCGGATAGAACTTGGCGAGCCTTTCAATCGTGGCGCGCATTTCCGAAAACGGACGAACGTCGGCAAATCCGGTGCGCGCCTGGATGCCGGGATCGCTAGGCGACATGCGCACACCGTTCCACCTTTCCTTGGCGGGATTTTTCGCAGGGAGAAAGAAGATTTCGCGCGGCCCCTGGAAATCGTCCTTTTTGCCTTTGCTGTCGGCAGGCGGAAGTAGGATCAATCCAGCTTCCTCCTCATTGTGGCCGGTGAGGTAATAGAAATTCGCCTCCTGAGCGAAGACATAAGCCTGGGAATCCTCTTCGCGGCCGTTGAGTCCGGTGAGGATGATCGGTGCGTCCGCGGTGGCGGCAAGCTTGGCGCGGCGCTGGGCGTAGACCGAGTTGGGCTCGCGCTCTCGGCGCTGCTGCGCGTCGGCTGAATGCGCGAAGGGAAGCGAGGCCAGCACCAGCAGGATCACGGTTCCGCAGCCGGACTGCAGGAACAGCCGGCGGGAACGCACACAAATAGGGAACAGACCACTCATCCGGTCACCTCGGACCCCCAGGGCAGGAGGGCAAGCCCAAGATTGTAGCGGAAGAGCGAAGAGGGAAGCAAAGACAGCAAGGCAAGTGAGTCGCCGAGTTCAAGGCGAGGAAATCGACTCAAGTGGAAGGAAGGGGCAAGACGGACTCCGACGAAGGAACGAAGGTCCACACCTCGAATGCTGTTGCATTTAGCTGATTTCTCGGAAGTCTATTCGCCGACTTTTTTGATGACGTGAGTCGGGATAGGACTGGCGTCCCGGCGTGCCGGGGGTAGTTTTGGAGTGGTTTTCTTTGGTTTCTTTACTTCGCGCTTGCCTCTGTCTTTGTTTCCCATGGTGGATAGATTGCCATAGGTTGGTTTGTGTGGCTAGGGAAATGAGGGCTGGATGCGTGTCGCACCTCCGGCGCTTGTGGGATAGGGACGTTGACCCAGCGCTTACGCACTGGGCTAACCTCTGCCGCGCCTACGGCGTTCAAATTGGAGGAGCGGACCTACCCTATGCGAAGAGCGCATAGGGTAGGCCACCCGCGCCGGGGAGGATGACAGGACGCGGCGACGGTTGTTAGACTGAGAGGACCAGCCCAACTACATACGTTCCTTGGAGGAGAGATGAAGAGGTCGCTATTCAGCGCCGTCGGACTTGTCTTGGTGTTGTTATTGGGACTCATCCTAACGTCACCTGGGCCTGGGTTGGCCCAGGATCATGTGGTCTCACCGCACGAGATTCAGAAGGATGCTGCGGGCGCATCGGCTGCTCGGCAGCAGCATGTGCAGCAGTTGGATGGGTTCCTGTCGTCAAAAGAAGCCCAGCAAGCGCTGAAATCGGCGCACATGGATCCGCAAGAAGTGAAAAACGCGGTAGGGCAACTGGACGACGAAGACCTGGCGCGGCTTTCGGCGCGCGCGGAAAAGGCGCAACGGGAATTTGCCGCGGGAAGTCTTTCCGATCGCGACCTGCTGATCATCCTGGTGTGCGTTGCGGCGTTGATCCTGATTATCGTGGCCGTGCGTTGAGATGAAACTGCGTTGCATCCTCGGGCTGGTGCTGTTTGCGGCGGCGAGCGCGGGAATTGCGCTTGCCGGGGAAACGCCCAGCCTGTGGATCGACGTGCCCTTCGTGGTGCAGGTGAAGAATGGTTGCGGCTCGGCCGCTATCGCCATGGTGATGGAGTATTGGGGAAAAAAAACCGGACGCGGCGCGGCGGGTTCTGTCGATGCCGGGAAAATCCAGGCGGCGCTTTATTCGCCCTCCGAAGAAGGCATTCCGGCGAGCGCGATGAAGAGGTATTTTGAGGAAGCGGGCTTCCGGACGTTCGCGTTTGTGGGCGATTGGGGCGAACTGAGTCATCATCTGGAACGCGGGCGGCCGCTGATCGTGAGCCTGAAGGCGAGCGGGCCGCACGGGCCGTTGCATTATGTGGTTGTGGTGGGAATCGACTCGTCACGGGGTACCATTTACGTGAACGACCCGGCGCAGCAGAAGATGCTGCGGCTTTCGCGAGAGGGATTCGAGTCGGAATGGAGCGCCACCGAGCATTGGACGTTGCTTGCCGTGCCGCGAAACCTCGATTGACTTTCTTTCTGCTGTTATTTCTTCTCCCGATGCGCACCCTGGCGCAGGCCGGTGATCCAGCCGCGGAGAATCTTTCCGAAACAATAAAACTCTATGAAGCGGGGAATTGGGACGGCGTGGTGCGTGCGATTGGCCAATCACCGGAAGAGCCGGCCGACCTGTTGCTTTACCGCGGACTGGCCTTGGCGCATTTGCAGCGGTGGGAGGAGGCGAAGGAGGCGTTCGCGGCGGGGCGGGCGAAATCCCCGGGCGATCCGCGCTTTTTGATTGAGCTGGCGGGGATTGCGTACCGGGAGAAGCAATTTTCGGAAGCCAAGCGGGACTTGCGGCGGGCTCTGGCGATGAATCCCAAGGACGAATACGCCAACAATTTTCTGGCTTCGATTTATTTTCAGGAAGGGAATCTGGAAGCAGCGCTGAAGTATTGGAATCGAGTGGGGAAGCCGAAGCTGGACGACCTGACATTCGAGCCGCCGCTGAAATTGCGGCCGCTGATGGTGGATCGCGCATTTGCGTTCGCGCGCGGCGGCGAATGGCAGCAAAAACAGTTTTTGACGACGCACGCGTGGCTTCGGGCGCTGGATTTGTATCCCGGAATGTTCTTCGAACTGAGAGCGCATGATGACGGCTCGTTCGATCTGGGATTCCATGCGGCCGAGCGAAACGGGTGGGGCAGCACGAAATGGGAAGGGCTGGTTTCTCTGCTGCGCGATCTGCCGTACCAGGCGGTTGATCCGGAGTTTTACAACCTGGGGCGCCATGGAGTGAATTGGGTTTCCACCTATCGTTGGGATGATGAAAAAAGGCGCGTATTCACGGAGGTGGCTGCCCCGGTGTTCGAAAATCCGGCGGTGCGTTTTCGAGTTTATTTCGATGGCCGAAACGAGAATTGGAATATCACGAACACGTTTACACCTGGAAGCCCATCGCTTGCGCGGCTGAACTTGGAAAAAGCCGCGGCGGGGGCGGAGATGCGATTTATCGAGAACGGGCACTGGGAGTGGAGCGCCGGCGTGGAATACAGTTACCGGGGATTTCGCAATGTGTCTGGAATTCCGTCTGCCGCCATGCCGTTTTTTACCGGCGGCTCGACGATTGCCCTGCGGTCGTGCGTGCAGCGATGGCTGATCCGCTTTCCGGAGCGGCGATTCACACTGAATTCGAACGGCAAGGGAGAGTTTGGAACGTTTTTCCGAGATCCGCTAGGAAGATATGGGCGGCTGGAAGGAACGCTGGCGGCTCGCTGGCTACCAAGGGCTCGTGGAGACGATTACGAAACGCAAGTGCGCTTGCGCGGCGGGCGAACGATCGGAGACGTGCCGTTCGACGAGTTGTTTACGCTGGGATTTGATCGGGACACGCCGTTGTGGCTGAGGGGCCATCCCGGACTGCGGGAGGGGCAGAAGGGAGACGCGCCGCTGGGCAGAAATTACGTGCTGGTGAATGCGGAGACGGACAAGATCCTTTATCGAAATGGAATTTTCACACTGAAGGCGGGGCCGTTTCTCGACACCGGGAAAACGTACGACCCATCCGGATATTTTGGATCGCCGAAATGGCTGTGGGATACGGGAGTGCAGGCGAAGATTCGAGTGCTCGGGGGAGTGCAGATTGTCCTTGGATATGGAAAGGATTTGCGCTCCGGAAGGAATTCGTTCTTCACAACGGTGACGAAGTAGCTTGGAGAAGTGGCCGTGAGGCGTCACATAGCGTGGCGCTTGTGGAGATTTGCAGCGAACGCCTGGACCTGGGTGCGGGTTTCTGCAAGCGTGCCCGAGCAATCGATGTTGTAGGTGGCGCGCTTGCGTTTTTCTTCAATGGGAAGCTGGGCGGCGATGCGGCGGCGGGCGTCGGTTTCGCTCATACCGCGCGCGCGAAGGCGTCCGAGCTGTTGCTCTGGCGTGCACCAGGCGACGACGAGGCCGTCGAGCCTTGGGGCCATTCCGGCCTCGATCAGCAAAGCGGCTTCGACGAAAACCGCAGCGTGCGCGCCGCTTTTCTGCCAGTCTTCGACCTGTCTGAAAATGATTTGGTCAACGCGCGGATGAAGAATGGAGTTGAGCCGCGCGAGCTTCGCGGGATCCGCAAAGACAATGGCAGCCAGTTTGTGACGGTCGATGTGTTCGGCAGCGTCGGCGAGATCGGCGCCGAAAGACTGAAGAATTTCGTCGTGGGCGATCTGGCCGGGTTCCATGAGCTTATGGGAGATGGAATCGGCGTCGAGAACGGGGAAGCCAAGTTCGCGAAGAATTGCAGCGACGGCACTTTTGCCGCTGGCGATGCCGCCGGTGAGGCCGAGTTTCAGCATTGAATCGCGCGACTCCTTCGGTAGAGCGGCCTGCCTTCCAATAATAAAATTCCAATCAGAGATTTTAGGAGCGCGCGACGGCGGCGCTAGAGCCGCGGCGGAGGCGGGCGGCCTTCACGGTGTTGCTCATGAGCATGGTGATAGTCATGGGGCCGACGCCGCCAGGAACGGGCGAAAGCGCGCCGGCAACCTGGATGGTGTCGGGATGAACGTCGCCGATCAGGATGTTGCCCTTGGCGCGGAATTTTTCGAGGCGCGCCGGAAAATTGCGCAGGAGTTGCGCGGCTTCGGCGGCGTCGGTGACCTTGTTGGTGCCGACGTCGACCACGGTGGCGCCGGGCCTGATCCAATCAGGCTGCACGAAGCCTGCTCTGCCAATGGCAGCGACGAGAATGTCGGCGCTGCGAATGACATTGGGAAGATCACGCGTTTTCGAATGGCAAATTGTGACGGTGGCGTTGGCGTGGAGCAAAAGCAGCGCCATGGGCTTGCCGACAATGTCGCTGCGGCCGAGGACGACAGCGTGGGCGCCTTCGATGGGAATTTTATTGCGCCGAAGCATTTCCATACAGCCAGCGGGCGTGCAGGCGACGAGGCCGGGCCGATTGCTGACGAGCCTGCCCATGTTGACGGGATGGAAGCCATCAACGTCCTTCGCGGGATCGACCGATTCGAGGACGCGTTTCGAATCGATCTGCGAAGGAAGAGGAAGTTGGATGAGGATGCCGTCGACATCGTCGTCGGCGTTAAGGTCGCGGACGAGCTGCAGCATATACTCGGTGGAAACGTTGGCGGGCGGAGTGTGCAGCCAACTGGCCATGGCGAGCTGTTCGCTGGCGGCGATTTTGCTTTTGACGTAGATCTGCGAGGCGGGATTTTCGCCGACGAGCACGGCGGCGAGGCCGGGGCGTATGCCCTGCGCGTGGAGCTTGGCTATTTCGGATTTCAGTTCGGAGAAGATTTCGTCGCGAATTTTCAGGCCGTCGAGGATGCGTGCGGGCATTGAGGGTTCACTTTCGATTGAGCAGATAGAGGAATGATAGCACGCGAGAAGAAGCAATGAAGCAACGAGGCAACGAGGCAATCCCGCCGCGGGATTAAAGGGTGCTCAGGGAAATCAGGGCAGTCATCGTGTGCGCCTGAGCGGGAGCGAGGGTAACAGCGTGGTCGCCAACGTTGCAGGTTTCGACGCAGACAAAGTGGCGCCACTCGTCGTGACCGAGGTCGGACATGGCTTTTGCCTTTTCTGACCACGGATTCCAGGCAACGGTGTCGCGGGAATCTTCCTTGGCGACGAGAATGTGGCGGCGCCCCGCGGGATCTTCGATCTCAACCGTGGCAAGCGTGTTGCGGTATATGCGATCGGTCTCCACGGAGAGCACGACGTCTCCGCGCTGGTGCTTCTCGCGCTGGGCGTCGGTTTTGTCAACGTACACGACGCCGTTCAATCCACGTAATTTCGTGGCCGCAACGTTGCCAACGCGAAAGTAGGAGTGGAGCGCTTCCTCGAAACGGAAGGAAGAAGTGCCGTGGTTGGTTACGATTAGCTCGAGACGCAATTGTTCGCCAAACGTCGCGCAGAAAAGCAGATGAAAATCGCCGAACCAGGTTTTGCGGGTGGCTTCGTCGGCGGAGGTGGAAAGAGCGACGGTGACGTCGTGATCCGCGTGGGTGATCCCTTCGAGTTGCCAGGATTTCGTGCGCACCAGTCCGTGCGCCGGCGAACGCGGATCTTCGGCGCGCGTGGAGAACCATGGAAAACAGACCGGAACGCCGCCGCGAATCGCAGTACCGTCCTGCCACTTTGATTTCGAACTGACGTACAGGACTTCTTCGGCGCCGGCAGGTTTCCACGAACTGACGTGCGCTCCATGCAGGTAAATTTCGCCAGAGGCGCGTGGCGCCGTGACCCGGATGCAAGGGAGGCCGCCGCGGCCATCCACGATTTTGGCGATGCCGGGAATTTCAAAGCGGCGATTTAAATCGCTCAGGGGAGCAGGCGTTGCCATCGGGAAACCTCCTTGCTAAACAGGCCGCCAGCGGCACGAAAGCAGACGCCCAAAGTAGCATAAATACCTTGAATTGCGCGTAAAGGAATGCGGGATCATCGCGATTGAAACCAATCGAGCGCTGCGGACTCTAATCAAGCAGAGGTATCAGGATGCCGGTTTTCGGGGATGATGGCGGAAGGCGGGCGAAGGGGAAAGAGGCGAGGGCCGAGGGGCGCCTTCCTCCCGGACAATCGTTGACGATCAAATGGCCCGTGCTGCACTACGGCAGCGTGCCGCACTTTGACGCGGCGAAATGGGATTTCAAGATTAGCGGCCTAGTGGAGACCCCGCTACGCCTCACATGGAAAGAATTTCGCGCGCTGCCGCAGGTGGAATCCACCAGCGATTTTCATTGCGTGACGCGCTGGAGCCGCCTGGATAACCGGTGGAAGGGCGTGCGGTTCACGGACGTGCTGGAACGCGCGAAGGCCAAACCGGAAGCCGAATACGTTTTGGTGCTTGCCGAAGAGGGCTACACGTCGAATATTCCTCTGAAAGATCTTTTGCGGCCGGATGTGCTGTTCGCGTTCGAGCACGACGGGGAGCCACTGACAGCGGAGCACGGTGGGCCGCTGCGGCTGATCGTGCCGCATCTCTACGCCTGGAAAAGCGTGAAATGGGTGCGTGGGTTCATGCTGCTGGATCACGACCAGCTGGGTTTCTGGGAGCGCAACGGCTATCACGCCTATGGCGACCCTTGGAAAGAGCAGCGCTATTCGGGATCCTAATCTGACAAGATGATTGAGTGCGAAAACAGAAACGCCCGACGATATCCTCGGGCGTCTTTGTTTACGATCAATTGGCTATTATTTGGCACTGCGAACGACTTTGCCGTTTTTCATGACGAAGTTAACTTTGCGCAGCGACTCGATGTCCTGAAGCGG
>Ga0210410_10002317_pt1 | contig 17129 bp, 14 predicted proteins | sample IncBWC4MmetaG_FD_161058 | JGI IMG/M metagenome (GOLD analysis project Ga0210410, IMG submission 161058) | Forest soil microbial communities from Barre Woods Harvard Forest LTER site, Petersham, Massachusetts, United States - Inc-BW-C-4-M | ecosystem: Environmental > Terrestrial > Soil >... | reverse complement strand
CCACCACGAGGCGCGCTGCGCCGCGCGCGGCAGCGCGGCGTCGATGATCTCCTCGATCTGCTCGAAGCTCAGTACGAATTCGGGCAGCTTCTGCTGCTTCAGATAATCGCGCAGCGCGTCGTAGTCATTCATGTTTCGCGACCCATCGAGATAGGCTTTGGCGTCGTCGAGCCCGGACTTGATCTTGTCGAATGCAGTCTTTGCCATTTTGCCTCCGACAACTTTCATATCGCCTCGGCAGGAACCACCACTGCGCCATTCGCGCATTCCGGCAACCCTTCGTTAACCGATTAACAAACCGTTGTCGCCGCTTAAACGGGCGGCAACCACTGAAGGCGCATTTGGAGGGTTCGGGAGTGAGCAAATGGCCTTCGGACGGCGCAAAGGCTTGGCCAGGCGGCCCTGGCGACTATCGACGAAATTACTGATCGCCTCCTCGGTGGCAACCGTGATCGGCTTTTCCACGATCTGCGCCAGCGTCGTGCTCGACATGCGCCGCGGCGACGAGGAACTGGCGCGCCAGACACTGGAGAACCTCGCCGCCAGCATCGACGCCGACATCAGCCGCAACGTCGAGCTTTACGACCTGTCGCTGCGCGCGGTGGCGAGCAACATGGTGCTGCCGGAGATCAACCAGGTCAGCAAGCCGATCCGGCAGTTGATCCTGTTCGATCACGCCGCCGGCGCCAAAGATTTCGGCGCGATCCAGGTGTTCGACGCCGAGGGGCGGCTGACCGTCGACGCCGCGTCGATGGATCCGGCGCCCGAAAATCGCAGCGACGAGGAGTATTTCCAGGTTCATCGCGACCATCCCGACGCCGGCCTGTTCATCAGCCGGCCGATGCTGCATCACGGCGCCTATGCCATTGTGCTCAGCCGGCGCATCACCGGGGCCGACGGCGGCTTTCTCGGCGTGGTCACGGGCTCGATCCGGTTTTCCTATTTCCACGATCTGTTCGGCCGCCTGAGCCTCGGCCCGGGCGATATCATCACCGTGCTGCGCCCCGACCGCACCATCATCATGCGCACGCCGTTCGACCTCGACATCATCGGCAAGAATTTGGCAGATCGGCCGGACTGGAACCCCGCGAAGCTGCAAAGTGGCGGGTCGTATTCCGGGGTGGGCCCGGTAGATTCCATACCGCGGCTCTACGTACGCCGCAGCGGCACAAGTCCGCTCTTCGTCGTGGTCGGTAAACCGCTGGACAGCATCCTCAGCCTCTGGCGCAAGGAAGTGATCAGGCTCGGCGCGATCATGCTGGCGCTGATCTCCTTCGTGCTTGCCGTGACGCTGTTCCTGGCGCGCGAGATCGGCCGACGCGCGCTGGCCGAGGAAAAGCTCGAGGAGCTTGCGACCACCGACGCGCTGACCGGATTGAAGAACCGGCGCAAGTTCGACGCCGAGATCGACGCCGAATGGCGCCGCGCCGCGCGTCACAACACGCCGCTCGCGCTGCTGATGATCGATGCCGACCATTTCAAGGCCTTCAACGACAGCTTCGGCCATCAGGCCGGCGACGAGATCCTGATCGGGATCGCGATTTGCATTTCGGATTCGGTACGGCGGGTCGGCGATTGCGCGGCGCGGTACGGCGGCGAGGAATTCGCGGTGCTCTTGCCCGGGCTTGGCTCCGCGGAAGCGGTGGGCGTGGCTGAGGCAATCCGGCTGAAAGTCATGGAATGGTCCGAAGGCGCGACGCTCACCACCGTCAGCATCGGGATTGCGAGCCTGACGCCGTCGCCGAGGATGGATTGGTCGCTATTGGTGAAGGCCGCCGACAAGGCGCTCTACGCGGCCAAGGCCGGCGGCCGCAACCAGTCGGTGCTGGCCAGCATCCCCACGCTTTCGCTGGCGGCGTAGGCTAACGCGTCGGCTCCGTCCAATCATTCAATCGTCATTCCCCGATGTGCAATTGCACATCGTGGATGCGCCCCTTGGCGCAGGCCCGGAATGACGGCGAAAGCGCGACGCTTTTGCCGTCACTTATCCAGATACTTCTTCATCTCCTTGCGCAAGGCTTCGCGCAACTCGGCGCGCGCCATGCCGAAGGCGATGTTGGCGCGCAGGAAGCCTGCCTTCGAGCCGCAATCGTGCCGCTCGCCTTCGAACTCCACGCCGTAGAATTTTTGCTTTTTGGAAAGCCCGATCATGGCGTCGGTGAGCTGGATCTCGCCGCCGGCGCCGCGCTCCTGGGTTTCCAGGATGCTGAATATTTCCGGCTGCAGGATGTAGCGGCCGGTGATCGAGAGGTTGGAGGGCGCGGTGCCCTTCGGCGGCTTTTCCACCATGCCGTCGACCTCGAAAATCTTGCCGCCCTTGTGGCGCTTGCCGATGCCGCAGATGCCGTATTGATGGGTGAGGTGCGCCGGCACTTCTTCCACGGCGATCAGGTTGGACTTCTCGCCCAGCTTGCCGGCGGCCTCGATCATCTGCTTGAGACAGCCCGGCGTGTTCAGCACCAGTTCGTCCGGCAGGACGACGGCAAAAGGCTCGTCGCCGACGATGTCGCGCGCGCACCACACCGCGTGTCCGAGTCCGAGCGGCGCCTGCTGGCGGGTAAAGCTCATGGCGCCGGCGGCGGGCTGGTCGCGTTCCAGAATTTCCATCTCGGTCTTCTTGTTCCGCGCCGCGAGCGTGGCGTCGAGTTCATACATCCGGTCGAAATGATCCTCGATCACGCCCTTGTTGCGGCCGGTGACGAACACGAAATGTTCGATGCCGGCCTCCCTGGCCTCGTCGACCACATACTGGATCAGCGGCTTGTCGACGATGGTGAGCATTTCCTTCGGCATCGCCTTGGTGGCAGGCAGGACGCGGGTGCCGAGGCCGGCGACCGGGAATACGGCTTTGCGGATTTTCATGGGGCTGTCGGGGTATCCTGGAGGACGCGAAGAACAGGTTGGATTGCACGGTGGTAGCCGGTTTGCCGCCGCGAACAAAGCCGGATTCAACGGCCCCTGAGGTTAAAACTTCGGCTTTGTTAAACTGTTGGAAACCGGAACGGGGCCTCCTGAAAGCCCGAAATGACGGGCAACGAGTGGGATATGAAGCAACCGATGGATCCATCGATGAGGACACTAACCGCCGCGGTCATGATCGCGGCCGCCTTGATGGGCGCGGGCAAGGCCAACGCGCAGTCGTCCGGCGGCGGGCTTTCCAACCTGTTCGGGAACATCTTCTCCGGCCAAAACTCCGGCGCCTCGGCGCCACCGCAAACGGCCCCCGGCTCCAGTGGACCGCAGCCCTGGAGCGGCGAGGACGGCGCCTCCGGCCATCCGCTGATGACCGCATCCGCGATCCGCGAGGCGGCCGCGAATTTCGACCAATGCGTCGCCTCGATGTGGCCCGACGCCGCACGCCGCAACATTTCGCAGGAAAGCTTTCAGCGCTTCACTGCGGGGCTGACGCCCGATCTGCGCATCATGGATCTCCTGGATTCGCAGCCGGAATTCTCCAAGTCGATCTGGGACTATCTCGACATCCTGGTGAACGACAACCGCCTCGCCAAGGGCAAGGAGATCCTCGCTAAATACAAGACGCAATTCGACGCGACGGAAAAGGCCTATGGCGTCGACCGCTACACCATCGCCGCGATCTGGGGCATCGAGTCCAACTATTCCACCCAGATGGGCGACCGCAGCGTCTTGCAGTCCACCGCGACGCTTGCCTGCATCGGCCGCCGGCAGAAATATTTCCGCGACGAGTTCCTCTCGGCGCTGGAAATCCTGCACCATGGCGATCTGCGCCCCGAACAGATGCGCGGCTCCTGGGCCGGCGCGTTCGGGCCGACGCAGTTCATGCCGACCGCGTTCAAGCGCTACGCGGTCGACGCCGACGGCGACGGCCGCCGCGACGTGGTCGACGATCCCGCCGACCTGATTGCGTCGACCGCCAACAATTTGAAGAAGGACGGCTGGCAGCCCGGCCAGACCTGGGGCTACGAGGTCGTGGTGCCCAAGGGTTTCAATTACATGCTGGCGGATCGCGCCAAGGCGATGACGATCGCGCAGTGGGAACATCTCGGCATCACCCGCGCCGGCAGCCAGCCGTTCCCGCATCCCGCCGACAAGGCCTATCTGCTGGCGCCCGCGGGCGCGGAAGGGCCCGGCTTCCTGATGCTGCAGAATTTCCGGGTGATCATGAAGTACAACCCGGCGGAGGCCTATGCGCTGGCGATCGGCCATTTCGCCGACCGCTTGCGCGGCGGGGCGCCGTTCGTGCAGCCCTGGCCGCGGCAGGAGCGCGAATTGTCGCGGGCCGAGCGGCTGGAACTGCAGCAGCTCTTGGCACAGCGCGGTTTCTACCGCGGCACCCCCGACGGCCAGCTCGGCGGCGAGACGCGGCAGGCGCTGCGCAGCTTCCAGGCCTCGATCGGCGCACCCGCGGACGGATTTGCCTCCTCCGACGTACTGGAGCGGCTCAGGGGGCGGTGAAAGGCGGGTTTTGCCCGCAAAAGTAACCTTCCGGATGACATTTTCCCCGCGCCCTTGACGGCGGCGGCCAATGCCCGGTTTATGGCGCAGAATCTGCCCGCTTGCGGCCTGATTCCGCTATTATAGCGATTGCCAAATCGACCGATTGCGACCGAGCCGCATGCCAGAGAAGAAATCGTTTTTCCGGGTGTTCACCGAGACCGGGCCGCTGGTCGCGCTGGCGGTTGCGATCGCGCTCCTGGTCGGCATTGCCGGACCAGCGTCGGCGCAGTTCTTTAATTTCGGTAATTTCGGCAATTTCGGCGGGGCGGCGCGGCCGCAGCCGCAGCCGCGCTCCAATGGCGGGTTCGGTGGTGGTGGCTGGTTCGGCGGCGACCTGTTCGCGCCATTCCAGCAGCAGGCGCCGCGGCGGCCGGTGGAGAATTATTCCAAGGCGCCGCCGCCGGAGAAGCGCGAAACCGTGCCGGAACGCAACGTGCTGGTGCTCGGCGACGGCATGGCGGACTGGCTCGCTTACGGCCTCGAGGAGGCCTACGCCGATCAGCCCGATATGGGCGTGATCCGCCGGCACAAGACCGTCTCCGGCCTCATCAAATATCAGCCCAAGGGCGAACCGGCCGATTGGGCAGCGGCGGCCAAGGGCATCCTCGCCACCGAGAAGCCGGACGCCATCGTGGTCATGCTCGGACTCGAAGACCGCATCCCGATGCACGAGCCGGCGGCCGAAAAATCCGACAAGCCGGGCGACAAGAGCGACAAGAAGGGCGACAAGAAAGACGCGAAAGCGAAACCGGATGCCAAGCCCGGCGCCAAGCCGGATGAAGCCGCCGACGCCGCCAAGCCCGACGACAAGCCGGTCGATACCGAATTGTCTCCGGACGATGCCGCCGATAATGATGCGCCGATCCTCGCGCCCGAGAAAAGCACGCGCTCGCCGAACGGCGTCTATCAGTTCCGCGAGGAACGCTGGGTCGAGCTTTATACCAAGAAGATCGAGGAGATGATCGGCGTCCTGAAATCCAAGGGCGTGCCGGTGCTGTGGGTCGGACTTCCCGCGGTGCGCGGCGCCAAGGCGACCGCCGACATGCTCTTCCTGGATTCGCTCTATCGCGACGCCGCTCGAAAGGCCGGCATCACCTATGTCGATGTCTGGGACGGCTTTGTCGACGAGGCCGGCCGCTTCCTGCTGAAGGGCCCGGACTTCGAAGGCCAGATCCGCCAATTGCGCTCTTATGACGGGGTGTATTTCCACAGGTTCGGCGCGCGCAAGCTCGCCCACTACGTCGAGCGTGAAATTACGCGGCTGCTGGCTGCGCGCTCCGGGCCGATCGCGCTGCCGACCGAACCCGCAACCCCCGACGCCAATGCGCTGCCCGGCCAGCCGGCGCCGCGCCCGCTGGCGGGTCCGATCATCCCGCTGGTGGCGTCCTCAGTCGGCACCGACCAGTTGCTCGGCGGCCCGGGCTCGCGGCCCGCCGCGGTGGACGCACTGGCCGCGCGAACCTTGGTCAAGGGCGAGCCGTTAGCGCCGCCCGCCGGCCGCGCCGATGATTTTGTCTGGCCGCGCCGCGAAGTCGGACGTGAACAGGCCAAGGGCGAATCGCCGGTGGCGTCAGTCGGGCCGGACGGAACGGCCGGCGCCCCGGGTACGCCCGGCGCACCCCAGAAGCCGAAAAAACCGCTTCCGGCTCAATCCGGCGCGCCGTCGTCGCTGCGCGACTTCTTCGGCTTCGGCACCGCACCGCGCAAGCCGCCGCCGCCGGCGCAGCATGCACCGGGCGCGCCGCGCCCGCCGGGCAGCGTCGGGCGTTCGGCGTCAGTGCCGGGATTCTTCACGCGGTAAGCTGCAAGACCCTCATGGGGAGGAGCGCGTCTTCGCGCGTCTCGAACCATCAGGCCGACCGTCTCTCATCCTTCGAGACGCGGCCAAGCGGCCGCTCCTCAGGATGAGGATGAAGGCCTCACAGAATCAGCCCGCCATCGACCACCAGCGTTTGGCCAACGATGTAGGAAGCGAGCGGCGAGGCTAAAAACAGCGCCGCGCCGGCCATATCAGCGGGCGTTCCCAGCCGCTTCAGCGGAATCCGCTCGATCGCACCTTCCAGCCGCTTCGGATTTGCCGTCGTCACCTTTGTCATCTTGGTGTCGACCAGGCCCGGCGCGATGCCGTTGACGCGAATGCCGTCTTCGGCCCACGCCTGCCCGAGCGTGCGGGTCAGCCCCATCGCGCCGGTCTTCGAGGCGTTGTAGGCCGGATTGCCTTTGGTCGAATGATAGGCGGCGGTCGAGCTGACGATGATCAGCGAGCCCTTGGCTGCGCCCAGCATGTCATGGAATTTGCCGGCGCAGGCCATCAGGCTCATCAGGTTGACTTCGAGCACCTTGCGAAATCCCGCCATTTCGAATTCGCCGCGCCGGTAGATCACAGCCCCCTGCGCCAGCACCAGCACATCGAGCCGGCCGAACGCCGGCTTGAAGTTCTCGATCGCCTCTGGATCGCTGACGTCGAGCTGCGTGTAATCGAGGCCCTCGAGGTGCGAGCCTTCGGCCGGCGAATAATCCGCCGCGGCAGCGCGAGTGCCGCAAACGTTCACCCGCGCGCCGTGGGCGCGAAACGCTTGTGCGATGCCGTTGCCGATGCCGCTGGAGCCGCCGACCACCAGAACCTGCTTGCCGCTGAAATCCAGTTCGTTCATCGTCCCCTCGCCTTTCGTTTGTGCCGCAAGCATAGCAGCTGGCATCCCAGAGAAGAAACGCATGTCCGATTTCAAAACGCTCAGTCGCTCGGTCAAAGGATTGACCGTTCTCGTCACCGGCGCGGCCAGCGGCATGGGCCGCGCCACCGCGCGCGTGTTCGCGGCCGAGGGCGCCAACGTCGCGGTCACCGACTTCGCGGCGGAGGGCGCCGCGGCCGTCGCCGCCGAGATCGCGGCCTCGGGCGGCATTGCAAAAGCCTGGAAGCTCGACGTCGCCAGCCGCGACGAGATCGACGCCGTCGTCAACGACGTCGCCGGCCATTTCGGCGGGCTCGATATCGTCGTCAACAATGCCGGCATTTCGGTGCGGGTGGCGATCGACGACGACGGCTATGACGACGCCTGGGCCAAGGCGCTGGCGGTGATGCTGACGGCGCATCCACGTGTGATCCGCGCCGCGCTGCCGCATTTGCGCAAATCGAAATCGCCGCGGATCGTCAATATCGCCTCGACCGAAGCGCTCGGCGCCACCGCACTGCACAGCCCGTATTCGGCGGCGAAGGCGGGTGTGGTCGGATTGACGCGCTCGCTCGCCGTCGAACTCGGCCGTGACGGCATCACCGTCAATTGCATCTGCCCGGGCCCGATCGCGACCGCGATGACGGCGCGGATCAGCGACGAGCACAAGGCGATCTACGCCCGGCGCCGCACCGCGCTCAATCGATACGGCGATCCCGAGGAAGTCGCCCACATGACGCTGAGCCTCTGCCTGCCCGCCGCCTCGTTCCTGACCGGGGCGGTGATCCCGGTCGACGGCGGGCTGATGGCCAGGAATGCGTGAACTTTCCCCGGATGCTGCGCAGCGCCCTTGCGGTGCGCTGCTGATCCGGGGCCCATTCTCCTCCACGTGGGTCCCGGCTCTGCGGCGCAGCGTGAAGAACGCTGCACCGCGTCCGGGACACGAGCTATGCATGGCGCTCAATTGACATCGCTATGTCAGGGAGTAGTTTTTTGCCCAAACCGTGCGGAAAACCGCCCCGATCAGGAGAAACGCCATGACGGTCACGATCCGCCAGCTTCACCCGCATTTCTTCGGCGAGGTGTCCGGCGTCGATTTGCGCAAGCCCCTGACGCCGCAGGAAGCGCGGGATATCGAAGCCGGCATGGACAAATACGCCGTGCTGCTGTTCCGCAACCAGGACATATCAGACGAGCAGCAGATGGCGTTCGCGCTGAATTTCGGCGAGCGCGAAAATCCACGCGGCGGCAACATCGTCAAGCCGCAGGATTCGCGGCTTGCCGCCACCGGCCTCAACGATGTCTCCAATCTCGGAAAGGACGGCAGGCCGCTGGCGCGGGACAGCCGCGCCCATCTGTTCAATCTCGGCAACTGCCTGTGGCATTCCGACTCCTCGTTTCGCCCGATACCGGCGAAGTTTTCGCTGTTGTCGGCGCGCGTGGTGAACCCGAAGGGCGGCAACACCGAATTCGCCGACATGCGCGCCGCCTATGACGCGCTCGACGACGAGACCAAGGCCGAGATCGAGGATTTGATCTGCGAACATTCGCTGATGTATTCGCGCGGCTCGCTCGGCTTCCTCGACTACACCGAGGAAGAGAAGCAGCTGTTCAAGCCGGTGCTGCAGCGGCTGGTGCGCACCCATCCGGTGCATCGCCGCAAGTCGCTGTATCTGTCGTCGCATGCCGGCGCGATTTTGGGGATGAGCGTGCCGGAAGCGCGGGTGCTGCTGCGCGACCTCACCGAGCACGCCACGAAACCGGAATTCGTCTACGTCCACAAATGGACGCTGCATGACCTCGTGATGTGGGACAACCGCCAGACCATGCACCGGGTACGCCGCTACGACCAGTCGCAGCCGCGCGACATGCGCCGCGCCACCGTGGCCGGCACCGAGCCGACGGTTCAGCAGCAGGCGGCGGAGTAGGTTTTCGTCGTCCCTGCGAAAGCAGGGGACCCATAACCACAGGTCTTAGTTTTGCGAAGAGCTGGCGCACCAGCAAAGTCTAACCACGAACATTTGGGGTTATGGGTCCCTGCTTTCGCAGGGACGACTCGTGGTTGGGTCAAGCCCGGCAACGACGGACCCCCGCTCACGCGTGTCCGGCTTCGTTCGACAGCATGCCGGGGTCGATGCCGATCTTGCGCAGCGCGCGGAGGTATTTTTCCTCGACGTCGCCGCCGAAGATCAGATCGGGATCGGCGTCGCAATGCAGCCAGCCATTGCCCTGGATTTCGTCTTCCAACTGGCCCGGCGCCCAGCCGGCATAACCGAGCGCGAGGATGGCGTGCTTGGGACCGGCGCCGCGGGCGATGGCTTTCAGGATATCGACGGTCGCGGTCAGGCAGATGTCGTCGTCGATCCGCAAGGTCGCATCCTTGATGAAGAAGTCGCTCGAATGCAGCACGAAGCCGCGGCCGGTCTCGACCGGGCCGCCTTTGAGCACCTTCATGCTCTCGGCGTTTTCCGGCAGCTTGATCTGGTCGGCCTTCTTGATGATGTCGAGCTGCACCAGGAGCTCGGGGAAGTCGATGCTGCCCGCCGGGCGATTGACGATGATGCCCATGGCGCCTTCAGAGGAGTGCGCGCAGAGATAGATCACCGATCGCTCGAAGCGCGGGTCTCCCATCACAGGCATGGCAATCAGGAGCTGACCGTCGAGATAGCCGCGATTTGACGAATTGTCGCCCATGCCGGCGGCTTCGCGGCGAACTATCCTCGGTCTTTTGCCTTCAGGGTCCATCCGCAAAGGACTTTCGTGTCGAACCACATCCTGATATCGGGTGCGGATTCTGTCAATCAAGCATAACGCCCCCTTTAGTTTTACATCACAAGCAATTCAATGGTTTGCGGTCTCGCCTGGCTGTAAAGACGTCTCATGACCGCCATAGTTCCCGTCCGCGCCGCGCTCGGCCTTGCCGCAGCCGTGTTTGCGTCATCCGTTTCGATCGAGGCCCGCGCCGAGGATGCCTCGCCCTGGCAACGGGATGGACATTCCGCGGTGCGGCTGTTGGCGGGATCGCGCAGCGGCGCGGTGCTGCTTGGCGGCATCGCCTTTCAGTTGCAGCCGGGATGGAAAACCTACTGGCGGACGCCTGGCGATTCCGGCGTGCCGCCGCGCTTCGACTTCTCCAAATCGGACAATATCGAAGCCGTCACGGTGCTGTGGCCGGCGCCGACGAAATTCGACGACGGCGCCGGCGGCCACTCGCTCGGCTATCACGACACCATCGTGCTGCCGCTGCGGATCGTGGCGAAAAGCACCGACAAGCCGGTGACGCTCCGCGCCGACATCAACTACGCGGTGTGCGAGAAACTGTGCATTCCCGTCGAGACCAATGCCGAGCTGGCCTTCACCAACGTGGCCAGCACCGAAGACAGCGCACTGCTGGCGGCGCTCGACACCGTGCCGAAGCCCGCCAATATCGGCGATCCCAACCCCTTGACCATCCGCGACGTCAAGCGTGAAGGCAAATCAAGCGTGCTGGTCGACGTGGTCAGCCCGGACGACCGCGTGGTCAACCTGTTCGTCGAGGGGCCAACGCCGGACTGGGGCCTGCCGGTTCCAAAACTGCTCGAGCACGGCCCGCCCGGGGTCAAGCGCTTCACCTTCGAGCTCGACGGCGTGCCGCCGGGCGTAAGCCCCGAGGGCGCCGCGCTGAAACTGACGCTGGTCGGCGGCGACCGGTCCTACGAATTCAATATCAATCTGGATTGACGCGTCATTCCGGGGCGTGAGCGAAGCGAACGAGCCCGGAATCCATAACCACGATCGGGGTTATGGATTCCGGGCTCATGCTTCGCATGCCCCGGAATGACGGCGTGTGGGAACGCCCACCCAACCGAATCTTAACGAATAGTTGATAGGCCGGAACCATCGCCGCATCCCTGCGGCGCATTCCGGAATTTCCCCTGTGGCCGTGATGGACGCACAATCCGCATCAGTTCCGCCCGGCAGCGCGATCACGCGGCTGCGCGCGAAGCTCAGCGGTTCCAGCGAAGCCTCGCTAACCAAACGCCTGGCCGGCACGATTTTCATCATCCGCGTTCTCAGCGCGGGCCTTGCCTACCTCTCCCAAATCCTGCTCGCGCGCTGGATGGGCGGCTCGGATTACGGGATCTATGTGTATGTCTGGACCTGGGTGCTGCTGCTCGGCAGCATGATGGATTTCGGCATCGCCTCCTCGGCGCAGAAGATCATCCCGGAATATCGCACCGGCGGCGAGCATGCGCTGCTGCGCGGCTTCCTTGCCGGCAGCCGCTGGATGACCTTTGCCGTTTCCGCCGCGGTCTCGCTGCTGCTGGCGGGCCTGGTCAAATGGCTGTCGCCCTGGATCGACGCCGGCGCGATCGTTCCGCTTCTGATCGGCTGCCTCACGCTGCCGGCCTTCGTGGTCGCCAATACCCAGGACGGCATCGCCCGCTCGCATGACTGGATGCGGCTCGGCCTGATGCCGCAATTCATCATCCGGCAGGCGCTGATCATCGGCTTCACCGCGGGCGCCTTTATGCTCGGCTTCCACCTCGGCGCAACGCTGGCGATGCTCGCCAGCGCAGCCGCGGTATGGATCGCCATGACCGGGCAGATGCTGGTGTTGAACCGCAGGCTCGGCGGCCACATCGAGCCGGGCCCGAGGGCCTACGATTTCCGCGGCTGGCTTGCGATCTCGCTGCCGATCCTGCTGGTCGAAAGTTTTTACCTATTGTTGTCCTACACCGACGTGCTGGTGCTGCAGCAATTTCGCCCAGCCGAAGAAGTCGGCGTCTATTTCGCGGTGGTGAAGACGCTGGCGCTGGTGTCGTTCATTCACTACGCGATGTCGGCAACGACCGCGCATCGCTTCGCCGAATATCACGCTCTCGGCGACCGCCAGCGGCTGTCGGCCTATGTCGCGCATGCGATCAAATGGACGTTCTGGCCCTCGCTGGCCGCGACCGCGCTGCTGCTGGCGCTGGGCAAGCCGCTGCTGTGGCTGTTCGGACCGCAATTCGTTGTCGGCTACGACATCATGTTCGTGGCGGCGATTGGCCTTGTGGTGCGCTCGGCGATCGGGCCGGTCGAGCGGCTGCTCAACATGCTCGGCCACCAGCATATCTGCGCGCTGGCCTACGCGCTGGCCTTCGTCATGAACGTGGTGCTGTGCGTGGCGCTGGTGCCGCGCTTCGGCGGCCACGGCGCCGCGGCCGCGACCTCGCTCTCGCTCATATTCGAGACGGCGCTGTTGTTCTGGATCGTGCGGCACCGGCTCGGCCTGCACGTGCTGGCGTTCGGCAAGCCCAGCTCCTAACCTCTCCCCGCGCTTTGCAGGGAGGACGACGCACGTTAATCTAGATCAAGGTGAGCAGAGCGGCTTGATACTTTATTTGAATAGAGGACACCTACGGAAAGCCGTTCTTGGCACCCGATTGGTGAAGACACACCTCTATTGCGCAATTTTCGGATGCACCTTGCTTCATGCTCGGCTGGGCCCGCCTGAATGACGATACGCAAGAAAATCTTTCTTCTCGCCGGCATTCTGCTCGCGCTGTTTGGCGTCGTGGTCGGCGTACTCTCTGTGATCCAGAAGCTGAATAGCGATCAAATAAGCAATATTGCCGAATACGAGCTACCGTTGACCCGGCTGGTCTCCGAGTTCGATGTCGACACCGACAGGTATGAACTTGGCATTTTACGCGCGCTACGACTAAATCCCTTGAATGCTGACGAACTCGCAGCGGCAATTGTCGCCAAGAAGAAACTCGCCGACGAATTGCGTGCCGACGTTGACGTAGCCACCGCATTGCTCGCCAAGGCGATCCAGGACCCGGGCTACCAGACCGCGGAGCGCGTCGAACTGGCGCGCATCGAGGGATCATTCAAGTACCTCAGTCGCGGTCTTGAAGGGTTCTTGGCTACCGGCGAGCTAACAATGGCGGCCCTTGCAGACGGCCGGCGCGAAGATGCCCGGACGGCCTCGCTTGGCTTTGCCAAGTTTGCACAGGCTTTCGGACCGGACCTCTCCGAGATTCGCCGTAACCTTGCCAGCTTGACGGATCGGGGAACCCGCGCGGTTCTCGCCAGACAGCGGCTTAACACTTACTTGAGTTTCAGCTTGTTCGTGGCTGCCTGTGGCATCGGCCTCGGAATAAGCGCCGTGGGGTCAGCTCGTGTGGTCGGAGGCTTGCGCCAGCTGGTCGTCCGCACCCGCGCAATCGAGTCAGGCAAGGAGTCGGAGCCCTTGTCGATTCTCACGCGGGACGAGGTTGGCGAACTCGCACTATCGTTCAACCGTATGGTCGAGGAGCTTCGCAACCGGGAGCGCATCAAGGATACGTTCGGCAAGTTTGTAGACCCACGCATCGTCACGCGCCTGATCGGCAGCGGTGCCGAACAGGCCGAGCGCCGCACGCTCACTATCTTCTTTTCCGACATCAAGGATTTCAGCCGTATCAGCGAACAACTGACCGCCAGCACCGTTGTCAATCTGCTGAACAGCTATTTTGGAACGGTCGCCGACGTCATTCATGCTCATCGCGGATTCATCGACAAATATATCGGTGACGCGGTCATGGCGTTCTGGGTCTCACCTTTCTCTGCGGGTGACGACCACGCCACCGATGCTTGCCTCGCCGCGCTTGCCCAGCAGGAAGCGATCGCCGCACTTCGAGAACAGCTGCCCGAGATCACCGGGATGCGGCGCAATCCACCCAAGCTCGCTGTCCGCATGGGAATTGCCACCGGCGAAGCCGTGGTCGGAACCATCGGCTCGGATTCGACACGGTCATATACCGTGATCGGTGACACGGTGAACCTCGCCTCGCGTCTTGAAAGTATCAACAAAGTATACGGCAGCTCGCTCATCCTCAGCGAAGAGACCTATCGAATGGCGCAACAAGTCATTGAGGCGCGCGAGCTTGACTTTATTACTGTCGCCGGCAAGACCGAACCGGTCCGAATCTACGAGGCAATGGGGCGCGCTGGCGAGCTCACGCCGGAGCTGACTCAGCTCCGCGAGATGTTCGCGCGCGGTCTGGCGGCCTATCGCCGGCAAAATTGGGACGAAGCGCAGACGTGCTTCGATAGCTGCCTCCTCGGTTCCACAGAGGATGGGCCTTCGCTGCTTTTCGTGGAACGCATCAAAAAATTGCGCAGCATCCCTCCGCCGGGCGACTGGGACGGCGTCTGGCATTTTCTCGAGAAATAAAGTCCTTCGATCACGTCGCGGGTATCGTGCCCTCTCCTACTCCGCGGTCCAGCCGCCGTCGATCGACAGGTTGGCGCCGGTGATCTGGGCGGCATCGTCGCCGCACAGGAACAGCGCCAATGCGGCGACTTGTTCGGAGGTCACGAATTCCTTGGTCGGCTGCGCTTGCAGCAGCACGTCCTTGATGACCTGCTCCTTGGTCATGTTGCGCGCCTTCATGGTGTCGGGGATCTGATGCTCGACCAGCGGGGTCCAGACATATCCCGGACTAATGCAGTTGCAGGTGACCTTGAAGGTGGCAAGCTCGAGCGCCACGGTCTTGGTGAGGCCGGCGATGCCGTGCTTGGCCGAGACATAGGCCGACTTGAACGGCGAGGCCACCAGCGAATGCGCCGAAGCCGTATTGATGATGCGGCCCCAGCCGCGCTTCTTCATGCCGGGGACGGCGGCGCGGATGCCGTAAAACGCCGACGACAGGTTGATCGCGATGATCGCCTCCCATTTTTCGGGCGGGAACTCCTCGATCGGCGAGACGAACTGGATGCCGGCATTGTTGACGAGAATGTCGACCGAGCCGAAGGTGGTTTCGCCGAGCGCGACCATTTCGGCGATTTCGGCGGGCTTGGTCATGTCGGCGGGCGAATGCACCGCCTTGACCTTGAAGTCGGTCTCGATGCCGGACCGTTCCTTCTCGATGTCGGCCGGCGCGCCCATGCCGTTGAGGACGATATTGGCTCCGGCGCCCGCGAAGGCGCGCGCATATGCCAGTCCGATGCCGCTGGTCGAGCCGGTCACCACCGCGGTCTTGCCTGTCAACGTACCCATTATTTTTTCTCCTGTTTGCCGTCGAGGGCCTCAGAGCCGTTCTCCGTGAGGTCGTAAGTCACCATGGTTTCGCCGTTTTGCGGCCGCTCCAGCCAATCCTTGTGACGCATCGACAGATCAACGTCGCGCACGCCCGATTCCCAGTGCTCGACCATGCCGACATGCGAGAAGTCGTAGTCCTTGGACGACGACTCGTAATTTTTGCTCTTGTAGATCAGGTGCACCACCGTGACGGTGTTTTCCTTGGCGGCCTTGCACAGGATTTCGACCGACGGATCATTCTTCAAATTATCGGGTAGCTTCCCCAACAACTCGCGCAGCGCCTTGCGGGCGTTGTGAATCTCTCTGTTCTTGTCGGTATTCATACGGGTGCGGCTGGAATAGCGAATATCCTTCTCGCGCTCCGCGGCCTCGAGCAGCGAGAGGGGCAGCGAGCCGCGCGCACTGAACAGATCGACCTGGAAGATCAGGAGATCGTTGGTGGTTTCCATATCCAGCACATAGTCGAGCGGCGTATTGGAGGCGACGCCACCATCCCAATAATGTTCGCCTTCGATCACGATGGAAGGGAAACCCGGCGGCAATGCGCCGGACGCCATGATATGTTCCGGTCCGATTTTCTTGCCTTGCTTCCTGAACTCGAAGTTGTCGAAATACCTGAAATTGCCCGTTGTCACGCTAACCGCGCCGACGCTGAGGCGGCACTTCAGATCGTTGATCAGGTCGAAATCGACCAGGTCCTCCAGCGTTTTGCGCAGCGGAGCGGTGTCGTAATAACTCTGCGACTGAGGGCTGCCCGGCGGCCAAAGCGGCGCCGGCGGAATGCGCGGGGCAAAGAAGCCGGGAACGCCGAAGGTCGCGACCAAGGCGGCGCTGGTCTCGTTGAACAACACACGCCCGCGATCACTCTTGGTCGTGGGATGCCACGGCACCGGCGATGAAACCATCTGCCAGAATTCCTTGAGGCGCTCGACCCGCTTCTCCGGCGGATTGCCGGCGATGATCGCCGCGTTGATGGCGCCGATCGAGATGCCGGCAACCCATTCCGGTTGGAAGTCGAAGCGGCAGAGCGCCTGATAGGCGCCCGCCTGATAGGAACCGAGCGCGCCGCCACCCTGCAGCACCAGCACGCGTTTCGCCTTCGCAGGTGTCGTCGCTGGCTCTGGGCTGGAAATATCCATCATGACCGTTCGATCAAATGACAAAATGCCGTTGCACCGTGGCGGCAGTTCGCCGTGACGTCAATTGGCGAGGCGCCGGGCGGCGATCACGCCGGGTTTATCGCGGGTCGGAGGATGCCATAATGAGCGTCCAGAACACCTGGTATTTGGTATTCGGAGCATAGCTGGCGGCGATGCCTAATTTTGTGACACCGGTTTTCAGCATATTGGCCCGGTGCGGGGGCGAGTCGCGCCAGCCCGAAAACGCTTCCGCCAGAGTATGATACCCGGCGGATACATTTTCCACCGCCAGCGTCGCCGGATAGCCGGACGTATTCAGCCGCTTCGCCAGCGGTGCCTTGACGTCGTGGTCGAGCTTGTTCCGGCTCGCCATCGCCTGTGACTGCTGCTCCGCAAGTTTCATCAGATCGGGGTCGACCACTACGGCGCCGAGGCCATTGTTCTGCCGGTAGAGCGAGATCATCGAGGCCGCGGCCTGCGGATCGAGCCTGGCGCCGGCATCGGCCATGTTGAGATACATCGACGGCTGCTCCACGGGAGCCTCCGCCGCGCAGCCGGCAAGCGCCAATAGTCCGATAATGGCGACCACCGCCCGCATCATTCGAGGTTCCCCCAGGCTACCCAGGGGGGTTGTTGCATACCAACCGTGGCCGAATGGTGAACGCGGGGCTAGATTTCGCCGTCATTCCGGGGCGCGCGCTAGCGCGAACCCGGAATCACAGCGACCTGCTAAGACGTCGTCACCGTGTGGATTCCGCATTCGGTCTTGGGCCTGCCGCGCCAGCGGCC
>Ga0210410_10002316_pt1 | contig 17130 bp, 13 predicted proteins | sample IncBWC4MmetaG_FD_161058 | JGI IMG/M metagenome (GOLD analysis project Ga0210410, IMG submission 161058) | Forest soil microbial communities from Barre Woods Harvard Forest LTER site, Petersham, Massachusetts, United States - Inc-BW-C-4-M | ecosystem: Environmental > Terrestrial > Soil >... | reverse complement strand
GGCCAGCGCCATCCTCACGGAGACAGAAAAACACAACCTTTCCCTGTATCCAGTGACGCAAGTCAGCGAACCTCCGGGTCAGGGCCTTCGCGGCACAATCGCCGGGCACAGCGTTCAAATCACAGGACGAAACAAAGTTTCCGGCACGGCTCTTCCCCTTCCGCTCGCAACGAGCGGGCTGGAATGCATTGTCATCGTTGATGATCGTTATGCGGCAACCATCCGCTTTCACGACTCGCCTAGAAAAGACAGCAGGTTGTTCGTTCAACATTTGAAACCGCGCCACGGAGTACGGAGGGTCTTGCTGGTTTCCGGGGACCGTGAATCGGAGGTGCGGCATCTCGCGGAGGCTGTTGGCATCACGGAGGTACATGCGGGCAAGAGCCCCGAGGAGAAGGTCGCCATCGTCAAGCGCGAAACAATGAATGCGAAGACGCTTTTCGTGGGCGATGGAATAAATGACGCGCCCGCGTTGATGGCTGCAACAGTCGGCGTAGCGTTTGGCTCCAGCAACGACATAACAACCGAAGCGGCGGATGCCGTGATTCTGGAGACCTCCTTGGCGAAAGTCGACGAGCTGATGCACATTGGGAGACGCATGCGGCGCATCGCCCTGCAAAGCGCATTGGGAGGGATGGCGGCCAGCCTTCTCGGCATGCTGGCCGCCGCCACCGGGTTTCTTCCGCCAATCGGCGGCGCCATTGCTCAGGAGGTCATTGATTTGGTCGCGGTGCTAAACGCCGTGCGCGTAGCCGTGCCAACACGTGAGCTGCGCGATTTTTGATTGGACGGTTGCGCGATCTCTGATCGGCGTCCTCACGCGATTAGGGGCGGTCCTCTTCCGAATCAGCTCGTGAACTCGCTTCCCTGTCAGCTAAATCGTCAGACGGACTCCTATTCTTTTGAGGTTCGTCTTTCCTTGCTGGCTTTCGTCGCGCCGCGACGTCACAGAATCCCGAAAGTTAAGTTCGCACGCCGAACCGTGGCAACACCCATTTCATTACGGCAATAAAGGCGACTAGCAAGATGCGCACGTCCGCAAGTGCAGCCGAGCTGATCCATGGCAAATGGCTTGCATTTGAATTCTCGCCGCGGGAGGATTCTTGTGCAGGATTGATGTTCCAATCGGGCCAACTCGTGCGCGTCAACCTCGCTGGTCTCCAAGCCGAGGGTGTAATGTTCCAGGCCGCGGTCACGGATGCTGTTGGTCACATTGTGAAGCAGACTTCGGAACAGCCAGCAAAATACCTAGTGAAGCTTTTATTCTCCTTCCGTGGCGTTAGCGAAGTCGAAGTTTCCGCGGACCGCATCCACGCAGACCGGTGAGCCTTTTCCGCAAGCTAATTGCCGGCACCGAGCATTGCTTCGACCCCCTCCATCCAGGCGAATTTACAGGCAGTGGAGTTGCTACGCGAGACCGCCTTGCCTGGCGATCTTTAAAGCTGCGATAGCCGCGCCTCGTGCCCCCGCAGTATCCCCGTTGGGCATCACGTAGATTGGAATATCCGCCTGTTCCTCCCGTTGCGTAGGCATGCCCGCGCGGATCTCTTGTATAAACCAGCTTTGGAACTTGCTGCTCGTTTCCAGTGCGCCCCCGCCAACGATCAACGCGTCCGGGTCGAAGGTATTCACCATCTCATCGAAGAAAAGTCCCAATGCATGTGCCTGAACCCGGAAAATGTCCCGGCACATGGCGTCGCCTTTGTCCGCCAGACCGCGCACGAGCTTCGCCGCAGAGTGCAGATTCCCTAATTTTTCAAGGTCGTGCCCGGGATATCGCGCCAGGAAAAATGGTAAAAGAGATTGTTCGATCGCAGTCAGCGAGCAGAGCGACTCTAGGTCCCCAGTGCGCCCGCAATTGCATAGCGGCGCCAGCCCGCTAATTCCTGCAATGCTTTGGTACGGAATTAGGACGTGACCCAATTCTCCGCCAAATCCATTTCTGCCCTTGACGACGTTCCCATCCAGGATGGCACCACCGCCTAGCCCCGTTCCGATCACCACAGAAACCGATGTTTCTTTACTGTCCGCGCCAAAAATCGTGAAGTGTCCCCACAATGCACCCGCGTTCCCATCATTCAAATAGCTCACCGGCTTGCCCAGTCTCCGCGCCAGGCCCTCGCGGATATCGAATCCCGCCCACTCGGAATGCACGAAATTCGTAGACCCTTTTGCGCTCAGCAAGCCCTCCGCACTAGCCGGACCAGGCGTGTCCAGTCCCACAGCGACGATTTCTGAAAAAAGGACATCCGCTTTTTCAGCGGCAATCTTGAGTCCATCTTCAATCTGCCGCAGGCAGATTTCTGGTCCTTGCTTCGCAAGCGAAGGATGCTCGCACAAACCCTCGATCAGAAACCGCTCTTCCCGATTCACCAATGTATAGTTGACGGCAGTTCCGCCAAGGTCCACTCCGGCCACCACTTCCACGTTTTCTCCCTTGCGGTCATAGCTTCCCGACCGCCCCCACTGTACGGGCCACTGCCCGGCCATGGCAAGGCCGAAGCCGACTCTGGTCGAGTTGCGTCTTCTGCGGTATGATGTTTTTCTTCGGAAAGTCGGTTGCGTAACCCAGCTCTTGGCGCAATCCAGCAAGGCAAGCCATGGCGCATCACGGCCCCTCTATAGCGGACCCCTCTCGCCGCCGTTGCGTGCTGCGGTTTTACACTTTTGTACGTCGCTCTCCGGCTGGCCCTGTTTCCCCGCGATATTTCACCGGTCGTGGCGCGCTTTCCCTGAGATTGATCGCCGTAAGCATCTGGTCCGCCTCCGCAATCGTCATTCCGCCGCATTTCTATACTTATGTGAGGTGATACATGGCAACCGAAAGTCATTCCCCGCAGTTTGCCGGGGGCAGTCTGGGCGGCCAACGCCACATCTGCGCTTTCTTCAATAGCAGCGACGAGGAGCACCGGGTGCTTGGCTCCTTCATCAAAGAGGGCTTCGAAAAGGGAGATAAAGCGTTTCATCTGGTTAACCCCGTCCGACGCGAAGATCATCTCAGGCGACTCGGCGAAGCAGGTGTCGATGTGCAGAAGGCGACGGAGGCCGGCCAATTGGAGGTCCGTCCGTGGCAAGACGCTCCTCTCAAGGGAGGCCGCTTTGACCAGGACTCGTGGCTCGTCTCGTTCGAGAAAGTGCTCCAGTCCGGCCCAGCCTCAGGGTACCCGCAGACAAGATTCCTGGCGCACATGGAATGGGCCCTCGTCGACTTACCAGGCGTCGAAGACCTGATCGAGTTCGAGACGCGCGTAAACTACGTCGTTCCCAAGTACAACGACATAGTGATTTGCGCGTATGACCTGTCGAAATTTAGCGCCAGCGTGGTGATGGACGCCTTGCGCACACACCCGGTCGTAATTATCGGCGGCATCCTGCAGGAGAACCCATTCTTCATTCCCCCCGACCAGTTCCTCCTCGAATTGCGAGAGCAACGGTCGGTCCGCAAGAGCGCAGCCGCGGCGAACTAATGCACACAGAATCGCGCGCGGACAGTGCGACGCTGCGGGGAGCGCTCCGGGATTTGGTGGCCCTCTCGACAATTCCGGCGGCGTGGGTGGGGAGAGAACCCCCGATCATCGCCGCCGGGCTCGCGGATGTTTTGGTCGGCTCGCTGCACCTGGATTTCGCTTTTGTGCGCTTATGCGATCCCAAAGGGGACGGAGCAATCGAAGCGACCCGGGGGCAGGCATGGAAAGCTTTTCCCGAATGGCTGCAAACTCACCTGGGCAGCGGTCACTTTTCGCGCAGAGAAATCGTCGCTGACGTTGGCTGCGGACAGCCATGCCGTGGCATCGTCATTCCCATTGGCGTCAATGCCGAAGGTGGCCTGGTCGCTGCCGCGTGCACTCGCACCGATTTTCCCAGTGAGATTGATCAGATGCTGCTTTCGGTGGCGGCCAATCACGCCGCCACAGCCTTTCAAAACGCGCGTTTGCGCAACGACCTTGACGCCAACGTGGCGGAACTCCGTAAAGCCCGCAACGAACTCGAGAGGAAAGTGGCGGAACGGACCGCTGATTTGCAGCGGAGCGAGGCCTATCTGGCAGAAGCTCAGAGGCTGAGCCACTGTGGCAGTTTCACTTGGAACGTGTTCAGAGAAGGAGTCTACTGGTCCGAGGAAGCCTATCGAATCTTTGAATTCGACCAGGCGGTCGAACCTACTCTGGAGTTGATACTTCAACGAACCCATCCCGAAGACCGAGCCCTCGTCAAGGAAGCCAGCACTCTCGTGACGCAAGGCGAAAGGCATCTTCATTTTGAACATCGCCTTTTGATGCCCGACGGCTCAGTCAAACATATCGAGATCGTCGCTCACGCCGCAGAAAAAAACGAACCGGGCGATTTCGGATTTGTTGGCGCGATGCTGGACATCACCCAGCGCAAACAAGCCGAGCAAAAATTCCGCGGGCTCCTGGAATCCGCTCCAGATGCCATGATCGTGATGAATCGGCGCGGCAAAATCGTCTTGGTCAATGCCCAGGTAGAGAAGCTGTTTCGCTATCAGCGGGAAGAACTCTTGGGCCAAGAGATTGAAATTTTAGTTCCGGAACGGTTTCGTAGCCGCCACCCCGAACACCGCACGGGCTTCTTCGCCCAGCCTCGCCTGCGGCCCATTGGCGCGGGCCTCGAACTATACGGACGGCGCAAAGACGGCACGGAGTTTCCCGTGGAGATCAGTCTCAGTCCCCTGGAAACGGAGGAGGGCACGCTCGTCTCCGGCGCCGTCCGCGACGTCACCGAGCGCAAACGCGCAGAGGAGGCGCTACATAGGAGCGAGGCCTATTTATCGGACGCGCAAAGGCTAACGCACACAGGCAGTTGGGCATGCAACATCAACACGCAAGAGATGCTTCACTCTTCCGAGGAGCATTCCCGCTTGTATGGGTTCGATCCGGAGAGGGGGATACCTTCGTTCCAGGAATTTATACAGCGCATGCATCCAGAAGATCGACCTCGCATCCTTAAAATCGCCGAGAGCGCAAACTCCGCGGGAAAGGATTTCGATGCCCAACTCCGCGTCGTTCATCCAGACGGTACGACAAAGTATCTGCACACTGTAGGCCATCCCATTTTCAACGCATCCGGCGATCTCGTTGAATTTGTCGGTACCATGATAGACGTCACCGAGCGCAGACTGGCGGAGGCGCTGCGTGACGGAGAGAGTCGTATTTTGGAGATGATAGCGCGCGACGCTCGGCTCGAGGAAATCCTCGAGAACCTCGTCCTCGTTGTCGAAGCTCAATTTACCGGCATGCTCTGCTCTGTCCTGCTTCTCGACGAGGACGGCCAGCACGTGCGGCACGGCGCCGCCCCCAATCTTCCCAAGTCTTACACCAACGCCATCGACGGCCTACCCATCGGACCGAAGACCGGATCATGCGGCACCGCCATGTACCGCCGCGAACCCGTTATCGTCACCGACATTCTCCAGGACCCGCTCTGGGAACCCTACCGCGCCGTAGTCGAGCCCTATGGATTCCGCTCCTGCTGGTCGACTCCCATACTTGGCCATTCCGGCAAGGCGATTGGCTCCTTTGCCATGTATTACCGCGAACCACGTAGTCCCAACCCGGACGAGTCCCGCGCCCTCGAAATGGCCACCCATCTCGGCCGCATTGCCATTGAACGCAAGCTGGCGCGCGAAGAGCGCGAGCGCTTACGCCAGGCCCAGTCGGATCTCGCGCACATGAATCGGGTCGCAACGATGGGCGAGTTGACCGCCTCCCTCGCCCACGAGATCAGGCAGCCGATTTCCGCGGCACTAACAAACGCCAAAACCTGTTTGCGATGGCTTCATCGCGATGAACCCGACCTGGCAGAGGCAGGTGAAGCCGCATCGAGATTCGTTAACGACGTAACGCGCGCGGCCGACATCATCAGCAGAATCAGCCTGCTGTTCAAGAAGGGCGCGCTGCAGCGCGAGTTAGTGGATGTAAATCAACTCATCCGGGAAATGATTGTCCTGCTGCGCACTGAGGCAAACCGCTACGCAATTTCGATCCGCACCGAGCTTGCGCAACATCTTCCCAAAGTCATGGCCGACCGCGTGCAATTGCAACAGGTTTTCATGAACCTCATCCTCAACGGCATCGATGCTATGAAGGAATCCAGCAGCGGAAGTGAGCTCACTATCAAGGCGGAAGCCAACAATGGTCAACTCCTGATCTCGGTCAGCGATACTGGCGTGGGGTTAGCCCCGGAGCAGGCGGACCAGATCTTCAGGGCATTCTTTACGACCAAGGATAACGGCACTGGTATGGGCCTGCCCATCAGTCGCTCGATCATCGAGTCGCACGGTGGCCGCTTGTGGGCCGCCCCAACCCCAGCCCCAGGGCGGGGCGCAACCTTTCAGTTCACCCTGCCCACCGCGGTCGCCGCCCACGCATAGACTTCTGCAGCCCCTCCGCGACGGTGTTTTTGCTGCTTAGCACACAACAACACGCAAATTCGGCAGTACTTATTCGTGATCTGAGCTCTACCGAATTGCGGCTCCCTCCGGAGCCTCTAGACTGTCCTGAGGTTGGCGTGTCCGAAACGCGACAGACTCTCGGCTTTTGAGATTGATACAAAGGGTGCCCCCTCCGAAAGAGAGGCATCATGCTGTTCCATCTGGATATTTTCAAAACCGGGACGGACGGCCAGTTGCTTTGGCGCGCTGCGGTAGAAAGCTTTACAGCCGCCAAAGCGCGCATTCAAGAACTCATGATGGTTTCGCCCGGTGAGTACATCATCCTGGATGAAAACACGGGCCACCGCGCTCTACTCGGTCTCTCGGGGACCGACGGCGGTCCCAGCACGCCGCCAGATACCTCAACACAAAATTCAAAGTAGCTCGTTTGGCCCTGCTGCGTCGCCGCTGACCGGCCTGGTTAACTAGACCGCAGAACTTATCTCCGTCGCGCCGCCCTGCCGCACTGGTTTCCGCCCTTCACGCCCCACCTTTAAATTCTTATTGACCCGCCATTACCCGCTTTGGTATCCTATTCCCGTTCAGTACTGCGCCTCGCCCCCGGCGAGACTCCCCAAAAATCCAAAACATTAAAAATCTTCTTTCTGGAGACTTCCATGTCCACCAATCGCTCCAACGTCCGTGCCTCTTTGTGTTCGTTCACCTTTGCCGACGGCCGCCATTGCCGCACTCCCCGCGCCGCGCATCCGTACCTCTGCCCGTTCCACGCCCGCAAGGACGCGCAAGCCCTCGCCGGCGAAAAAGCCGGCCAGGACATTGCCTATCACCTGTCCGGCGCCTTCGTGTCCGCCTGCGATCTCAGCTCCGCTCTCGGACGCCTCTTCTCCGCCGTGGCCCAAGGCCAACTCAAACCCAAAACCGCCTCCACCCTCGCCTATCTAGCCCAATCTCTCGTGCAAACCCTGCCCCTCGCCCAGCACGAATACATCCAGGCCTACGACACCGACACCTGGCGCGACACCATCCGCACCTCCCACGAACAATCCGCCGATCACTTTGCGGGTCACACCCAACCCGACCCTGCCTCGGAGACCGATCCCGAATCGCCATCTCGAGAGCCAGCTGCAGAGTCTATGTGATAGCCCTTTGGTTTTCGTCAGGGCACGGCTTCAGCCGTGCGTAGCTGCCTTTGGTTTTCGTCAGGGCACGGCTTCAGCCGTGCCGTAGCTGACGCCACTCAACAAGGCTTTAGCCGCTGAGGGCATTCCTTTTCATTTGTGGGGGCGTCGCTTCAATGGCCTGTGTAGCGCCCGCTTTCCGAAGTGCGCCGTCTGCATCCCGAATGGATTTTACGGGGCGGGCTCCGTCTTCTCCTTAGGAGGTGGGGGCTTCAGAGTCTGCGTGACAACTCCAAATGTAGCGCCGTCCCTTTAGGGCGGCATCTTTGTTCTCAGCAGCTTATGGAAATGCGCCCATGGCGATCGGCAACGGAAAACCAGGGTTGCCACACAGGCTCTTCAGCCCCCACGTAACGTCACGTGAACCGGGCTTCAGCCCCTGAAGAAAGCGTCTGAGTTTAGTGGTGCCCCTGTAGCGCAGAGCGGAGTCCGCGCAGCCCTATGGCTTTTTCCCGCCATCGGTTTCATGGCGGCCGGACTCACGTTCCAAAAACGAAGCTACGCCGGGACTGACGGTCGCAACCCGCGCGTATTTCATTTCCGGAAAATCTTTTTCCCCGTTGTCGGACCTAACGTACTTTCATGAGTTATAATTTCGCGCATCAATTCAACCGACTAACATTCACAATCTGTTTGCAGGTAGGTGACTCCGTGGCTAGACACAGACTATCCGTTGCGCTCTCGTTTCTCTTGACCGTCTTTGTCGCCGTTTCTTTTGCGAAAGACCCGCCACCTCAAGTAATCCTGTGGCCGGCCTCGGGCCCACCCGTCCTGCGTTTTAGCTTTGGCAAGTTCAAGGAATCCAGTTCCGCCGGCAAACAGCATAGTTACAACATCGACGTCACTGCGGAAAATCTCTGGGGCAAGAAAATTTCCAAAGCCGATTTCTCACTGTATCTCTTCGATAAAGACAAAGTAAGAATTGGTGAAGGATATATCTCAATTAGCGACGTGGCCCCCGCACAGGTATTGAAATTTCAAATCTTTGCCCAAACAACCGGGACTCCCGTCGCCACCGTACTCGCTCCTCGTTCCCTTCCTTCGGAGTTGCAGTCGTATCTGCCTCCGAAAACGATTTCCGTGACAGTCAACTCCGTCCCACAAGGAGCCGCTGTAAAACTCGACGGCACTGAAGCGGGCGTTACCCCAAAGATCATTCAAGTCGCACCTGGAAAGCACATGTTGGAATTCAGCAAGGATGGATTCAATAGCGGACATTTTCCGCTCGAGATCACGCCCGACGACGCACCCGGCGGCAGCGTGAGCTACGAACTCGGAGCATCGGCCCACGACACCATCGAGCTTCGAGACGGCTCCGTCCTAAGCGCTGACGTGGAATCCGTATCCGCAACAGAGGTCCTGGTAAGAATCGGTGGCAACGTCCAGCGCTTCAACCGCAATCAGGTAAAACGCATCGGCCTCGTCCCCCGCGAGACACCGCAGTAGGACCTTTGCTTCTTGCTTTGCCTTATGTAGCGCCCGCTTTCGGAAGCGGGCTCCGATGTTTTGCAAATTTGGGCATCCCGAACCTGCTCGCGTCGTCTGCTAGCAGTGTGAGGGATCTGCTTTTCGCCGTTACGCAGCGGCCATCTTCAGATGGGCGCACCGCCCCCGGGCGGGAACGGAACCCCTCTGTCCGTCGCCCGCCCTATACGCCGTCTTTGCCGTGCATCTCGCCTTTGAATTGGCCTTAGCGCCCTCTTTCTGAAGCGGGCTCCCGCTTTGCTTTAGGAGGTGTGGACTTGAGCCCGTTTTGAGGACTTTTGCGCCATTCCGGTCTGCTGCTATTCTTCGTTCATGGAGCGCAAGCGCATAAACAACATCCTGGTAAAAACGCTAACCGCAATTCTGCTCGCGATTTCGCTTCTCTCGTAGTGCAGGGACTGTTCCATCCAGGATAGAGGCCTTTCTGTAACGCCGACTTCCGTCCCGCTGACTGTGTGCCTCATTCCAAGCCAATAGCTCAGAGGCGCACGATTACTGTATTTTGGAAAGGACGATAGTTATTTCACCGGTTTGGTAATTGGTCACCACCACGTCCTGTATTCCGTCGCCATTCAGATCGCCCACGGCAATATCCGCAAGACCCGGTGCAAGAGCAAACGAGAAGATCCCATTAGACGGCGGGGCTTTCCCGAGCGCGCTGTTCAGACTTATTTGTAGCGTGCCAGTATTGAAATCCGAGGTGACGGCATCGCTTTTGCCATTCTTTGTAAGATCGCTTGCCACTACGGTCACCCCGCCATTCGTGGTCGTAAAGTTCGTGCCGTAAACGAATTCAAGGTTGACTAGATCAAACGTGCCATCTCCCTTTCCAAACGCAATGAGACCATTGTTTGGAAATCCAACTAAAACATCCTGTTTCCCATCACTATTGAAGTCGCCACTCGCCAGCGAGCCCGGAGAAGTGGCGATCAAGTCCACAACGGTGGCATTTGCGAATGTGCCGTCGCCGTTGCCGGCGTAAAAGACCAGTTTTCCCACTCCGGCGGTGGGCGACCCAGAATCCGAGGCGGCTATATCCAGTTTGCCGTCACCATTGAAATCGGCGACCGCAAGGCCCAGATAAGTGCCCGGAAACGATCCCGATGGCAACGGCGTTGTAGCAGCAAACGTGCCGTCTCCTTTCCCCAGGGAAACAGAGATGTTGCCATTCCCGGCAAACACCAAATCCTCGTGGTGATCGCCGTTCAGATCCATGACCTTGGCGTGGAAAAACCCAAAGGAATTCGGTATCGGAGGCTGCTGGCCAAACGTCCCATCGCCATGACCAAGTAGCACGATGCTAGCCTGCGGGCCGGAAATTGTGGCCACCACCAAGTCAGCTTTACCGTCTTCGTTGAAATCCCCGACCGCCAAAGGCCCCAGCCCGTTGGTAATTTGCACCGTCGTGATAATCGGAGCCCCAAAATTTCCCGAACCATCATTGAGGAACACGGCGACAGCGTTCTGATCGAAGTTGGAGACCGCGATATCGAGTTTTCCGTCACCATTGAAGTCCGCCACAACGACCCCTTTCGGGTGTGTACCGCCCGATCCTCGGGTCGCAGCCAACAGGTAAGTAAGCGTCGCATTCACGGTCAACATTGTCGAACCGCTGATACCGCCGGAGCTTGCTCCGATTGTCGTGGTTCCCGCTGCAACACCCGTCGCGAGCCCGCTGCTGCTAATTGAACCAACGGTCGCCGTGTTCGAGCTCCAAGTCACACTGGTCAGGCTTTGCGTGCTTCCATCGCTATACTTGCCTGTCGCCGCAAATTGCTGCGTTTGTCCGACCGACACGGCTGAGTTCTGAGGAGACACGCTGATCGATTGAAGCGTTACACCTCCTGGGCGATTCGCGCTCCCACCGCACGAGACCAGAATCCACGAGCCACAAAGCGCCATCGCAAAGATCCAGGCCGAAGGAACAAAAAATCGCCTTGACATACATATACCCAGGTTACGCACAAGCCTCCCTTGATTTCTCCAGCTTTCGAGTTTTTAGAAAATCGATTTACTGCGGCAAACCGGTGATTTTATTTAGGCCTAGCTAATTTGTCAACACCGGGTGCCCCAGGGCGGGTGGCAAAGAGATATCGCGATGCGTTTCTCAGTAACTCGAATGAGGCGCAGACGTAAGGCGGAGTGCCGCAACCCTTTGAATTTGTACGGGTGCAGAGTTTGACTCTGCCTCAGCGGGTTCTCTGCTCCGACTCATTCGAGCCAGGTGCCCCAGACATCGATTTAGTCGTGGTGAAAATAGAAACGGTTTCCGTCGATGTCCTCGACGGTGAACTGCCTTAACCCCCAAGGCTTCTTTTCTAACGGCTCAACAATGTTCGCACCCAAAGATTTCAACTCGTTGTACGTCGCATCGATATCTTCGGCGAACACCCAGTGAACCGCAGCCTCAAATGGCGGCGTTGTCTTCCGGAAGAATATCGCCACATTTCCGCGCGACACGGACCCAATCTCGCCTTCATAGAGCCAGCCGATCTCAAAGCCGAGCGTATCCCGATAGTGCTGCTGCGCGCGTTCAACATCCGTAACGGGCAATTCTGGCACTAGCTGGCCAATCGTCGTTAAGGACTCTTTCCTGCTCATGAAGCTCTCCTCTACGCGAGTGGCGAAGAGATATCGCGATGAGTTTCTCATCAACTGGAATCAGTTTCAGAAGTAAAACTGAGTGAGCGCAGCCTTCGTTAACAAATAAGACAACTACACAGTTTATTGGTTATCTCGCATGTTAATGTAACCACAATCGCTGCACAGAGGAATTGTCATGAATCGCCCTTTACGGTTGCTCTTAACAACAGTCCTACTCGCAGCGTCGACTCAAGTGCAAGCGCGTCCGCAAGTCGCATCGCAACCGTTCGATTCGGCTCTAATCGCCAAGAAAATCTCACCCGGAGTGGTGCTCATTAAAGGAACGGGCAATTCTGGCGAGATTCTCGGGACCGGATTCATCATTTCGACCGACGGCAAGATCGCCACGAATTTGCATGTCGTAGAGAGTCTAAAAACCGGCGGCGTTCAACTCGCTTCCGGAGAAAAATTTGACTCGTTTTCAATCCTAGCGTTTGATGCGCGGAAAGACATCGCAATAATAAAAATTCCGGGGTTTGACCTGCCAACGGTTGCGTTGGGCAATTCAAACAACGTGCAAGTGGGGGAGCCTGTCCTAGCTGTGGGCAGTCCGCTCGGGTTGCAAGGGACGGTCACAACTGGTGTCGTCAGTTCCCTGCGCGACGACCCTACAGGAGGGGGATTCAAGGTGCTGCAGACAGACGCTTCAGTCAATCCCGGCAACAGTGGCGGCCCGCTGGTCAATCGCCAAGCCGAAGTCATCGGCATTGTGACATTTAAGGTCCGAGGCGGCGAGAACCTGAATTTCGCGATCCCCATCAACTATCTGCGTGGATTAGTTGACTCTCCCGGCGTCGCTATGTCTCTCGAGGAATTGCGTGTGAAATTAAGCAGCAGCGGTTCCGACGTATTCAAGTCCGACTCCTTCCCTACCCGCTGGAAGTCTCTACTGTCAGGCACAACTAAAGTTCTGCGACGTGACGGCGACAGGATATATGTCGAAACTGTGTTGCCAGAGGCGCAGAAAAATGCCGGGTGTTTCGTCCTGTCCGACCTACAAAAGAAGGGCGACATCTTCGATGGAACCGTGCGGTCCAGTTGTGTTTGTCAATACACGCGAGGGCTAGGGACCTACGCCCGGACTTTCACAAATCGTGTGACCGATGAGACCGCCATCGAAATCACCAACGTCACTCCTACGCGCATTGAAGGGCGTGCAATGGCTCGGCCGAAAGGAACCAAGTTCGACTGCAAAAAAGGAGAATTTAGCAAACCTCCAAGTGAATGGGAGAACTTCACTTGGATACCAGAGTGAGATCAGCCTCGAGCTAACTACCTTTAGAATGAACACTTGCAAAAGTGTATCAAAACAAAGGACTTTAACTACCTTCAGAATCAACACTTATGCAAAAACCGGGGGGAGGGGGTCTACACCATTTCGCGCGTTACACCACGCCAGAACTAGCGCCGCGTGGAGACCAAGCCACTGGGAGCTCAACCGCGAATCGACGCAACTGTCTCGAACAAGACAGACACCAGCGCCCGCAGCCCTCCAGAATGCGCGGGTTCGCCTCCTCCGCTCCACACGCGAGGAACACCGGGCTGTCGAACGGAGGACATCCTATTGCAACTTACCAGTCGCGTCCGGGTTCCATAGTCTGGTGATTAAAACGATGCCACTACGGGTCCTATTGGTCGATGATTATAAACCCTTCTTGGAATTGGTTTCCTCGACGCTAAGCAAAAAACCAGAAGTACAGATCGTCGGTCAGGCCTCAGACGGATTGGAAGCCATTCGCAAAGCGAAGGAACTTCGACCGGACTTAATCGTGCTCGACATAGGGCTGCCCAGTCTTAACGGGCTCGAGGCCGCGCGCTTCATCCGCGACGTATCCCCGAATTCCAAGATACTCTTCCTGAGCGCTGAATCTTCCGACGACATTTTAGAAGCAGCTCTGAGCCTCGGCGCGTGCGGCTACATTCACAAGGTTAAGATCAGGACCGAGCTCCTGCCCGCAGTGCACAACGTCATCTCGGCAAGTCGCCCGACAGCTGACCTGTAAGCCCCTTCATTCTTGCGCTCTCTCCGATGAGGGGGACCCGCTAACTACCTTTAGAATGAACACTTGCAAAAGTGTATCAAAACAAAGGACTTTAACTACCTTCAGAATCAACACTTATGCAAAAACCGGGGGGAGGGGGTCTACACCATTTCGCGGCTTACACCACGCCAGGGCGGCGCCTAGCGACATTCGTGGCCTGCTCAAACGCGTAGCCCAACTGCAGCACGCCCCAGTCATCATGGTGCCGCCCAACGATCTGCAACCCGATCGGCAATCCGCTCTTCGAGAACGCGCACGGCACCGACATCGCCGGATTCCCTGCCGCCGAAATGTAGTAAGCCGATTTCATCCACGCGATGTAATTCTCCATCTTCGTCCCCGCGATTTCCGTCGGGTAATGCACGTTCACGTCAAACGGAAGCACCTGGTTCACCGGCAGCACAAAATAGTCGAACTCATTCTTGAATCCGCACAACCGCTGAAACAGCGCCGTCCGCTTCGCCTCCACCCGCGCCAGATAAGGACCCGTCAGCTTGCGCCCCTCTTCCACATGCCAATGAACGTACTCGTTCAACTGGTCCCCATGCGTCGCGATCAAATCGCCAAATCCCAATTCGGTCGACCAGTGCCGCCACGCCACAAAACATTCATTCGCGTCCGTAAAATCCGGCTCCGCTTCCTCGACGATGCACCCGAGCGACTCAAACACTTTCCCCTGCGCCTTAACCGCGCTCTTCACTTCCGGATCCCACGGCAGCCCCATATCCTTGAACATCGCCACGCGCACGCCCTTGAAACTCCGCTCCAGCGGCCGCGCAAATTGCTCCCCCGATTGATCGATGGAAATCGGCGAATGGTGATCAAAGCCGGCAAGCACGCTAAGAAAGAACGCGCAGTCCGTAACATTCCGCGCCACCGGCCCGTCAACAGACAACGTGAACCATCCAAGCCGCGTAGGCACATCCGGCACGCGCCCCGGTGAAGTCCGTATCCCCACCACGTTGCAAAAATTCGGCGGATTGCGCAGTGAGCCGCCCATGTCGCTGCCATCGGCCAAAGGCACCATGCCGCAGGCCAGCGCCACTGCCCCGCCGCCCGTGCTGCCTCCGCAAGTCTTGGTCACATCGTACGGATTGCGCGTCGCTCCAAACACTTTATTGAACGTCTGCGACCCCAGCCCAAACTCCGGCACATTCGTCTTGCCGATGACAATTCCCCCCGCCGCCTTCTCCCTCTGCACCACGCGGCAATCAAAATCCGGCACCAGGTCGCGATGCAGCGGCGACCCATACGTGGTGCGAATGCCCGCCGTTTCGTGCAAATCCTTCACGCCCACCGGCATCCCATGCAGCGGCCCCAGCAATTTTCCGTGCGCCAACGATTCATCCGCGGCAGCCGCCTGCGCCATCAACTGCTCTTCCGCCACCAGCGTAACAATCGCATTCACCTTGGAATTCACGCGCCCGATCTGCTTCAGATGCGCCTGCATCACCTCGCGCGCCGAAAGCTTCTTCTCCCGAATCAACTGCGCCATATCCACAGCCCGCATAAAACAAATATCCGGCGAGGACTCCGCCGCATGAGTTGGAACAGTGTCGGTCGGAACCAAAGGAGTCACGGCGGCGGCAACGGCGGCATTCCTGGCCAGCTTGAGTGCGTCACGTCGGCTCATTTTGTTGTGCATGCGTCCCCCGCGATAGGCGAGGAACAATATCATTGTCCGATGCAATGTAGTGGCCGGTCTTTAGATCGGTCACCAATCCAGCGAGGCTACTCAACAATCAGACGCTCAGCCAAGGCCACGGCCTTCTCAGCCTGCGTTGCATCATTCAATTTGCCGCGCGCAAAATCGCGAGTGCCTCCGCCCTTCCCCCCGAATTGCGCCAATACCTGTTTCAGCAGCGCGTTCACGTCCAGCCCAGCGGACGCGTGCTGCGCGAAGATCAGGTGGCCACACGCAAATCTTCCGAGCAACGCGATCGTCTTCTCCGTCTTCGCCAACTGCGTCGCGAAATGGTTCACATATTCTGGTTGGATCGTTTCGTCGAACGTGCGCGCGATCACAAGCAACCCATTTTCGCCCGTCTTCGCCGACTGCAACGTCGCCGCGGCATCCGCCTCTGCAACACGCTGCAGGAACGCGCGCATATTCTTGAAGTTCTGGTCGCGCACCGTGATCGCGCGCTGCACAGCGGCTGGCACATCTTCCGCTGCACAGCCCAATTCCTGCGCGGCGCGATGCAAGAGCTGGAAATCATGCCGCGAAACGCGAGCCGCGCGCCGGCCGCACACAAATTCCACCCTCCAGTCCTGCCGCATTTTGGTGCAATCGCGCACGAGGACAATTCCGATCTGCGCCGTACTCTTCACGTGCGTGCCCCCGCACGGCTGCACATCCGCGCCTTCAATTTCAATCGCGCGCAAAATTCCATCGCGCTGCACTTCCTTGCGTACGCCCATCTCCGCGAACTGCTCGGCCGTGCCATAGCGAACGTTAATCGGCCGATCCTCCGAGATCACTTGGTTCGACGCACGCTCCGCCCCCTCCAGAATTTCCTCCGTCGGCTCCGGCCCACGCAAATCAATCGTGCACAAATCGCTGCCCAGGTGAAACGAAACGGTCGGCCGCCCATAGCGTTCCTGAAACATAGCCGAAAGCAAATGCTGACCAGTGTGCTGCTGCATGTGATCGAATCGCCGCCCCCAATCCACGCAACCGTGCACTGACCCGAGCGGTAATTCCCGATCGACAACATGGACGATGTCCTCGCCCTCATCGCGCACATCCAGCACATTGGCATCGCCCAGCTTGCCCAAATCGTGCGGCTGCCCGCCCGAAGTCGGATACAACGCCGTGCAATCCAACACAACGCGCCAAGCCGGCGTAGCCCCGAGCGCCTCCGGCTCGCAGCTCAACACCTGCGCGTCGAAGTCGCGCTGATACGAATCGTCGTAATAGAGTCGCCGTGTTTCCATCATCATTCTCGAATAGCGGCTGGTGTAGCGGCCTGCTTCAGGCGGCCAACCGGACCAGCGCGTGTACCGGCTGGGTTTCAGCCCAGCCAGACTAGCTCAGTCCCAAGTCTGGAGCACAACGTTCAAGGCTGCAGCGCGCGTTGCCACGCTTCGCTATATTTGTATCCGGTGCCAGTGTTAAAGAGCACGACAGTTTCCTCCGGCTTGATCCAGCCGGAGGCCGCGAGCTTGCGCGCAGCGATCACGGTCGCGGCACCTTCCGGCGCGGCGAAAATACCCTCGAGTGATGCCAGTTCCCTGCCGGCGTGCAGCATTTCCGCGTCGCTCACCGCCAGCGCCGTCCCATTTGTCTGCCGCAGCATGCGCAGCATCATCAAATCACCGAGGGGGCCCGGCACACGCAATCCGGAAGCAATCGTCGCCGCATTCGGAAAAA
>Ga0210410_10002315_pt1 | contig 17133 bp, 16 predicted proteins | sample IncBWC4MmetaG_FD_161058 | JGI IMG/M metagenome (GOLD analysis project Ga0210410, IMG submission 161058) | Forest soil microbial communities from Barre Woods Harvard Forest LTER site, Petersham, Massachusetts, United States - Inc-BW-C-4-M | ecosystem: Environmental > Terrestrial > Soil >... | reverse complement strand
CAAGTCGCCTTTGGCGACGACGCTCAGCGCCGTCGGATCACCCTGACCAAAGCTCGAATTAATGGCACCGCGGACTCATCGGCCGTTGGCTTTCGGGAAACCGCGCTGGCTGCTATCGTCCGACCCAACAAGAACAGTCGCAGGGGAGGACACTCGAATGACGTCACCAATCGTGCGCGCCACCAGCCGCCGCCGTTTTCTGCAATACCTCGCCGCAAGTCCGCTGCTCGCATCCGGTGCAGCGTCGGCCTATGGCCTGGAGGCGCCCTCAAAACTGCCCGATCCGATGATCTGGGCGCCGCCGGGCGGCGAGCCGATCAACAGCCCGAAGGACGCCATCAACGTGTTCGACTTCGAGCCGGTGGCCCGCCAGAACGTGCCGCCCGCGCATTTCGGCTACATGGCCTCCGGCCTCGACGACGAGGTTACGTTGCGCGCCAACCGCGAGGGGTTTTTGAAGTTCCAGCTCACGCCGCACCGGCTCAATGACGTGTCGAAGGTCGACACCAGTATCGAGCTCTTCGGCACCAAATATGATTCGCCGATCTTCGTCTGCCCGACCGGCGGCAACCAGTTCTTTCACCCCGACGGCGAGGTCGCCGTCGCCAAGGCCGCGCGCGCCGGCAATCAGCTGCAGATCCTGTCGACGTCCTCGAACTATTCCGTCGATGACGTGACCAAGGCGCGCGGGGCGCCGATCTGGTTCCAGCTTTATGCTTCGCCGCGCTGGGAGGTTGCGCAGGCGCTGATCAGGCGCGCCGAGGGCGCCGGCTGCCCGGTGCTGATGGTGACGGTCGACCGCATCGCCGGCCGCAACCAGGAAACCCTGTTCCGGATGATGCGCAGCGATACCCGCGAATGTTCGGGCTGTCACGATCGCTCGAGCTTCGCGGCGCGCTCGGTCCGCCGTCACAATTACGACGGCATCGATCTTTCGGGAATCAAGGGAGGCGGCGAGTCTTCCAATCTGTCCTGGGATACGGTGAAACGAATGCGCGACATCACAAAGATGAAAATCATGCTCAAGGGCATCGTCACCGCCGAGGACGCCGACCTCGCGGCGCAGAACGGGATCGACGGGATCCTCGTCTCCAATCACGGTGGCCGCGGCGAGGACAATGGCCGCTCCACCATCGACGCGCTGCCGGAGATCATCGCCGCGGTGAAGGGGCGGATGCCGGTGATCGTCGACAGCGGGTTTCGCCGCGGCACAGATGCCGTCAAGGCGCTGGCGATGGGCGCGCAGGCGGTCGGTATCGGCCGGCCCTATTTGTGGGGGCTGGGAGCCTTCGGCCAGGAAGGCGTCGAGCGGGTGCTCGAGATCGTACGCACCGAGACGCGGGCGGCCATGCAGCAATGCGGCGCGCGCTCGGTCAAGGACCTCAGTCCGGGCTTTGTGCGCCGGACGACCTGACCGGCCGGTCGTCCAGCACGGCGGGTGGCCTCAAGGTCGCACCGCCGGCGGCGAGGTAGGGGCAGGGGCAGCCCGCGGGCGTTTGCTCGTGCCCGCCGTGTGCCGAAGTTCGGACGCCCAATGCGCCCTAGCGCAGGCTGGCGTTGATCTTGTCCAGCGCGGCGGAGCCCGGGCAAAGCGCCTTTGCGTCGAGCGAATTGAGCGGCGTCTCCACGGTGTCGAGATGGGTGTGAAGGTCTTCCGCCTCATGGTCGACATAGAGCAGGCCGGTGACGATCTGGCCCTTGGCGGCATGCCGCTGCAGGAATGTCATCGCGCCGACGCGATCGTGCGGATCGTAGTCGGCATCGATCTTGCGCAGCGCAATCCGGGTGCCATCGTGCTGCTCGACCACCTGCACCGTGCCCGGCGCGTAATCCACCGTGATCGGATCGCGGCCGGTGATCACGTCGAGCCGGTTCACCGCGTCATTGTGTTCGCGCACGTAATCGAAGCTCTTGGTCGAGCCGGCATGGTTGTTGAAGGCGACGCAGGGGCTGATGACGTCGATGAACGCCGCGCCCTTGTGCTCGATGGCGGCCGCGATCAGCGGCACCAGCTGGGTCTTGTCGCCGGAAAAGCTGCGCGCCACGAAGCTGGCGCCGAGCTGCAGCGCGATCGCCACCAGGTCGACGGCGTTGTCGGTGTTGGTGACGCCCTTCTTGGATTTCGAGCCGCGGTCGGCGGTGGCCGAGAACTGGCCCTTGGTGAGGCCGTAGACGCCGTTGTTCTCGACGATATAGGTCATGTTGACGCCGCGCCGGATCGAATGCGCGAACTGGCCGAAGCCGATCGAGGCGGAGTCGCCGTCGCCGGAGACGCCGAGATAGATCAGATCGCGGTTGGCGAGGTTGGCGCCGGTCAGGACCGACGGCATCCGGCCGTGCACCGAATTGAAGCCGTGCGAATTGCCGAGGAAATAGTCGGGCGTCTTCGACGAGCAGCCGATGCCGGAAATCTTGGCGACGCGATGCGGCTCGATCGACAGCTCGTAGCAGGCCTCGATGATCGAGGCCGTGATCGAGTCATGGCCGCAGCCGGCGCACAGCGTCGACACCTTGCCCTCGTAATCGCGGTGGGTATAGCCGAGGTCGTTCTTCGGCAGCCCCGGATGCTGGAATTTCGGTTTTGCAATGTAGGTCATGACTTCACCTTGCGGAGCGGGGTGACCTGAAGCTGGTCCTGATGGTCGCCGATGGCGCCGGCGATGAAGCGCGCGGTGATCGGCGTGCCGTCATAGTGCAGGATCGGCACCAGGCGGACGGGATCGATGCCGTTTTCGTTGACGATCAGCGAGCGCAGCTGCGCATCGCGGTTCTGCTCGACCACGTAAACGAAATCATGATCGGCCAGGAAGCTGGCGACGCTGGAATGGAACGGGAAGGCGCGGATCCTTAAGCGATCGAGCTGATGCCCGCGGGCTTCCAACAGGCCGATCGCCTCGTCCATCGCCGGCGCGGTCGAGCCGAAATAGATCACGCCATATTTGGTCGGCTTTGCTGCGTTGGCCTGCAGCGGACGCGGCACCATGTCCTGGGCGGTCTCGAATTTGCGCACCAGCCGCTGCATGTTGTCGGCGTAGACCGAGCCTTCCTCGGAGTAGCGCGCGTAACGGTCGCGGGAAGTGCCGCGGGTGAAATACGAGCCCTTGGTCGGGTGGGTGCCGGGATAGGTGCGGTAGGGGATGCCGTCGCCGTCGACGTCGAGGTAGCGGCCGAAGTCGCGTCCTTCCTCCAGCATCTCCGCCGTCATCACCTTGCCGCGGTCGTATTGTCTTGCGTCGTCCCATTTCAGCGGGCGGCACAGCCGGTGGTTCATGCCGATATCGAGATCGAGCATGACGAAGATCGTGGTCTGCAGCCGCTCGGCCAGGTCGAAGGCGGCGGCGGCGAACTCGAAGGCCTCCGCCGGATCTTCCGGAAACAGCAGCACATGCTTGGTATCGCCGTGCGAGGCATAGGCGCAGGCCATGATGTCGCATTGCTGGGTGCGCGTCGGCATCCCGGTCGAGGGACCGGCGCGCTGCACGTTCATGATCACGGCCGGAATCTCGGCAAAATATGACAGCCCGATGAACTCCTGCATCAGCGAGATGCCGGGGCCGGAGGTCGCGGTGAAGGCGCGCGCGCCGTTCCAGGATGCGCCGATCACGATACCGATCGAGGCCAGCTCGTCCTCGCCCTGCACGATGGCGTATTTGGCCTTGCCGGTTTCGGGATCGTGCCGCAGCTTCCGGCAATGGCTGCCGAAGGCGTCGGCGAGCGACGACGACGGCGTGATCGGATACCAGGCGCAGACGGTGGCGCCGCCATAGACCGCGCCCAGCGCGGCCGCGCTGTTGCCTTCGATGAAGATGCGGTCGCCGACCTTGTCGGCCTTGCGGACGCGCAGGCCGATCGGGCATTTCAGGTTCTGCAGCGCCCAGTCGCGGCCGAGATGCAGCGCGTGGACGTTGGAAGAGAGCAGCTTTTCCTTGCCCTTGTATTGCTCGGCGATCAGTTGCTCGACGAGCTTCGGGTCCATGTCGAGCAGCGCGCACAGCGCGCCGAGATAGATGATGTTCTTGAACAGCTGGCGCTGGCGCGGGTCGGTATAGGTCGAGTTGGTGATCGCGGTCAGCGGCACGCCGATCACGCTGATGTCGGCGCGGAACTTCGACGACGGCATCGGTTTGGTCGAGTCGTAGAACAGGTAGCCGCCGGGCTCGATCGATGCGAGGTCCTTGTCCCAGGTCTGCGGGTTCATCGCCACCATCATGTCGACGCCGCCGCGGGCGCCGAGATGGCCGTCCTCGGTCACCCGCACCTCGTACCAGGTCGGCAGGCCCTGGATGTTGGAGGGGAAGATGTTGCGCGGCGACACCGGCACGCCGTGACGCAGGATCGCGCGCGCAAACAGCTCGTTGGCGCTGGCCGAACCCGAGCCGTTGACGTTGGCGAAGCGAACGACGAAGTCGTTTACGCTGCTGAGCGGCTTTTGGACGGACATGATGTACCTGCGAGGGTCATATCGATGAGGTATTTCTGCATGTCCCAGGCCCCGGTGGGACAGCGTTCGGCGCACAGGCCGCAATGCAAGCAGACGTCTTCGTCCTTCACCATCACCCGCCCAGTCTTCAGGCCGTCGGCGACATAGAGGTCCTGGTCGAGATGCGGCGAGGGCGCCTTCAGCCGCGTCCGCAGATCGGCTTCCTCGCCGTTCTCGGTAAAGGTGATGCAGTCCATCGGGCAGATATCGACGCAGGCGTCGCACTCGATGCAGAGCGGCGCGGTGAATACCGTCTGGATGTCGCAGTTCAGGCAGCGCCGCGCCTCGCCGAGCGCCAGCTTGAGGTCATAGCCGAGTTCGACCTCGGCGCGGATGTCCTTCAGCGCCACCACCTTGTCGCGATGCGGCACCTTGTAGCGCTTGTCGGCGGAGACGTCGTTGTCGTAGCTCCATTCGTGGATGCCCATCTTCTGCGATGAGACCTCGACCTCGGGCAGCGGCCGCTCGTGGATGTCTTCGCCGGACAACAGCTTGTGGATCGACAGCGCCGCGTCGTGGCCGTGCGCCACCGCCCAGATGATGTTCTTCGGGCCGAACGCCGCGTCGCCGCCGAAAAACACCTTCGGATTGGTCGAGCCCATGGTCTTGGCATCGACCTTGGGCATGTCCCATTTGTCGAACTCGACTCCGCAGTCGCGCTCGATCCAGGGAAACGCGTTTTCCTGGCCGACCGCGACCAGCACGTCGTCGCAGGCAATGGTTTGATCGGGGTCGCCGGTCGGCACCAGATTGCGCCGGCCCCTGGCGTCGTATTCCGCCTTCACCTTCTGGAAGGTGACGCCGGTGAGCTTGCCGTTGTTGTGGGTGAATGCCACCGGCACCATGAAGTTGAGGATCGGAATGTCCTCGTGGAGGGCGTCCTCTTTTTCCCAGGGAGAAGCCTTCATCTCCTCGAAGCCGGAACGCACGATCACCCTGACCTCTTCACCGCCGAGGCGGCGCGCGGTGCGGCAGCAATCCATCGCGGTGTTGCCGCCGCCGAGCACGATCACGCGCCTGCCGATCTTGTCGGTGTGGCCGAACGACACGCTGGAGAGCCAGTCGATGCCGATGTGAATGTTCTTGGCTGCTTCCTTGCGGCCGGGAATCTCGAGCTCGCGGCCGCGCGGCGCGCCGCTTCCGACGAAGATCGCATCGTAGTTCTCGCCGAGCAGCTTCTTCAGGCTGTCGATGCGCTGGCCGCCCTTGAAGTCGATGCCGAGATCGAGGATGTAGTCGGTTTCCTCGTCGATCACCGTATCGGGCAGGCGGAATTTCGGAATCTGCGTCCGCATCATGCCGCCGGCCTTCGGATCGCCGTCGAACACTGTGCAGTGATAGCCGAGCGGGGCGAGGTCGCGCGCCACCGTCAGCGAAGCGGGACCGCCGCCGACGATCGCGATGCGCTTGCCGTTCTTCACCCCGGGCCGCGGCATGCGCCCCTTGACGTCATCCTTGAAATCGGCGGCGACGCGCTTCAGCCGGCAAATCGCGACCGGGGTTTCCTCGACGCGGCCGCGGCGGCACGCCGGCTCGCACGGACGATCGCAGGTGCGCCCGAGGATTCCCGGAAACACGTTCGACCGCCAATTGATCATGTAGGCGTCGCTATAGCGGCCTTCAGCGATCAAGCGGATGTACTCTGGAACCGGTGTATGCGCGGGACAGGCCCATTGGCAGTCGACGACTTTGTGGAAGTAGTCGGGTGCCGCGATATCAGTTGGTTTCATTCCGACCTTGTCCGCGCGACGAGAAGAATCCGCGCGGCCTTTACCTTCTGTGGTGAACGCTCATCACGGCGTTCTTGTGGTTCGCCTGCCATATCATGGACTTAGTGAATCAGGCCATTCAATATGATCGGGGATGCACTGAAAAGCCATTTTTGCTTAAAGGTCATTCCCTAATGGTCTGGCCGCCCGGCTTTAATGCTGCGCCGATGCATGTGGCACTGCAACATTTATGAGATATAGCATGTTCTCGGCGCCGCGCGGCTTGATTTAAGGCAACGTCAGGTCGGACCGCGCCAGATCCCACATCAGACGATAACTGCCAGCGGATACCTGTATTCCGCCCTCGAACGATGCCGGTGCGGAAAAGCGCGCGGCGGTCGCAGCGGAAACCGCGTTCACATCTATGGCATCGATCAAGACAAACCAGTCGCCGGCGCCGGGATCGGAAACCGGGGGATCGTCGGTGATCGGTTTGGAGAGTACCGGATCGCTTTCGATCAGGTGCATCGAGATGATGCCGTCGAGCTTTTCCGGATCGAGTTTTGCCGCGAGCGCTGCGCGCAATCGGTCTTCGCCGCCGGCAGCGGGACGAATGCGGATGATGCCGAGCGCGGAGCCGCGGCCCTGACCGCGGCTGATGGTGATGCGCGCGATCGCGCGGATCATGTTCTTGAACCGCGCCAGAGTGGCCTTCGACCATTCGGTGGGATTCATCAGCGCGGTGCGATAGGTTGGGCTATCGAGCACCTCGAAGGTCGCGGTGGAATAGAGGCAAAGATATTTCGGGTGGCCATCATGCGCGACGTAACGGCGGGCTTCGAGAAAGCCGTCGATCGCGACCCGCTCGATCAGATGCTCGCGGTCGTACCATCGGTTGAAGTCGGCCTCGTCCTTGGCATCGATGTCCATCGACGTCAGCAACATCCCTTTTCCGGCTAGCGGCATTTTTTGCGGTCCTTATCCCTTGATTTTCGAGGCCAGGTCCGCGATCGCCTTCATCACGGCGTCGCGGACACCGCGATCGTACAGCGAGTGGCCGGCGCCCTCGACGAGACGAATCTCCGAATCCGGCCACAGCGCGCCGAGCGCGTGCGCGGTCGCGGGCGGACACAGCAAATCGTAACGGCCTTGCACGATGAGGCCCGGGATTCCCCGGAGCTTTCCGGCTTCGGCGAGAAGCTGCCCCGGCTTCATGAAGCAGTCGTTGCAAAAATAAAGCGCTTCCATGAACGGCGTGGCGGGAAGCGCCCGCGATGCGGTCAGCGACGCCGGATCGAGCCGGACCCGGCCCGGCTCGTGCTGGGAGAGAATCTGTTCGGTGTCGTGCCAGGCGCGCGCCGCCGGGCCGTGTACCGCCGGATCGGAATCGAGGATGCGGCGGTAGTAGTTTTCGAGCGGGTGCTTGCGTTCCTCCGGTGGCAGCACGCCGAGAAAATCGTCGTTGAGATCGGGAAAAAAGCGCGGCAGCGCGCCGAGAAACGCGTCTTCGAGCTCGGCAGTGGTGCCGAGGAAGGTGGCGCGCAACACGATGCCGGTGACGCGATCGGGGTGCGCCTGCGCATAGGCCAGCGCCAGCGTCGCGCCCCAGGAGCCGCCGACCACCATCCAGCGCTCAAAACCGAACTTCTCGCGGATCAGCTCCATATCCGCGATCAGCGCGGGCAGCGTATTGTGTTCGCGGTGGCCCTTCGGGCGGCTGCGGCCGGCGCCGCGCTGGTCGAACAGCACCGCGTGGAAGCGTTCGGGATCGAACAGCCGGCGGTGGTCGGGCTGGCAGCCGCTGCCGGGGCCGCCGTGCAGATAGACCGCGGGGATGCCATCGGCGCGGCCGACACTTTCGACGTAAATCTCATGACCGTCGCCGACGGCGAGTTGCTCCGACGTCAGCGGCGCGAACGGGTCGGAGCGCTTGCCGGTTGCTTTGCCCGCGTCGGCGTCAGGCGCCATGATCGCCGCCCGTCTCCAGCGTACCGCCGGCGAAATTGCGATAGAGGAAACGGTTGTCGGCGGCGGCGGCTTCCTGTTCCGCCAGCTTGAAAATCCGCTCATGCAGCGGCGACAGCGTGCAGGCGGGATCGGTGTTGCCGGCGTCGCCGGTGAGGGCAAAGGCCTGGCAGCGGCAGCCGCCGAAATCGACCTCCCTGAATTCGCAGCTCTTGCACGGCTCCTTCATCCAGCCGGTGCCGCGATAGCGGTTGAAAGCTTCGGAATTCCGCCAGATCCAGGCGATCGAATGACTGGATCGCACCGACAGGAACTCGAGCCCGGTTATGCTTTCGGCGGCGTGGCAGGGCAGAATCTTGCCGGCGGGGGAAATGTTGAAGAACTGCCGGCCCCATCCGCCCATGCATTTCTTCGGCCGCAGCGCGTAATAGTCCGGCACCACATAATCGATCGCAAGCACACCCTTCAGCCGCGCCTGCGCTTCCTCGACGATGCGGCTGGTCTCCTCGATCTGGGCGACGGTCGGCATCAGCGCCGCGCGATTTTTCAAGGCCCAGCCGTAATACTGCACATTGGCGACTTCGAGCCGGTCGGCGTCGAGATCGACCGCCATCTGGATGATGTCGGGCAGCTGGAACAGATTCTGGCGATGCATGACGGCATTCACCGTCAGCGGCAGATCGAGTTCGCGCGTCCATTTTGCGGCTTCGATCTTCCTGGCGTGCGCGTGCTTGAAGCCGGCGACGCGGTCGGCGACCACGGGCTCGTTGCCCTGGAAACTGATCTGCACATGGCACAGCCCGGCTTCCGCCAGCGCGGAAAGTTTTTCGCGCGTCAGCAGCACGGCCGAAGTGATGAGATTGGAATACAGCCCGACATCGCTGGCGTGTTGCACCAGCTCGACCAGGTCCTTGCGCGCGGTGGGCTCGCCGCCGGAGAAATGGATCTGCAGCACGCCGATTTCGGCAAGCTCCGAGAGCACATTCTTCCACTCTTCGGTCGAAAGCTCGCTGCCGCTGCGGTCGAGCTCGACCGGGTTGGAGCAATAGGGACATTGCAGCGGGCAGCGATGGGTCAGTTCGGCGAGCACCGCCAAAGGAATCCCAAACGCCTCGGCCGTCGAGCCGCGATTCTCCAGCACCGCGAGCCCATCGGAGGGATCGCTGGCGGCCACGCCGGCATCGGTCAGCGTCGGGGTCATGACGTCTTCTCGCGCGCTTCGGTCAGAAATCCCTTGTCGGCAAGGTCCTGCAGCATGGCGATGACGTCGGTCGCGATCGCGCCGCGTTCGGCCAGGTATTTGGCGGCGAGCTCGTCGACCATCTGCCCGACGCTGCGGACGCCATCGCAAAGTTTCAGCACTTCCACCGCGATCTCGTCCGGCGCCAGCACCCGCTCCGGCGCCAGGATCACCCAGACCTGCCGCGTTTCATCGAATTTCAGCCGGGCGTGCCGCGGCAAAACCGGCCGGCTTTCCTCGCTGACATTGATGTTGCGGCTGCGGCCCGTCATCGTTTCGTCTCTCAATCGGCCTCTACTTTTCCTTGGGAACAAACGCGCCCGGCGGAATGTGGCCTTCGACATAGGCATGATACAGCGCGTCGAGCTGAACCCATAGCACATTGGTCTTGAACAAGAGCGCATTGCAGACCGCCTCGCGCTCCGCCGGGGTCTTCGCATGGGCCTTGACGTAGTCGAGCGCAAATCCGGCGTCGCGCGGCGCCTGGGTCAGACGCCGGCTGAAATAGCTCATGATGTCGGGATTGACGAAATCGTAATGCGCCAGCATTCCCGAGATGCGTTCTTCGTGCAGGTTGGGCGCGAACAGTTCCGTCAGCGAGGAGGCGATGGCCTCGAGCGGGGACTTGTCGCGGCAGAAATGCACATAGGCCTCCACCGCAAAGCGCGTGGCGGGGAGGATGCCTTCGGTGGATTCAACATAGGCGCTGTCGAGCCCGAGCCCCTCGGTCAGTTTCAGCCAGCGTTCGATACCGCCCTCGCTGCCGACGTCGCCGTCGTGGTCCTCTATGCGGTGCCGCCATTCCATCCGGATGTTGCGTTCGCGGAACCGCGAGATCACCACCGCGTCCTTGAGCGGAATCGTGCTCTGGTAAAAATAGCGGTTCAGGGCCCAGGCCTGCACCTGGCCCTTGTTCAGCTTGCCGCCGTGCAAGAGCCGGTGAAACGGATGCAGATTGTGATAGCGCACGGCGCCGATGTGGCGCAGCGCTGCTTCCAGCTCTTCGGCGCTGTTCAAGGGCGCAAGCCCGCCGCGCGAGAAAGCGGTCATCCCGTCGGGGGTCATGACGTTCACAGCGTGATCTCCGTCCCATCGGCGGGGATTTGCCAGCCCGCGCGTTCGGCCAGTTTGCGCTCCGCGGAATCCTGCAGCAGCGCCGGATTGGAATTGTTGATATGCAGAAACATCTTGCGGCCGATATCGAGGCCGGCGAGGCTCTCGATCGCGCCGCCATCGCCCGACATCGCAATATGTCCCATGCCTTGCCCGGTCTTGCTGGAAAGGCCCGCCGCGATCAATTCGTCGTCGCGCCACACCGTGCCGTCGAAGAAGATCAGCGGGGCGCCGGCAAGCCGCGCCTTGAGATCGTCGGTGACACCGGCGCAGGCGGCCAGAAAATAGAAATGCTTGCCGGTCGCCTTGTCGCGAATCCGAAGCCCGAGCGTGTCGCCTGCGCCATGATCTCCGCCGGGATGGGCCTTGCCTTCCAGGTACCACGCGCTCTTGCCGGCAACCGCGAACGGCAGGATCTCGATGCCGGACGGCGCGCCGTCGGGTCGCATCGGCTCGAACGCCCGGTCCACCTCGATTGCCTCACGCCGCACGTTCTTCTCGCTCAGCACATCGAAGATGCTGTTGGCCTTCAGGATCGAAAGCACCCTGGCGTGGGCGTAGATCGTGAACGGCGAGCCTTCGCGCATCGACAATAGCCCTGCGACCGCATCGATCTCGCCGTTGGTCAGGATCACGCCCGCAATCGGGCTATGCCGAAGCCTTCCAGCCTTGGGGTGAAGCTGCGGTGTCGCGATCAGCTGCTGGCGCAGATCGGGCGAGGCATTGACGAGATACCAGTGCTCGCCGTCGGCGCTGACCGCGATCGAAGCCTGGGTGCTCCTGAGTTCGGGAGCGGTTCGCGCTGTCAGGCAAACCGGGCATCCGCAATTCCACTGCGGAACGCCGCCGCCGGCCGCGGCGCCCAGGACGACGACGCGAAGCATGATCCGTCTCCTGGAAATTCGAAAGCTTGGGTACTCAAAAAACTTTGAAGGTGGACACGAGCCCGGCCACGATCCCGAGATCAGGAACGTGTCACGCCCGAAGGTCCACCTTAAACCGTGAAGCTATCCCCCGCCGCTTACTTGCGGGCGGCGCACGCATACATGTTAATTTCCATGCCGACCGGCACTTCAACAATCTTCGGGGTCTTCCAGGCCATTTTGGCTCTCCTTGTAAACCGGACAACATCGCCCATCGCGCACAAATTAATCAGGATTGAAAAGTTCGCCAGTGAAATCTTTTGTTATAGAGCGATGCGTTTTTATGCTGCATCGCAAAATTGGTTCACGTTATTTTGCGCCCGGCTGTCAAACCAAAGACGGATCAACAGGTTCAGAGTCCTCTAAAAGCAACCGCGCGCCGATCCCGGTCGGCGCCTAGAAGCGAATGATACGATAAAGAACTTGTGAGAAGCCGCGTGTTCCGCAACCGGAGCCCCTCAACCCCAAGTGGAAATGGCCGATGCCGCGATATTTCTTCAATACAAGGATCGGCGATGAGCTGGTCTCCGATCCCGAAGGCGAAGAGCTGCGCGACGCCGATCGCGCATGGGAAATCGCACGCGCCATGATCCGGGAACTGCTGAAAACCGAAGGCGCCGAGGGCGGCCTGCTGAAGGCGATCATCGAGGTGACCGACGAGCAAGGCGAGATCGTGCTGGAGTTTCCGTTTACCGAAGCCCTGCTCAACTTCTCCGATATTCCGGCCACCAAGCACTGACAGCGTGCGCCGGGGACGGCTACGTCATGGCCGTCATTCCGGGGCGCGCCAGCGGGTCCGCGCCAAAGCGCAGCCCCATGGCGCGAACCCGGAATCTCGATGTGTCGGGCAAGCAAGCCAACTTCGAGATTCCGGGTTCGCGCCCTTGGCGCGCCCCGGAATGACCGGACGCAACACCGCCGGGCCGCCTCCATTCCGCATCGCCCACAAGTCCTTTCGCCATGTTTCCGATTGCACACCGGCTTGGAAATATCGGAAACTGCCGCCCAGGAAAGCCACCGGCGCCGGCAACCGTGCTTGCACGCGCCAGGAAAAAGGCTTCCGCCACAGGGGAGAACGCCATGATGACCTATTCGTCGCCGCGCAGCCTGTTGCTCGCCGGCGCTTTTATCGGCGCACTCGGTTGCGCCGCTTCCGCGCAGCAGCCGGCCAATCCGCCCGCCGCCGCTGCGCCCGCCGCGGCCGCGCCGCTTCCGCCGGGTTCGCCCCTGATCGGTCGGCCCGACAACGAGGCCGCGGCAAAGCTCGCGCCGGTCGCGCCGCCGCCGCTTCCGGCCGCGCTGGACAAATTGCCGACCGCCAAACTCAAGGTGCCGGCCGGCTTCAATATCGAGGTTTACGCCGGCGGCATCGCCAACGCCCGTTCGCTGGCGCTGGGCGACAAGGGGACGGTATTCGTCGGCAGCCGCCTGCTCGACAAGGTCTCTGCCATCGTCGACAAGGACGGCAAGCGAACGGTCAAGGTCGTCGCATCGGGCCTGTACCGGCCGAACGGCGTCGCGTTCAGGAACGGCACGCTCTACATCGCCGAACTCTCGAAGATCTCCAAGATCGACAAGGTCGAGGACGTCATCGACAATCCGCCGAAGCCGACGATGATCTACGACAAGCTGCCCAAGGACGAAGCCCATGGCTGGAAGTTCATCGCCATCGGCCCGGACAACAAGCTGTATGTTGAGGTCGGACAGCCCGGCAATAACCTCCTGCACGACGACGCGCACGGCCAGATCCGTCGGATGAATCTGGATGGCACGGGTGCCGAGGTCTATGCGCTCGGCGTGCGCCATAGCGTCGGTTTTGACTGGAATCCGGAAAACAAGCAGATGTACTTCACCGACAACGGTCGCGACTGGCTGTCGGAGGACGTGCCCGAGGACGAACTCAATCGCGTCACCAAGGTCGGCGAGGACTTCGGTGCGCCCTATTGCTACCAGGGCAATATTCCGGACCCCGAATTCGGCTGGGGACGTTCCTGCAGCGAATTCACCCCGCCGGTCGGCTTGATGGGCCCGCATGCGGGCGTGCTCGGCATGCGCTTCTATACCGGCAACATGTTCCCGAAGGCTTACAAGAACGCCATCATCATGGCGCGGCACGGCTCGTGGAACAGGTCCAAGAAATTTGGCGGGGATGTCGTCGTCGTCAAGCTGAACAAGGACGGCACGGTGAAGTCCACGGAGCCGTTCATCACCGGCTTCCTCGACAACAACAATTACATCGGCCGGCCGGTCGATGTGATGCAGATGAAGGATGGCTCGCTTCTGGTCTCCGACGACTGGAACGGCGCCGTCTACCGCATCACCTACGGCAAGCCGAAGGTGGCGGCGCAGTAAGCGACAAAGTAGCCAACAGCAATCGCGTCATGCCCGGCCTCATGCCGGGCATCCACGTCTTTGCGGCATGAACACAAGAAAGACGTGGATGGCCGGGTCACCCGTCTACGCAAATGCTTCGCCGGGTCTTCGGTGCTAGTCCGCCGAAGCCTTGGCGAAGGCGGAAGCCCGGCCATGACGAAGAAAATGAGTCATCTTTCCCAGGATCGGCCGATGCGTAGGACAATTGCAGCCTTGACGTTCGCCCTGATCGCTTGTTCGGCCAGCGCGGAAACGATCGAAGAGCGCGCCGCGACCTGTTTTGCCTGTCATGGCGAGCACGGACAATCCGAGATCGAGAACACGCCCTCGCTCGGCGCGCAGCAGCCGCCTTACGTGCTGATCCAGCTCTTCATGTTCCGCGAAAAGCTGCGCACCTTCGAGCCGATGAACGACGTCGCGAAGGGGCTCAGCGACGATGATCTTCGCACCTTCTCCGAATTTATCGGCAAGCTGCCGAAGCCCGCGCCGCCGGCCGATGCCGGCGACCCGGCGCGGATGGAGCGGGGGCATTCCCTGGCGCAGCAATTTCATTGCAACGCCTGCCACAACACCGATTTCTCCGGCAAGGAAAACGTCCCGCGCATCGCCGATCAGCGCGAGGACTATCTCAACAAGACGTTGCGGGAATACAAGGACAACAGCCGCCACGGCTATGACGCCACCATGGCGGAGGCGCTGCAGCCGGTGTCACCGGAGCAGATCACCGACCTCGCCTACTATCTCGCCCGCCTGCACTGAGCCCGATATGAGGAGCCCGCGGTTTCCTGATGGCGCTGCGCCTTTGGCGGCGCTACAAGTCGGGCGTTGATACGGAGTATTCCATGCAAGACCTCTGGCGTCTGTCGGCAGCCGACCTCGCTGCGCTGATCAGATCGAAAAAGATTTCGGCGAAGGAAGCGGCTTCCGCGGCGCTGGCGCGGCTCGACGCGGTCAACCCCGCCATCAATGCGGTGGTCGACCATCGGCCCGCGGATGTGCTGGCGCAGGCCGCTTCCGTCGATGCAACGATCGCGCGCAACGAAGACCCGGGCGTGCTGGCGGGCGTGCCGGTTACCGTCAAGGTCAATATCGACCAGCAGGGGTTTGCCACCACCAACGGGCTCAAACTGCAGCGCGACGTCATCGCCACGACCAACAGTCCGGTGATCGACAATCTGCGCAAGGCCGGCGCGGTGATTCTCGGACGCACCAACTGCCCGGCGTTTTCCTATCGCTGGTTCACCACCAACCTGATCCACGGCGACACCAGGAACCCGCGCGACCCCGGCATCACGCCGGGCGGCTCGTCGGGCGGGGCAGGGGCGGCGGTCGCGGCCGGCATTGGGCATATCGCCCACGGCACCGACATCGCGGGCTCGATCCGCTATCCGGCTTATGCCTGCGGCGTGCATGGCTTGCGGCCGACGGTGGGCCGAATTCCGGCCTTCAATGCGTCGCTGCCGGAGCGCACCATCGGGCCGCAAAGCTCCGCGGTATCCGGTCCGCTGGCGCGCAGCATCGGCGATCTGCGGATCGCGCTCGCGGCGATGTCCGGCAAGGACGTGCGCGACCCCTGGTGGGTGCCGGCCCCGCTCGAAGGGCCGCCGATGCCGAAGCGGGCCGCGCTGTGCCTGCAGCCGGACGGCCTGGAGACGGTGGCCGAAGTCAAGGCGGCGGTCGCGGACGCCGGCAAGCGGCTTGAGCGCGCCGGATGGACGGTCGAGGAGATCGCCGACACGCCGCCGCTGCGCGAGCCCGCCGAGCTGCAGACCAAACTCTGGCTCGGCGACAGCTATGAAGCGCAGCTCGCCGCCGCCGAGCGCGAAGGTGATCCCGGCGCGCTGGCGTGCCTGCGCGGCAACAAGACAAAAGTCTTTCCATTCGACGCGGCCGCCTTTTCGCAGACCTTGACCCGGCGAGCGACGCTGTCGCGGCAATGGCTGCAGTTCTTCGAGACCTATTCGGTGCTGCTGATGCCGGTATCGGGCGAACTGCCGTTCCCCGACGGCCTCGACATGCGCGACGAGGCCTCGTTCGCGCGGGTGTGGCGGGCGCAATTGGCGCAGATTGCCATTCCCTTCATGGGCCTGCCTGGGCTAACGGTTTCCACGGGATTGGTGGGCCGCGTTCCCGTCGGGGTTCAGGTGGTCTCCGGCCGCTTCCGCGAAGACCTTTGTTTGCTGGCGGGCGAGGCGATCGAGGCCGGCGGAACGCCTGTGGCGCCCATCGATCCCGTGAGGATTTGAGAGAAAGACAATGGCTGGCATCTACGATTTCACGGCAACATCGCTTGCCGGCGAGGAGGTACCCTTGAGGCGGTATCAGGGTCAGGTGCTGCTGATCGTCAATACCGCCAGCGCCTGCGGATTCACGCCGCAATATCGTGGGCTCGAGGCGCTGCAGAAGGAACTCGGCCCGCGCGGTTTTTCGGTGCTCGGATTTCCCTGCAACCAGTTCGGCAGCCAGGAACCCGGCGACGCCAAACAGATCGAGGAGTTCTGCGCCAGCAATTACGCCGTCACCTTTCCGATGTTCGCCAAGATCGACGTCAATGGTTTCCGCGTGCATCCGCTGTACCAATATCTGAAAAGCGAAAAATCCGGACTGCTGGGTCCGTCGATCAAATGGAATTTCACCAAATTCCTGGTCGACCGATCCGGCAAGGTGGTGGCGCGGCATGCGCCGACCACAACCCCGGAAGCACTGAAAAAGGAAATCGAGGCCCTGCTGTGAACGAGAACAACGACGCCAAGAACGGTCAACCGACTGACCCTTCGACGGACCAATTGCCTGACCGCCTGTCGACCGATCCGAAAAGCCCTTACTACAACGAGGCCGTGCTGGCGCGCGATGTCGGCATCCGCTTCAAGGGCGTCGAAAAGACCAATGTGGAGGAATATTGCGTCAGCGAGGGCTGGGTGCGCGTCACCGCCGGCAACGCCAAGGATCGCTACGGCAACCCGCTGACCCTCAAGGTTCACGGCCCGGTCGAGCCGTATTATCGGGACAAGGCACCGTCCTAAGGCCCCCCTTCGTCATTGCGAGCCAACGGGTCGCGCGAATGCGCGCCCGATGACAGGCTCCGCGAAGCAATCCATACTCTGTCGCAAAGCGAAAGCTGGATTGCTTCGTCGCAAGTGCTCCTCGCAATGACGGTATGAATAATTCCGTTAGAAAGCCCAAAACCCATGTCCATCCGTATCGTCGACGTCCGCGAGGTCACAAAACCGATCTCGTCACCGATCCGCAACGCCTATATCGACTTCACCAAAATGACGACGAGCCTGGTTGCCGTCGTCACCGATGCGGTGCGCGGCGGCAAGCCGGTGG
>Ga0210410_10002313_pt1 | contig 17165 bp, 19 predicted proteins | sample IncBWC4MmetaG_FD_161058 | JGI IMG/M metagenome (GOLD analysis project Ga0210410, IMG submission 161058) | Forest soil microbial communities from Barre Woods Harvard Forest LTER site, Petersham, Massachusetts, United States - Inc-BW-C-4-M | ecosystem: Environmental > Terrestrial > Soil >... | reverse complement strand
AGGCCCCGGGGTTCTGGTCGCAGTAGCTCTTGTAGTTCGGCGCCGCGCCGCCGGGGTTGGCCGGGTGCGCCGGGGTGGTCGTCCCGCCGCCTCCGCCGGTGCCGCCTCCGCCGGTGCTGGGCGCGCCTCCACCGGCGGCACCGCCACCGCTCGTGCCGCCGGTTCCGGTGCTGCCGGTTCCGGTGCCGCCACCTGTGGCTCCACCGCTGGTGCCGCCGCTCGTTGCACCAGTGCTCGAAGCTCCGCCGCTGCTGCTCGGGGCGCTGGTCGTCGACGTCGTCGAGGTCGTGCTCGTCGTCGTGGTCGTCGTCGAGGCGCTGCTCGGCAGCGTCGCGCCGGTGGCGACGGTCAGCGGCGGCGTGTCGAGCGTCCCGGCCGACTGCGATCCGCTGCCGCCGCACGCCGCGACGCCGAGCGCGAGCAGCAGCCCGACCGCGAGGGCTGCGGCGAGCAGCATGGGGTGCGTGCGACGAGGCACGGAAGCAGGGAGGGCTAGCGGGCGATCGGCGCCATGCGGCGACCGCAGTTCGGGCAGTCGTTGAGATCCTTCTGCGCGAACTGGTCGCACCAGTTGCACAAGCGCAGGTTCTCGACGGCCCAGGGCAGTTCGGAGGGCGTCGGCGCGAGCGGCAGCAGCGTCGCCACGACCTCGAGCGGCTCGCCCGTCTCGCGATCGACGTACGTGCGGCCTGCCTCGGCCTCGATGACGACTTCGCGGCCCGTCGACGGGGTCCGCATGCGATAGCGCTGATGGGTCCTCACGCGCCGGAATGCTACCAACGCGGCGCGACGCATAGGCTTGCCAGGTGCGCGTCCTCGTGTTCCACGGCTACCTGCTGCAAGGGACCGGCTCGAACGTCTACAACGCGAGCCTCGCAGCGGCGCTCGTGCAGCTCGGCCACGAGGTCCACCTCCTGTGTCAGGACCGCGAGCCGGAGCAGTTGCCGTTCGTCGACGCCGTCGGCGACTGGGACGGCGGCGCACTCGACGTCCGCTCGCTGCGCGAGCCGGTCCGCTGCACGGTCTACCGGCCGGTGCTCGCCGGGCTGCTGCCCGTCTACGTCGCAGACCGCTACGCCGGGATCGAGGCACGGCCGTTCCCGGACTGCAGCGACGCGGAGGTCGAGGCATACGTCGAGGCGAACGTGCGCGCCGTGCGCGACGTGGTCCAGCGGGCGCGACCGGACATCGCGCTCGCCAACCATCTCGTGATGGGTCCGCTCGTGCTCGCGCGCGCACTGGGGGATGCGGTGCCGTATGCGGTGAAGATCCACGGCAGCGCGCTCGAGTACGTCGTGGCCCCACATCCCGAGCGCTTCCTGCCGGCGGCCCGCGAGGGCCTCGCCCGCGCACGCACCGTGCTCGTCGGATCCGAGCACGTCGCCGAGCGGCTCGTGACGACGCTCGACGACCCGGCGCTGCCGAAGCGCACGCGGCTCGGGCCGCCGGGCGTCGACGTCGCAAGCTTCGTGCCGCGCGATCCCGCGGCCGCGCACAGCGGGCTCCAGGCGCTGGCGACGCGGCTCGCACGGGGGGCAGACGAGGGCTCCGCGCGCGGCGACGGGGCCTCGGCATTCGCGCGCGACGCGAGCGAGGCGGCTGCTGCGCTCGCGGACGTGGCACGGGACGCGGACGACCGGCTCGTCGCGTTCGTCGGCAAGCTGATCGTCTCGAAGGGGATCGATCTGCTGCTTGCGGCCTGGCCGCTCGTGCTTCGGCGCGAGCCGCGTGCACGGCTCGTCGTCGTCGGCTTCGGCGCCTACCGCGCAGGCGTCGAGCGTCTGATCGGCGCGCTCGCGGACGGCGACGTCCCGGCGCTCGATGCGCTCGTCGCGTCGGGGCGCGCGGTGGAGGGCGGACCGACGGCGCCGCTGCGGCATCTGCGCGGCTTCCTCGACTCGCTCGAGGGCGCCGAGCTCGAGCGCTACTTCGCGGCGGCCGCGGGGCTGCGCGAGCGGGTGGTGCTGACCGGTCGGCTCGACCACGAGGAGCTTGCCGACCTGCTGCCCGCCTGCGAGGCGCTCGTGGTGCCGAGCACGTTCCCCGAAGCGTTCGGGATGGTCGCGGCGGAGGGCGCCGCGTGCGGCGCGCTGCCGGTCTGCGCCGCGCACTCGGGGCTGGCGGAGGTCGCGGACACGCTCGCGCAGGCCGTCCCCGCGGCCGTCCGCCCATGGCTCGCGTTCCCAGTCGAGACGGGAGACGCGGGTCCCGTGTGGGGGATCGCCGAGCGGCTCGTCGCGTGGCTCGCGGCGCCCGTGGAGTTGCGCGACGCGACGCGGAATGCGCTCGTGACGACGGTGCGCGAGCGCTGGTCGTGGGAGGGCGTCGCGCGTGGCGTGATCGCCGCGACCCGGTTCCCGCCCGCCCGCGTCGACGCGTCCGATAGCGCTACGACGGTGTCGCGTCACTAGGCACTGGCATCACGGCCGGTGTTCCGGATAGCATCGTCGGGCACGATGTTCGGGCTTCTGAGGAGAGGGGCGGCGTTCGCCGCAATTGCGGCGACCTCTGCGGTGGTGCTCGCCGGTTGCGGCAGCGACATCAAGGGCGACCACGCCGACCTCGTCCACGGCAAGCAGCTGTTCGTGCAGAGATGCGGCGCCTGCCACACGCTGGCCCGCGCGGGCGCGAGAGGCACGGTCGGCCCGGACCTCGACGCCGCATTCGCGCGGTCCTTGCAGGACGGCTTCGGGCGCAGCGTCGTCACCGGCATCGTCAAGCAGCAGATCCTCTATCCGGAGCGGTCGGGCAAGATGCCCGCGCAGCTCGTCACGGGCCAGGGCGCGGTCGACATCGCCGCCTACGTCGCGGCCTCCGTGGCGAACCCCGGCCAGGACACGGGTGCGCTCGCAAGCGCGGTCAGAACGGCCACGCCGAGAACGGCCGCCGCCCAGGGCGGCAAGCTCGAGATCGACGCGAACCCCGACGGCCAGCTCGCCTACCAGGTGAGCAGCGCGACCGCCCCTGCCGGAGCGCTCCAGATCGCCTCCAGAAACGCCGCCTCGATCCCGCACGACATCGCGCTCCAGCAGGGCACGAACGGCCCCGTGCTCGCGACCGGCACGACGGTCTCCAACGGCGGCGTGTCGACGATCTCGGTCAACGTGAGACCCGGCAGATACACGTTCTACTGCACGCTGCCGGGCCATCGCCAGGCCGGCATGCAGGGCACGCTGACCGTCAGATAGCTGCGCGCGATCGCGTCCGTGGGTCCGCGCGGGGTCGCTCGAGCACGTGCGCGCCCGAGGCGTCGTGCTCGCGCGAGGCGAGCCAGAAGAACCAGCAGGCGGTGACGACCATGATCACGATGTCGAGCGTCATCATCATCCCGCCGGCGGCTTGCTGGTCGGCGTGAGGAGCCAGCCCTTCACGCGGGCCACGGCCGTACACGTCGGCGTAGAGGATGCCTCTGGCGAAGAGGAACACCATGCCGAGGAACATCGTCGACATGCGCGCCGCGAACAGGTACCCGATCTTCCACAACTGGCCGCCCATGCGGCGTCTCGTCGGCTCGATCACCGGCCACCACAGCAGCAGGTTGGCCACCATGAACGCCTCGTGCTGGACCGCGTGCAGCAGCGGATGACGCAGCGCGCCCTCGAAGAGCGCCGACTGGTGCCACATGTAGACCGTGAGAACGTAGACCGGGAGCGCGACGAGCGGCCGGCGCAGGACGGCGAAGGCGCGCCGCAGCCAGCGCCGCCGCGCGAGCAGCACGAGCGCCGGGCGCGGCAGGTAGAACCACAGCAGCGGCGCGCGCATCCCGAGCAGCAGGAACGGTGCCGCGACGTCGCCGATCAGCAGGTGCTGCGTCATGTGCGCGCTCAGGAGGCGGTCGTCGTAGGCGTCGGGCGGCCCGAGCAGGCCGATCGCCAGCAGTCCGATGCCGATCCACCACGAGGCCTGCTGCCATGCCGAGACGTGCAGGCGCCGTCCGCGCAGGATCCGCAGCGCGCGCACGTAGAGGCCGCTCGCGAGCAGCACCAGGACGGCGATGACGGGATCGAAGGCGACGAGCTGCATGGCTGCTCAATCGTCCCGCGCGAGCATCGCGTGCGGAAGGGTCACGTCAGCGCGCGCACGACGAGCACGACGACCACGATCGCGAGCACCGCGCCCGCCACGTACAGCAGCGCCCGGAACGCCTCCTCCTCGGAACGAAGGGGGTTCAGCATCGCCGCTGCCGTCCTTGCGCGGGCGCGCGCATCTACAGGAGGTAGACGCTGCTGTAGACGATCACCCACATCACGTCGACGAAGTGCCAGTAGATCCCCGGCACCTCGACGCCGCGGTGCTGCTCGGGCGAGAAGTGCCCGCGGAAGGCGCGGATCGTGACGAACGCGAGCAGGCACAGGCCGATGAAGACGTGCGCGCCGTGCAGGCCCGTGAGGCCGTAGAAGATCGATGCCTGCGCGCTGTTGGAGGGCGCGAAGCCGATGTGGACGTACTCGTTGATCTGCACGAACAGGAACGTCGCGCCGAGGAAGAACGTCGTCAGCATGCCGGCCTTGAGCCCGAAGCGGTTGCCGCGCTTGACCGACTCGAGCGCCCAGTGGATCGTCACCGACGAAGACAGGAGGATCGCGGTGTTGAAGCCGGCGATCAGCTTCGGCAGCTCGGTCCCGGTGGCCGGCCAGGGGACCGCGTCCACGACCCGGATGAAGAAGTAGGCCGTGAAGAAGGCCCCGAAGACCATCACCTCGGAGATGATGAACAGCAGCATCCCGAGCAGCTGGGGCTCGACGCGCGAGCTGCGGTGCGCCTCAGGCGGCCCGTGGTGCTCGTGCTCGCCGTCGGTGGCATGAGCCCCGACTCCTGCGTGCAGGGATGCCGCGGACGCCTCCATCAGGCGGCCTGCGCTCCGCTCTCGTCCGCGTCGGCCGCGGCGAGGTCGACGACGACGTGCTGGACGGGCGCGGCGGTCGCACGCTCGACGCGTTCGACCAGGTCGCCGCGCAGCCAGCGCGAGCGCATCTTCGGCAGCGTCGATATGACGATCTCGTCGACACGGTAGAACTGCAGCGCGTTCATGACGGCGGTGAAGGGATCTGGGTCGCCGATCCCGCCGGTCGCCGGGATCCCCTCCTTGTGCAGCCGTGTGAGCAGCGCCGTGAGCCGCTCGCGCGCCTCCGCGGCGTGATGGCCCTCGCCGCCGTCCTGCGGGACGATCACGGTGAAGCGGTGGGGGGTGGCCGCGGCGCGCCGTCTGAGCTCCTCGAACAGCGGCTCGCCGCCCGCGGTGCGGTTGGCGACGACGAGCGTCTGCGTCGCCTCGGCGCGATCGGCGTCGAGGTCGACGACGACGTGCTCGACCGGCAGTTCGGTCGCCTCGTGCACGCGCTCGATCAGATCGCGGCGCAACCAGCCCGAGCGCGTCTCGGGATGGGTTGACACGATGATCTCGTCGATCCCGTACTCGCGCACGGCGTCGAGCGTCGCGTTGAAGGGGTCGGGATCCATCACGTCGCCGCGGGCCTCGATGCCGAGGTCGCGCAGTGCCGCGAGCGTCGTCTCCACGCGGTGGCGCGCGGCGTCGCGCACCGCCTCGTCGTAGATCACCAGGCCGGACTGCGGCTTGTTCTGCGGCGCGATGACGACGAAGCTCGCGTCGCCACGCGCGGCGCGGGCCTTGATCGCCTCGATCAGGCTGCGCCCGCCGTGGGTGTCGTTTGCGACGACGAGGACGTTGGCCATGCGCTTCACCTCACTCCGTGGTCGGTGCTGTCGCGACGCTGCCGGCCGGCTTCGCCTGCGCCGGCGACTGGAAGATGCCGTGGACCGCGCCGGGCACGCCGTACTCGTACGGACCGCCCACCACCGTCGGCACCGCGTCGAAGTTGAAGATCGGGGGTGGCGACGACACCTGCCACTCGAGCGTCAGCGCGCGCCACGGGTTGGCGGCGGCGCGCGGCCCGAGGCGCCAGCTCACGACCATGTTGTAGAGGAAGACGAGCATGCTCAGCCCGAGCAGGAAGCTGGCGATCGAGATGGCGAGGTTCATGCCCGCGAACTGCTGCGCGTAGTCGGCGACGCGGCGCGGCATCCCCTGGATGCCGATCACGTGCATCGGGCCGAACGTGAGGTTGAAGAACACGAACGTCGCCCAGAAGTGCAGCTTGCCGAGCCGCTCGTCGTACATCCGGCCGGTCATCTTCGGGAACCAGTAGTAGACCCCGGCGAAGATCGTGAACAGCGAGCCGCCGAACAGCACGTAGTGGATGTGGGCGACGATGAAGTACGTGTCCGAGACGTGGAGGTCGAACGGCACCATCGCGAGCATCACGCCGCTGATGCCGCCGAGCGTGAACGTCGTCAGGAAGCCGAGCGCGAACAGCATCGGCGTGTCGAGATGCAGCACGCCGCGCCACAGCGTCGCGAGCCACGAGAAGATCTTGATGCCGGTCGGCACGGCGATGATCGCGGTCGTGATCATCATCGGGATGCGGATCCAGCTCTGCATGCCCGAGACGAACATGTGGTGCGCCCACACGGTGAAGCCGAGGATCACGATCGCGATCAGCGAGAACGCCATCATGCGGTAGCCGAAGATCGGCTTGCGCGACTTGACGGAGATGATCTCGCTGATGATGCCGAAGCCCGGCAGCATCATGATGTAGACGGCCGGGTGGGAGTAGAACCAGAAGACGTGCTGGTACATCAGCACGCTCCCGTCCTTGCCGGCGCCGACGAAGGCGTTGAAGAACTGGAAGCCGAGCGCGCGGTCGAGCAGCACGAAGAACTGCGAGGCGGCGATGAACGGCGTCGCGATCACGACCAGCAGCGAGGTCGAGAAGTTCGCCCACACGAGCAGCGGCATGCGGAAGAAGCTCATGCCCGGCGCCCGCATGGTGATGATCGTGACGAGGAAGTTCAGCGCCGTCGCGATCGAGGAGGCACCGGCGAACTGCACCCCGATCGTGAAGAACAGCTGCCCGATCGGCATCTCCGTCGAGAGCGGGGCGTAGGCCGTCCAGCCGGTCGCGAACGAGCCGCCGGGCGCGAGGAAGCTCCCGACCATCAGCAGGCCGGCGAGTGGCAGCATCCAGAACGACAGCGCGTTGAGGCGCGGGAACGCCATGTCCGGCGCGCCGATCATCAGCGGGATCACGAAGTTCGCGATGCCGGCGAAGACCGGGATCACGAACAGGAAGATCAGCAGCGCCGCGTGGACCGAGAAGAGGCCGTTGAACTGCTCGCTGCTGACGAACTGCATGCCCGGCTGGGCGAGCTCGGCGCGCATCAGCATCGCGAGCAGGCCTCCGACGAACAGGAAGAAGAACGACGTGCAGATGTACTGGATCCCGATCACCTTGTGATCGGTGTTGACGCGGAAGTAGTCCTTCCAGCTCTGCGCGCCGTGCGACGAGTGGTCCTCCGGGCGTGTCGCGCGGCCGGAGACCCAGTAGAACCAGTAGTCGAAGCAGCCGATTCCGACGAGCACGAACAGCGGGACGCCGAGCAGCGCGACGGTCGTGACGGCGTCGCCGTCGGTCCACGGGTTGGCGAAGTGCATCGCGCTCCGCACGACCCCGACGAGCACGTAGGCGAACGCGATGGCGAGCAGCGCGAACAGGCCTGCGCGGTACCAGCCGGGAGCGCGGAGCTTGGCGAGCATCGTCTAGGTCTCCTCCATCACTTCGACACGGTAGCCAAGTACGCAACCAGCCCGTCGAGCTGCTGCGCAGAGAGGGTCTGCCCGAAGTTGGGCGGCATGATGTTCGCCGAGTAGCCGGGCGTGATTCTCGCGTTCGGGTCGACGATGTCGGTGCGGAGGTCGGCCTGGCTCTGGCCTCTCAGCGCTCTGCCGAGGTCGGGGCCGGTCGTGCCCGTCGTGCCGGCCTCGGCGAGCGTGTGGCATGCGCCGCAGCCGCCGTCGCCGGTGAAGGTCTGTCTGCCGAGCGCGATCAGCTGCGCCTGGGACGGCGCCCCGCCGCCGGCCGCGCCGGCTGGCGTCGCAGGGGCCCGCTTCTGCGCCAGCCAGCTGTCGAAGGCGGCGGCCGTGAGCACGTGCGCGGTCGAGCGCATGACCGAGTGGCCGAGCCCGCACAGCTCGTTGCAGATGACCGGATAGGCGCCGAGCCGGGTGGGCGTGACGCGCAGGTGGGTGACGATGCCCGGAACGGCGTCGATCTTCACGCGGAACGCCGGGACCCAGAAGTCGTGGATCACGTCCTGGGTGTCGATGTCGAAGCGCACCGGGCGGTCCTGTGGGAGGTACAGCTGGTTCGACACGACGGCTCTTCCGTCTGCCCGCGGGTAGCCGAAGCTCCAGGCGAACTGGATCGCGTGGACCTGCACGACCAGCTCACCCTTGTGCGTCTGCTCGATGTCGGTCAGCACCCCGTAGGCGTAGCTGCAGAGCGACACGAGGATGATCGCGGGGATCGCGGTCCAGAAGACCTCGAGCCGCGTGTTGCCGTGGATCGGCGGTCCGTCCTGGAGCTCTTGGCCTGGACGCATGCGGAACGTCCACGCGGAGTAGAGGATCACCGTCATGACGAGCACGAAGATCGGGATCGACACGATCATCAGCACGTCGTAGAGCGTGTCGATCGGCTTCGCCTGCTTCGCGGCGTCGGCCGGGAACCAGTTGATCCACAGCGCCAGCGCGATGCCGATCGCAGACGCGACCGCACCGATGGCGACCATCTGGATGATGGGGTGCCTACGCACCGTTGAGTCCTGTCGCGAGCACCCTCACAACTCTCCGGCGCCGATCCTAAGGGACGGGCGGGACGAACCGCAAACCGTGACGTCGCCCGGAGGCGATCGCTTGCGATCGACGGAGGGCGAAACCCGCGATTGGGAGGCGATCGCTTGCGATCGACGGACGCGAACCGACGCTCGCGCGGGGTCGAGTCCACAGGACGACGGCCGCGAGGGGGAGGCGCGGTCGTCGTCCTGCGGAGCGCGTCCAGGGCGAGGGGGTGCCCGGGAGCGCTGGCGGCGGGCGTCCAGAGCTCGCCGCGACGAGCGGGCTAGGCAGCCCGCTGCATCGGCGCGCCGCGTTCGCGCATGCGCGTGCGGTAGGCCGACGGAACGCTGCCGAGGTGCCGGCGAAACGTCTTCGCGAACTGCGCGGGCTGGCGGTAGCCGACGCGCCGCGCAACCTCACGCACGGTCAGCGAGCCGTTGGCCAACAGCCCGGCGGCGCGCTCCATGCGCACCCGGGTGAGGTGCTCGCGGAACGTCGTCCCGCCGATCTCGGCGTACGCGCGCTGCAGCTGACGGCGGGAGCTTGCGACACGGCGGGCGATGTCGTCGAGCTCGAGATCGGACGCGTACTCGGCTTCGACGATCCGGATGGCCTCCGTGTAGAGCTGCGTGCGGTGACGGACGGTTCCGGGTCGTTGCATGTGCAGCAGATACGCATCGGCGGCAGGTTTGGATGGCATGCGGGACCTAAAAGCTGCAACCTGGCGCACCGACGCGCTTTGGGTACGACGCCGGTACTGGCGCTCGGACGTCGACCTGCGAACGCGGCCCGCCGGTGGACTATGCTTGAGGCAATCGTTGCAAGCGAACGGGAAGGACGACGATGCAGGTTCGCGAGGGGATGTCGGCCACGTCGCTCACGGTCGGGCCGGGGCACACGCTGCGCGAGGCGGCGCGGCTGATGCACGAGCGGGGCGTCGGCTCGGCGATCGTGCTCGACGGCGATCAGCCCGGCCCCGGGCTGCTGACCGAGCGTGACGTGCTGGCGGCGATCGGCCGCGGGCTCGACCCCGACGCCGAGCGCGTCGTCGATCACCTCACCAGCGACCTCGTGTTCGCCGGGCCTGACTGGTCGCTTGAGCAGGCGGCCTGCGAGATGGTGCGCGGCGGCTTCCGCCACCTGATCGTCGTCGAGGGGGGCGAGCTCGTCGGCGTGCTCTCGATGCGCGACGTCGTCCGCTGCTGGACAGAGGACGGCGCCGTGTGCGCTGTGCCGCTCGCCGGCTCGTCTGGATCAGCGACGTTCTCGCGCTAGATCTCGCGAAGTCATCGTCGCGTCCTGGCAAGGACGCAGTCGGTGCAGCGTGCTTTGCACGTGAACCGGCGAGGACGCCGCCAGGTGCGACGAGGGCGAGCGAGGCTAGTGCGAGTGGTGCTCCGGGGGGAGCTCGGCGATGTCGCGCCGCGTCGACGCGATCCACTTCCACGTCGTGACCACGAGCAGGATGCCCCCGACGACGCTCAGCTCCCAGCCGAGCGTGATGCCGATCAGCGCGAGCGTGATGCCGGCCGCGTTGAGGATCGGCAGCAGGCTGGGACCGGGGAGGTGGATGTCCTCGCCGACGGGCGGCGGGGTCTGCTCGGGATTCGTCATCGGCGGCGGGGGTGGGTGGTGGCTAGGAGATGTAGATGGCGGCGGCCAGGAAGGAGGCGCCGAACATGAAGATGCAGACCGCCGTGGCGATCAGGGCGGAGCGGATGTTCTTGCGGGCGAGGCGACGGTCCATGGTGTCGGGGAATCCTACTTCGTCGGGTCAGAGCTTGACGTCAGCCACCATCGCGGCGAACAGCAGCGCGAGGTAGAGCAGCGAGTAGAGGTAGAGGCGCAGCGCGCCGCGGCGCGACGCCGGTGGCGCCGGGTTGCGCTGCAGCCGCACGGCGAACGTCAGGAAGATCGCGCCGAGGATGCCCGCGGCGATGGCATAGAGGCCGTCGAACAGGCGCCCGGCGAAGGGGAGGATGCTGATCGCCACGAGCAGCACGCTGTAGAGCGTGATCTGGCGCCGCGTCTCGTCCTCGCCGCGCACGACCGGCAGCATCGGGACCTCGACCTTCGCGTACTCGTCCTTCATCAGCAGGCTGAGCGCCCAGAAGTGCGGCGGCGTCCAGTAGAAGACGATCGCGAACAGGTAGAGCGCGACCGGGTCGAGCGAGCCGGTCACCGCCGCCCAGCCGACGAGCGGGGGCACGGCGCCGGCGGCGCCGCCGATGACGATGTTCTGCGGCGTCGAGCGCTTGAGCCACAGCGTGTAGACGAAGACGTAGCCGAGGAAGCCGCAGAGCGCGAGCGAAGCCGCCAGCACGTTGACCGTGAGGCTGAGCTGCACGAACGACAGCGCGGCCAGCGAGATCCCGAACGTCAGCGCGGCGCGGGGGGAGATGCGCCCGGCGGGGACGGGGCGCGTCGCCGTGCGCGCCATGCGCAGGTCGATGTCGCGGTCGTACCAGTGGTTGACGGCTCCGGCGCCGCCGGCGGCGAGCGCTCCGCCGAGCAGCGTCAGCAGGATCAGTCCGATCGACGGGCTCCCGGCCACCTCCATCGTCGCGACCGTCGTCAGCAGCAGCAGCAGTTGGACGCGCGGCTTCGTCAGCGTGACGTAGTCCGCTACGAGCTGGCGCACGCCGTGCGCGGGCGACGTCTGCTCGACGACGACGGCGTGCTCGACCGGTGCGGGGGACGTGAGACGCGAGGCTTCCACGCGTACGGCCAGCCTAGCGGGTGGGATCGAGCCCGGCCGCCATCGTCACGCGAAGGTGACGGGCTGCCCGGCGGTCTCGGCGTGCTCGATGCCGGTCTGCCGCTCGACCTGCCGGCGGATGTCCTTCATCGGCTCGACCGAGCGGACGCGCGGCACGACGTCGAAGTTGTTGACTGGCGGGGGCGAGGTCGTGAACCACTCGAGCGTGTTCGCCTTCCACGGGTCGGGCCCGGCGATCGCGCCGTTTCTGTAGCTGCGAAGGAAGTTCACGACCGACAGCAGGATGCCGAGGCCGAGCACGAACGAGCCGACCGTCGAGATCTGGTTGTAAAGCGTGAGGCCGGCGTCGGCCGGGTACTGGTACACGCGGCGCGGCATGCCCGACAGGCCGGCGGCGTGCTGGACCAGGAACGTCAGGTTGAAGCCGACGAACATGAGCCAGAAGGAGGCCTTGCCGAGCGGCTCGCTCAACATCCGGCCGGTGATCTTCGGGTACCAGTAGTAGAGGCCGCAGAAGATCGTGAAGACGGCGCCGCCCATCAGCACGTAGTGGAAGTGCGCGACGACGAAGTACGTGTCCTCGAGCTGCCAGTCGACGGGGAAGACGGCGAGGAAGACGCCGGTGATGCCGCCGACGACGAAGATCGAGAGGAAGCCGACGGCGAAGTAGAGCGGCGTCTTGAACTCGATCGTGCCGCGCCACAGCGTCGCGATCCAGTTGAAGATCTTGACGCCCGTCGGCACGGCGATCAGGAACGACGAGAGCATGAAGAAGCCGAGCACGACGGTCGGCACCGGCACGGCGAACATGTGATGGGCCCACACGAGTGCGGCGAGGAAGGCGATCACGACCGTCGAGGCGGCGATCGCCTTGTAGCCGAAGATCGGCTTGCGCGCGAACACGGGCAGGACCTCGGAGATGATCCCGAAGCCCGGCAGGATCATGATGTACACCTCGGGGTGCCCGAAGAACCAGAACAGGTGCTGCCAGAGGATCGGCGAGCCGCCCTGGGTCGGGTCGAAGAAGTGCGTGCCGAAGTTGCGGTCCGTCAGCAGCATCGTGACGGCGCCGGCGATCACCGGGAGGGCGAGGATCAGCAGCAGCGCGTAGATCAGGATCGCCCACACGAACAGCGGCAGGCGGCCCCAGCCCATGCCGGGCGCGCGCATGTTCACGATCGTCGCGTAGAAGTTCACGGCGCCGACGAGCGAGGAGATGCCGGTGATGTGGATCAGGTAGATCCACGCGTCCTGGCCGCCGCTCGGCGTGTAGATGTGGCTCGAGAGCGGCGTGTAGGAGAACCAGCCCGCCTCCGGCGGCTGCCAGAACAGCGACGAGTAGAAGACGATGCCACCGAACAGGAGGAGCCAGTAGGAGAGCGCGTTCAGCCGAGGAAACGCCATGTCGCGCGCGCCGATCATCAGCGGCATGAAGTAGTTCGCGAGGCCGGCCATCATCGGCACGACGAACAGGAAGATCATCGTCGTGCCGTGGAGCGTGAAGAGCTCGTTGTAGCGCTCGGGCGTCAGCAGGTTGTTGTTCGGCGTGCCGAGCTGGAGGCGGATGAGCAGGGCCTCGACGCCGCCGATCAGGAAGAAGGCGAACGTCGTGACCATGTAGAGGATCCCGATCTTCTTATGGTCGGTCGTGGTGAACCACTCGGTCCACCGCGCGCGCGTCGGCTCGGCCGTGACCTCGTGGGCGATCACCTGGGGCACTGGGCGCAGTGCGTACTCGGTGGTGGCCATGATCGGTTCGGGTTCCTTTGTCTGCTCGGTGAGAGGGGGCGCTAGAGCGCGCCGTCGCGCGTCAGCTGCTGATGCAGCTCGACGGCCTGTCTGTTCGCGTCCGTGATCGCCTGCTTCTGGTCGGCGAGCCACGTCTCGTAGTCGCTCGGCGAGACGACCCGCACGCGTGCCGTCATGTCGGCGTGGTTGCGGCCGCACAGCTCGGCGCACTGCCCTCTGTACAGCTCGCCGGCGCGGGGCGCCTTGAACCACGTGTAGTTGTGGTAGCCCGGGACGGCGTCGAACTTGCCGCCGAGCTTGGGGATCCACCAGGAGTGGATGACGTCGGTCGCCTGGATGTCGAGCACGACGGTCGTGTTCGCCGGGACGACCATCTCCTGGTAGGAGTAGGGCAGCCCGAAGGCGTTCGACGTGCAGTTCGCGCCATACGTGTAGCGCCAGATGTACTGGCGGCCGGTCACGCAGATCGTCAGCTTCTTGCCGTTCGGCGGGCTCGGCTCCGTGGTGGAGGCGGTGAGCACGCCGTCGGCGAGCTGAAGGCCGTCGGCGCTGCTGTTCGGCGGGTTCTGGATCGAGCCCAGCTTCGCGAATGTGACGGCAGCGAGCACGACGAGGATGAGCGCGGCGGCGACCGTCCAGGTGATCTCGAGGCGGGTGTTGCCGTGGATCTGGGCGGCGACGCGGCCCTTCTTGGCGCGGAACTTGACGAGCGAGTAGAACAGCGCACCCTCGACGACCACGAACACGACGATCGCGATGTACAGGATGATCTTGTACAGCGAGTTGATCTGGTCGGCGTTCGGCGAGCCACCCGATTCAGGCGTGAGGAAGCCGGCGAACGCGCCGCTGGCGAAGACGAGCGAGGCGATCGTCGCGAGCAGCAGGGCCGCGACGAGGCGGCGGCGGAGAGAGGATTCAGGTCGCAAGGCGGCGCGGATTCTACTCATGGAGCGGCGGAGTGCCGCGCCAGGGGGTCGACCATCGCGCTCATCGGCCTTCGAACGCCGCCGGCCGCTTCTGCAGGAACGCGGTGACCCCCTCGACGAAGTCGTGCGTCACCGCCTGCTCCTGCTGGATCGCGGCCTCGAGCTCGAGCTGCTCCTCCAGCGCGCGGTAGGCCCACGCGTTGAACTGGCGCTTCGCCCCCGCGTAGGACAGCGTCGGCCCGGCGGCGAGGCGGGCGACGAGCGCGTCGGCGGCGCCTGCCAGCTCCGCGTCCGGGTGGACCGTGTTCACGAGCCCCCACGCGAGCGCCTGCGGGCCGTGGACGCGCTCGCCGAGCATCGCCATCTCGATCGCCCGCGTGAGCCCGATGCGCGCCGGGATGAACGCGGAGGAGCCGCCGTCCGGGACGAGCCCGATGTTCACGAACGCGAGCAGGAAGTACGCCGACTCGGCGGCGAGGACCAGGTCGCACGCGAGCGCGAGCGAGCAGCCGACGCCGACGGCGCCGCCGCTGACTGCCGCGACGACCGGCTTGGGCAGCTCGCGGATCGTCGTGATGACGGGGTGGTAGCGCTCGCGCAGCGAGGTCTGCAGGTCGGGCTTGCCGCTGGGCGTCGGGTCGAAGCCGGCGGACAGGTCGGCGCCCGAGCAGAAGCCGCGCCCCGCACCCGTCAGCAGCACGGCGCGCAGGGTGTCGTCCTCGGCGACGTGGGCCAGCGCGGCGCGCAGGTCGCGCGTCAGCGTGGCCTCCCATGCGTTCATCCGGTCCGGGCGGTTCAGCTCGATCCGCGCGGCGCCGCCCGCGCGCTGGAGATTGACCGTCTCATAGGCGTGCACCAGCTCGTAGTCGCTCATGCGCGGACTCTATGACCGGGCTGGCGCGTCGCGGCGCAGTCGCATGCGCGGGCCGCAAGGCCGGTCGCCATGAGACGCCCCTCATATACTCCCCGCGCTTTGCGGAAGTCCCAGGCCATCCGAGCCGCGGCATGGGCGGTCGTCGCCGCCGGCGTCGCCGCACCGCTCGTCCGCCGCCGGATGCGCCTGCCGAAGCCCGTCGTGCTCGCGACCGCGGCGGCGGCCCCGGTGGCGGTCTGCGTCGCGATGCCGCGCACGCGCGCCCGCGACGTGGCGACGTGTGCGCTGCAGATGTGGGCCTACGTCGCGGCGTACGAGATGCCGCACGACGACCCGGAGGCGCTCACGCGGCGCGTGCGGATCGACTACCCGGTGCAGGTCGACCGCGTGCTCGGCCTCGGCGTGCCGCCGACGCTGCGGCTGCAGCGGCTGCTGTCCGCGCCCGGCGAGACGCGTCGCTTCGAAAAGGTGCTCGTGTGGACGCACTGGCTGTGGTTCGCGGTTCCGCACGCGGCGACCGCCTACGTGCTCGTGCGCGATCGCGAGCGCTTCGGACGCGCCGCCGCGACGACGTATGCGGTCTTCGACCTCGGCGCCGTCGTCTACTGGCTGCTGCCGACCGCACCGCCCTGGTACGCGGCCGAGAGAGGCCGCCTCGGCGACCCGCACACGCCGCCGGTGCGGCGCATGATGGTCGAGTACGGCGAGCAGTTCTGGAAACACCGCTGGGGCCCGCTCTACTCTGTGCTGGGAGGCAATCCCCTCGCCGCCATGCCCTCCCTGCACTTCGCCACGTCCGTGAACGCCGCACACCTGCTCGCCGAGTCCGGGCGGGTCGAGGGCGCGCTCGGCTGGACCTACGCGCTGACGCTCGGGCTCGCGCTCGTCTACCTCGGCGAGCACTACGTCGTCGACCTGCTCGCCGGGCTCGCGTTGACCGAGGGCGTGCGGGCGCTTGCGCCCGTCGCCGGCCCGCGGCTCGAGCGTGTCGCCGGCGTCGTCGAGGCGATCGAGGCACGGGCTCGGGCCTAGATGGCCGAGGACGCCGTCGAGCCCGCCGCACGACTGCACGACGCGTCGACCGCGCCGCTCGCCGAGCCGCAGCGCGTCGAGCACGCGCACGACGACGAGGAGATGCCGCGCGTCGCGCTGACGCGGCGACGCGTGATCCTGTTCGCACTGTTCGTGCTCGCGTCGATCGCGTTCCTCTACTTCGTGCTGCCGCAGATCAGCGGCGTGAAGGAGGCGTACGAGAGAGTCTCCGACGGCGACCACGCCTGGCTCGCGGCGGCGCTCGCGTTCGAGGTGCTGTCGATCGTCAGCTACGTCGCGCTGTTCCACGGCGTGCACGTGCCGCCGGGCTCGCGGCTCACGCATCGCGACAGCTACCTGATCACGATGGCCGGCCTGGCCGCGACGCGGCTGTTCGCAGCCGGCGGCGCCGGCGGCGTCGCGTTGACGGCGTGGGCGCTGCGGCGCTCCGGCATGGAGCGCCGCGAGGTGGCCGAGCGGATGATCGCGTTCCTCGTGCTGCTGTACGGCGTCTACGTCCTCGCGATGCTCGTGTGCGGCGTCGGCCTGCGGTCCGGCGTGCTCCCCGGCAAGGCGCCGTTCGGGCTGACGGTCGTGCCGGCGATCATCTCGGGCATCGCGATCGTCGTGATCGCCGGGCTCGCGCTTGTGCCGGAGGACTTCGAGCACCGCATCGAGCGGATGGCGCCGCGGCGGCCGCGCGTCGCGCGCTGGCTGCGCCGCTTCGCGCTCGCGCCGGCCTCGATGCGCGGAGGGATCCGCTTCGCCTTCCACAAGGCGGTCCATCCGGACCTCGCGATGATCGGCGCCATCACGTGGTGGGGGTTCAACATCGCAGTGCTGTGGGCGTCCTTCCGCGCCTTCGGCGACTCGCCGCCGCTGGCGGTGCTCGTGCAGGCGTTCTTCGTCGGGATGCTCGCGAACCTGCTGCCGATCCCGGGCGGAATCGGCGGCGTCGACGGCGGCATGATCGGTGCGCTGGCGGCGTTCGGCGTCGACGCCGGCGTCGCCGTCCTGGCGGTGCTCTCGTATCGTCTGTTCGCGTTCTGGCTGCCGACCGTGCCGGGCGTGATCGCCTACTTCCAGCTGCGGCGACGCGTCCAGCAGTGGCGGCACCGGCCCTCGCCGGTCTGACGGCCGGGTCGGCACCGGGCGCTATACTTTGTGAAG
>Ga0210410_10002310_pt1 | contig 17186 bp, 21 predicted proteins | sample IncBWC4MmetaG_FD_161058 | JGI IMG/M metagenome (GOLD analysis project Ga0210410, IMG submission 161058) | Forest soil microbial communities from Barre Woods Harvard Forest LTER site, Petersham, Massachusetts, United States - Inc-BW-C-4-M | ecosystem: Environmental > Terrestrial > Soil >... | reverse complement strand
TCCTCACGGGCTCCCACGCCATGGGCCGCGTCAACCACGATCGCATCAACGAGCAAACCATGGCCAACCCCGAGCACGTCGAAGCCGCACGCGCCCGCTTCCCGCTCGTCTATCTCGAGCTCGATCCCGGCGACACCGTTTTCTTCGACTGCAATCTTCTCCACCGCTCCGACGCCAACCGCTCCGACCATCGCCGCTGGAACTACATCGCCTCCTACAACACCGTAGCCAACAAGCCCTACAAACGCGTCCGCGACTACGGCAACTACGAACCCCTAATCCAAGTCCCCACAAACGCCATCCGCACCTTCGCCCGCGGCCACAACCTCATCTAACGCGAGTGGCACAGGCACTCCTGACTGTGCTCTTCGATCTCCAATTAAGCCACCCAACAACTGAACTTGAGGGTGCCCCACCCTTTGCGCCGTTTGCAAAGGGTGGGCTCTTACGATCAAAAGCCGCAAACTTTCCGCTCTTCACTCTTCTCTCTGCGTCCTCTTCGCTCTTCCTCCGTGTCCTCTGTGTTAATTCCTTCTTTTCTCTCCCCGCCTACAATTTCCCCCGCAATCATGTTCTAATGCACGGCGTGCACATAACCCGCCGTCGCGTAACCATAATCGGCAGCTACATCGTCGCCCTCGTCATGGATATGGACCGCCTCCCCATCGAAGGCGAAACCGTCGTCGGCCGTGACTTCCACACCACCTTCGGTGGTAAAGGCTCCAACGCCGCCGTCTCCGCCGCCCGCCTCGGCGCCGAAACTTTCTTCCTCGGCAAAGTCGGACGCGACTCCTTCGCCGCCGACTTCATCACCATGCTCGACCGCGAAGGCGTTCACCGCGAAAAAGTTCTCTATTCCCCGAATCTCCCCACCGGAGTCGGCATCATCCTCTTCAACTCCATCGGCACAAATCTGATCGCCATCGATCCCGGCGCAAACACCCAACTCTCTCCCGCCGATCTCGAAGAGCACCTCGAAACCATCCGCGAATCCTCCGTCATCGTCTCCCCGCTGGAAATCCCCCTGGCCACCGCTCTCGCCGGCGCGCGCCTCGCCAAAGAACACGGTGTGAAAGCCATCCTCAATCCCGCCCCAGCCTGCGATCTCCGCCACACCGATCTCTCTTGTGTCTTCGCACTCACTCCCAACGAAACCGAAGCCCGCACCTGCCTCGGCCTTCCCGCCGCCGATCCCGCCCCCGACGAAGAATTAGCCGCCGCTCTCCTCGCCCTCGGCCCCGAACACGTCATGCTCACCCGCGGCGCCCAAGGCGTCCTCTGGGCCTCCCGCCACGGCCTCAAAAAAATCCCCGCCCTCAAAGTAAATCCCATCGACACCGTAGGCGCGGGCGACGCCTTCAACGCCGGCCTCGCCGTAGGCCTAAGCGAAAACGAATCCGTCCCCCACTCCATCGCCCTCGGCATAACCGCCGGCTCGCTCTCCACCGAAAAGCGCGAAACCCTCGCCTCCTATCCCTATCGCCCTGAGGTGGATCAGCGCCTCCCCGAAATCCTGGACGCACTGCGTTGAGCACCTTGCGCAGCAACCACAAAATATGTCATTCCGAACCCCGTTCGCTTTTGGAACGGGGTGAGGAACCTGCTTTTTCTTCCAACCCATGCGCCGCAGATCCCATGTCCGCCAAACGACGCCTCGCCCACTGGAGGATTCCATGACCCTCGCGCTGGGCCTCGCCGTCGTACTCTTCGCCGGAATTCTCCAAGGCACCTTCATCCTTCCCATGAACTACACCCGCGACTGGAAATGGGAGCACAACTGGTTCGTCTTCTCCCTCCTCGGCATGTTGGTTCTCAACGCCGCCATCGGCTTCGCCACCATCCCTGTCCTGCTCTCCATCTACGCCGCCACTCCGCAATCCACGCTGCTGGTCCTCAGCGCCCTCGGTCTCGGCTGGGGCGTCGGCGCCATTCTCTTCGGTCTCGGAATGGAGCGACTCGGCATGTCCCTCGGCTACCCCATCATCATGGGACTCATCGCCGTCCTCGGCGGCCTGATCCCCTTCGCACTCTTCCATCCGCACGATCTTTTCTCGCGCCGCGGCTGCATCTATCTTCTCGGCACACTCCTCGCCATCGCCGGCATCATCTTCTGCTCCAGCGCTGCCGCCCGCCGGGACCGCGAACGCTCTTCTTCCGCACCAACCGCGCCCTCCAGCCTCCTCACAGGTTTGCTCATCGCCGTCTCCGCCGGCATCCTCTCCAGCCTCCCCAATCTCGGCATCTCCATAAGTGCCAAGCTCACCAACGCCGGCGCCGTGCTCGGCATCCCTCCCGCCAGAGCCGGCAACGCCGTCTGGGTCCTCTTCTTCAGCATGGGTTTCCTGGCAAACGGCGCTTATTGCCTCTGGCAAATGCGCCGCCACGCCCAGCTCGGCGCCCTCTTCCGCCACGCCACCCCGCGCAACGTCGCCCTCATCTTCTCCATGGCCGCGATGTGGATCGCCAGCTTCTACGTGTACGGCATCGGTACCTCGCTCCTCGGCTCCACCGGCGCCATCCTCGCCTGGCCCCTCTTCATCTGCACCTCCATCCTCATCGGAAATTTCTGGGGCCTCCGCGCCGGCGAATGGACCTCCAGCACCCCAGCCGCCCGCCGCACCTTGCGCGCAGGCATGACCATCCTTCTTCTCTCCGTAATCGTGATCGCCCTGGTAAATCTGGGGTAGGGAACTGTTGCGGGCAAATTAAAGGTAGGTGAATTCAGAAGGGCGCCGGGGGCCAGGATCGCACCGTTCGCGCCGCGCAATTCTCACAGCCGGCGACTGCATGACTGACGTTCAGTGCTTCATTCCCGGCTCCGTTCTTCCGGTGAATCGAATTCGGAAGGGACCGACGAAATTACTGTGTCGCCGCCGCCCGGGAGCCTTTGGGACTCGCGGCGAGCGACCAACGAAAGAATCGCTGATCGCATACTTCGCACCGAAACGGCCGGACAAAGAGCAGCGCCAGGATCAACTTCTCCACAATCCCTTTACGCCTTGATTGGTGGATTCGTGCGCTTTCGCAGTTCGGGCAACAAATCATCCTGCATCTCCTGATTCTGCAGCCTAATTGATTAACGATTGTCCATCGCCAGGTAATCTATTAACTGTCCCATTTTGGACACACCAACCCAACGCTATTCTCGAATTCATAGCCGGCTGCACCGCCTTCCCGACAGTCGTCGCCGACAGCCCTATTAACCAATAAGGTGCATGTCCAAAACGGAACAGATTCAAATTGGTCATCCAACTAACCTAAGCATGACAGGTGTGTATCTTCTAATATTTACCCTGTTTATGGACCGATTTAGTGGTTCTAAAGATATGGCGTCCACTTCTCAAGCGAATCAGGGGCAAAACCAGTTTAGCCCGGGTAATTCCGTCGCACAGGGAACGCAGACCCATCGGACGCGTTCGCTCCGGGTTCTTTTCATCCACCGTGATGCGGACGCAATTGACAGTTGCCTGCAGGAACTCAAAAAGGGGCAGTTCACGGTTACCCCCGATTTTGTCTTGAATCTGCCACAATGCGTGCAACAACTGAAATCCCACGCCTATGACGTCCTTCTCGTTGAGTTCCCCCACCCGATCTGCAAGGGGCCTGAAGCGATTCTGCTCCTTCACCAGCTTGCGCAACAAATACCGCTTATTTTGTTGACCCCGCATTTTGGAATCGAGTCGCTGGCCAAGCTAGGCGAACAGGGAACTTTCGAGTATGTCGCCCGCGAACACCTCTCTCACCTGCCCTCGGCCGTTCGCCGCGCCTTGAATACCAAAAAGCTTCGCGATGAACTCGAGGGCGCTCGCACAGCCCTGCAACATTCCCAATCTCTCTACCGCGCCCTGGTGGACAACCCCGCTTATGGAATCTATCAGTGCGATGCGGAAGGAGATCTGCTCGACGTCAATCAGGCCCTGGTAACCATGCTGGGCTACGATTCGAAAGAACAGCTCCTGGCAGCGAACCGCGCTTCCGTTATCATTCCGAATCTGCGCAAAAGCGTCCCCTCCACCGCGGGCTCCGGCGAGCGCCAGCAAATCGAACCCGTCGAACTCGAGTGGAAGCGCAAGGATGGAACACCTTTGAAGGTCCGGCTGGGCGGCCGCGGCGCCTTTGACGAAAACGGCAATTTCGCGCGTTATGAAATAATCGCTGTCGACATCACCGAACAACGCACCCTCGAGGATCATCTCCGCCATCAAGCGGACAGCGATTCTCTGACCGGTCTCGCCAATCATCGTCGGCTCTTCGAGGTGTTGCAGGCCGAGATCTGCCGTTCCAAGCGCACCGGGCGCCAGTTCTCGCTTCTTCTGTTGGATTTGGATGGCTTGAAAAAGGTCAACGATCAGTTTGGTCATCTGACTGGTGACCGGGCCTTATGCCGCCTCGGGCAGATATTGAAAGACTGCTCCCGTTCCATAGACACGGCGGCGCGTCACGGCGGGGACGAGTTTGCGCTGGTCCTGCCCGAGACAGGCTGCGCTGCCGCCACCATCGTCGCGCGGCGCATTTGTGATCTTCTCGAAAAAGATCCCGAGGATCCGCCGCTCTCCGTCAGCGTCGGATTAGCCAGTTTTCCCAAGGATGCCGACACCATTGGGACCCTGCTGTACGCAGCGGACAAAGATCTCTACGGGATGAAAGCCGCCCAGCCGCGGGCCTTTCGCGCAGGCCAGTCCGCCTGAGGACGCCGGCCACATCGGCAAAAGGATCACAAATTTTAGATCGCTGTGAGCATCAAGGAGCATCCCGCTCCCTGAATCCCTCACCTGCAACCCTGCAGGAAGTCCTTAGCCGAACTCCTTAATCAAAGTTGTCCTGTCCGCGATCGCGGGATCGGCAACGCGGTTCTTTCTCGTTTGCCTGTCTTGTGTCTCAAACGCGATGCCGGGTGAACGCCGGATTGCCTCAGTCGTGCAGCACAACGCTCAGAAGGGAAGTGTTGATGTGCAGGCCGTTGTCGTACTTGATGAACCCCAATTTTTTGAACTTGTTCATGAAAAAATTCACCCGCGGCCGCGTGGTGCCAACCATCTCCGCCAGTGTTTCCTGCGATATCTGGGGGATTAATCCGTGCGGCTGGTCTTCCTTGCCGTAGCGCGCCAACAACAGCAGCGTTCGGGCCAGGCGCTTCTCGCTCGAGTTGAACAACTGGTCGATCAAGTCCTCTTCAATGCGGATGTTTCGCGCCAGCATGAACGCGATGAACTGGTCGGAGAGGACATGCTGCTCGTGCAGCACCTTTAACATTTCACTCTTCTCGATAACGTGGATCGTGCTGCCCGTAACCGCTGTGGCCGTCCCCATGCGAATGGTCTGGCCGGCCAGGCACCCTTCACCAAAGAAGTCGCCTGGTCCCAGAATCGCGACCACCGCTTCTTTGCCGGCTCCATTCACGACGGACAGCTTCACACCGCCGTCGTTTAGGTACATTACGCTTCTCGCGGTTTCACCTTGCGAATAGATGACTTCCGCTTTTTTCACCTGTTCGACTTTTCTCCCGATCCCGGCTGAATCGAGAAAAGCCTTGGCGTCAAAGTCAATTTTTATCCGTGGTGCCTTCTTGGAATATCTCTTTTTTGTAGTCACCATTATCTGAATTACTCCCGTCCCGAACTTATCCGAAATCTTGCCGCTGCTTGCTCTTGCGCCGCCAAAAGCGCTTTCTCTAGCCTTTTCTTCCTCGTCAATGGATCCGGCTTGGTTGTTGTTGCCTCCGGAGCCTGCTCTTCAACGATCATTTTGATCGCCTCCAGCGGCACTTGCTCGAAATGTGTGTTTGGTTTTGCCATCGGATTCTCTCCTCACTACATGAACGCTATCAGGCCGCAAGCGATACGGGGTAACTCTTTAGGAAAATCATTCATGGGGTTAGTCGGGAGTCACTGCGTCGATTCGATGCGGCGTGGTTCGTTCCGTGCAGGGGGGTGTCCTTCCGTGCGGGAAGGTGTCTCGAACGAGACATACCCTCGCTTGCGCTTCGCGCTACGAGGGTATACGATAGCGTGAGGTTAGTTTAACGCGCACTCCCGTTGGAGGATTTTATGGGGCGCATTCAAGCAAGAGCCATGCCCATGCACTTCAAAACCATGATCCAGTCCGATGTGCCGCAGGGCCGTGAGGGGAAGCACAAGCTCATTGTCACCACTATTCTCAAGGACCTCGACCGTCTCGGGACTGGTTCGGCGCTAAAGGTTCCACTGGCCGATTTGGTGCAATCCAAGGAAAAGGTTCGCTCCGCCCTGAATCGGGCTACCCGGAAAGCCGGCCGCCAAGTGGCAACCGCCAGCGACGACACATTTCTGTACGTGTGGAATGTGAGCAACTAGCAAGAGGAGCCGGCAATCTCTCCATTTTAGCCCGCATCCAAAGCGGGAATTCGATTGTGCGGTTCAAATCTAAGAAATTAGAAATTCGTACGAATTTGCAGTGGGGCGTCTGAGCTATGACTGTGGAATGCCGCTCAGAAAACTGTCCTCAGTTGTTTCGCAGGACCTTGCGCAAGGATTTGTTCACCACCAATATCCCATCGTAATGAATGAACCCCCGCTTCCGGAACCGGTTCATAAACAAATTCACGCGCGGCCGGGTGGTGCCCACCATCTCCGCCAGCACCTGGTGGCTCACCATGGGAACCTGAGCCGACGCCGAGCCATCTTTTTCCAGGTGCGCCAGGCGCAGAAGCACGCGCGCAAGCCGTTGTTCGGCGTTCGATGTCAGCAGGTCGGCCACGTGATCCTGGTATTTCTTTAGGCTGGACAGCAGGTAGTTAACCAGGGCGTTGGAAGCCAGATTTTTCTTGCGCAGCAGTTGCAGCATTTTCCCTTTTTGGATCGTGCGTATGGAGCTCCCTGTCATCGCAACTGCCGTGGACATCCGCAACGGATAGCCCGCCAGGCAAACTTCTCCAAAAAAATCATGCACGCCCAGAATCGCGGTCACCGCCGACGGTTGGCCCTTCGATCGCGTCGTCAGCCGCACGCCGCCATGCTGAATGTAGAAAAGTGTCAAAGCGGGCTCGCCCTGCGTGAAGATTTTTTGCTTATCCCGGTATTGCTCGACCTTGCCGCCCAGGCTGGAGCCTGAGTTGAAAACTCCCAAGTGCGAAGCCAGTTGCCCCGTGTGATTCATAGGTCCCTCCGTGCAGGTACCGCTCTACTCATGTTCATGCTTTCCCCGCAGATTTCTTCGACTTCTGATGAGATTCCTGTGTCCACTCCATCGCCTTATTGGCATATTCCATAGCCTGCTTAGAGTGTTCGTGCCCCGTCTGGTGATCTTCTTTCCCGTGGTGGGCAGCGGCTGCCCGGTGCGCGTGCGCCGCGAGCTCGTGGAATTCGGCGGCTCTTTGGTGCGAATCATTTGGCATTCTGGTCTTCCTTCGATGACCTGTGGGTCAAGAGGATAGTTCCATTTTGGTCCTCTTTGCGGGGCAATGCCCGGAATTGCCCGTGAAAATATCATCGCAAGTCGCCAGTCAGCTGGCGGGCCGAGCCCATGGCATCGAACCGCAGTTGCGACGTGGTCGGCTTCCGAAAAAACAGCCTACTTGAGAAATTGTTTAGACACTGTCCAAAAGTGAACAGCGCGCCCCTCGGCTATTCCCATAGGATGTGGCTTGGACGGCGAGACAGAGCGATATTGACCGGTCTGGGCGGGTCGGGCGGTATCCGTCATCTCGCCGTCCTTTTTGTTTTCAGAAACAGAACTGACTCCGTTGGTCAAGCCATGATCCACAAAGACATTCTGCGCCGGCTCCTTGCGGGATTTTATTTCTTGCAATTCTCGGCGTTGCTCTTGTGCCTTGCCTGTTATTCCTACCGCGTCAAAGAGCTGCTGGTCTGCTGGCTCTTCTTTTGTTCGCTCTTCGCCCTGCTGGCCCTGATGTTTCTCGGCGTGGTGCTCGTCTGCTATGCGGGTAAGTATGTTGTGGCGTGGACGAATGCGGTGCACACCGTGATCCCGGAATTGGCCGTGTGCCTTGTCGAACTTCCTATCGATATTATTTCGACCCCGCGTATCCTCGTTACAGGGACCCTCGCGTTGTCCGCGGACCCCTATACACCCGTGAATGCCCTCGAAGTCCCACCTTGTCTCTTGATCGAAGTCCCAGCTTCAACGGAGATTAGTGTCCTGGAGTGAACAGACACTAGTTTGTGCGCGTCCTACTATGTGTGAATCATGGGGACAAATTTAATCAGACAGAGCTTTGCACAGAGATTCGGCCAGACCTGAGGAGTAGTTCAATGCAAAACCCACGCGCAACATTGCTTCTCGCAGTCATTCTCGCAGCCCCGGCCTTCGCCCTTGCCGATACCATTCCCGGTCATTCCAAGAACGGGAACAACTATGTCACCTTCTCGGAAGGATTCACGGAACAGCAAGACCTGCAAGGCAGCTCCGCGCGATGCAATTTTCTGTTGGGTTCAATCAAAGAGAATCGCTGGAATACAAAGTCTATTCCTCACGGATCCTTCAGCGAATTCGCCAAAGGGGATAAGAGCTCTAATTTTGCCGCGCTGCCGAATGCCGGAGTTGAGTCAGACAGCCGCGAGGTAAATCTGGTCGACTTCCGCGGCAATGGAAATAAGAACTCTTCCTTCGGAAGGGATAAAGGGAAGGGCCGTGGAAAACACAGCGGGGGAGACGGCGAGGGAAATTCGTCCGGAACCGGAAGCGGGACTCCTTTGCCCGTGGTCTCCGTCGCGGAACCTGCCTCGCAGACGCTTTTGCTGTTCGGCTTCGCCGGCTTGGGATTGGTTTTTTACCGGCGCAAAATCCTGACCAACGCCATTTTAGCGCGGGCGTGATGCGGCAGGCGCAGCTCGCAACAAGTTTTCGTTCGAAAGATGTCCAGGAGGAGGCCTATGCATCGTCAGGAATCAGACAATCTGCAGATATTGCTTGCGGCTGAGGGGCAACTGCTGGATCTAATTTCCGAAGGCGCGCCGCTGGAGCACGTTTTGAATAGAGTGTGCACGGCGTTGGACGTGCAAGTGGGGAATATAGTGTCGCTGGTTTTGTTCCCGGATGATGAGGAACACACCTTACACACGATCGCTCGGAGCGCCGCAACGCTCAATTTAACCGTCTTCAGCTGCACGGCGATTCTCTCGCCGACCCAGGAGTTCCTCGGCACACTTGAAATTTACTGCTGCTTTCCTCGCATGCCTACCCTCGGCGAAAGAGGGCTGATCGACCGGGCAGCGCAGCTCGCCTCGCTAGCCATTCAATCTTACAAGCACGATACGGACACAGATGGTTGGCCGCTGGATTGGACTGTCGCGGCGCGCAGAAGCCCTTGCGAAGGGCCGCCGTCAAACAATTGAATCGCAGCAGTTCCACGGAAGGGCAATCAGGCCAACTCTACGCCTGGAGTCGTGACTAAGCAGCCATGTACAAGAGTTTTTTTGGACTTCACGAGAACCCTTTCAACATCAACCCCGACCCTAGATTTTTGCACCGGACACCCCGCATTCAAGAGGCGCTCGATCAGTTGACTTTCGGTGTTCAGAACCGGAAAGGTCTCCTTCTTCTGACCGGTGAAGTTGGCACGGGCAAGACCACCCTGATCAATCATCTCCTCGATTGGCTGCGTCAGCAGAATACACCCACGGCGTTCATTTTTAATTCTCATCTGAAAGTGAACCATCTCTTTGATTTCATTCTCAACGATTTCGGCATTTCCACCGACTTACGCGTGGTGAGCAATATGCTCTTGGAACTGAACCAGTGGCTGATTCATCGCTTCCGCGCGGGCTCCACCCCTGTATTGATCGTCGATGAAGCCCAGGGGCTCTCCTTTGAATTGCTGGAGGAAATCCGGCTTCTGCTGAATCTGGAGACTGCTTCCGAAAAACTTCTGCAAATTGTGCTTGTCGGCCAGCCCGAGCTGGAAGAAAAATTAAGACGCCCTGAACTGCGGCAGCTTCGGCAACGGATTGCTCTCCGTTGCAACACCTCGCCGCTCACCCTGGCCGAGTCCCGTGAGTATATTGTGGAACGCCTGCGCATCGCGGGCGCAACGCGCGGGCCGATTTTCGAGTCCGATGCCGTGGAAGCCCTGCATTATTATTCGCGCGGGATTCCCCGGGTGATGAATCTTCTCTGCGAGCACGCGTTAATCAACGCGTATGTCGAGGGACTCAATCCGGTTCCGCCGCCAATGGTCGAAGAAGCCGCGCGCGACTTCTTGATGGAGGAGTTCCGACCCCTCACTGCCTGCTCTGGCATGACCGTGTGTTTGGACAGCAATCGGAATTCGGAGTCGGCGAAAGAGCCGGGTCGGCCCTCCTGGGCGGACGCAGGCGGTTCGTTGGGGCCAGCAGGTAGGGAAATGCCTGCTCGCGCAATTGCATTTGCGGAGAAGGAGCACGAGCCCAGCATGGGAAACACCATAATTGCCATCGCTCCAGAGGGAGAAGAGAGTGCGGAGTCGGAAAAACGCTCGGACACATCCCCCTCCGTGCTGGAACTGGTTCCCGCGTCGCCCGAGTTTGCTACGCAGCAGATCGAAAGCAGACTCGCCTCGAAACCAAGTGCCGCCCAGTCCGATTGCGCGGCCGAACTTGCAGCCACGATGGGACGATTGCTCGCAGCTGCCTCGTCGCCTCCCGGGCCACCGCGGGCGTTCTCAAAAGCTGTAAGCCAAAGCTCACCAGCATTGACGCGTATTCATCCTGGGACACCCATCGGGACGGCGATATCCACCGCCCCGTGGTCTGGCGCTTCTGCAAGAACACTTCTGACCACGCGAGAAACGATCGCTGCCGCCGGCCGTGTGCTGCGGCATTGGAAGCTCGGATTTAGCCGCGATTGGAAGCTAACGGTCAACGCGCTGAATTTTCCACAGATGAAAAAATCTCTCGTCCATTGGATTCGCCAGCCCATCTCCTCTAAACCGTTGGCGTCACGCAAGAATCAAACCGTTTAAACCCTGCTCCGGTTTCTCGTTGGATTCGGAATTCGGGTCCGGGCTCCTTTTGCTGAATTAAGAGTGAGAATTCGCTCCCCTCGGAAAACAATCTCGGAACTTGTATACAAGTGAACAGACGCGCGGGCAGAGAACGCCTACGATTGCGATGTTGTAAAAGGACTGTTTTGTTGGCCAGTCCACCCTCGCAGCTTGTTCTCGTCGGCATTCACAAGCGGCAAGGATTTCGACCAGCAACTTTACCCGATACCCTCCCCGGTGAAACAGTCCAGGCATCTCTGAAGTCGAGCGGGTTCATCGATCTCGGCGCACCATGGAGTGCGTAGGGCAATTCGGAGAACCAATCTGGAAGTGTCTCGCCGCACAGTAAGAAAGGAACTTGGACTATGCCTCTCATGCAGATTCTATTAGCCCTGATCGTCGTGGGCGTATTGTTGTGGCTGGTGAATCGATTCATTCCTATGCAGGGAACCATCAAGTCGATCTTGAACGCAGTCGTCGTCATCGGCGTCGTGTTGTGGCTCCTGGACGCGTTTGGACTCTTTCACTCTCTCTCGCGAATTCGCATCGGTACATAACTGGCAGCCGTGAACGGCCAACCCTGGGCCGTAATCCGGGAACAAAGTGTAGGGCCGTGGAAGCAAACGCGCCGGCCAGGCACAAGAGCGCGCAGGAAGTTTCGGTCATGGAGAAAATAGTATGAGATTAGTTGAAAGAATCAGTACGACAGGAATGCTTCTCTTGTTAGGATTTGGCGCCCCGGCTTTCGCTCGCCAGGGTCAGGAGGAGAAACCAAAGCAGCAGGAACAACCGGCCAAGCCCGAGCAGAAGCCCCAGGAAAAGCCGGTCCAACAACCGAAGCAGGAACCTCAGCCAAAACAGCAACAGCAGCAGCATCCTCAGCAGCAGCCAAAGCCGCAACCGGAACAGAAACAACAGCAACAACAACAGCATGCACAGCAGCAACCCAAGGCCCAGCAGGATCAACAGCAGAAACAACAGCAGCAGGATCAGGCGAACTCCAACAAGCAGCAACAACAGCACGCCCAGCAACAGACCAAGAGCCAACAGGATCAACAACAGAAGCAACAGCAGCAACAGCAAGCCAACTCCGACAAACAGCAACAACAGCACGCCCAACAGCAAGCAAAGAGCCAGCAAGACCAGCAGCAGAAACAACAACAGGCCAATTCCACCAAGCAGCAACAACAGCACGACAATTCCCAAAAACAAGAGCAGCAAATAACCAAACAACAGCAAGACCAGCAGCGTCAGGGCCAGCAACAGCAACAAGACCGTTCGGCCAATCAATCGCAACAGCAAGCCAGGGGCCAGCAACAGCAGCGTTCAGACCAGCAGCCTCATGTCCAGCAAGTTCACATGCAATCTCAGCAGGAGCAGCACCGCCAGGAAGGCGAACAGCAGGGAGTCTGGCAGCAGCACCGCGCCAGCAACTATCAATCGGAGCACCGTGATTGGCAACAGCGCGGCGGCTACAACGGCTATCGCATTCCCCAAGACCACTACAACGGGTACTTTGGCTCAGGCCATTCCTTCAGGATTTACAGCTATCCCGTGGTAATCGTCGGCGGCTATCCCCGCTTTCAATACGGCGGCTATTGGTTCAGCCTTGCCGATTCCTGGCCGGAATACTGGTCCAGCAATTGGTATGACGACGATGACGTCTACATCGACTACTCGGGCGACGGCTATTACCTGTACAACCGCAGGTATCCTCGCGATCGCATCGCTATCAATGTTTACGTGGACTGACCTTATCTTCTTGCGCGTGAACAAACAACAACTCCGCCCCGGCGGTCTTCAATGTCGAAGGACACGAGAACCGCCGGGTTGGAGAACACGAAAGATTGCGAGCCTGATGGCTTGAGAAGGGAACTACCGATGATCGGAACCGTATTGATCGTTCTCCTTATCCTGGCGCTCCTGGGAGTTTTCCCGCGGTGGTCGCACAGCCGCAATTGGGGTTACGCACCGTCGGGTGGCGTGGGTGTGGTTCTGCTGATCGTCGTCGTGTTGGTGCTTCTCGGTCAACTCTAGCCGGCACGTCTGCAATCTGCGCATCGGCGCACCTGGCGGCAACGGGCAAACTAGTGTGGGAGGCGGGCAATGAATGACAGCACACAACGCGTGGTCAAATTTCTCGAAAAGGAGATCAAGACCTACGCGGCATTGTCTCTCTTCCTGTCGAAGAAGAGCACTCTGGAAAGTTTGAATGCCAGAGACAAGCAGGCGCTGATGCACCCTGCGTTTTACAAAGAAAGAATGAAAGAAGCGAAAAAACTTGTTACCGAACTCAAAAAATCGAATTAAGCTGCGGCTAGCCACTCACTCTGTTTTGCGTGCTTGGAGCCTGTGGTGTGTTCGCATCGTGGCTCTCTTCCTGGCAACAATTTTGTGCACGAGCAGTTCATTTGCCTACTCCGTGCTCACCCACGAAGAAATCGTCGACTTGGTGTGGACCACTGAACTTCGCCCTCTCCTCTTGCAGCGTTTTCCAGACCTGACGGAGGAGCAGCTCACCGAAGCGCATAGTTACGCCTATGGCGGTGCGGTGATCCAGGACCTCGGCTACTATCCGTTTGGCAGCGTGGAATTCAGCAATCTGGTGCATTACGTCCGCAGCGGCGATTTTGTCCAGGAATTGCTCCAGCAGAGCCAGGACGCCAACGAATTCGCCTTCGCCCTGGGCGCGCTCGCGCACTACGCTTCCGATATCGCCGGCCACCCGGCGGTCAACCAGGCCGTTTCTCTCCAATATCCCAAGTTGCGGGCCAAGTACGGAAACTCCGTGCGTTACGCGGACGACCACACCGCTCACCTAAAGACGGAATTTGGATTCGATATGGTCCAGGTGGCAAAGAATCGCTACGCCTCTCAGCAGTATCACGACTTTATCGGCTTCCAGGTGTCCAAGCCCCTGCTGGAGCGGACCTTCCCAATCGTTTACGGAGTGGAGTTGAAAGATGTTCTGACGCACGAGGATATGGCCATCGGGTCGTATCGTTTCGCGGTCAGTCGCATGATCCCGGAAATGACGCAGATCGCATTACGCACACACGAAAAGGACATGATGAAAGAGACGCCGGACTTCGCGAAGGAAAAATTCCTCTACCGGTTGTCGCGCTCCGACTATGAAAAATCGTGGGGCAAGGATTACACGAAGCCCAAATTCAGCACCCGTTTCTGGGCCATCGTGTTGCGATACATGCCGAAGATCGGGCCCTTCAAGGCGATGGCTTTCAATAACCCGACGCCAAAAACCGAAGACTTGTATTTCAAGAGCATCAATAACACCGTGGACCAATACCGTATTTATCTCCAGCAAGTTCGGACGAACTCACTGACCCTTGCCAACACGGATTTCGACACGGGCAAGGCAACCATCGCCGCCGAGTATCCATTGACTGATGAAACGTACGCGAAGCTGCTCGGTCAACTCTCCGGCCGCAAATTCGATCTGACTTCACCCGGCCTCCGGCAGAATATTCTCGACTTTTATTCCGACCCCTCGGCCCCCATCGAAATGAAAAAGGACGCTGGACGCTGGCAGAGCGTGCTGGCCTCTCTCGATCAATTGAAACTGGTGGACCCAACGCAAAATCTCGCCGCGGCTCCGGCGAAATAATGCGCCCCGCAAGTCATTCAGCTGGTCGCTCCGCGTTACAGGCGCTTCAGAATGTCAAAGCCTTGAAACTAAATAAAAATGTGTGCGTAAGTGGACAGACTTGGGTTCTGGCCGCGCTTAAGATCATCCCGTAGGAAAAAACAAAAAGACTTTCACGCAGGCCCCAGCAACCCTCACCGGATTGTCTCTGCATTGCCCTACACAACCAGTTTCCGGAAAGCGTCGCAAGTTTAAGGAGAAAATTCGAATGAAAATTGTAAAAGCAGCATTTTGTTTACTCGCAGCCACAGCGCTGGGTGCAGCCGTTTTGCCTGGCGTCCGTGCGGATGAATGGAACAAGAAAACGATCGTAACCTTCAGCCAGGCAGTGGAAGTTCCCGGCAAAATCTTGCCCGCCGGAACCTATACCTTTCAACTGATGGATTCTCCCTCCGACCGTCATATCGTTCAGATCTTCAACGCTGACGGATCCCAGATCATCACCACCGTTCTGGCAATCAACGACTACCGGCTGCAACCAACCGGCCAGACCGTGATGAAGTTCAGCGAACAGCCGGGCGATTCTCCGGATGCGCTTCGCGCCTGGTTTTATCCCGGAGACAGCTTCGGGCAGGAATTTGTCTACCCGAAAGTTCGCGCCATCCAATTGGCGCAGACGATGAACACGGTCGTTCCGGCGGTCGCGGCTGACACGCTGGATGACAGCGCGATTAAGACGGTTGCGATCGTTGCCGTTACACCCGAGCAAAAAGAAGTGGACGTCGCCACGGTGATCCAGACTGCGCCACTCGCCGCCACAGTAACTCCGGCACCGGTCGTTGCAGACGAGGAACTCCCGCAGACAGCAAGCAATATGCCCTTGATCGCGCTGCTTGGTGCCTTGTCCATCGGCCTCGCGTTCGGCCTCAAGCTGATCCTGAAGATCGCTGCCTGAGCGATCGAACTCAATTCCCGTGTCGCGGATGTGGCCCAAAAGTCACATCCCGCGCCGCGAGAAAGCAGTGTCGTAATGCCCACTCCAATCTCCCCCGGACCCGATCGGCGTACTTTGCGCTGGTTTCTTGCCGTTTTATTTCTATTGCTCCTCATCCTCGTTTTCACGCGCTCGCTTGCCAAGCAGGTCTCGCCGATGAAACAACAGCCGCCGCCGAAAATTGCCGTCTCCGTGAATCTTGTTTTGATCCCCGCAAGTGTGACGGACTCACGCGGAGAATTTGTCCCGGGACTCCAGGCGGGCGATTTTCGCGTGCTCGAAGACGGACGCCCACAGGAACTGACGGTATTCGAGGTTGGCGACACGCCTGTGACCGTCGGCTTGGTGGTCGACCACAGCCGAAGCATGGGTTCCAAATTGCCGGCAGTCGCCGCGGCGGTGTATTCCTTTGCGCATACCAGCAACCCGCAGGATGAAATGTTCGTTGTGGATTTCAATGACAACGTTTCGATTGAACTCATGAAGGGCAAGGCTTTTACCAGCGATCCAAAGGAACTCCAGGAAGCTCTCGGAGCTGTCTCTGCCCGGGGCAGAACCGCGCTCTATGATGCAATTAGCGAGGGACTGAATCACCTGCAGTACGCGCATTGCCAGAAGAAAGCCCTGATCGTCATTAGTGACGGAGGAGACAACGCCAGCCACCTCAAGTATGCTCAGGTCCTCGCCCAGGCTCGCCAATCGCAGGCGCTGATTTATTCCATCGTGCTTGCCGGGTCGGATAACGTCGAAGAAAATCCGGAGCTTCTACGCCGGCTCTCGAAAGATACTGGAGGAATCGCTTATTTCCCGCGTGCCGGAGAATCGGTCGAAAGTGCATCCGCTAAAATCGCCCGCGACCTTCGCGAGCAGTATACGCTCGGCTATATCCCACAGACCCTGAAGCAATCCGGCGCATTTCGAAAAATTGAGGTAAAGGTCACAGCTCCTGCTCACGGCAAGTTGCACGTCCGAACACGGCAGGGCTACTCGCCGGCGGCCGTAATTGCCATTCCGGCCCCACTGGAAACAGGAGCGAAATGAACCTTCTTCCCCGCACAAGCCGACGTCTCTTCGCGGCCTACGACAAGCTCATGCGAGCTACGTGTTACTTTCTTCTCGCCCTCGGCGTTGCTGCTCTCGGATACGTGGGCTACGTCTCTGCCGATTCGAAAGCGTATCAGTCAGTCGAGAAGGAAAAATTCACGCAAGCGGTCCTTATTAAAAACCCGCAAGCGTTGCGGGAAGGCGACGTGATCGGCGAAATTCAAGTGCCCCGTCTCGGGCTCGACTCCATGGTCGTCCAGGGAGACTCCTCGAGAAACTTGCGGCGCGCCGTGGCTCATATTTCAAATTCGGCATTGCCTGGCGAATGGGGCAATGTCGCACTGGCCGGCCATCGCGACACTTTTTTTCGTCCGCTGCGCGATATTCGTGCCGGGGATGAGATTCGCTTCAAAACGGCAGCGGGAACTTTTGAGTATCGAGTGCAGTCGATCGAAATCGTCGGACCCAGGGATACCGATGTATTGGAACCCTCGTCGGGTCGTGACCTGACTTTGATTACCTGCTTCCCATTTAGCTTTGTAGGTCGCGCCCCCGGCAGATTTATTGTCCGCGCCAGGGAAGTGGAA
>Ga0210410_10002309_pt1 | contig 17188 bp, 11 predicted proteins | sample IncBWC4MmetaG_FD_161058 | JGI IMG/M metagenome (GOLD analysis project Ga0210410, IMG submission 161058) | Forest soil microbial communities from Barre Woods Harvard Forest LTER site, Petersham, Massachusetts, United States - Inc-BW-C-4-M | ecosystem: Environmental > Terrestrial > Soil >... | reverse complement strand
CGGCATTTCCCGATTGTTTCCCCGAAATAGCAAATCTCTGGAATAAGTACGTGGGCTGTTCCGGCTAAAGTGTAGCCCATCTCAGGGGCTGAAGCCCGCGTTCTGATTGACCCTTGGCGGCACGGCTGAAGCCGTGCCCCTCCACGGCCGTGTGGAAACGGCGCGGCTGAAGTGTGTGCGTGAGAACTCGGGCGTCGCGTTGCTGGTGTAGAGACGTTGCGATGGGCGCTTGCTGTGCTGGCGAGATTTGCTCGCTTGGACAGCACGGGAGCGGCTGTCTCCGCGTGGGCTATTTCGACGCTACCGTCGGGGCTGGGTACTCGGGGAGTTTGTCTTTGTTGGCGTTGGCGCGCTTTACTTCCAGTTCGTCGAATAGGATGGATGGATTCACTATGCTGTGGGGGATGTTCAGCGGGTGGTTTTCGACGTTGACGTCTTTGCCGGCGGCGATCAGGTCGTTGCGGAGGGTGCGGGTGTCGAGGTCGCCGAAGGTGGCTCCGCGGACTAGTTCTTCGTGGCCGTCTTTTGCCCAGACTTTGTATAGCAAACGCGGTGTGCGTTGCGGGCCCAGGGTCTCGACGTAGTATCCGAACGGAAGCTCGTGTTGCTGGCAGAGTTCGATAAGTTTCTTTTTCAATTCTTCCGGCGATGACGCTTCGGAGGAGCGCACGATCATGTTTCCGAGGCTGGGTCCGGGATAGTTCTGCGGGACGCGGGCGCGTCCGTGGCCGTTGGAGGTGGGGAAGTCTCGAATCGGTTCTCTTCCCATCAAATAGTTCATCAGCTTGCCGTTCTCGATCACCGACACCGGCATGGCTTTGACGCCGTCGTCGTCGACGTCGTACTTCCCCATCAAGCTGTGTCCACTCGTGGAGGCTAGCGTCGGGTCGTCGACTACCGAGAGAAAGTCGGGCAACACGCGGGATTTGTAGCTGGTGGCGAAGGCTCCCTTGGTGCGCGCGGGCTGGCCCAGGTCGGGCTTGAGGCCGAGAATGTTGTCTCCCACCAGATCGGAAAAAACCGTCGAGGCGGCGTCGGCGGAGAACAGCACTGGGCCGCGATATTCCTCGTCGGCGATGGGCGCGTCGCGCAATTGCTTCAGCGTGGAGAGCAGTTTTGTGGTGTCTGCCATCAGGCTTTCTTCTGACGGCAGTTCCTTCATGGTGGTGACAGCGTATTCGCGCGAGCGGTCGAGGCGCATGCCGTCGGCGGCCTGCGTGGTTCCCGCGATCCGCAGATCGTAAATAGTCTGGCCGCTGCGAACTACCGTGCCTTCCGAGTTCACGAAGTAGCGGTTGACGGCGGCGAAATTCAGTCCTGAATCGAAGGACTCGATCTCGGGATCGGTCTTGTAGAGCGCGGACGCGTTCTGCAGCATTTTGTTCCAGGGCTGGGAATCGAAATCGAGCCTGGCTAGCGGCCCGATCGAGACGACAGGTTCGGCGTGGGCGAAATCGTCTACCGGCTGATCGACGGTGAACTGCTTCAGTTGGGCTTGCTTGGCGGTCAGAGCTTCGGTCGCGGCTTTGTAGGCATTGTCGGTGGCGAGCCAGATCTGATGGCGGAGGGCGATGACGTCGTTGTCGAGGGGCATGAAGTCTATGATGCCCTGGCCCATGCCGAAAAAGCTGTCCTGCTTGTAGTCTCCCACGCGGACTACGACGCGGACGAAGCGGAAGCGTGCGTGAACTTCGTTTCGCAAGGCTCCGAAGGCGGCCTCGGTGGCGTATGCGTCCATGTCGGTGACGCGATAGTCGATGTAATAGGGTGCGGCCATGCCTTCGAGTTTGAGGGCGGACTTCGAGCGATCGAGTTCGGCGCGCATGGCCTGCAGAACGGGATCATCGGCGCCGGAGGCTTGCGCGTCTTTCGCTTGCGCGATCGAAGCAACGAGCAGAGCCATCAGCGCTAGAGCAATGGCAAACTTCCACTTCGTGGCGGACGGCCGGAGGCTCCCGAGTCCGCATCGCAATTGATCTTCCGCCCCGCTGGGGCTCATTCGTTCCGCACAGTCTACCCACGGCTTTCGCCGTGGGCTGCATTCTGTCGCCGCTTCGCGGCTGGCGGTCGCGTTCCACTCTTTCATCGCCGTCCTCAATTTGAGCGTCATGGCCGGCCTCCGGTGGTTTCGAATCCTGGTGGAGAAAGAATCGGTGGGCGGTTCAGGGAATGGGCGCGCTTCTGCACTTCGATCTCGGAGAACAGCATGGCTGGGGCCACGGCGGACACTGGGACGCTGCCTGATTCCGCGCCGCAGATGCCGTTGAAGACTTCGGCCTTGTCTCCGGTGAGCAGGATGCGGTTCATGGCTGCCAGTGGGGTGCCTACAATGTCGACGCCGCGCACGAGCTCATCGGGGCGGCCGTCGGGATACACTCGCCATACCAGGACGGGCAGGACCTGGAAGGCTTGCGGCATTGCGCGTTGCGTTAAGGTGAATCCTCCCTGGATGTCTTCGAAATAAAGTCCGTAGGGCTTGCCTTGTTTTTTGATCTCATCGATCAGCTTTTGACGCAACTCTGAATCCTTATTTGTGCGTGACGAAGTGACGATCAGGTTGCCCTGGCGTCCGGTGGCCATCAATCCTGGTTGGGCGCGGCCGTGGCCGTTGGAATTGGCGAAATCCTTTATAGGCATGCGCGACAGCAGAAAGTTTTTCAGGATGCCGTCCTTGATCACCTCGACGCGGCCGGCGGGCGTGCCCTCCTCGTCGTACTCGTACCAGCCGCCGAGGTCCATGCCGTTCAGAGTACGCAGCGTGGGATCGTCGGTGACGCTGAGGAATTCGGGCAGAACCTGCTGGTTGATCTTCTTGGTGAAGGTCTGGCCCTCTTGCTCGCCGCGCTGGCGATGGCCCTCAAGACGGTGTCCCAGTACCTCGTGGAAAAATACCGCGGCGGCTCGCCCGGAGAGCAAAGCCGGGCCGTCGAAAGGTTCGGCTACGGGCGCAGCGCGCAGCGCTTTCAGATCGGAGACCATCTTCTCCATGCGGGCGGTGACTTCGGCCTCGGTGGGCAGGTGGGCGGCGCTTTCCGCCTGGAAGGTTTCTACACGGATCAACTCCATGCCGTCGTCGGCCCGGGTTTCCGCTTCGATGGCTAGTCTGATCAACGCGCCGCCGGTGACCAGGTGAGCGCCCTCAGTGGAAACGAAATGAAACTGTGTTCTCTGGGCCGTGACTACGGCGCTCGACGAGTAGATGGTGGGAAACTTGCGAAAGTAGGCGGAGTAGCGCCGAGCCAAATCGTCCAGTACCTGATGATCGACGATCTGGTGATCCGCCGCCGGCGAGAGTCCCTTGTCAGCGTGGCTCTGCGGAGTCTCTTGCGAGAAGTCCGGCGAAGTGTCTTCTTCCTGGGCATTGACCTGGGTCTTAGTCTTAACGTTCAGGTAGGCTTGCGAGGCCCTGCGATATTCGCTGTAGGTGAGTTGCCACAGCACGTGCGCGATGGCGTCCGCGTCGTCGTTGAGCGGGAGCGATCCCGAACTGAGGGCGGATGGGCGGTTGTCTTCGTGAGTGTTGTCCAGCGCGGGCGTTCCTACACGAATGACCACGTCAGCGGAACGTTTGCGCGCATGGAGGGAATTGATCAGGCTGCCCTGGCTTCCGAGGGACATTGCCGAATCTTGATCGTAGACGGAATAGCTCATGAAGTAGGGAGCGGGATCGAGTTTTCCCAGATCATTCCGGGCGCGTTGCAGTTCCTGCTGCATGGCGGAGGTGAGGAGGTCGGGTTTTTTCGTCTCCGGCGTGGAGGCCCAAGTGTTTAGGGGAGGTTTCAGAAGAATCACGAAGACGCATACGGCGGCGATATTCTGGAAGAGCTTCTTCATCTAGGGTGAGGTTCTCCGATGTTTTCTTGGGAACGGCGCGGCTTCACAGGTTGCTGGAATCTCCCGATTCGCATCAGGGCATCGCTTCAGCGATGCCGAAACTGCCTCAGAATAAATGCGCCTTCAGGCGCTGCGCGTCGGTGCCGATTTAGAAATCCAGCGCATGAGGACGCTCCGACAACTTGGAATCACCGGCATACCTGAAGGCATGCCCTGATACGAATCTAACTTGTGCCACCGCTGCCAAATTCAATGCAGCTCTCGAACACGGTTATCTTACAACCTACACGGGCGAGGACGCCCGCGCCTACACTACTCTACCTCGAAATCAGCGGTGCGAGGTTTGGCGGCGTTTCCTACCGAGTCCAGCGCTCTCAGTTCGACGCGGTATGAGCCCGGTTCAAGCGAAGCGATCGGGAGCTTGATTCCTATTGGAACCACCGAGCTCCCGGCTTGAGTCTGGGCCTTGGAGCCGTTGTCCACCTTAGTTTGTCCGGTCTTGCGATCGGTGACGATGAGTTCCACCGCCAGTTCGGGCGGACTGGGCCCTAGCAGCAGCGGCGCGTAAACCTCTGCGTAAATCGCCGCACTATCGGTTTTCTTGAAGCGGTTGCAGGCGGAGGGAATGACTTGTACGCCTTGCACCAATAAAGGTGTGCGGTCGGCGAGCAGTTCCGAGTCGAGACCCGTGGCCAGGTCGGCCACTAGCCGGATCTGATTGCTGAGCGCCACACCGCTCATGCTGAATTGTTTGCCGTCGTAAGGGTCGATGGCCAGCGGCAGTTGCAACTTGCCAAAACTTTCATTTCCCGAGCTGAACACCACTTTGAGGTCGTACCGGCCCGCGGCAACATTGAACTGGTTTTCATAGTGGAAGGGCTGTTTCTGGAACTCCTCCACGTCTTTTTTCTCGTCGAAGTCAAGGTTTACGGTGTCGCTGAACCGGGCGGCAATCGCACTGTCCGGCTTGTAGGCAATCCCCAGCACATTGACTGCGGAATGTAGCTTGCCTTTGACTTTCTCAAACTTAAACGCGTTGCTCGGGATGTCAATCGCCAGGTTGACGCGCGCGGTGTTGGGTGACGTGTAAAAGAAAGGCGCCGTCATGGACGCATTGACATTTCCGGCCATTTCTCCGCTGGCGCGGGTCTCCAGATCTTTTTCGATCGGGTTTCCGGCAAGCAGGTCCGGGGGCCGGGTGTTGCAGTAACCGCTGCGGGCACGAACCAGAGTTCCGCCGCGGTCTACCTTCACGCGCAGAGTGTGACAGCTTCCTTCCGCGGACTCGGGCGGTTCATAGCTGAGAACGTAGTATTGCGACTGATCCTTGGCAATCCTGTCCAGGCCGCCCACCAGGTCGTTGGAGTTTACGATGACGAACCCGCCCGTTCCCTCGGCCAATGCATAGAGGATTTGCTGGTTGTCGGAAACCTGAGGGAAATCGGGAACGATCTGCCGGGGCTGCTGGTACTGATCACCTGAGAATTGGGTCGGGGACACGCCGCCGGGTCCGCCGCCGCCGCGGGTTCCTCCTCCACCAGCTCCGCCGCCGTGACCGCCGCCACCGGTTCCACCGCCGCCATGGCCGCCACCTCCGCCACCGGTTCCACCTCCCCCGCCATGACCGCCGCCTCCACCCCCACCTCCGCCATGGCCTCCACCACCGCCGCCACCGCCACCGCCGTGCTGAGGAGCAAAAGAGGCGCGCTTGAGCGGATAGAGAACTGCCCTGCTTCCAGTGTAGGTGAGCGTCGCAGAGGTCAACTGGCCGGAGCTATGATGCGGCGGAGATTGCAAGCGCGATCCTTGAGGGGCTACAACCGCAGCAGCCAGGCCGCGAACGTCCAGCGGATAGACGGCGACATTATTCCGATTGCACATGTCAATCACCGCCGTGAGTTCCGACCGGGTTTCTGGAGTGCTGGGAAAGCCCGACGTCAATAGCACGAGTGTCTTGCGGCCGGGGACCGTACCCAGGCCTTTGGCCAAGCTTCGGAGGGCGAGCATCAGAGTGTGTGCGCCGAACTCAGCCGCCGCGCTGACTAAATTAGGTCCTCCGCCAAAAGGGGATGAGCCGCCGGTCATGCTGGGCGAGAGCGAATTTTCCGCCGAGCCGAGCGACGCCACTTGCACCGGAGCCGCGTTCACCGCCGACATTTTCTGTTCGGCTACAATCTTCTTCAGGCGGGCGGCGTCGGCGGTAAAGTTCTGAGCAATGTGCACAGTGCCGCCGAAATCAATCACGGCGATTAGCCGGTTAGGAGCCGCGTTCGCGTCAATGAACTGAGACGCCGCCTGTCGGGCTTTCATCTGATCGCCGATTTCCATCGTCGAGTTATCAAAGAAAAGAACGAGATAGCGCGTTTGCGCTTTGTCCGGCGATGCCGTGTCGTCTTCAAAGGAAAGACTCTTGATGGGCTGTTCTTTGTTGTCTTCCCAGACCTTGAACTCCTTGGCGGTGAGATCGCGGATGTAGTTACCCTTCTTGTCGGTCACCACGGAATCCACCAGAACCCGCCGCGTCTCCGCATGAATTGTGCTCGCGGAGGCGTCTCCCGCTGCCGGTTGCTGACCGAGGGCTGCCGGTGAAAAGAAAGCCAGGTCGAGGCCACTGGCGAGAAGAATCGTTCCGATCAAGAGAATCAGGCGTCGAGGTCGCATACTTCATCTCCTTCGATCACGAAAATTTTGCCAACGCTGTCGCGGCCTGCAACTTGGGAGAGAGTTGGTTCGCGGCCGGCCCGATCGAGTCGTAGGGGAGTCCCAAAAAACCACGTGGGGAAAGCAATGCATGATCTCACAACCTGACGCCAGCACTGCGGCCTGCTGATCGAGCAGCTAAATGTTAGTCCGTTCCCGCGAAAAGTGCCAGCACTAGCTTCTTGGGTAGGGCAACTTGGGGTAGAGGCCACTGTAGCCTGTTTGAGAGTCCTGAAGCTGGGCTGAAGTGCTCAAATGGAGGGCCGCAATCTTACGGACTGGCGCCTGCGGCTTGTCAAGGGGTGGTATACTGCCGCTCCCGACACGAATGATGACGCTGCACACAAGGAGCTAAGGCAAAAGCGGCATGACCACTACTAATGTTGCATGTATTGTCCGGCGGATAGCGATCTTCCTTCTTGCTCTCGCGCTTCCAGCTTCATCATTCGCACAGGAAATTCCTTCCGACCTTCTGCAGGCATTGCATTGGCGCCTGATTGGCCCATATCGCGGAGGCCGAATCACAGCCGTGTCTGGGGTTCCGAGCGAGCCGGCGGTCTATTACGTTGGAACGCCCGGCGGCAGTGTGTGGAAAACTGAGGATGGAGGGCAGGTCTGGAGGCCGATCTTCGATCAGGAGCACGTGGCCTCGATCGGCGCGGTCGCGGTCGCGCTGTCGGATCCGAAAATCGTGTACGTCGGAACCGGCGAGCAGACCCACGGCAACGGCGTGTACAAGTCTACCGACTCTGGCTCGACCTGGACGAACATCGGCCTGCGTGAAACCCACATCATCTCCGGCATCGTGGTGGATCCACGTAATCCAAACGTGGTTCTGGTTGCAGCGGTCGGCGATCATTGGTCTGGTGCTGAGCGTGGGGTTTACAAAACAACCGACGGCGGCAAGAACTGGCAGAAAGTATTGTTCAAGGACACTTTCACCGGCGTCACCGATTTGGCGTCTGACCCAGACAATCCCAATATCCTCTACGCCGCGCTTTTGCATCGTGATGAGACCCCGCCCGATTCAGACGAGAAGCCGAAGACCGAGCAAAACGCCTTTATCTATAAATCCACCGACCAAGGTTCTACCTGGAGTGTCGTGGATGGTAAAGGCTTGCCGACTGAGCCAATGGGGCGGGCTGGTGTCGCCGTCGCGCCCGGCACCAATGGCCTGCGGGTGTATGCCATTGTGACCCAGGGACTGTTCCGGTCAGAAGACGGCGGCGCAAGCTGGCAGCGCAGTACGACCGATCCTCGCGTTGTGGGCAACGGATATTTCAGTCGCGTGTTTGTCGATCCCAGAAATGCCGACCGGGTTTACGTCGCGCAGACTTCCATGTACCGCTCGAGCGACGGAGGCCGCAACTTTGAAGCTTGGCAAGGCGCTCCGAGCGGAGATGACTATCACGTCATATGGATCAACCCGGCGAATACGCAGCACATGATCCTCGGAGTCGACCAGGGAGCGGTCATCAGCGTGGATGGCGGCAATACCTGGAGCTCCTGGTACAACCAGCCGACCGGGCAGTTTTATCACGTCAGCACGGACCAGCAATTTCCCTATTACGTTTACGCGGCGCAACAGGATAGCGGCAGCGTTGCCGTTACCAGCCGCAGCGGCTACGGTGAGATTACTTACCGCGACTGGGCGCCGACCGGAGCGTTCGAGTTTTCCTACATCGTTCCCGATCCAGCGAACCCGAATTACGTCTACGCCGGGGGCTGGTACGGCGCTGTGCTTCGCTACGACAAGACTACGGGGCAGGTCGTACACCTTCTGGTGCGAAGTTCGAAGTATCGTACTGCGGGAATGGCGCCGATCGCCTTCTCACCTCAAGACTCGCATACGCTCTATGCTGCGGCTCAGTACGTTCTGAAGAGCGGCGACGGCGGGTTCACTTGGCAGGAGGTCAGCCCCGACCTTACGCATAAAGCGGACGCCGAGAAAGGGAAGCCCGAAAAAGCGGTGATTACCACGATGGCGCTCTCAACCGTCAAAGCAGGCGTGATCTGGGCGGGCACGAGCAACGGCCTCATTCAAGTCACCCGCGACGGCAAGACCTGGCAGAACGTGACCGTCGCCGGTATCCCGGAGCACAGCGGGGTCACCGCGGTGGAAGCTTCCCGCCACGATCCTGCGGCTGCGTACGCGGTGATCAGCGGTTACCACGAACTGCGTCCTTTGATCTATCGCACGCGCGATTACGGGCAGAGCTGGCAACTGATCATGACCGGTTTGCCGGAGTCCGGGAATGCGCGCGTGGTTCGAGAAGATCCCGTGCGCAAAGGATTGCTTTACGCGGGAACATGGGACGGCATTTACCTTTCGCTGGACGATGGCGATCACTGGCAGACACTGCAACTGAATCTGCCCACGTCACCCGTGATGGACTTGGACGTGCACGGCGACGATCTGGTGGCCGCGACCTACGGGCGCTCGCTGTGGATTCTCGATGACGTTACGCCGCTGCGGCAGTTCGACAACAAATGGCCGCGCTCGGATGCGCACCTGCTTCGTCCGCGCGATGCCGTGCGCTCGCGCTGGGAAACTTATGAGGACACTCCGCTGCCTCCGGAAACTCCCGCGGGCGAAAATCCGCCGGACGGCGCGACCGTCGACTACTTTCTGAAATCGGTGCCCGCGGGCGACATCAAGCTGTCCATCTACGACGCGCAAAACCATCTGGTGCGGGAGTTCTCAAACCAGCCTGCCGCTTTCGACAAAACACCGGCGAACACTCCGGAGTACTGGTTCGCGCCGCCGGCGGCGCTTTCGAAAAAAGCCGGCCTCAACCGCTTCGCCTGGGATCTGCGCTATCCCGCGATGAAGACGCTGCTCTACAGCTACTACGGCAACACCCTTGACTACATCGAGTACACGCTCTCCGATCATGCCGTTCCGGGAGGATTTCCGCGCGACATTCAGCCCGGGCCGTTCGTTGTGCCGGGCGAGTATTCGCTGGTGTTGACGGTCAACGGTAAGAGCTATCGCCAGCCGTTGACGGTTACACTCGATCCGCGAGTGCATGCGTCACAATCCGATCTGGTGCAACAGCTGGAGACTGAGAAGAGCGTCTCGGCTCAGATGACGGCCAGCTATGACGGAGCCGATCAAGTGCGGGCGCTGCGAACTGCGATCGCTGACCGGCAAAAATCCCTCAACCCCGACCCCGCGAAAGCAGATCCAGCGAAGAAAGAAGCGGCTGACGCTCTTAAGGCGTTGGATGACCAGGCCGCGGACATTGGCGACGGAAAGTCGGAGGAACTCGGGATTGGTACCGTGAACCGCGAACTGGCGCGACTGGCGTTCATGATCGAGAGCGGGGACGCGCGGCCGGCAACGTTGCTGCAAGCGAACGTTGATCAATCCTGCCAGGATTTAGCCAAGCGGCTGACCCAATGGCGCGAACTCAATCAGCAGAAAATCCCGCTGCTGAACATCGTTTTGCAGAAGTACAACCTAGCGCCACTGCCGGCGGCGCCCGATATTCCGGTTGCGGCGGGATGCGGCAAGTAACCATTCTTACGGAAATGTTCTTACGGCGCTGCCGCTTTCGCTGCTTTTGATGGATTCGACCTTCACCGGTTCCGGTTTCTTTTTGTCCGGAGCCGGCTTGCTGGTGTGGAGGTCGAGCGCCTGCTCCAATTGGGTCATGAGGGTTCGCAAATTCTCGTCGCCGGCGTCGAGAACACTGCGCAGCTCCGCACTGGCCGTCATCGCCTGCTGATAAGCGTCCCGAGCCTGGGCCAGGAGGTTCAAATGTTGTATAAACGCCGTGGCAGAGTCACGAAACTCTTCCACTGCATCCATGTATGTGGCCATAAAACCATCGCCTTTTTCCAGCATTGCCTTCACTCCTTTTGAATACTTCGTTCTTTTCTGCGGCGCCCGGGGCAGGCGAGGGCAGCATTATGTACCGCCATGGCCACGGGGTCAAACGGATTTTCAGCCCAACCGGCATTTCCTTTGCCTGCTCCTCTCAGCGCCACAGGCTGCGGCGGAGTGCGGCTCCGGCTTGTGCCGTAATCTCGTTCGGCCCTTCGGGTTTCTCGAATAGATTCGCTGTTCCTTCTTTCTCTACAATGTTTTCCGTCGCGTCCCCGGGCTTGTCCTTGGCCGACGTACTCTGGAGATTTGCCAGGAGCTTGGGGTAAATGTCATTCCAGGTGGCTAGGCCAGCGCCTCCGGCTATAAGTTTAAAAATCTCCCTGACGCCCTCGTAGTCAACCGACCCCGTAGCAGCCGGCAAGCCAAGGTCCGAAGCCTTGTCGATTGGGCCAGAGGTACAAATGATCACGCCGCATCGATTACAGAACTGGCTGCCTTCAGGATTCGGATGTCCGCAGGAAAGGCACAACCCGCTGGCCGCATCCGCGTTTGTAGCGCCGGAATCAGCGTGTGTAGGTTTGACGTCAGACGCAGCGTCACCGCGGGAAGCGTAGTTGACATGGCTTTCGACCAATCGCGCCAGTAGCTGCAATGCCGTAACGTGTTTGTCGGTGAACCTCTGCGGTATGCCGGAAAGCACTTCCAGCACGCCCGCCACATTTGGGTTGTCGAAAACAGGCACCGCCAGAATCGAGCGGATCCCGACGCATTTCGAGCTGTCAACCCTGGGATCGGCCTCGGTGTCGTCGCAGCGCACAACCTCCGCAGTCTGCACACACGTTGCGGTGAGCCCGGTCTCGATGCTTAACCTGGTGCCGACCGGCGGGGCCAAATGGCCGGTGCAGGCTTGGCAGGACATGGTTTTTCCGTCGGAAAGGGCCAGGGCGGCTCCGCTTGCCCCGGTCAGATGCATTGCGCTGCGCGTGATCTCCTCGAGGGTCCGATTGACCTCAGACTCGGGCCGGGAACTCTGAAGAACGGCAAAGCCCTCCTCTGCGCGATTCAATCGGTAACGACGATCATCTTCAGCCGGAATCCCCATTTTTAGCCCCGCGGCAGGAAGCATTGTACACCGGTTTGCCCTCAGGGGTCCGCCCGAGCTACAGCCGCGGGTGAAGTGGTCGAATGCACGCCTTTAGGATACGCATTGCTGTTCCCCGGCAATGAGGGCAAGGCTGTGGCGTTGTTGCGAGGCCGTTATTTGCCGACTTGCATTTTGAATGGCTTCGACAGTTTGATCACACGATCCGCCTTGGCGTACCAACCCTGCGGAGCGTACTCGCTGGTGTGGAGATAGCAGTGGGCTGAAACTTCATCACTACCATCAGTGAAGGTCAGCAGCCAACTTCTTGGAACGGCGGTTCCCGGCACCGAATGGTAGCGGGTCAGGCCAGCCACGTTAATAAACGTTGCACCCCATCGTCGCTCGACATGCGATTTCCCGCCGTAGGTGTCGTCGGGAGTCGTATGAGTGTGCGCTCCCAGCCATAAGTCGACACTCGAGGGCGCGGCCGCCAGGACGCTCTCGAATGAGCCAGAATCCTGTTTGCTATCCACCCAGTATAAGAATGACGCACCCTGCGGCGTGCCTTGAGGAAAGTAACCGTGGTACCGGGGTTGCCACGCTCCCTTTTCGTCGCGCTGCATGCCCTCCCATTCGCCCGAGGCGACCGTCGTATCCTTGAGCACGTAATGATGAGCGCTGATGATCACGCTGGAGCGGTTCTCCTCGATCATGCGCTTCCACCAGCGGAACGTCTCGCCACTCACCACGCCGCCGGGATTTCCGCCCAGTGTGCCTCGACCGACTTTCTGGGTCGGCTCGTTGATGTCGCTCATCATTAGGAAAAGGAGATTCCCAACCCGAAACGAATAACGCTCCCAAGTTCCCTCGATTGGAAACGGGTGCTTGGTCGCATCGACATGCGAAAACTCCATGTGTTCACCCGTGGGGTCGATCCATTTGCGCCACCACCAGGCCTGCGGCTCATCGAGGCCACTCCGGTCGTGGTTGCCCGACAGATCATAAATGTCCTCGCGGTGGTGCCGTTTCAGCACCCCAAATTGCCGGACGATCTCCTCCCCTTCCGGGTCTTTTGGCGTACCTTGCTCCCCCGACATATCTCCCAAATCCAATGCGATGTCCCAATCGAAACCGGGGGCGGACTCCGACTGTCGAAGCGCATCCGCCAGGCTCTCCCGGCCTTGTTTCTTGTCGGTGCCCACGTGAGCATCGCTGAAAACCCAAATTCGGAATGTCCTGGATGTTTCTCCGTGCGGCTGGGCGGTCTTGGCAGCTTCCTGCATCAGCGACGAGCCATAGGCCAGTGCTGCGCTCATCCCCAGGCAGGCGAGCACGGTCAGAAAGCTACGTCTTGAATGCTCGCCGAATTGGCCCGACTCGCGTTGCGAGTTGGCATGCACCACATCGCGCTCATCATCACGAGCCATTTTCTTCCCCACAGATTATCCTTATGTTCTTTGAGGATGCCTTGCCTTTATATAGTGAGGCCTCAGATGCTGTCCAACCCAGTGGGATAACGGTAATGGCAAAATCGACTAGGATCGCGCTCGCACAAGTACTATGTCCGTGAAATTCAACTCAACCTCTCTACCGCTCTGGCGCCAGGACTTTCGCCTGACGCTCCGCCTCGCGCTGCCGCTCATCCTTGCCGAAGTGGGCTGGATGAGCATGGGCATCGTAGACACAATCATGGTAGGGCGGCTGCCGAATAGTGCCGTAGCCATTGGGGCGACCGGCCTGGGCCAGAGTCTCTACCACAGTGTGACTATTTTCGGCGGCGGCCTGCTGCTTGGAATGGACACCTTTGTCGCGCAGGCTTTCGGACGCGAAGACTTAGACGACGCCAGGCACTCCCTGGTAAATGGGCTGCTCCTTGCCTTCGCGCTTACGCCCATCCTGATGTTGGCGGTATCGTTCTGGCCGGCGCTGATGCAGCGTTTCGGAATCAACGCGGAACTGGTGGAGCCGATGCGTCCCTACTTGCGGGCACTCAATTGGGGCACTTTACCTCTGCTCGCCTACTTCGCACTCCGGCGCTATCTGCAGGCGGTGGACGTGGCCCACCCTATCATGTTTGCCTTGATCTCCGCGAACATCGTCAATGCGATTGGGAACTGGGCTCTCATCTACGGACACCTTGGATTTCGCGCCATGGGCATTGTCGGCTCTGGCTGGTCAACTTGCTGGTCTCGCATCTACATGGCAGTCTGCCTGGCAATCACACTTATTTGGGTGGAGGCGAAACGCCTGCGGCCGGGCTGGCTGGGCATGATCCGGATTGATCTACACAGAATGTCGGCGTTGTTGAAGCTGGGAGCGCCGGCAGCAACCCAGATTCTCTTTGAGGTCGGTGCGTTCGGCGGGGCAACAGCGTTGTGCGCCAGACTCGGGCCCATCCCCCTGGCTGGTCATGAGATTGCCTTGAACTGCGCCGCGTTGACCTTCATGGTGCCGTTGGGCATCAGTTCCGCCGCCGCCGTCCGAGTTGGACAACAAATAGGAAGACGCGATCCCGACGGAGCGCGGCGTGCAGGCTGGTCCGCAATTCTCATCGGAGTCGGTTTCATGGCCTGTTCCGGAGCAGTGTTCGTGTCTGTTCCCCGACTGATCGCGCGCCTGTTCACGCCGAATCCGGCCGTGATTCAGGTGGGCGCGCAATTGCTGGTGGTCGCGGCAGCATTCCAATTGTTCGATGGCCTGCAGACCGTTGCCACGGGCGCATTGAGGGGCGCAGCCGATACCCGCACTCCCATGCTCGCCAACTTTGTCGCCTATTGGTTGATGGGGCTGCCCTTGGGTTACGTCCTATGTTTCAAACTAGGATGGGGCGCGCTGGGAATCTGGATCGGCCTATGTGGCGGCCTGATGATCATAGGATCGGCCCTGTTGATCGCATGGCACAAGAGAATGCTCTCATAGATTTTTGCGATACGTCATCCCGAAGACCCGCGTTCTCTCCAGCGGGGCTAGGAATCTCGCGCGCAGCACCCAAACTCCATCCAGTGTCGACGCCAATCCGCTTGCCAGCAGTCCACCGCCTGCGTATGATGCAACCGTTATGACAATGGAGAATGCGGTGCGCAAAACCACTCTTCGCCAAAAGGCGCAACTGATGTCAGCCTCGGAAATGGAACGCACGCTGGTTCGCCTGGCCTACCAGATCGTGGAAGATAACGGCGTAGATGGTCTGGGGCTGATCGGCGTCCGCCGCCGCGGCGTGCCGCTGGCGGAGCGCCTGAGCCAGTCCATCGGGCACATCGAAAATATCCGTGTTCCGGTGGGCACGCTGGATATCACGTTCTATCGCGACGACCTCTCCACCGTCGGACCGAAGCCGGTAGTGCACGAATCTGAAATCGGCTTTCCCATTCAAGACAAGAACATTATTCTCGTGGATGATGTGTTGTTCACTGGCCGCACCATCCGCGCCGCCCTCGATGCTTTGTTTTCGCAAGGCCGTCCTCGCCGCGTCCAACTCTGCGTGCTGATTGACCGCTGTCACCGCGAGTTGCCCATCGAAGCTGCGTTCGTCGGTCGTACCGTCCAGACCACCATGAACGAAGTAATCGAAGTAAAACTCAAAGAAATTGACGGCACCGAAAAAGTCCTCCTCATGGAAAAGTAATCGGCACCAAACTCAACTGGGGACAGCCGCCCCCCGGCTGTCTAGCGAAGCTCGGCTGCCCAGCTCAAACTGAAGCTCATTTCTCCGGCAGAGTCTCTTCGGTGTCGAAAACCGTAGCGGAAAGCTAAGTCGGGGTTTAAAATCAACCGCTGTTCTTCCCGACAGAGTTCATTGAGGTGAGCTTGCCGAAAAAGAATCCTTCGAACCAGTCTGCTTCGAAGCAAAACCAACGCCTGCTCCGATCAGCCCGGAAGGCGATGCAGCACGCCTACGCTCCCTATTCTCAATTCAAAGTAGGCGCCGCGCTGCTGACTTCAAAGGGTAAGGTGTTCACCGGCTGCAATGTTGAGAACGCATCCTACGGCATGACCAACTGCGCCGAGCGCACCGCAATCTTCGCGGCCATCGCTCAGTCAGGCCCGCGATTGGACATACGCGCCATCGTAGTGGTGAACGATCAGGGAGTCCCATGCTCTCCGTGCGGAGCCTGCCGCCAGGTGATTTACGAATTCGGCCCCGATGCGACCGTCTTCTTCCAGAGCTCGAAAGGCTGGAAGCAAAGCCACATCACAGAACTCCTGCCGGAAGGGTTCCGCATAAAGTGAGCCAGCCACCCGAAAGCCAAACGGTTCGTGCCATCGATGTCATCCGCAAGAAGCGCGACGGCCAGGAACTGTCCCGCCCCGAGATCGAATATTTGGTTCGCGCATATACCAGCGGAGAGATTCCCGACTACCAGGTTTCTGCGTGGCTCATGGCCGTCATCCTGCGCGGACTCACGCGAGCTGAAACTTCCGTGCTCACCGATGCCATGCTGCATTCGGGCGACGTGCTCGACCTCTCCGAGTTCTCCGCAAAGAAAGTAGACAAGCACTCGACCGGCGGAGTCGGCGACAAGACTTCGCTAGTTTTGGCGCCGCTCGTGGCCGCAGGCGGCTTGGTCGTCCCCATGATCAGCGGCCGCGGACTCGGCCACACCGGCGGCACTCTGGACAAACTGGAATCCATTCCCGGCTTCAATGTAAATCTGTCGGTCCCGCAGTTTCGCAGCGTCCTCAAAGCCTGCGGCTGCGCCATGATCGGCCAGACTTCTGAGATCGCCCCCGCCGACCGAAAACTCTACGCCCTGCGCGATGTGACCGGAACCGTCGAGAGTCCATATCTAATCTGCGCCTCCATCATGAGCAAGAAGCTCGCTGAGGGAATCGATGCTCTAGTCCTCGATGTCAAGACCGGCTCGGGAGCGTTCATGAAAAAGGAACAGGACGCAGTCTTCCTGGCCGAGTTGATGGTGGAAACCGGCGAACGCATGGCCAAATCCGTAGTCGCACTAATCACGAATATGGATCAGCCGCTAGGAACGCATGTGGGGAATTCGCTCGAAGTGGTCGAGGTGCTCGATGTCTTGCGCGGAAACGGGCCCGCGGATCTAAGAGAACTGTGCCTCGAACTCGCTGGCTGGATGTTTCATCTGGGCGGAGCTGCCGACACAGTGGAGCAAGGCAAGCTGAAAGCGGAGAAGCTCATCGTCTCCGGCAAAGCGCTCGAGAGATTCCGCCAGATGGTGGAGTTGCAAGGTGGAGACGCCCGCGCGCTCGATCACCCGGACAAACTACCTCGCGCGAAATATATGCACGACGTAACCAGTCCAAAAGCAGGATACATTACCGAGATGAATTGCGAAGCGGTCGGCACCGCGTGCGTAGTGCTCGGCGGCGGCCGCGAAAAGAAAGAAGATGCGGTGGATCCGGCGGTGGGAATCGTGCTGCATCGCAAAGTTGGCGATCAAGTCGCAGCCGGCGAGCCGCTCTGCACCGTGCATGCCAATTCCGAAACGCGAGCCGCGCGCGCCACCAAGCTGTTGCTCGAGAGTTATCAGATCGCGGATGCACCCGCATTGCACATCAAGCCGCTCGTACATCGCGTGATTCGAGGATCAAAAGCAAGATAGATCAGGAGGAAGAAAAATGGGGCGCTTCACCGGCATTCTGGGTCTGCTGACCATGTTGAGCCTGGCCTTTATTTTTTCCACCAACCGCCGCGCCATCCGCGGCAAAACCGTTGCCTGGGGACTCGGCCTGCAATTCGCCTTCGCCGTCTTCGTGCTGCGAGT
>Ga0210410_10002308_pt1 | contig 17190 bp, 17 predicted proteins | sample IncBWC4MmetaG_FD_161058 | JGI IMG/M metagenome (GOLD analysis project Ga0210410, IMG submission 161058) | Forest soil microbial communities from Barre Woods Harvard Forest LTER site, Petersham, Massachusetts, United States - Inc-BW-C-4-M | ecosystem: Environmental > Terrestrial > Soil >... | reverse complement strand
TCCACAGCCGTCCGCCGTGGAAAAGACGGTGCGTCCAATAGGTGATGACATCCTCGCCGACGAGGAAAATCAGCATCTGCACGACGAGCGGCAGCGCGGCGAGCGGTCCGTGGCCGTTCTCGTAGAAGGCGATCAGGCCGTCGGCGGTGGTGATGTGGAAGAACACGGCGGCGCCGGCGATCAGGAGCCCGATGCGGAAATAGCGGGTGACGACCGGAATGAAGAACCAGTAGCACAGATCGGTGACGAGGTCGCGCTTGCGCCACCAGGGCCGGCCCGGATTGCAGGCCCAGAACTGGGTCAGCACGGTGAAGACCGCTGCAAGCGCCAGCGAGATCGGAATGCTCTTCATAAACATCCGACCGATATCGACGACGACGGCGAGAAGTTCTTGGTTCATGAGACGAGCCGCATTTTAGTTGTTTCGCGCGGCCTTGCTGCGCGTCGGCGCGGCCATCCAGGTGGTATCGATGAACCAAATTAATAGGCCATGAACGGCGTCGCGAAAGTAGCGCGGCGGCGGATTGCCGAGCTGCGGCGATCGACGGTCGGCAAATTTAGCGAACGTGACAAATTCCGGGCCAGTATTAGCCTGCGGTTAGGCATCCGACGCTGCGCCGCTCGGGCGCCGCGACTAAGACGCGGTGGCACCGGCGAAATGTGCGGTTAACTATGTTGGCCATGAAAGTGTTTCCACGAGGTTTGCGAGATCGGTTTAACCGCATTGCAATTTCTCATGATTAGGTTTCGACGCGATCCAAATAGCCCGACGAACGGGCATTGGGTCACGCTCAGTCAGACAGCCAGTTGTGGAACTAAGGAGCCAACTATGAAGACCCTCGTTTCTCGTTTCGTGAAGGACGAGTCGGGCGCTACGGCCATTGAGTATGGCCTGATCGCCGCCGGCATCTCCGTTGCGATCATCGCAGTTGTCAACGGCCTCGGCACCAAGCTGAATGGCTCGTTCAGCAGCCTTACGGGCCAGCTGAAGTAAGCGGCGTCCGGTGCTCGGTTGCGACGGGGCTCCGGTCGCCACCGGGGCCTTTTCGCATTACTGCGGCGCCGCCGCGCGCCGTTCGCCGATCGCCTCGCGTTCGGCCGTGGAGGCACTGGGACGACGCCGACGATGTCTTGGTCATGCTGACTGAAGCGATCAGATTGACGGTGTTCCCGGCGGTCATGGCGTTCGCCGCCTTGAGCGATCTGTTCACGATGACGATCGCCAATCGCGTGTCGCTTGTTCTGGTCGGCGGCTTTGTGCTGCTTGCCGCGCTCGGCGGAATGAGTGCCGCCGACGCTCTCTCGCATGCCGCCGCCGCGGCCTGCGTTCTCGTTGTCACCTTCGGCTTGTTCGCTTGCGGCTGGATCGGCGGCGGCGATGCCAAACTCGCGGCCGCCGCGGTGCTCTGGATCGGTTTCGCACACCTTGCCGAGTATCTGCTCTATGCGTCGCTGCTCGGCGGCGCGCTGACGCTGCTGCTCCTCCAGTTTCGCGCCCTGCCGCTGCCGCGGATGCTGGTCGGCCGCCAATGGGCCGAGCGCCTGCACCGCCGCGGCGGTGGTGTGCCGTACGGCATCGCGCTCGCGGCGGCGGCGCTCGTGATCTATCCGCAGACCGAGTGGATGACAGCGGCCGGCGTCTAGCGTCGCGGAGCCGAGGCGTAACGCGTTATTAACGCGCTTTGGATACGCCTTATTAACCATGCCTTGACGTTTGGCTGGTGAAATCCGGTGCTGCCGGTGCCGCCAGCCGTTCGCGTCACCAAGAAAGTGAAGCGTAATGAGACCTGCGCGCTTGATCGTACTTGGTATCGCTCTCCTCGCCGGCGGCATTGCCGCCTGGCTCGCGAGCGGCACGCGCGCGCCCGAGCCGCCGAAGCCGGCGCCGGCCCCACCGCCGCTCGCCACGGTCGAAGTGCTGGTCGCCAAGTCCGATCTCGGCGTCGGCCAGGTGGTCGGCGACCGCGATGTCGGCTGGCAAACCTGGCCGGCGGACGCCGCCAATTCGAGCTTCCTCAAAAAGTCCGACCGGCCTGACGCCATCAAAGATTTCGTCGGCGCCATCGTGCGCAGCCCGGTCGCGGCTGGAGAGCCGATACGCGACAGCAAGGTCGTCGTCGCCAAGAACGGCGGCTTCATGGCCGCGATCCTGCCGCGCGGGATGCGCGCGATATCGCTGGACGTGGCGCCCGACACCGGCGCCGGAGGCTTCATCCTGCCCAACGATCACGTCGACGTGGTGCTGACCCACCGCGACAAGGCCGCGGAAAAGACCACAGGCGTCGAGAAATTCATCGGCGAGACGATTCTGCGAAACGTGCGGGTGCTCGCGATCGATCAGACGATCGGCGAGAAGGACGGCCAGAAGGTCGTGATCGGCAAGACCGCGACGATCGAGCTCGATCCGCAACAGGCCGAGACGCTCGCGCTGTCGCGTCAGCTCGGCACCATCTCGCTCGCGTTACGCAGCATCCTCGATTCACAATCGCAGACGCCCGAAGGCGGCGACGACGAACGGCGTGGATCCATGGATACGGTGCGCTACGGGGTCAGCACGCAGACGACGCGCTGATCGGCACGGAGGGATTTTACATGGCCACAGGGACTTCGCTCCGCGCGGCGGTCGTCACGATCGTGGCTGCCGCGTCGTGGACTGCCTCGCATCGCGCCGCGGCGGCGGCCGACGCGCTGATCGCCAACCCGCGCACGCAGCCGATCACGATCACCGCCAGCGACCTCGGATCGCATTCGGTTGCGCTCGGCGTCGGCAAATCGGTGGTCATCGACCTGCCGCACGATATCAAGGATGTGCTGGTCGGCGATCCCAAGATCGCCAACGCCGTGATCCGTTCCGCGCGCCGCGCCTACATCGTCGGCAACGGGGTCGGCCAGACCAACGTGTACTTCTTCGACGCCGAAGGCCGGCAGATGGCCGGCTTCGACATTGCCGTGACCCGCGATCTCAACGGCATCCGCGCGGCGATCAGACAGGTCCTACCGGAGGCCGATATCCGCGTCGAGGGCATCGGCGAGGGCGTGGTGCTGAGCGGCACCGCCTCGAGCCAGGCCGAGGCGCAGCAGGCCTACGACATTGCGGTGCGGCTGCTCGGCGCCGGCACCGCCGACACAGTTTCCCTGGGCAGCAAGGTCGTCAACGCCATCATCGTGCGCGGCCGCGACCAGATCATGCTCAAGGTGACAGTTGCCGAGGTCGAGCGCGACATCGTCAAGCAGCTTGGCATCAATCTCTCCGGCACACTCGGCTACGGCACGGCTGTGGTCAATTTCAACAACATCAATCCGTTCTCCGCCAGCGGCCAGCCGCTCAGCGCCTCGAACATCACCGGCGGGTGGCAGAACATCAGCGCCACGATCCAGGCCATGGAGCAGGATTCACACGCTCGCCGAGCCGAATCTGACGGCGACTTCCGGGGAAACCGCGACCTTCGTCGCCGGCGGCGAATTCCCCGTCCTCAATGGCTTCTCTTGCACGGCCGCCAGCAGCGGCACTGCGCTCGTGAATGTAGCGTCGGTCTGTCAACCCTCGATCACGTTCAAGAAGTTCGGCGTGAGCCTCAACTTCACGCCGGTCGTTCTCAGCGAGGGCCGCATCAGCATTAAGGTGATGACCGAGGTGTCGGACCTTTCCAGCCAGAATTCGCTAACGATTTCCGTCCCCAACACAACGCAGAACGCGACGGTTCCCTCGATCCGCACCCGCCGCGCCGAGACGACTGTGGAAATTCCCTCCGGCGGCTCGCTTGCAATGGCCGGCATGATCCAGAACGACACCAAGCAGAACATCAATGGTCTGCCCGGCCTGATGGAGCTTCCCATTCTCGGACCGTTGTTCAAGAGCCGCGACTACATCAACCAGCAGACCGAACTTATGGTGCTGGTGACTCCCTACGTGGTGCGGGCCGTAGCGCAGAAGGACCTGTCGCGGCCGGACGACGGCTTTGCCGACGCCAGCGACCCGGCGACTGTGTTGCTCGGACGGTTCAACCGCATCTACGGCATTGGCGGCATGCCCGATCCGCCCGACAACTATCGCGGCAAATACGGATTCATCCTTGATTGATCCGCCGCGCAGGGAGGCGACGATGCAAACCGTCTGCACCATGATCGGCGCTCGCCGCGGCATCGCGGCGCCGGCACTGCGCGCCGCTCTCGTCGCCGGCGGTGCGCTGCTGACCTGCGGGTGCAACACCACTCAGCAGGTCGCCGGCGTCCCCGAAGTGCCGACCGACTACCGGATGCGGCACCCGATTGCGATCCGCGAAGCCGACCGCACCTTGCAAATGTTCATCGGCTCCAACCGCAGCGAGCTGACGCCGTCGCAACGGGCTGAGCTCCTCGCCTTCGCGCAGAGCTGGCGGCGCGAAGCGACCGGCGGCGTGGTGGTCGATCTGCCGGTCGGCGGCAGCAACGAGCGCGCCGCCGCTGACGCCTTGCGCGAGATCCAGTCGATCGTCGTCGCCAGCGGCGTGCCGCCGCAGGGCGTCGTCGTGCGCAACTACCGGGCAGGGGACCGCACGCTGGGAACGATCCGCGTCACCTATCCGAAGATCGCCGCGCAAGCCGGACCCTGCGGCGTGTGGCTGGAAGACATCGGGCCGAGCTTCAACCGCGACTACTTCGAAAACCAGCCGATGTACAACAACGGCTGCGCCAGCCAGCGCAACCTCGCCGCGATGGTCGATAACCCGGCCGATCTGGTGCAGCCACGCGCCGAGACCCCGGCCTACACGATGCGGCGCACCACGGTTGTGGAAAAGTACCGGCAGGGCGTCTCGCCGGCCACCACCACGGATCAGTCGACCAGTGCGGGCAAGATCAGCGACGTCGGCAAATGATGCGGCTTGACGATGAAACCGGTTAGCGCAGCCGCGGCGGCAGAGACCGCGGCCGAACTCGTCGGGCGCGAACAGCACATCGCGCCGGCGCCGCGCGTTTCCGTGCAGGCGTTCTGCGAAACGGTCGAAACCGCCGCGGCGATCCAGGCGGCCGGCGAGGATCGGCGCCTGTCCAAGGCGCATCTGCGCATCCAGATGGGCGGGTTGACCGCGGCCATCGAAGCCTATCAGAACTCACCGACGCCCAACGTCATCATGCTGGAAACGGAAAGCCGCAGCGACGATATCCTCGGCGGCCTCGATAAGCTGGCCGAGATCTGCGATGCCGGCACGCGCGTCGTCGTCATCGGGCGCATGAACGACGTCACGCTGTATCGCGAGCTGGTGCGGCGCGGCGTCAGCGATTACCAGATCTCGCCAGTCGGCCCGTTGCAGATCGTGCGCTCGGTGTGCGGCCTGTTCTCGGCGCCCGACGCCAAGCCGGTCGGCCGCATCATCGCCGTGGTCGGGGCCAAGGGCGGCGTCGGCGCCTCCACCGTCGCGCACAACATCGCGTTCGCCATCTCCGACGACCTCATCCTCGATGCGGTCGTGACCGATCTCGATCTTCCCTTCGGCACCGCCGGGCTCGATTTCAACCAGGATCCGCCGCAAGGTATCGCCGAGGCGGTGTTTTCGCCCGACCGCATCGACAACGCCTTCATCGACCGGCTGCTGGCGAAGTGCACCGATCACCTGAGCCTGCTCGCGGCGCCGGCGGCGCTGGAACGGGTCTACGATTTCGGCGCCGATACGTTCGAGGCGATCTTCGACTCGCTGCGCGCCACTGTGCCCTGCATCGTCGTCGACGTCCCGCATCAGCGGACCGGCTGGACCAAGCAGACGCTGGTCGGCGCCGATGAAATCCTGATCGTCGCCGCGCCCGACCTTGCCAACCTGCGCAATACCAAGAACCTGTACGACCTGCTCAAGGCGGCACGGCCGAACGACCATCGTCCGCTGTACTGCCTCAACCAGGTCGGGGTGCCGAAACGGCCGGAAATCAAGGCGGCCGATTTTGCCAGGGCGCTCGACGACCAGCCCGTCGCGATCATCCCGTTCGAGCCACAACTGTTCGGCGCGGCGGCGAACAACGGCCAGATGATCGCGGAAATATCGGCGAGCCATCGCACCGCCGAACTGTTCCGGCAGCTGGCCCAGCAGTTGACCGGGCGCGCGGAGCCGAAGAAGCAGCGCTCCGGCCTGATCCCGCCGCTCATCGAGAAACTGCTGCAAAGGTAACCACAAACCCAGTTGGAGTTGCGTTCGTGTTTGGCAAGCGTCCCACTTCCGGCAATGCCGCCGCCGTCGCCGAGCGACCGGCGCCGGCTCCTGTGCCAGTGCTGCCGTCGGCGGCACCGCCCGTAGCTCCCTCGGGCGCTGTCGCCGAGGGCGGCCGCACGCCGTTCCCGTCCGCGGGCCTGGGTGCGCCGATCCTGGCAACCCCGTCGGCGCAACCCGCCGGCGGGCAGAAATCGGCGCAGCAAATTCCTTCCGCCGTCGATTCGCGGCGCTCGGAATCATACTACGAGGTCAAGGGTACGATCTTCGGGGCGCTGATCGAGGCGATTGACCTCGGCCAGCTCGCCAAGCTCGACGCCGATTCCGCGCGCGAGGAGATCCGCGACATCGTCAACGAGATCATCGCGATCAAGAACATCGTGATGTCGATCTCGGAGCAGGAGGATCTGCTCGACGACGTCTGCAACGACGTGCTCGGCTACGGGCCGCTCGAGCCGCTGCTGGCGCGCGACGAAATCGCCGACATTATGGTGAACGGCTCGGGCACGGTCTACATCGAAGTCGACGGCAAGATTCAGAAAACCGGCATCCGCTTCCGCGACAACCAGCAGCTGCTCAACATCTGCCAGCGCATCGTCAGCCAGGTCGGGCGCCGCGTCGATGAATCCTCGCCGATCTGCGATGCCCGCTTGCCCGACGGCTCGCGCGTCAACGCCGTCGTGCCACCGCTGGCGATCGACGGTCCGGCGCTCACCATCCGCAAGTTCCGGAAGGACAAACTCACGCTCGAGCAGCTCGTGAGGTTCGGCACGATATCGCCGGAAGGATCGGAGATCCTCAAGGTGATCGGCCGTTGCCGTATCAACACGCTGGTTTCCGGCCCGACCGGCTCAGGCAAGACGACTTTGCTGAACTGCCTGACGCGCTACATCGACGACGGCGAGCGCATCGTGACCTGCGAGGACGCGGCCGAGCTGCAGCAGCCGCACGTGGTGCGCCTGGAAACGCGGCCGCCCAACCTCGAAGGCGAGGGCCAGATCACGATGCGCGATCTGGTGCGCAACTGCCTGCGCATGCGGCCGGAACGGATCATTGTCGGCGAGGTGCGCGGCGGCGAAGCCTTCGACCTGCTGCAGGCGATGAACACCGGCCACGACGGCTCCATGGGCACGGTGCACGCCAACAGCCCGCGCGAGGCGCTCTCGCGCCTCGAATCGATGATCATGATGGGCGGCTACGCGCTTCCCTCCCGCACCATCCGCGAAATGATCTGCGCCTCGATCGACGTCATCGTGCATGGCACGCGCCTGCGTGACGGATCGCGCCGCATCACCCACATCACCGAGGTCCTAGGGATGGTAGGCGAAGTCATCATCACCCAGGACCTGTTCGTCTACGACCTGCTCGGCGAGGACGCGAACGGCAACATCGTCGGACGGCACCGGTCGACCGGCATCGGCCATCCGAAATTCTGGGATCGAGCGCGCTACTACGGCGAGGATCAGCGGCTCGCGGCCGCGCTCGATACAGCGGACATCGAGCGCTAGCCGCGCAGTTGCGGGAACGACGAATTGCCATGAACGGATACGCGCTTTTCTTCCTGGTGGCGGTCGCTGTCGGCGGCGTCACCTGGGTCTTCATCTACCCGATCATTTCCGGCGAACGGCACGCGGAGCGGCGCAAGGCGAGCGTCGCCCGCGCGGAGCCGATTGCGATGCGGCCGACGCGGGCCGCGCAAAAATCGCGCCGCGAACAGGTCGAAGGCACGCTCAAGGAGATCGAACAGCGGCAGAAGATCGCGAGGCGCGTGCCGCTTGCCATACGCATCACGCAGGCGGGACTGACGTGGTCGAAGCGCCGCTTCCTGCTGACCGCCGGCGCGCTCGGCGTGGCCGCGTTTCTTCTGGCGCTGCCGACCGGCGCCGGACTGCTGGCGGCGCTCGGGTTTGCTTTTGCGGCCGGCGGGGGACTGCCACTGTGGCTGCTGTCGTTCCTCAAGAGACGGCGGGAGGCGCGTTTTCTCGCCACGTTCCCCGACGCCGTCGACGTCATCGTTCGCGGCGTCAAGGCCGGCCTGCCGCTGCTCGACAATTTCAAGCTGATCGCCACCGACGCCCAGGAGCCGGTGCGCGGTGAATTCCGCACCATCATCGAGACGCAGACCATCGGACTGACGCTCGGTGAGGCCTGTCTCAAGCTCTACGAACGCATGCCACTCCCGGAAGCGAATTTCTGCGGCATCGTCATCTCGGTGCATCAGCGCGCCGGCGGCAATCTCTCGGAAGCGCTAGGCAATCTTTCGCGCGTCCTGCGCGACCGCAAACGCATGCAAGCCAAGATTCAGGCCATGTCCATGGAGGCCAAGGCCTCGGCGACCATCATCGGTGCACTGCCGATCGCGGTCATGGCGCTCGTCTATTTCACCAGCCCGCAATACATCGAGCTCTTGTGGACGACCCCGATGGGGCACGTGATGCTGGCCGGCTCCGTGCTGTGGATGACCATGGGCATCCTAGTGATGCGCAAGATGATCAACTTCGATTTCTAAGGCGTGATCAATGCTCAGACTCATTATGGAACTGCTCGATCCAAAATTTTTGACTACGGTGTTCGCCGCTATCGCCGCCGCCGCGACGGTGCTGACACTGGCGATGCCCTATCTGGTGAACGATACCTTGTCCAAGCGGATGAAGGCGGTCGCCTTCGAGCGCGAGAAGATCCGCCAGCGCGAGCGCGAGCGCCTGGCGCAGGGCAGCAGAGCGGCGCTTCGGCAATCGCCGCGCGCCTACATGAAGACGATCGTCGACAACTTCAACCTCAGCAAATGGGTCGGCCAGGAGGAAGCGCATACCATGCTGCTGCAGGCGGGCTACCGCGGGCAGGCGCCGTACGTCACCTACCTGTTCTTCCGCATGGTCATGCCGGTGGTGATGCTGGTGCTGTCGTTGTTCTACGTCTTCGTCGTCATCGAGTTCGATCAGCCGCCCTTGATCAAGGTCGCCATCTCGATCGGCGCCGCCTATTTCGGCATGCTCAGCCCCAACCTGTTCCTCAGAAACCAGATTCAGCGCCGCCAGGCTTCGATCAAGCGCGCCTTCCCGGATGCGCTCGATCTGCTGCTGATCTGCGTCGAGTCGGGAATGGCGATCGAGCCGTCCTTCCGCAAGGTCAGCGAGGAAATCGGCACCCAGTCTATCCCGCTCGCCGAGGAATTGGCGCTGACGACCGCGGAATTGTCCTTTCTGCCGGACCGCCGCCAGGCCTACGAGAACCTGGCGCGGCGCACCGGCCTCGAAGGCGTCAAGGCCGTGTGCCTCGCCTTGCAGCAGGCGGAACGCTATGGCACGCCGCTCGGCACCACGATGCGGGTTCTCGCTCAGGAGAACCGCGACATGCGCATGTCCGAGGCCGAGAAGAAGGCCGCCGGCTTGCCGCCGAAGCTGACGGTGCCGATGATCCTGTTCTTCCTGCCGGTGCTTTTCGTCGTGATCCTCGGTCCGGCCGCGATTCGGGTGATGGAGCTGCAATAGGCCGCCGCCGTTTGCGTTCGGGCACCTGTTGGCCGCGCACGCAAGCGGCCCAAAGGGTCAGGTGGCGCCGGTCTTCGCGTGAGCGCCGTGGTCCGGGGTCGCCGCGCTGCCGCGATGCGCGAGCATTTGCCGCAGATAGGCGACATTAGCGGCCGCCTCTTCCGGCGGGAGCTCGGCACGCGCGATCGTCTCCGCTTCCGCGAAGCGGCCCTGTAGCCCGACGACGAGCGCGAGGTTCTGGCGCACGCGCGGGTTGACCGGCCGGCGTGCCGCCGCGCGGCGCAGCGTCGTTTCGGCGTTCGGCAGATCCTTGGCAAGCGCGTAGGAGAGGCCGAGATTCGACAGCACCGAGGGTTCCTCGGGAACGATCTTGAGGGCGGTGACGTAATAGCGCTGCGCTTCCGCGTGGCGGCCCATCTGGTCGAGCACGGCGCCCTGGGCGGAGAGGACGTGCCAGTCGGGCTGGTCGGGCGAATGGGCGCGGCCGAGTACTTCCAGCGCCTGATTGAAATTGCCCGCCTCGGCCAGCGCGCGGCCGTACGCGCCAAGCACGGTCTTGTCACGCGGGTTGGCGAGCGAGACCCGCTCGAGGACAGCGACCGCCTGCGCGCGCTGTCCGGTAGCGCGCAATGCCTGCGCGTAATGGAGCGCCGGCGTCGACATTGCCCGGGTTGGCGCGATATTGCTGGCCATAGACCGCAAGGTCCTGCCGCCAGTCGGCGTCGGAGCGGTCGGCCACGGCCCTGATCGGCAGCGCGGCCGCGGTCGGCGTGCTCTGCGTGGTCTGACAGCCAGCGGTCGCCGCGGCGAGGGCGGCGACGACAGCGGCCGCGGCGAACCGGCGTGCAGAGCGTGATCCGATCAAACGCATCGCGATCGCTGACAGAAATGGGCCGCATGGCGCCGAACGCGCTGACACGGCAAGCGCGTCAGCAATAGACCGTTAACCCTAATGAGCAGTTAACGAGCGAGACGGCGTGGCAATGGCCAGCTAGGTCGGGAAGCGCCGCCGGCCTAGGCCGGCACCTTGGCCGCCACGACAGGGCTCTCGCCGACATAGCTCGACGTGTCGCCTTTGGGCCGCTCGCCGGCGATGGCGTGGCCCGCGACCATGTAGTGCACGGCTTCGGCGATATTGGTGGCGTGATCGCCGATGCGCTCGATGTTCTTCGCGCAGAACAGGTGATGGATGCACATCGAGATCGTTCCGGGATCTTCCATCGTGTAGGTCAGCAGTTCCCGGAACAGCGAAACGTAGAGCGCGTCCACGTCCTTGTCGGCCTCCCAGACGCGGAGCGCCTTGTCGGGGTTGCGGTCGACGAAGCTGTCGAGCACGGAGGCGAGCTGCGCCACGACGAGCGAAGCCATATGGCGGAGCCCGCGCATCAGCGTGCGCTGCGAGTTGTCCCCGCTCACCGCGATGACGCGCTTGCCGATGTTTTTAGCGAGGTCTCCGACCCGCTCAAGGTCGTTGGCGATGCGCAGCATCGCCACCAGACCGCGCAGATCGACGGCCATCGGTTGGCGGAGCGCGATCGTGGCAATCGCCTTCTCCTCGATCTGCCGCTGCAGCTCGTCGACTCTTTCGTCGGCCTCGATGACGCGCCGCGCCAGCGCGGTGTCGCGTCGCGACAGCGCATCGATCGCGTCGGTGACCTGCTTCTGGGCGAAGCCGCCCATCTGCGCTACCAGCTGCGTGAGCTTGATAAGGTCGGAATCGAAGACGCGCGTGGTGTGATCAGAAACATTCATGGGCATGGCTGCGGTCGTTGGCGGTCCTCTCCTGGGCCAACGCTGCTGTCGCAGGCACAATGCGGCCGGCGCACGCGGCGGGTCCAACGCATTGATGATTCTACGATTCGTGCGTGACGATCCGATGACACGGCCGGCAAGCTTCGCGCGCATGCTTTGTTTGCTGCACGCTGTCATCTCGCTCACACCGAATCACGGATAAATCCCTGATTCGCCGCGCCGGCACGCGAAGTTCGTGAGGGAGCGCAATCGCTTCGGGTCGTGTCGCATATCCGGCATGCTCAAAAAACCGGGTTCGCTGTTCGGAGGATGCGCAGATGTCGCACACGGGGATTGAATGATGGCGCCAGCGGTCGTCGATGCGGTCGGTGCGGCCGGCGCCGCACTGACCACGCTCTGCTGGGTCCCGCAGGCGGTAAAGATCATCCGCGACCGGGAGACGCGGGCGATTTCGCTGCCTGGCACAGCGCTGTGCGTGATCGGCGTGCTGCTCTGGCTGGTCTACGGGATCGCGATCACCGATGGGCCGCTGATCGGCTCGAGCCTCGTCACCTTTGCGATGACCGGGGTCATCCTCGTGCTCAAGATCCGCCACGGCTGACGCACGAGGGGCACTGGTTCATGCGGCGGAGCCTTGCTGGAGCAGCGCCAGAAGACCTTGCAACAGCTGCAGCGGTGTCGGGGGACAGCCGCGGATGTGAAGATCGACAGGAACGACGGCATCGACGCCGCCGGCGACGGCGTAGCTGCCGGCGAATATTCCGCCGTCGGCCGCGCAATCGCCGACCGCGACCACCCACTTCGGGTCCGGCGTCGCTTGGTAGGTGCGCTCCAGCGCCTCGCGCATATTGCGGGTGACCGGGCCGGTAACGAGCAGCACGTCGGCATGGCGCGGCGAGGCGACGAAGCGCAGTCCGAAGCGCTCGAGGTCGTAGAAGGCATTGTTGAGAGCATGGATTTCCAGTTCGCAACCGTTGCAGGATCCGGCGTCAACTTCGCGGATAGCGAGGCTGCGTCCAAGCCGGCGCCGCGCGGCGCGGTCGACGCTGGCGGCCAATTCAGCGAGCGAGGCGCCATCGGGTGCCGGCGGCGCCTCCGTCAGCGGACGGCGCGTGAGGCTCTCGAACAAGGTTCTGCGCATGCAATGCTGCCTTCCGGACGTGCGCTAGAGATCGTGCCCCGAATAGGAGCAGTTGAACGATTTGTTGCAAAGCGGGAAGTCGGCCACGATGTTGCCTTCGATCGCAGCTTCAAGCAGCGGCCATTGAAACCAGGATGGATCGCGCAAGTGACAGCGCGCGACCTTGAGCGCGACGAGCCGCACCCAGACGAACACGTCGCCGCGGAAACCCTCGGCTAGTCCTAGTCCTTCGCTGCTGCCGCCGCCCGTCTCGCGGTCGCCGTCGCCGATCGCAACCACGATCGGCCCGTCCGGCAGTCCCGCGAGGATTTGCTCGATGAGGCTCAGGCTCTGCTCCACTTCGCGAACGCGAATCCAGACGCGCGCATTCACGTCGCCAGCGGCGAGCACAGGGACGGTGAATTCGAGCCGATCGTAGGGCGGGTAGGCGGGCGCCTTGCGGGCATCGAAATTTCGTCCGCTGGCACGACCGACGTAGCCGGACGCGCCGAATTGACTCACGAGTTCCGCGCTGACGATCCCGGTCGCAGCGGTCCGGTCCTGCAGCGAGGTGGTGTTGTCGTAAAGCTCCACGAGAGGCGGGAGCCGCAGCCGTACGTCCGCCAGCAGAGCACGAATCAGATTGGCGCCGTCTACGTTGATATCGGCGGCGACGCCGCCGGGGACGACGCGATCCATCATCAGGCGATGGCCGAAGCACGCGGCGGCTGCGCGCAGCACCTGCTCGCGCAGGATCCCGCAATGCGCATGCATGAGCGAGAACGAGGCGTCGTTGCAGACCGCGCCGATGTCACCGAAGTGATTGGCCAGCCGCTCGAGCTCGGCCATCAGCGCCCGCAGATGGCGTGCCCGCGACGGCGGTTCGACGGCGAGCGCCGCTTCGATGGCGTGGGCGAAGGCGATCGAATAGGCGACAGTGCTGTCGCCGGAGGTGCGCGCGGCAAGCCGCGCCGCCCGTTCGATGGTCGCGCCGCCCATCAGCGACTCGATGCCCTTGTGCACGTAGCCGAGCCGCTGTTCGAGCCGCACCACGGTCTCGCCGCTGGCGGTAAAGCGAAAATGGCCCGGCTCGATGATGCCGGCATGCACCGGGCCTACAGGAATCTGATGCAGGCTTTCGCCTTCGACCGGCAGAAACGAATAGGGTAGGGGCGATGGCGCTACGCCTTCGCTCCTCTGCGGCGAGTGCGCCTCGCCGCGCTGGGGAGAGTCCGATGCAAGCGGATGCTGCACGTTCCAGAAGCCGAGGTCGAGCCATGGCCGCTGGTCAACTGCGCCGACTGCTTCGAACCCGTAGAGACTGTGGATTGCGCGTTCGAGCCGAATGGCGGGCGGGTGCAGCGCCCCGACGGAGGGAAATGTACCAGCCGGACAGGCGAGAGTGAGCACGGCAATCTCGCCGGTCGCCTCTGCCATGATCGCCATGTAGACCGCTGGCGTGGCGCCGGAATCACCCCAGAGCCCGAGCAGTGTCGCGCGGCCGGCGGCGAGTGCGCCGGTGACATGGCGCCAGCCGTCCGTAGTCACGATGACGCGCGGCCAGGGGCGATGGCTGTCCACGCGGTCCCCGTGCGGGATGATGTCGGCCAGTGACGGCATCAGCTAACCCAGCAATCCGGCGACGTTCTGGAACCAGGCGACAAGTGCCGGCGGCATGTAGATACCGGCGGCGAGCACGAGCGCGAGATGGGCAAACATCGGCACATAGGAGGCCTGCGCCTTGGCACTCTGACCGCGCGGCTCGCCGAAGGCGATGCTGTTGAGCCGCAAAAACAACCCGGCGAGCCCGACAAGAAGCCCGAAAACCAGAATGATAGCGAGCACCGGGGCGCGGGCGAAAGTCGAGCTCACCACTAGGAACTCGCTCATGAAAATGCCGAGCGGCGGTAGTCCGGCGATGGCGACGACGCCAAGCGTGAGGCCCCAGCCGAGCACGGGGTGGGTCACGGTGAGGCCGCCCATGTCGGCGATCCGCTGCGTGCCTTTGACCTGGGCCACGTGGCCGACGGCGAAGAAGATCGCCGACTTGGTGAGCGAATGCATGGTCATGTGCAGGAGGCCGGCGAAATTGGCGAGCGGACCGCCCATGCCGAATGCAAAGGTGATGATGCCCATATGCTCGATCGACGAGTAGGCGAACAGCCGCTTGATGTCGCGCCGGCGGTAGAGCATGAACGCGGCGAATACGAGCGAGATCAATCCGAGCGTCACCATTAGCGGGCCAGGTGCCAGCGCCGCGGCGTTCACCGCCAGCAACATCTTGAAGCGCAGCAGCGCATAGAGAGCGACGTTGAGCAGCAGACCCGAGAGCACTGCCGAGATCGGCGTCGGGCCCTCGGCATGTGCATCGGGCAGCCAGGCATGCAGCGGCGCGAGCCCCACCTTGGTGCCGTAGCCGAGCAGCAGAAAAACAAAGGCGACGTCGAGCAGCGCCGGGTCGAAGGCGCCGGCACGCTTGACGAGCACGGTCCAGACCATGGCGTCGAGGCCTTCTCCCACCACCGGCCGCGCCGCCATGTAGACGAGGATGGTGCCGAACAGGGCAAGCGCGATGCCGACGCTGCCGAGAATGAAATATTTCCATGCCGCTTCCAGCGCCTCGTGGGTACGGTAGATGCCGACCATGAGCACCGTGGTCAGTGTCGCCAGCTCGATCGCCACCCACATCAGCCCGATATTGTTGGCGACGAGCGCAAGGTTCATCGCGAACATCAGCACCTGATACATGGCATGGTAGAAGCGCACGTACGGCGGGGTGAGCCGACCGATCTCCAGCTCGTGACCGATATAGCTCAAGCTGAAAACGCTGGTGGTAAAGGCGACGAAGGTCGTCAGCACGATAAAGGTGCCGTTGAGGTCGTCGACCAGCAGATAGGAGCCTGACCTTGGTCGCCAAAAGAACAGCGACAGCGCGCAAAGGAATGTCAGCGTCGTCGCCGCGACATTGAGCCGGGCCGTCGCGCGATAACCGGGCAGTGCCGCCAATAGCGCGGCGGCTATCGCGGGAATCAGCAGAACACCGGTCAGGGCATCGAACGTCATCGGCGCTCTCCGCGGTGACGGTCGAGCGCCTGTACGTCCACAGTGTCGAAGCGCTCGCGGATGCGGAACAGAAAGATCCCGATCACGATGAAAGCGATGAGGATGGAGAAGGCGACGCTGATCTCGACCACGAGTGGCATGCCCTTGGCGCCGGTCGCCGCTAGGACCAGACCGTTCTCGAGTGACATGAAGCCGACGACTTGGCTCACGGCGTTCCTTCGCGTCACCATCATCAACAGCCCCAGCAGCACCACCGCGAGCGCGAAGGCGAGGTCCTCGCGCGCCAACGGGTCGGCCTCATGGGTCACGCGCAGCATCACCACCATGGAGAGGGCGACGAGCCCTATGCCGGCGAGCATGGCCGTACCGACGCCTACCACCTTCTCGATCGCGCGATGGATGCCGAGCCGCACGATGATCCGATGCAGCGCTACCGGAATGACGATCGCCTTGAACAGAAGGGCGATCGCCGCGGTGACATAGAGGTGCGGCGCATCCTGGATGAACGCCTGCCAGGCGACCGAGGCCGCGAGCACCAGTGCATGCGCCGCGAAAACATTGAGCAGCGCGTAAAGCCGATCCTGGTACAGCTCAAGGAAGCTGATCAGCACCAACAGGCCGGCGAGCAGGTGAGCGATGTCGAAGTCGATCCGGCTCATCAGAAGCTCGCCGACACGAAGCGCAGCAGCGTCGCCAATAGCCCGAGCATCAGCGCCACGCCGAGGAATTCCGGCACGCGGAACACGCGCATCTTGGCAATCGACGTTTCGAACAGGGCGAGCAGGAAGCCGCCGATGGCGAGCTTGCCGCCATAGGCGGCGACCCCGACGGCGAGCGCCGGCAGCGCCGCGCTCGCCCCGGCGATGCCCCAGGGCGCAAAAAGGCAGGCAAGCAGCGAGACGTAGAGGATGAGCTTGAGCGAGCTGGACAGCTCGATCAGCGCCAGATGGCGGCCGGAATATTCGAGCACCATGGCCTCATGCACCATGGTCAGCTCGAGATGGGTCGCCGGATTGTCGACCGGCACGCGGCCATTCTCGGCGATCGCGATCATGACCAGGCCGACGACGGCGAGGCCGAGCGAAACGCGCAGTCCGACCTGCGGCGAGGCCATGAATTCTGCCACGGTCGAAAGCTGCGTCGAACCGGCGATCAGGGCGAGCGTGAACACGATCATGATCATCGCCGGTTCCGCGAGCGAGGCGATCATCACCTCGCGGCTCGATCCGATGCCGCCGAAGCTCGTGCCGACGTCGAGCCCGGCGAGCGCCAGATAGAAGCGGGCACTGGCGAGCAGCGCGATGATCGCGATGAGATCGGCCGACCAGGAGAACAGCAGGCCGGTACGGAATGTCGGCACCAGCGAGGCCGCGACCCACGTGGCGGCGAAGACGAGATAGGGAATGACGCGGAACAGCCAGGAGGCGGAATCCGCCAGTACCACCTCCTTGCGGCTGAGCCGGACCAGATCGAGATACGGCTGAATGAGCGGCGGGCCCTGCCGGCGCAACAGCCGCGCCTTCACCTTGCGCACGAAGCCGGTGAACAGCGGCGCCAGCAGCAGCACCAAGAGCATCTGCACGCCCTG
>Ga0210410_10002307_pt1 | contig 17199 bp, 14 predicted proteins | sample IncBWC4MmetaG_FD_161058 | JGI IMG/M metagenome (GOLD analysis project Ga0210410, IMG submission 161058) | Forest soil microbial communities from Barre Woods Harvard Forest LTER site, Petersham, Massachusetts, United States - Inc-BW-C-4-M | ecosystem: Environmental > Terrestrial > Soil >... | reverse complement strand
CAAGCCGAAGAAATGCTCGCCCACCTCAGCGACCTTCTGCGCTGTGTACTGGAGGATGTGGAAGCACAGGAGGTATCGCTGCGCCGCGAGCTCGAGTATCTGCAACTGTATTTGTCGATTGAACAGGTTCGCTTCCCGGACCGGTTACGTACCGAAATAGCGGCCGATCCCGCGATTCTGGACGCCGCGGTTCCGCAGATGGGCCTGCAGCCGATTGTGGAAAATGCAATTCGTCATGGCATCGGGAAAAGCTCCTCGGCTGGCAAGATCCAGATCAGCGCCGCTCGCGTGAACGATATGCTGGAAATCAAAGTTCAGGACGACGGCCCCGGATTCCCCAACGGAGATTCGCCGCAGGGCCGCGGAATCGGATTGGCGAACACGCGAACGCGCCTCCATCAGCTCTATGGCGATGGTGCGAAACTCACCGGCGAAAATAGCGAGCGCGGGGGCGCCATCGTAACCATGCTTCTGCCTTATCATCTTGCGCCCGAAAGCTCCGGACGGGAAGTGGTGGAGGTCCATGCCCTTCACAACGCTGATCGTTGATGATGAGCCCTTGGCGCGCGAGGGCTTGCGCATGTGGCTTTCCGCGGATGCGGAAGTTTCCGCCATTCAAGAAGCCAGGGATGGACGCGAAGCGGTAGCCGCGATCCGCCAGACCCGCCCAGACCTCGTTTTTCTCGATGTGCAAATGCCGGAGATGGACGGATTCTCGGTTGTGCAGGAAGTTGGCGCAGAACACATGCCTGCTGTGGTGTTCGTCACGGCGCATGACAAACACGCGATCCAGGCATTTGAAATCAATGCCATCGACTACTTGCTCAAGCCGGTGACGCAGGAACGCTTTGCGCAAGCGTTGGCTCGGGCTAAGCAACGCCTCCAGTTGCACCCGGCCGACGAAACAGGACGGCAGATCATCGGCCTGCTTGAAACCATCGTTTCGCCCCGCCGCTATTTGAAGCGCCTGGCTGTCCGATCGGCTGGCAAGACCGTCTTCGTCGAAGTAGAGGACGTGGACTGGATGGAGGCCGCCGAGAACTACGTCCAACTGCACTGCGGACGGGCCAACCATCTGCTCCACGTACCGATGAACACATTGGAAAAGTCCCTGGATCCCGAGATCTTTCTCCGCGTCCATCGTTCGACCATCGTTAATACCCGGCGCATCAAAGAGCTCCAGCCTGGAGTGCATGCGGAATATGTCATTCTCTTGCAGAATGGCACGCGGCTCCGGTCTGGCCGGACCTACCACGACAAGCTGAGCGCTCTCGCTGCCAATCCGTTCTAGTCTCCCCATCTAATCGCTTCAATCCGCCAGTTCGTCTGCTCAAACCGGCCGTCTGTCAAAATCCGTTTCCCAAAGAATGCCACAGGCTCGAGACTCACTCTGGAACGAAGAGTTTCTTCCGAGTGACACCGTTTTGTAGAAGGTAAGCAAAATGACCCAAGATTGTTTGGCAGAACTATCCGGTGTGAGTAAGCGCTTCGGGAAGATCGTCGCGCTCGATGGACTCGACCTGCGAGTGCGGCGCGGCGAGCTTTTCGCCCTTCTTGGTCCGAACGGAGCCGGCAAAACGACGGCGATCTCGCTGCTGCTGGGGCTGCAACGTCCTGATGCCGGGACGGCGAGCCTGTTCGGCCAATCCCCGCTACTTGTCGAGACGAGGCGGCAGGTCGGAGTGATGATGCAGGAGGCCGCTCTCGCGCCAGAGCTTCGCGTTCGCGAGCAGATTGATCTGGTCGCAAGCTATTACCCGAATCCAATGACTCCTGTCGCGGCCATGGAGATGACCCACACCGAAGGGCTCGCCGATCGTCCTTACGGAAAGCTTTCCGGAGGACAGAAGCGTCAAGTGCAGTTTGCCCTAGCGCTCTGCGGCCGTCCGAAGTTGTTGTTCCTCGACGAGCCTACCGTGGGACTCGACCTCCAGGCCCGCGAGATGATGTGGACCACGCTGCGGCGGCTCGTGAACGAGGGTTCGTCCATCGTCCTGACCACCCACTATCTCGAAGAAGCCGAGGTGCTGGCCGATCGAGTGGCGGTTCTCGCCAAGGGACGCACCATCGCTTCCGGTTCGGTGAACGAGATGCGGGCGCTGGTGGTCCGCAAACACATTTCTTGCTCGACCAGATTGGCCATCGAACAGGTCAGAACCTGGCCGGACGTTGAGAGTGCGACCCGGGATCACCACGGTCTCCACATCACCGCGGCCAATGCGGAATCGGTTGTACGAGAATTACTGGCTGAAGACGAGAACTTGCAGGACTTGGAAGTCCGTCGTGCCGGACTTGCCGAGGCGTTTACAGAACTCACCCAGGAGACCGCGCCATGAATGCAACTACCTTTGCGCTCAGCAGAGAATTACCCCGCACATTCGCGATGCCCATTGGCCGATTATTCCGCGCTTATCTGACGGAAGCCAAGTACGAGTCGATTCGCGCACTGCGGGCACCGGCGTTCGCCATACCATTTCTGCTGCTTCCTATCGTCATCTACGTTCTGATCGGCGTATTCCTGATCGGGAGCATGAGCAACGGCAATACGAAGATTGCGGTCACCATGTTCGTGAACTTTGCCACCTTCGGCGTGATGGGGCCAGGTATGTTCGGATTCGGCATGTTTGTCGCGACGGAACGCGAACAAGGGTTGCTCACCTTGAAGCGCGCGCTTCCGATGCCGCCGACGGCTTACCTGCTTGCGAAAATGTTGATGACCATGCTGTTTGCGACCATCGTAATGCTTACGCTGATCGCCGCCGCGCTGACCGTCGGCCATCTCCGGATCTCCGCCGGACAATTCCTGTTGCTTGCACTGATCGAAATTCTGGGATCGCTGGCGTTTTGTTCGATTGGATTCTTTATTGGCACTCGGGCCTCGGGCAAGAGTGCACCAGCTTTCGTAAACCTCGCTTATCTACCCATGATGCATCTTGGAGGGCTATTCTACCCACTGCCCAAGTCCGCTCAGCCCATCGAATTCCTCTCCCCTGCATTCTATTTGTCTAGACTGGGGCTGCACATATTGCAGTCCCCGAGTCTGGACGAAATTTCATTCGGCGCAACGGGTCCATCCAGTCACGGCGGAGTAGTGGTCTGTGTAGCTGTCCTTGCGGGCGTAACTCTGCTCTTTGGCTGGCTCGCGCTTCGCCGGTTTCAACGTCTTGCTTAGAACCTCTGCTTAGAAGGAGACCCCATCATGAGTGTGACTCAAACACCATTCGCGCCTCTACGCAACGAGTATGCCTCTCTCCCCGAGCCGGGTAACACTTCTCAGATTCAATACAACGTGGCCATCGGCTACCTGCGCGCCTTTGTCACAGTACTGGTCCTGGCACATCATGCAGCCCTTGCCTATCATCCGTTTGCTCCGGCGCCGCTGACCTCGTTGATTGCCGAGCCTCGGTTGTGGCCCGCGTTTCCGGTGGTAGACGCGCAGCGGTGGAGCGGATTCAGCGTGTTGGTGGGGTTCAATGACACTTTCTTTATGTCGCTGATGTTCTTCCTCTCGGGTTTGTTCGTGTGGAAGAGTCTGCAGCGCAAAGGGAGCGGAGCTTTTCTGCGGAATCGCATGTTCAGACTCGGCCTGCCGTTCGTCGTCGCGGCTGCGTGCCTTGCCCCGCTCGCTTACTACCCGGCGTATCTCCAGACCGGGCATCAAGGCCTGGCTGGTTTCTGGCTGCAGTGGATTTCCCTCGGCAACTGGCCGGCAGGACCGGCATGGTTCGTTTGGGTCCTGTTGGCGTTCGACTGCGTTGCTGCCCTGCTTTTCATGCCGATTCCGAAGTGGGGCGACGTCCTCGGCCGGTTGTTGTCGCGCCCGTCGCGGCGCCCGATTACGTTCTTTGCGATTCTGGTATTCGCCTCCGCAGCCGCTTATATCCCGATGGCACTCGTGTTCAATCCCTTCCGGTGGACAGTCTATGGTCCCTTCTTTTTCCAAACAAGCCGCATCCTTCACTACCTGGTCTATTTCCTGATCGGCATAGGCATCGGGGCCGCCAGCGTGGAGCGCGGCCTTCTGGCCCGGAACGGAAAGCTGGCACGGGGCTGGCCCCTCTGGGCGGGCGGGGCACTATTTGCCTTCGGCTTAGCCGGCGCCGTGTTCATCGTGGCCATTTCGGCTCAAAACTCTCCTTATCTTTGGGGGACCCTAGGGGGCTTCACGTTCACGTTGTCCTGTGCCGCCAGTAGCATGGCCTTTCTAGCTCTGTTCGTGCGCTTCGCCAAGCCCCGAAAGATCTTTGACAGTCTGCGCGAGAACGCCTACGGGATCTACCTGATCCACTACGCCATCGTGAGCTGGTTGCAATACGCGCTGTTGAAAGCACAATTGTCTGCGATAGAAAAGGGGTTCATTGTGTTCACCGGCACACTGGCGTTGAGCTGGATTGCAATTGCCGCCATCCGGCGTGTTCCGGCAGTTGCGCGCTTAATCTAGACAAAATCCTGCCAATCGTCTGGTGTAGAACTGCGGGGATTGGGGTTACGCAGAACGTGAGCACTACTTCGCCTGGGACGGCGAATCTGGAACAATTGTCGTAATCGGGCGATTTCGTTCGGAACGCGCTCAAGGAGCGCAATGGCAAGTGTCATCGGACAGCATGCCGAGGTGTACGTCAGCCGCTGGTTTGAGTCGGTGTGCTCGCCGCCTAAACCAAGCTTCAAGTGACGCAGCGGAAGTAGTGGCTTCGTTAAGGCGGTTCAGACCAGCTGAACGCGGTAAAGGCCCAATTGCCTTTGATGGGATGAGCTCCGCCGAACAACTTATTCCTAGGCAGTAACTCTTGTATCGAGGCTTTTCATAAAATCCAGAATCATATGAAGGACCGCCGGGTCCCCGATCGCAGTATTGATCATGGTGTGATACAGGGTGCGGTTAGGCCATTCGACGTGGAAGAACTTCTGGATGAAATCTGCGCGTTCCCGGTCAACCGTATCGACGAGCTGTTCGGCCTCCTTCTCACTCTTGCCGCGAGCCAACAGGCGCCGCACCTTATCTTCTCTCGGAGCATAAAGAAATATCCGCAACGTATCCTGGCGGTGCTTGAGAAACTGCTGCGATCCCCTTCCGACGATGACCGAGTTTCCCGTTTTCGCCGCGCGCAGAACCACACGTTCTGTAAGCTTCAAAATGCTCTCGCTATCGACAACCTTGAGCTTGTGGGCATTGAGGCTTCCTTCGTAGCTCCCGCGCAAAAACGATTTAAAGAGCCGATAGTAGAGGGGATCGGTTCGTTCCTCCCGAAGTTCGACGACTGCCTTGGAACATTCAGCCAGCCGCGCTATCTCCTCAGTCAGCAGCTGATCCCAAAGCTTCCAGCCAAGCTGCTGAGCCAACCGTTGAGCGATTTCGCCGCCGCCGCTTCCGTATTCGCGTTCAATGGTGACGATTTTTATCATTTCCATCGAAGACCCCGGCAAACCCCGATTTCATCCGATTGCAGATAACGCCAGCTTTGGTCAGCCGACTTCCACCGCACCGCCGCCACCGGGCTCATTTTTCTTCAAAGCGAAAGCTAGAAAGAACATGATACCCGCCCCCACGGCAAGAACCATAAACGTATCGACGTAAGCCAGACTTGCCGCCTGGGCTTGCACGGATTGATAAATCCTGGCATAAGCCTGCAATTGCGAGTCATGCTTCGCCACGCCAGCGTTAGCCAGGCGCTGAGCCAAGCCGTTCGCCGAATTCAAAAAAGTGGGATTGGCGAGCCTGACGTTCTGCACCAACCTCGCCTGATGGAATTGCGACCGCCGCGCTATCAAAGTAGTGACTAACGACGTCCCCACGCTGCTTCCCATGTTGCGCATGAAATTGACGATTCCGGCGACCGCATTGTTCTTCTCCGGTGAAATTCCAATGTAAGCCACCAGCGTAATCGGCACGAACAGAAACCCTAAACCAATCACCTGCGTGATGCGCAGCCAGACGGCGGCACCGAAGCTGATCTGAAGGTCAATCCGTTTGGTGGAATAGAACATCGCCATGGACAGGGCTAGCCAACCAAAGGCAATCAAGTAACGGGCCTGGATCTTCGTCGTGAGTTGGCCCATGATCGGCATCTCAAACAGCAAGACCAGTCCTCCAGCCGAAAGAGCAAGCCCAGCCAGTTCGGATGTGTAGCCGAGGAGCGTCTGCAAGAACTGCGGCATTAATACCAGGCTGCTGAACAACATGATTCCCAAGGTGAACATCATCAAGCTTGCACTCGCGAAGTTAAAACTCTTGAACATCCGGACGTCGATGATGGGTGCTTTCTGATGCCACTCCCAAACAACCAGCGAAATCAGGCACACGGTCGCGACCACGACTAACGTAGTGATGAAGCGCGACCCGAACCAATCATCCTCCTGGCCCTTATCGAGCAATACCTGCAACGCCCCGATACCGAGAGTGAGCAGTGCTATGCCGATGTAGTCCAGCTTGACTCCGGCCGCCTTGATTCGGCTTAAATAAGGAGGGTCTTCGACAAAGCGCCGCACCAGAAACCAGGTGGTCAAACCAACCGGAAGATTGATGAAAAAAATCCACCTCCAGGAATAGTTGAAGGTGATCCATCCGCCCAGGGTTGGGCCGATGGTAGGGGCCATGATGGCCGTGATGCCATATAGCGCAAATGCCAAGCCGCGCTGTTGCGGTGGAAAAGTGTCAGCCAGAATGGCCTGAGCCATGGGCTGCAGCCCGCCGCCACCCACACCTTGCAGCACGCGAAAAAGCAGAAGGAACCCTAGATTCGGTGCGACGCCGCAAAGCAAGGAACTTATGGTAAAGACTCCCAAACAGGCCATGAAAAAGCGCTTCCGCCCGATGGCCCCGGCGATCCAGCCGCTGATCGGCAGGATGATGGCATTCGAGACCAAATAAGAAGTCAGCACCCACGTACTTTGGTCGTTGCTGGCGCCTAGATTGCCCGCCATATACGGCAGGGCCACGTTCGCGATGCTGGTGTCGAGGACCTCCATAAAGGCCGCCAGCGCCACAACAACAGCGATCAGCCAAGGATTGTACTTGGGCCGCCAAACATCCTGCTCGATCTTCAGGGTAGCGGAACTCATATAACCGAACTCGTAAAACGAAACTCCTTGGCTGAATTGTTCACACAACGATATTAGAGACTGGTCCGATTGTCCCCTGGATTGAAGAGCCGGTTCTCCGTCAACTTCTCATCAGGAAGATGGTCGGGTCGCCGCAGCATCTCCATAAACGTACCCAACGGTTTTTTGTACACCAGGTGTGCTCTCCTTATTTTTTACCTCTCCAGCGGCCTGACTCGGTCCACGCTGAAAGGTCTGGAGCAGGATGGTCTCGTGAAGCGCACCAGTATCCGACCATTCCACCGCGAGTTGATTATGAATTGACTGACCTCAACGGGCTCGAAGCACCATTGCGTAGTCGACCTACTTCCCACGACCATGATGGCTACGAGCACACCTCCAGCCACACCCTGTTTGCAGCACCCTGCATGCCCCCGGTTCATTCCTCTTTTAACCCGCTGAAAGCGGGTCCGTGGCTCAGGATGAGGTGGCCATGTGGAGTTAGGACGGGAACCACGAACACCGAACCCATGCAGAGAACTTACCAGCCCGGTGGCAACCCACAACAGATCGCAGGTCATCGCGGTTCAGGATCCATCCATCCCCAAGCCAGCGCAATATCGTCGGCGTCAAGCGGACGTGATTTGTCGCTGTGCAACACCACTCCTCGGACCAGTGACGCTTTGCGTTTCAAGGCATCTCGGAGCGCGCGAATCCCAATTGTGTTGGCCTGCAGATTCTGCGCAGGCGACTCAAGGAAACTCAAAACCCGAAAGCCGCAACGCCTTCTGGTCGAATGTCAAGGTGCAGGAACAACCCGCTCTCGTGCCGAGCGCTGCAATGACAGCGTCGGCGAATGACCCCTGTCCTTCTTTGAGTGCAATCATGGCTCTGAAAACCTCCTGCTCGTTTTCCACCACGAGCACGTCGGTCTGAAGCATGCGCTCGACAGCCGCAGCGATTTCATTGGCGGCTAGCCGGTAGGCACGGTCGAGCACCCACACGGTCTCGACCATCGCCCCGATGCTGACAAAGCCGGGGTTTTCCTCAGTTAGTCGGCGTTCGATTATCTCCGTCGCCCTTGGCGATTGAAGCGGGTCGTCTTGGGTAAGGAAACGGACGAGAATGTTGGTGTCGAGCCCGATCATCGATGTCGCGCGCTCGGCGCGGCGCCGGCGGCACCTTTAGCAGCGGCCTCAGTCATCTCCATGATGGCCACCGGCCGCCGGCGCCGCGATTTGATGATGCCTCGTAAGGCCGACGCGCGGACTTTCGGCAACAGGACCACGCTGCCATCAGGATGCACGAAGAACTTGACTCGATCTCCCGGCTTCAACCGCAGATGTTCGCGAATAGCCTTCGGGATCGTCGCCTGACCCTTGACCGTGATTGCAGATTCCATGGTGCCTCCATTACAATTTCCTCAAAGTAATACCAGGATGTGCACCTTACGTCAAGGTGCCCCCGGGCAGAGAGGGACTTGTTGAGAGTCGCGACCTTCAACATTAACAACATCAATAAGCGGCTGGATAACCTCTTGGCTTGGTTAGCCAAAGCTGAGCCAGACGTGGTGAGTCTCCAAGAGCTCAAGGCGGAGCAGGGAGCCTTTCCCGCAAATGCCCTTCGAACTCTCGGGTACGAAGCTGTCTGGCAAGGGGAGCGTTCCTGGAACGGCGTGGCCATTCTCTCGCGAAACCACACTCCCGTGCTGACCTGCGCTGGTTTGCCGGGGAATCCTGAAGATCACCAAGCCCGCTACATCGAAGCGGCTGTTCGGGGAGTCCTGATCACTTCCATCTACCTCCCCAACGGGAATCCGCAGCCTGGACCGAAATTCAACTACAAGTTGGCCTGGTTTGAGCGCCTCATCGCCCATGCCGCCGAACTCATGGCGAGCGGCGCCCCCGTGGTATTGGCCGGTGACTACAACGTCGTGCCGACCCCGCAGGACATCTATCCGACTCGATCCTTGGATAACAACGCGTTGATCCAACCCGAAAGCCGCCAAGCGTTTGCGCGTTTGCTGGCTCAAGGCTGGACCGACGCGATGCGGAGGCTACATCCGGACGGGCCGCTCTGGACATTCTGGGATTACAAATATGAACGGTGGCCGAAGGACAAAGGCATGCGACTCGATCACTTTCTGCTGTCGCCGAAGGTGTCGGACCGGCTCGTGGATGGTGGTGTCGACCGATGGGTGCGTGGGCAGGCAAACGCGAGCGACCATGCACCAACATGGATAATGCTCGATCTTTAGTCCAGAGCTGCGTAAATCACGAATTCATTAAAAGCAAGTCGTTAGGAACAATAGGTGCTCGGGTGCTTTCCAGGATTTTTGCCAAGACCCGACAGGCGCCTGGGGAATTGCCGCCAAGAACGACGAGCCATCTGCTCTTCGGGTCGAATCACCGAGTCGCCGGGACAGATTATGCATCTCGGACAGACGTGAAGCTACCTTGTAGTCTCGAAAAACACGCTCATACACGGGGCCCGCTGAGCCGCAGTTACTGCTCGTCCCGTAGACACGCTATCGCCAAGTACTTACCTTGGGATTATTTCCGGCTTCCCGCGAAGCGTAGTTGCGAGTTTTTTGATTCTGCGTTGTCTTGCTTGGCAGGACGGTTCCTTATGTTTGAGAAGATTGAGGCCGCGCCGCAGCAGTTGGACACAACGGGGCCAGCTCAACCGGACGGCCGGCATGGTTCACGACGCGGCGGGTATCGCTATCAAGTCGAATAATTTGCAGGCGTAACTACGCGGCGGCCTTCAACCACCCCGGCGGCCCCGGCGCCCCAACGTAGTCGGTCAGTTTCCGGTTTGCCGCCCTGGATGATTCGGTGCGCATATTTGCCCGAGATTTTGTTGGCATAGGAACTGCCGTCCGGACGTGGTGCACCATTGCGATTCTTCAGATCCCGCGTAGCCTGCTGAAATGGGAGTATCATGCCACTCTGCTTCAAGTCGGGCTGTGCCTGATCGAATCGAGTGGGGGTAGTTCGATGAGATTGCTGCCGATACACCGGTTGCTTTCCATTCTTCTTCTGGAGGTCTCCATCTCCGGACTAAGCGCCCAGACTACTACCTCGGGTGGCTTGGCTGGTGTCGTGACCGACCCGAGCAACGCGGTTGTCCCAAATGCCAAAGTCGAGATCAAGGATGACGCGAAAGGCACCACCCAATCAACGAAAACCGATCAGCAGGGGGTATACCGATTTCTCTTCCTTGCCCCGAGTAGATACACGCTGAGTGTGACGGGTAACGGATTTCAAGAAGAAGATCGCACTGTGGTCGTGCGATTAGGCCCTCCGGTCTCAGTGAATGTCTCACTCCGGGTCGCGCAGGTACGCGCCAGCGTGACCGTAACGTCGGAGGCACCACTCATCCACGCGGAAAATGGTGATGTCTCTTCAACCATGAGTGAAGTGCAGATTTCTGAGGTTCCCAATCCCGGCAATGATCTCACCTACATCGGCCAAACTGCTCCCGGCGCGATTATGAATACAGATATGGCGCTCGCGATTAACGGAGGCTTTGTCATTTTCGGGGGTAATTTCTCCATCCTGGGAATGCCAGGCACGTCAAATCTGTTCACGCTGAACGGGATGAATGACAACGACAATGGGACGCACCTGAACTACAGTGGCGCGACCAACCTGCTTTTGGGGCAGAACCAGGTTCAAGAGGCTACTGTCGTAAGCAATGGCTACTCTGGACAGTTCGGGGGTGCTGCCGGCGCGAATGTCAACTACATCACCAAATCCGGCAGTAATACCTTTCACGGAAATGCGGAGTATTTCTGGAATGGCCGCGTGTTCAACGCCAACGACTGGATCAACAAGGCGCTCGGGTACCCGCGCCCATTCGATATTGCCAATCAGTGGGCGGGCTCATTTGGAGGGCCGATCCAAAAAGATAAGCTGTTCTTCTTTTTCGATACCGAGGGCTTGCGAATTTTGCTCCCCGTTGCGTTGCAGGTGGTCCTACCGAGCCCTGAATTTGAAAGTGCGACTATAGCCAATATCGACTCGCTATTCGGCGCAACATCCGCCTCCGACGCCTTTTACAAGCGGATATTCAAGCTTTATGACGGAACTCCAGGAATCGGCAGAGCCATTCGCGGGAACTTTTCGGACACGTTTGGCTGTCAGGGATTTGTAGGGCCAAACGGACTTGGCCAGACCGCGTGGTGCACAATTCATTTCCAGAAGACGGTTGGTCAGCCAACCGATGAATCCATTCTTTCCGGCCGTGTGGATTGGAACATCACCGGCAACGACCGTGCTTTCTTGCTCGTGCAGCACGACCACAGCCACCAGGTGACCGTCACCGATCCCGTCAGCCCGCTGTTTAATGTGTATTCGGACGACCCTTGGTGGCAGGGGCAACTCCACGAGACTCACACGTTTGGGCCGACTGCCGCCAACCAATTCCTGCTGGCAGGAACCTATCTCGGTTTCCGATCTGGGGTTGCGAATACGGCAGAGGCCTTAGCTGCTTTCCCCACGGTTCTGAATTGGTTTACCACCGGGACTGGCCTCGCCACCTTGGGCGGCTATGACTACATTTACGCTTTCCCGATCGGACAAAACATTACCCGGTATCAAGTCTCGGACGATTTCGTGAAGACAACGGGTAGCCACAAGTTCGGATTCGGTGCAAACCTCGTGCGCACCTATTGGACCACCTTCGGCACAACCAATGTGGTAGGCGATTTGGTTCCCCAAACTCTCCAGGCATTTTATTCCGGTGGTGTAGATCCGTCGTCTTCAAATACCAATTTCACAACGCTGTTGCAATCTTTTCCCTCCGCGAGGTCCCAGCGCCTCGCCTTCTACAACCTGGGGCTTTATGCGGAGGAAGAATGGCACGCGCGATCAAACTTGAACTTTTCTCTCGCTTTACGGGCCGATCATCAATCAAATCCGACCTGTGCCCGCCGCTGCTTTGCGCGGTTGGCTGGGCCGTTTGAGTCAATCAGTCACGATCCCGCACAGCCCTACAACCAGGCGATCCTGACCAATCAGAAGCAAGCTTTGGAGGGCACCGACAAGATTGTGTGGGCACCGCGATTCAGCTTTGCCTGGCAGCCGTTCGGGGTATCGCATCTCGTTGTGATCCGTGGCGGGGTGGGCATTTTCTACGATCCGTTTCCCGATAACGTGGGCGCTTCCTTTGCCGCTAATCCGCCACTCGTCAACGCGTTCGCGATCCAGGGCTATAACCTCACTCCCGACGAAGGCAACAGCCTATTCAAGGTTGCTTCCAGTTCGAATGCCGGATTCGTCAACGGATTTGCCTCTGGTCAGACCCTTGCCCAAATCCAGAAGTCCGATCCCTTCTTCTTCCCGCCGAGCATCAGCGTTCCCAATGCTAAAACGCATTCGCCGCAATATCAGAAGTGGAGCCTCGAAGTGCAGCGGGCCTTCGGCACCAGTACTTCGGTTAGCGTTGGCTACTATGGCAATCACGGCATTCATGAATTAGTCCAGAATCCCTCGGCCAATGCTTTTGGATTCGGCCCGTTCCCCTCGTCGTTATGCACAAGCCCACCTGTGCCGCCATGCGCCGACCCACGGTTCAGTCAGGTCACGGAAAACACGACCGCCGGGATCTCCAACTACAACGGTATGGTGGTCTCCTTCCAGCGGCGGATCTCCCATTGGGGGTCAGGCTTGTTTCAGGCAAACTACACCTACGGACACGCGCTCGACGAGGTCTCCAACGGAGGCTTGCCTTTTGTTCAATTTGGGTTTGGCAGTTCCACATATCCGCAGGATCCATACAATCTGCGCGGCAGTTACGGGGCGGCGGACTACGATGTTCGCCACTCGTTCAACGCGAACTATGTATGGCAGGTTCCGGTGAAGGCGATGTTGCACGGACATGGCGCAGACTACCTGGTGAATGGCTGGCAGATCTCGGGAACAGTCTTTGCTCGCACGGGATTTCCCTACACTGTGATTGACTTCGCCGAAACGAACAACCTGGTCTCGAACAATTTCGTCGCTTGGATCTATGCGGTCCCCGTCCGTCCCCTGGGGCCTGGAGCATCCTGCGGGGAGGGCGCGGCTATACCGCTTGCGCCTCATCCCTGTCAGCCGCCACAAATGCTGGGCGGGGCACCAAATCCAAACGCCCTCTATGTGCAAACGGGTTGTGAAACTGGATTCAATACCGGACACTTGGGTCCGTCAGGCTCTTGCAACGGGCCTGTGGTTTCCTTTGCTCAAGGGCGCAACCGCTTCCGCTATCCGAGCTATTTCAATACGGACTTCACCATCATGAAGAACACGAAAATCCCCGGCTGGGAGAAAGCAGTGCTGGGGATCGGGTTCCAGTTTTTCAATTTCTTCAACCACCCGAATTTTGGTCCACCGGACAATTTCAGTTCCGATGCGACCTTCGGGCAGATAGTGAGCATGGAGATGCCACCTACTAGCATCCTGGGCTCCGGCCTAGGAGGGGCCGTGTCGCCACGCATGATTCAGTTGAAGGCCCAACTTCAGTTTTAGGAAGACCTGACAGTCACGCAAGTAATTACTGGGGAGACTTCAAAAATTCTCCAGCATCGAGAAATTTTGATCAATCGTGTGGACGTTGACCGCGAGATGATGGCCGTCTGGGGATTCCGTCCAGATATCTGTGACATGTTCCCACAACACATTCCCATGGCCCTGGAGATCCGTGTGCAGTAGAGTGCCGTATCCATTCTGGTTCGAGAAGACAACTAGACTCTTCCCGTCCGCAGCCCAGCGGACGTTCCGGAAGTTGATCCACCCGTTCACCCGAACCTCGCGGATGTTCTTGGTCTCCAGAAACCAGATGTAGATCGGATCATTCGGCTTTCGAATTGCCGCAAAGCGCTTGCCGTCCGGTGACAGAGCGATGGTCCAGCGATCGTCATTCGGATCAACTTCAAATCGCGTGAGTTCAGATCCGCGTCCTTCAATTGGATCGAGGGCATGCACGATCGCTTGTTTCCGATCCTCGGACAACTCGGCAATCACACACAAGTCAGACGGCGGCCGTGCACACGAGATATCGCTTCGCGCGCTCGTCGCAGTCAGCACCAGTTGGGATGCGCCGCCTTCGATGGGTACCCGCTTAAGCGGATCCGGTTTGGATAAGTTTCCTACAGCCGCGGGGTTATCCCAATGTTCGAAATAAAGAACCCATTTCCCGTCGGGAGTAACTTCCGGGTTCCGGGCGTTTTCGTCCGAAGGGGTCAGTAATAGCGCGTCATCTTCGCCCATAAGCTGCTTGTACACTCCGAAAGAACGGCCCCGATTGGAAGTCAAGATAAGAGCTTTGCCATCGGGGGTCCAGGCACTCGGATTGTCATGGGTTCGAGTCAAAGTAAAATGCCTTGACCTGACCACGTGAGTGCCGCTCGAATCCAAATCGCCGACATAGGTTGTAAACTGACTCAGCCACTTCAGAAAAGCTAGCTTCTTGCCATCGGCTGTCGCGCTCTCACCGCTCATGCAGAATGAGTTCGACGGGTTGGTGAGGCGCCGTGGCGCTCCGATGCGTTTGCCCGTCTCTCCGTCGATTCGCTGTTCAAAGAAGCTGCAGTAGCCGTTAGAGCTGGAGTAGATCAAGCGCCCCGGCAACCAGATATAGTCGAAAATCTCATTCCCAATGGACGGGGGAAATATGGTAGTGGGCGGGCCGCCTTGGAGATCACGGCTCAAGAAAGTGACCCCTTCGGAATCAACCCGCGTATAAGCGATGAGCTTCCCATTGGGCGACCAAAGGACCGAGTTGATCGAACTGTCTTCGTCGGTGTCGTACAGCCTCCGCGCGTTCTCTCCGTCTGGGCCCATCAACCAGATCTCGCGATCGCCAAATCTGCCCGGGTTCGCCCCAAACGCAATGGCGGAGCCATCCGGGGAGACGCCATCTGCCTGGGCGTTGTCACGAATGTGACGCGGCGGATTGCCTAACAACGAAAACATCCAGATGCTTGTACCTTGCGAACTTAACTCCTCGGGAAGCGAGCCACGCGGGATTGCGTTCACAAGAAACCTGGTGCTGTCAGGAAACCAGCCTCCAAGTTGCCAATCCACTGGCTTGTCCTTGAGAGCGTCTGGCAGAAGCAAGTCGCGTGTCTCCGCGCTTTCGATCAATTGGAGATGCATTCCCTTCGCATCGGTGTAGGCAAAGAACTTGCCATCGGGCGATATGCTGCCGCCCCCTACGGCAACCTCGGCAGAATTGTTGGTGAGTAGCCTTTCTTTAATCTGAGGTAGACCAACTGGCCGGTGTATCGGATACCAAATCGCACCGACGACCAAGAGAACAGCAAAGATCCCGCCGACCGAGAGCAGCCAACGAACACGCGAGGAATATGCCCGACTTGCTTCGGTTCGTCCACTTAGCTTGTCCGCGGCTGCCCTCAGCGTGGCGCACAGCTCCGATGCTGTCTGGTAGCGTTTTTCTCGCTCCTTTTCGAGAGCTTTGTTGATGATCGTTTCCAGTTCGGGAGGAATGCTCGCATTCAGTTGCCGAACTGGCGCCGGAATCTCGTTCAGAATCGCCGCGTGAAGTGCGGCAACCGTTTCTCCAGGAAATGCTCGCTGACCCGCTGCCATTTCATAAAGCACAAGACCGAAAGAGAAGAGATCCGTCCTCACGTCGACTTTCTCACCACGAACCTGTTCCGGCGACATGTAGCCAGCCGTTCCGATCGTCGTTCCGGTGCGGGTAAGGCTGAGATTCGAGGCTGCAGGGAATTCCGTCTCACGGGATGGCCTTAAATCCGTAGTTTGGGACTCCTGCGACTTAGCCAAACCGAAATCCAGAATCTTGGTCTGTCGCTGGTTTGTGACGAAAATGTTCGCCGGTTTAATATCGCGGTGAATGATCCCCTTCTGGTGCGCTCCTTGCAAGCCTTCAGCGATTTGAAGTGCAATTCCGAACAATGCGTCGAGCGGCAGCCCCCCTTTGCGACCTTCTGATCCAGCCGGGGAAGCTTGTGCCACGCCAATCAATTCGCGCAGCGTTTGCCCTTCCAGCAATTCCATCGAGATAAAGGGCTGCCCGTCGTGTTCCTCGATCGCGTGGATCGTGCAGATATTGGGGTGGTTGAGCGCCGAAGCTGCACGCGCTTCGCGCTTGAAGCGTTCCATAGCTGCGGCGTCCTTTGCCAGTTCCTCCGGCAGGAACTTCAGCGCTACGCGACGTCCCAGCTTGATATCTTCGGCCTTGTACACAACACCCATTCCACCGCCGCCCAAGATTTCGAGCACACGATAGTGCGAGACCTTCTTACCAAGTAGATAGGCAACGGCGGGCGTCGCTTCGCGGGTGGCGTGCGCAGCTGCTTGCGTTGTGCTTTCTTCTATCCAATCAACCCGCACCATCCATCGATAACCGCGGCGTGCCAAAGTCTCGACGTAGCGGGGGTGGTCTGCAGAATCCCCCAGGGCGAGACGCAGATTCTTCACCGCCGCGTTGATGCTGTTTTCGAATTCGACCACGGTGTCGTTGGGCCAAAGCCTCTTTTGAATTTCATGCCGCATGACGATTTCGCCCGATTTCGCCAAAAGCATCGCCAGAACTTGGAACGACTGATCCGGCAGCTTGACCTTCTCGCCATTCTTACGAAGCTCCCCGCTGTGCAGACTGACTTCGAAGGATTCGAAGCGAGCGAGGCGCGGAGTTTGCGCGGCTTCGGTCACAAAGGTTCGCCTGAAAGGCCCGTGGGCAAGGGGGAGGAACGAAGACAATCCCATCCCAGGAACCCCAGAAGTCTAACATTGGTGGATAGCGAAAAGAACTGTCCAAGAAGGCCGTAAGTCTTGAGTCTGTCGGAAGATGCGGCGCGCACGGGGCTGCGAGCCCGGGATCGCCCAGTCCAATCACCCTGATTTCATTTCTTTTTCACACGCAACACATTGAACCCTCGGTTGACATGGGGCAGAGTCGCTGGAATTGAAGGCATTTTGCCTCGCGGGGAGGAGATATGAAAAGTAACCGAACAGTCTTGGCTCTTACGCTCGCTTTATTCGTGATGCCAGCGGCGCAACTTCGGCTGGTCGCACAAGAACAACACACAAAGCATCATCATTACCAGCTCATCGACATGGGCACCTTCGGCGGCCCGAATAGCGGATATTCCGACCCCTTTCCCCTGGAGGACGGATTGCTTAATAACCG
>Ga0210410_10002306_pt1 | contig 17207 bp, 15 predicted proteins | sample IncBWC4MmetaG_FD_161058 | JGI IMG/M metagenome (GOLD analysis project Ga0210410, IMG submission 161058) | Forest soil microbial communities from Barre Woods Harvard Forest LTER site, Petersham, Massachusetts, United States - Inc-BW-C-4-M | ecosystem: Environmental > Terrestrial > Soil >... | reverse complement strand
TGCAGGCCGGCGTCGCCGACTGGCAGCGCTACCTCGAGCTGCTGCTCGACGGCCTCCGCCCGCCGCGCTGACGAAGGCTCGGCGGCGTGCGGGCGCGCTTCTGGGTCGGTGCGGCGACGCTGCTGCTCGCCGGCGGCGTGGCCGCGTGGCTGCTGCGCGCCGGCCCGCGGGGTGAGCCGGGCCCGACAGCCGGCGACGTGCTGCGCTTCCACTCGCGCCCACGGCTCGACCCCGACCGCGTGAGCGTCGTCGTCCCCGCGCACCGCACCGCGCCCGGCTACGTGTTCGTCGCGGTCAAGCGCGGCCCCGGCCAGGACGGCCCGATGATCGTCGACGACCGCGGTCACGTCGTCTGGTTCCGCCCCGCGCCGGCGGGCATGGCCGCGACCGGCTTCCGCGTGCAGCGTTACAGAGGCCGGCCCGTGCTGACGTGGTGGCAGGGGCGCACGCGCTTCGGCCACGGGATGGGCGTGTACGTGATCCTCGACCGCCGCTACCGTGAGGTCGCGCGCGTGCGCGCGGGCAACGGCTACGAGGCCGACCTCCACGCGTTCCGGCTGACGCCGCAGGGGACCGCGTACTTCTCCGTCTACGCGCCGCGCGCGATGGACCTCACGGCCGTCGGCGGCGCGCGCGACGGCGCGATCCTCGATTCGATCGTGCAGGAGGTCGACGTCGCGAGGGGGCGCGTGCTGTGGGAATGGCACAGTGCCGACCACGTCCCGGTCACCGAGGGCGTGACGTCGCCGCGCCGCGGCCGCCCGCACGACTACTTCCACGTCAACGCGATCGACGTCGACCGCGACGGCAACCTGCTGATCAGCGCCCGCAACACGCACGCGATCTACAAGGTGAGCCGCCGCACCGGCGCGATCATCTGGCGGCTGGGCGGCAAGCACAGCGACTTCGCCTTCGGCGCGGGCGCGCGCTTCGCCTTCCAGCACGACGTCCACCGCCGCCCCGACGGGACGATCTCGCTGTTCGACAACGAGGCGACGCCCGCGCAGGCGCAGCAGTCGCGCGGCCTGGTGCTGCGACTCGACATGCGCAGGAGGACGGCCCGCGTCGTGCGCGCGTACACGCATCCCGACAAGCTGCTCGCCGGCGCCGAGGGCAACGTGCAGACGCTCCGCAACGGCGACGTCTTCGTCGGCTGGGGCCCGCAGGAGCACGTCTCCGAGCTCAGCCGCGGCGGCCGGCTGCTGTTCGACCTGCGGCTGCCGCCCGGATCCGACACCTACCAGGCGTTCCGCTCCCCGTGGCAGGGCGAGCCGCTCGACCGCCCCGCGCTCGCCGCCCGCCGCGCGGGCGGCCGCGTGACCGCCTGGGCGAGCTGGAACGGCGCGACCGAGCTGCGCGGCTGGGAGCTGCTCGCCGGCGACGACCCCGCCGACCTGCGGCCCGTCGCGACCGCCCCGCGCCGAGACTTCGAGACGGCGCTGACCGCCCGCACCGGCGCCCGCTGGGTCGCCGTCCGCGCACTCGGCGCCGACGGCCGCCCGCTCGCCCTGTCGCAGCCGACCGCGGTCGGGGACTGAGCGGCCGCGGGCGCGGTCAGGCGCGGCGATCCGCGGTCGGCAGCGGCTCCCGCGACGCCGGCTCCAGCGTCAGCTCGAAGCGCGTCGGCCCGTCGTGACGGGTCAGGCGCAGCTCGCCCCCCATCCGCCGCGCGAGCCCCCGCCCGATCGCCAGGCCGAGCCCGAAGCCGGGATGGCCGTCGTGGCCGGCGCCACGACGGAAGCGCTCGAAGATCAGCTCCTGCTCGTCCGCGGGGACCGGCGGGCCGTCGTTCTCGACGGCGATCGCAGCACCCTCGACGCACACGCGGACCGGCCGGTCGGGCGGGGCGTAGCGGCGCGCGTTGTCGACGAGGATCCGCACGATCTGGGCGACCTTGCCCGGGTCCCCCATCGCCGTGCCGGCGCGCGCGTCGGACAACGCCACCGGCGCGCCGTCCGCGGCCTCGAACTCGGCGACCGTCGCACGACAGAGCGACGCGAGCGGGACCGGCTCGCGAAGCAGCGGCACCTCGGCGTCGAGGCGGCTGAGGTCGAGCAGGTCGGCGGCGAGCCGCGCCAGCCGCTCCGCCTGCTCGTCGGCGTGGGCGACCTGCTCGCGCGCGTCGCCGAGATCAGGCGCCGCCGCGGCGAGATCCTCGCGCAGCAGCCCGAGCCGCAGCCGCAGCGCGGCGATCGGCGTGCGCAGCTCGTGCGAGGCGGTCGCGACGAACGCCTTGCGCGCCTCCTCCTGCACGTGCAGGCGCCGCTGCATGCGCCCGAACGCGCGCGCCAGGTCGCCGATCTCGTCGCGGCGCCGGTCGGCCGGCAGGTCCACGCCCGGCCCCTCCTCGGCGACCCGCACGACCGCCGAGCGCAGCGCGCGGATCCGCCGCACGAGCCCGGTCGAAAGCAGGAATCCGAGCAGCCCCGCGATCGCCAGGCTGATGACGGCGGCGCGCTCGAAGCCGACGAGGAAGACTCGGCGCGCGGCCGCCGCGTCCTTGAGCGACTTGCGCACGCCGAGCGTGAGCTGCCCGGCGCGCGTCGCCATCGGCACGACGACGACCGCCTCCGCGTCGGAGCCGCTGCCGGCCACCTCGCGGATCTCGCGCCGGCTGCGCAGCGTGCGCCTGACCTCCGGGAAGGGGACGCGCAGCTCGAGGTCGGAGTCGGCGCCGACGAGCGGTCGCCCGGCGCGATCGAGCACGACGACCTCGACGCCGGCGTGGCGGAGTCGGCGCGCGATCGCGAGCAGCGCCGGCGAGCGGCGGCGGATCGCGCCGCGCGGCAGCTCCTCCATCTCCTGGCGCGCCGTGTCGGCGCTCGCGGAGAGGCTGCCGAGCGCGTCGCGCTGCACGCGCTGCTCCAGCGGCGTGAACAGCGCGACCGTCGCGCCGGCGAGCGCGACGACGGCGACGGCGACGAGCGCCACCACGAGCCGCCCGCGAAGTCCGACGAACAGCCGCATCGCCGATCCCTACGACGCGGCGAGCCGGTAGCCGGCGCCGCGCACCGTGAGGATCAGCACCGGCTGGTCGGGCCGCGGCTCGAGCTTCTCGCGCAGGTGCCGCACGCGCACGTCGATCCCGCGCGGGTCGCGGTAGGCGCTGTCGCCCCAGATCGCACGCAGCATCTCCTGGCGGTCGAACACACGCCCCGGCTCCGCCATCAGCGCCTGCAGCAGCTCGAACTCCGAGAACGTCAGCTCGACCGGGCGGTCGTCGATCTTCACCTCGCGACGCACGCGGTCGAGCACGAGCGGCCCGACCCGCAGCACCTCGTCGCCGAGCGCGCGCGAGCCGGCGCGCCGCAGCACCGCGCGGATGCGGCTGCGCAGCTCGGCCGGGCCGAATGGCTTGGTGATGTAGTCGTCGGCGCCGGCCTCGAGGCCGAGCACCGCGTCGCCCTCGCTGTCGAGCGCGGTCAGCATGATGATCGGGACGACGTTGCGCCGCTCGCGCAGGATGCGGCAGACGTCGTGGCCGTCCGGGCCGCTGCCGAGCGCCACGTCGAGCAGCACGACGTCGAAGTGCTGCGTGCTCGCGCGGTCGATCGCCGCCCAGCCGTCGGTGACCGCCGTGACGCGATGGCCCTGGCGGGCGAACAGGCGCGAGAGCATCTCGCGCAGCTCCGACTCGTCGTCGACGACGAGGATCTCCAGCGACGTGTCGGCCACAGACTGCACGCTAGCGTGCGGCGACCGTCAGCCGTGCCTGTGTCGGCGCCAGGCGCCAGGCGCCGACGCCGATCGCGACGAGCGCGAGCAGGTGCGCCAGCGCCGACGCGGGCCCGCGGCCGAGCGGGTCGCCGAGCACGAGGACGCCGCCGAGCGTCGCGACCGCGTTCGTCGCGGCGGTCATCAGCGCGACGACCGGCACGGCGGCGCCGGACTGCAGGCCGCGCTGGAAGCAGAGGAACGCCCCGGCGCTCAACGGCAGCACGGCGGCGACCCAGGCGACGGCGACGGGCGTGCCGCCGTGACCGGCCGCGACCGTCGCCGCCTTCGTGGCAGCGTCGGCGGCGCCGTAGAGGATCCCCGCCGCCGCGCCCAGCAGCGGCGGCGCAGGCCGCCGTGCCGCGAGCACCGCGGCCGCGCATGCGGCCACCGCGAGATAGACGACGAGCGCGCCCGCCGGCACGGCGGACGCGACTCCGGGCGCCTGCGCACCGGCGGCGAGCAGCACGAGCGCCGCGACCATCAGCCCGACCGCCGCCAGCTCGCCGCGCGAGAGCCGCTCACGCAGCAGGCGCGTGCCGGCCGGCACCGCGAGCGCGAGCCCGCCGGCTCCGAACGCCTGCACGAGCGACAGCGGCGCGTGCGCGAGCGCGCCGACGTGCAGCGCCCAGCCGAGCAGCCCCACGCCCAGCCCTGCCGCCCACGTGCGCGAGCCGAGCAAGCCGCGCAGCGTGCGCAGCGGGTGGCGGGGGGCGACCGCCGGCGCCGCGCGGCCGCCGACGTGCTGGAGCAGGTAGCTGCCGTTGAGCGCCAACGACGCGAGCAGCGCGAGCGCCAGCCCGACTGCCAGCGAGCTCACCGCGCGTGCACCCCCGCCAACGCGGGCACGACCGGCGCCGCAACGCCCGGAAGGGCCGCCGCGGGCGCCCCGACTGGAGCCGGCACGACGCCGGTCGGGCGTCCTGCCGGCTGCCAGCGCCGCGACAGCGGGGGCGTAAGTGGGGCCCGCACGTACGCCTCGGCCTGCAGCACGCGCAGCGCCGCGAGCGGCAGGTCTCGGCGGCGGCGGTACAGCAGGTAGCGCGGCTGCCAGTCGGGGACGAACTTCGCGTTGAAGCGCGCGAGGCGCTCGAGCTGGAAGCGGCCGTGCACGCTGCGCAGCAGCCCGCGGAGCACGCGCCGTCGCAGGCCGAGCGTGGCCGGGTCGACCGCCATCACGTGCGCGAAGCCGGCGAAGTTGAGGCTGACCTCGGCGACCTCGGCGGCGGCGGCGTGACGCAGCGCCTCGACGACCATCGTCTCGCCGAGGCCGTTCGGCTCGGCGACCTCGCCGCGGCGCATCGCGTCGAGCGAGAGCCCGCTCCCGGAGCCGTACGGGACGAACCGCAGGAAGGCGCGCAGCGCGCCCGCCGGGTCGCGCGCCAGCACGTACACGGCGTCGAGGTCCTCGGGCGCGCCCCACAGCCGCCCGAGCGTCATGGCGAAGCCGCACAGCCGCCGCTGGCGCGCCTGCCAGCGCTGCTCGACGCCGTCCAGCTCGGCGATCGCCGTCTCGTCGAGCGCGCGCGCCGGCTGCGCCTCGACGTCCCAGCCCGCGCGTCCGACGCGCGCGACCGCCTGGCGCACCTTGCGCACGCGACGACCCTCGAGGCTGAAGGCGCGCGGGTCGACGAGTGCCTCGGCGCCGATCTCCAGCGCACGCATGCGGCAGTCCCGCAGCGCCGCCAGCCCGGCCGGCGAGACGCCGGTCGCGCAGACGCTCCAACCGCGCTGCGCCGCGTGCGCGGCGAAGCTGTCGAGCACCGCCGCGGCACAGCCGGACGGCCCGATCGGATCGCCCGCGACGACCGCCGTGCGCCCGACCACGCGGTAGGCGAGCATGCCGCCCGCGGCGAAGTGGAACGTCTTGTCCTCGCGCAAGGCGAACGGGTCGAGCGGGTCGCGCCCGTGCTCGGCGACGAGCCGCGCGGCCCGCTCGTGCTCGTGCGGCGCATGACCAGCGCGCGCCGGCTCGCGGCGGCCGGCGGCGCGGGCGCGGCGCGCCGCCCACAGCCCGGCGAGCAGACCGAGCAGCAGGGCGGCGAGCTCGGCCCACAGGCCGCGGTGGCGCAGCTGGGGCTGCAGCCGCGGGACGACGCGCCCGGAGTTCTCGACCGCGTCCGAGGCGGCACCGCCGAGCACCAGCAGCGCCCACGCGAGCACCCCCGTGGCAGTCGCCACGCTCCACAGGGGCACCCGCGTGAGCAATCCGATCAGCAGCCCGGCGGCGACGCCGGCGAACGCGAAGGCGATCGCCACGCGCACGAGCGGCTGCGCCGCCCCACCTGCCAGCGCCTGCAGCGGGAGCGCGCCCGCGACCTGGCGGCCGTCCGGCAGCAGGCGGTCGCCGCGCAGCAGGTAGAGGATCCCGAGCCCGCTCGGCGCCGCCAGCACGGCGACGATCAGCGCCGCGACCGCCCGCTCCGCCCGCCAGATGATGCGCAGCGCCGTGCTCATGCGAAGTGGGCGCTCGCGAAGCGCAGCATCTGCGGCAGGTGCGCGCGCCACAGCGCCCAGTTGTGGCCGCCGGGGTACTCGGCCGTGGCGACGTGGCCGCCGGCGGCGCGGAAGCGCTGCGCGAAGGAGACGGTGTCGGCGTGGCTCGTGATCTTGTCCTGCGTGCCGCGGTAGACGAAGGCGTACGTCGGCAGCACGGCGAGGCGAGGGCGCAGGGCGCCGACGTACGCTCTCGGGCTGTTGGCGTCGAGCGTCCGCTGGGAGGCGCCGGTGAACGACTGCGTCGGCGTCTGCGTGAAGTAGCCGGACCAGCTCTCGAACGTCCCGAACGTGGCGAGCCGGTGGAGCGTCACGTTGGCGGCGCCGTAGCCGCCCTCCGAGAGCCCGGCGATCGCGCGGTCGCCGCGAGCCGGGATCGTGGCCCAGCGGTGGTCGACCGCACGCACGGCGTCGATCACGAAGTCCTCGTAGCGGCCGGCCTCGGCGTTCGCCCACTCGGTGTCGTTGCCGTCCTTCGACGTGTGCCCGTCGGGGATCACGACCAGGAACGGCCGGATGCGATGGGTCGCGATCAGCGCGTCCATGCGCATCTGGAGCGCGCCGATCGTGAGGTAGCCGAGCGGGCTGCCGGGCGGCGCGTGCAGCAGATAGAGGACCGGGAAGCGGCCGCCGGCGCGCGCGGCGGGGTCATAGCCCGGCGGCAGGTAGAGCGCGGCCGTGGCGCGGCGGCCGAGTGCCCGCGAGGCGAAGTGGATCGTCACGACGCGACCCGCGGGCGCGCCCGGGACCTGCGTCGGCGGCGGGAAGCCGCGGTAGCGCTCGTAGCTCACGACGTAGCGCACGAGCCCGTAGATCCCCGCCGCGAGCATGATCGCCGCCGCCGCGGCCATCGCCACGAGGCGCACGGAACGGGGTCCCCGCGCGACCCCCGACGGTGGGGCGATCCAGCTCACGGCAGCAAGCTACGGCGCCCGACATGACGCCAATGGGTGTTCATGTTGCCGTTGCGTTACCGCGCGCGGAGCGCGGACGTCCGCAAGCGGCGACGTGACGGCGGCGGACCGCTCCGCTGACGACGACGCCGGCGCCGGGGCCGCTACGCCCCGACGCGCTGCACGTGGAACGTGCGCGCGCCGCCCGGCGTCGCGACGGTGACGGCGTCGCCCTCACGGGCGCCGAGCAGCGCGACGGCGACGGGCGACTCGATCGACAGGCGGCCGTCTCTGGCGCTCGCCTCGGCGGCGCCGACGATCGTGTAGGTGGCGACGCGGCCGCTCTGCTCGTCGCGCACCTCGACGGTCGCGCCGAAGCCGACGACGCCGTTCGGCGTCGCGCTCGCCTCGACGACCTTCGCGCCGCGCAGCCGCTCCCGCAGCCGCTTGATGCGCGTCTCGAGGTGCGCCTGGTCCTCCTTCGCGGCGTGGTACTCGCCGTTCTCCTTCAGGTCGCCCCACTCGCGCGCGGTCTTGATGCGCGCGGCGACGTCCGCACGCGCGACCGTCTCGAGCTGCTCGAGCTCGGCGCGCAGCGCGTCGAGCCCCTCCTGCGTGATGGCATAGCCCTCTGTCATCGCGACAGTGTCGCAGGGCGGGGGTGGAGGCCGCCCCGTCCGCCCGGGACGCGCGATCCGTCGTCTACCGTTGGCGATCAGATGCGGCTCGTCCCCTCCCCTCCGAACGTCGATCTGCGCGTGGACCCGGAGCGGGGGCGGATCGTGGTGCTGTCGTTCCCCTACGACGCGCAGCTCGTCGCGGTCGTGCGCGGGATCCCCCACCGCCGCTTCGACTGGGACGCGCGCGAGTGGTGGGCGCCCGTCGAGGACTGGGTCGCGCACCACGTCGCGGACGTGCTGCGGCGCTTCCCCGAGCTGATCCCGAGCGACGCGGTCGGCGCCTGGCTCGGCGAGGTCGAGCGGCGCTGGCTCGGCCGCGTGACCACGACGCGCCACGACGGGCGCGGCTGGTGGGTGCTGGAGACGGCGGCCGGCGAGGTGCCGGAGGCGCTGCGGGAGGGCGCGATCGAGCGAGGCGGGCGGGATGGGTCCGGGGAGGCCGGCGAGCCGGCGGCCCGCGCGACGCTGCTCGTCCCGCTCACCGAGTCCAACGCGCACGTGCTGCGCGAGCAGGAGTCGGCGCGGATCGACGCCGCCGCCGAGCGCTGCATCGCCGCGCTGGAGCTGGGCGACGACCCTCCGCCCGCGCGGCTCGTCGCGACGCACGGCGTGGACGGCGCACGGCTGCGGCTGGAGGTGCTGTGGGACCCCGACACCGGCGCCGCGTTCACGGCGCTGCCAGGCGCCGAGGGCGCACGGGTGATGCCGGTCGACCCGTGGCTGTACGAGCCGCTCGAGGCGTTCCTCGCGCTGCACGGCGTCGAGGTCACGTCGATGGCGGTGCCGGTGCTGGAGCGGCTGCGCGCGGAGGCGGCCGAGGCGGCGGCGGCGATCCGCGCCTCGCGCGCGACCGAGGCCGAGCCGATCGCCGCGGTCGCGGCGGTGCTCGGCGGCACGCTTGAGCCGTTCCAGTGGGCGGGCGTCCGCTACGTGCTGAACGCGCGCCGCGCCTTCCTCGCCGACGAGCAGGGGCTCGGCAAGACGGTCGAGGCGCTCGCCGCGCTGGAGGCGGACGGCGCGTTCCCCGCGATCGTCGTCTGCCCGGCGTCGCTGAAGCTCAACTGGGAGCGCGAGACGGCGCGCTGGCTGCCGCACCGCAGCGTCGCGCTCGTCGAAGGGCGCGTCGCGGTGCCCCCGCGCGCCGACATCCTGATCCTCAACTACGAGCTGGTCGCGACGCAGCGCGAGCTGCTCGCGCGCCGGCGCCCGCGCGCGCTCGTGCTCGACGAGTCGCACTACTGCAAGAACCCGCAGGCCAAGCGCACGCGCGCGGTGCGACGGCTCGCCGAGGGGCTGCCGCACGACGCGCTGCGGCTCGCGCTGACGGGCACGCCGGTGCTCAACCACGCGGACGAGCTGATCTCCCAGCTGCGCGTGCTGGGCCGCCTGGAGGACTTCGGCTCCGGCGCGCGCTTCAGAGCGCAGTTCCGCGGGCCGCTGACGGAGGAGCGCCTGCACTGGCACCTGCGCCGCCGCTGCTTCGTGCGCCGTCTCAAGGCGGAGGTGCTGCCGCAGCTGCCGGACAAGCGCCAGGTCGTCGTGCCCGTCGTGCTCGACAACGCGCGCGAGTACAAGCTGGCGGAGGACGACGTGATCGCCTGGCTGCGCGAGCAGCCGCTCGACCTCTCCGAGCTGAACGCGAAGATCGCTGCGACGCTGCGCGCGCAGCGGCTCGCGCAGCTCGGGACGCTCCAGCGGCTGGCGGCGCGGGGCAAGCTGCACGCCGCGCTCACGTGGATCCACGACTTCCTCGCCTCGGGCGAGCCGCTGGTCGTCTTCGCGCGCCACGTCGAGGTGCAGGAGGCGGTGCTGGAGCGCTTCCCGGATGCGCTCCACCTGCTCGGGCGCGACACGCAGCAGGCGCGCGAGGACGCCGTGCGCACGTTCCAGGGGGAGAACGGCGCCGCGCCAGCCGCCGAGTCGCCGCAGCTGATCGTCTGCGCCACGCGCGTCGCCGCGCAGGGCATCACGCTCACGCGCGCCTCGAACGTCGCGTTCCTCGAGCTGGAGTGGACCCCCGCGATGCACGACCAGGCGGAGGACCGCTGCCACCGCATCGGCCAGCACGACGCCGTCACCGCCTGGTACCTGCTCGCCGCCGGCACGATCGACGAGACGATGGCCCGCCTGATCGCCCGCAAGCGCGGCCTCGTCGCGGCCGTCACCGACGGCAAGCGCCTCGACGGCGACGGCCTCGTCGAGGCGGTCGTCAGGGAGCTCCGCGACGGCCGGCCGTTCCGCCACCTCAAGACGGTGACGGAGCCGGCTGCCTGAGGCCGGCTCTGTCGGGGATCCGGCGGCGATGAGCTGAGTACGCGTCGCACGCATGGCCGATGCCGGGCGTACCATCGGCGTTCGATGACCGCGGATCGGCTCCACATCGATCGTGACGCCTGGCGCGCCCTCGATGCCGAGCAGCGCCGCCTGCTGCAACCGACCGGCCTCTCGATCGAGGAGAAGCTGCGGCGCGGCCAGCGTCTGTCCGCCCAGGCAGCCGCGCTGCGCCGCGCGATCGTCCGCGATGAGCCGTCCGCCCGTTGATCCCGACCTCGCCGCCGTCACCGCGGCGCTGCTCGCCGCCGGCGCGACGTTCGTCGTCATCGGTGGATTCGCGGTGATCGCGAACGACTTCGTGCGCGCGACGGAGGACGTCGACTTCCTGATCCCCGACGACGACGCCAACGACCGCGCGCTCGACGCGGCGCTCGCAGCGCTCGACGCGCGCTGGCTCGCGCCGGAGCGGCCGTATGCGGCAGGCGACCTGGCCGGACGCGAGCACCGCCGGCTGTGGACGCATGCCGGGCTGGTCGACGAGCTGCGCGAGATCCACGGCGGGCTGCCGATCGATCCGCTGCCGGGACTGGACTCGTGGCATTCCCGAAGCATGTTGAGAAGATTTGCGATATTTCTCAATGTGACGTATTCTCCCTCGCATGGATCGCGACCAGCTCGTACGTGACCTCGTGCGCCTGCGCCGCGCCCACCGCCGACATCCCGCCGATGAGGATCTCGCCGCGGTTCGCGCGGATCTGGAGCTTGCGGCCGGACCGACGGTCGGTCGGGCTGCGTCCGCGCGATCGCTGGGCGTGAGCCAGACGGCGCTCGACCGCTGGATCGCGGAGGGCGACGTGCCGGTGGTCTTGACGCCCCGTGGACGCCGCGAGGTGCCGCTCACCGCGCTGCTCGATCTGCTCGACGCCGTCGAGGCCCATCGCGCGGAGCGGCGTCCGCTCGCGGCGGCGCTGCGCGCTCGCCGCGCGAATGAGGTCGCGCGGCGGCCGGCGACGACACGAGGGCGGGGGCACCGCGCCGCCGAGCTGCACGGCCTTGCCTATCACCGGGCGGTTGCTGCGCAGCTCGACGACGCGACCGTCGCCGACGTGCGCGTCCGCCTGCAGGGCTGGCGCGACGCCGGGCGCATCCATCCGCGGTACGCCGACGAATGGGAACGGCTTCTCACGGGTCCGCGCAGCCAGCTCGCAGCGATCCTCCGCGCCGACGACGAGCACGCCGCCGCGCTGCGTCAGAGCAGCCCGTTCGCGGGAGTGCTCGGCGAGCATGAGCGTCGCGCGCTGCTCGGCGTGGCCGGCGACGCGGCTGCATGAGACGTGAGGACCTCGAGCACGTGATCCGCGCGGCTGCGGCCGTCGCGGACGACGACGAGATCGTCGTGATCGGCAGCCAGGCGATCCTCGGCCGGCTGCCGACCGCGCCGGACGCGCTGCTGTGGTCGCAGGAGGCCGACGTGTACCCCCGATCGCACCCGGAACGCGCCGAGGCGATCGACGGCGCACTCGGCGACGGCTCTCAGTTCCACGCCGCGTTCGGCTACTACGCGCACGGCGTCGGACCCGAGACGGCGAAGGCCCCGGCGGGGTGGGAGCAGCGGCTGGTGCCCGTTCGCGTGCCACGCAGCCCGCGCGACGGGACGCTCGTGACCGGCTGGTGCATGGAGCCGCACGACGTCGTGCTGGCGAAGTGCGCAGCCGGCCGCGAGCGCGACTGGGAGTTCGCGCGCGAGGCGATCCGCCATGGCGCAGTCGACGCGGACGAGCTGCTGCGCCGCGCCGACGACCTGCCGCTGCCCGCGCCACAGCGCGAGCGGGTCGCGAGCCTGCTGCGCGGGATCGTCGCCGCCGTTCGCGCGGCGGATTAGCTCAGCTCGCGCGGCGGATCAGCTCAGCGATCCGCGTGCCGCCGCGAGGTCGCCGGCGGCGACGCCGGTGACGAGAACGCGCTACGCCCGCGCCACCGCCACGACGACCGCGAGCGGCTCGCCGTCGACGTCGACGGGTGGGGCGGGCGGGGCCGCGACTCCGGCGCTGCCGCCGGGCTCCCCGTCGCCGTCGTACGCCACCAGCGTTGCGAGCGTCTCAGCCGCGAGGTAGCGCTCGTGCGCCCGCGCGGCGCCGAGCAGCTCCGCGCTGCCGGCGAGCCGCAGCTCGATGCGGTCGGTCACCGCGACGCCGGCCTCTCTGCGCGCCGCCTGCACGACCCGCACGATCTCCCGCGCGAGCCCCTCGCGCCGCAGCCGCTCTTCGATCGTCGTGTCGACGGCGACCGTCAAGGCGCCGCGCGAGGACAGCACGAGCCCGTGCCGCGGCTCGTGTCGCACCAGGATGTCGTTCTCCGCCAGCGCATAGGTGTGCGTCGGGTCCAGCTCGTCGCCGGTCGCGACCGACACCGCGATCACGCCGTGGTCGTGCAGCGCGCGCAGCGCCTCCTCGCCGTCGCGGGCGCGCAGCGCCTCGACCACCGCGCGCATGTCCTTCCCGCAGCGCGGCCCGAGTCTCTGGAGGTTCGGCAGGACGACCGGCCGCTCCAGCTCCTCGGACGAGCCGACGACCTCGATCGCCTTCACGTTCAGCTCGCTCAGCACCAGCTCGCGCAAGCGGCCGACCGCGTCCGCCGTCCTCGCGTCGCCGCACACGACCACGCGCGGCAGCGGCTGGCGCAGCCTCACCTTCGAGCGTGCACGGGCGTCGCGGCCCAGCTCGATCGTCTCGCGGGCCAGCGCCATGTCCTGCTCCAGCTGCACGTCGCGCAGCCCGGCGTCCGCGTCCGGGTAGTCGCACAGGTGGACCGAGTCCGGCGCCGCGCCGAAGTCCCCCGCAAGCCCGCCGACGAGGTTCGAGTAGATCTCCTCGGCCAGGAACGGGACCGCCGGGGCGAGCAGCTTCGCCGTCTCCACGAGGCACTCGCGCAGGGTGGCCAAGGCGGCGGCGTCGCCCTCCCAGAAACGCCGCCGCGACAGCCGCACGTACCAGTTCGAGAGGTCCTCGACCCACTCGGCCGCCAGCCGCACCGCCGTCGTCGCGTCGAACGCGTCGATCCGCTCGCGCATCTGCTCGGTCAGCGCCTGCAGGCGCGAGATCGCCCAGCGGTCCAGGGCCGGGCGCTCCGAGACCGCTGGGGCGCCGGAGCCGTCGAACGACTCGATGTTCGCGTACAGCACGTAGAAGCCGTACGTCGTCCACAGCGGCAGCAGCAGCTCGCGCATCCCCTCGTGGACCGCCTCGGCCGAGAAGCGGTAGCCGGCCCATGGCTGCTGGGACGCGAGGTAGTACCAGCGGAACGCGTCGGCGCCGTGCGTGTCGAGCACGTCCCACGGGTCGACCGCGTTGCCGCGGCTCTTCGACATCTTGTGGCCCTTCGCATCCGTCACGTGGCCGACGCAGACGGCGTGCTTGAACGGGATGTCCCCGAACAGGAGAGTGGAGACCGCAAGCGAGGTGTAGAACCACCCGCGCGTCTGGTCGATCCCCTCGCATATGAACGTCGGCGGGAACTGCTGGGCGACCTCGCGCTTGCCCTCGAACGGGTAGTGGAACTGCGCGAACGGCATGCAGGCCGAGTCGTACCAAGTGTCGATCGTCGCCTTCACGCGGCGCATCGCGCCCCCGCAGCCCTCGACCGTGCAGCCCCACGTGACGTCGTCGATGAACGGCCGGTGCAGGTCCTGCGGCAGCGCGCCGGCGACCTCGCGCAGCTCCGCCAGCGAGCCGACGCAGTGGCGCGCGTCGCAGCCGTCGGCGTCGCACTCCCAGATCGGCAGCGGCGTGCCCCAGTAGCGGTCGCGCGACAGCGCCCAGTCGACGTTGCCCTGCAGCCAGTTGCCGAAGCGCCCGTCGCGCACGTGCTCGGGGCGCCAGTCGATCCGCTGGTTCTGCGCGAGCATGTCGTGGCGGCGGTCGCGCGTGCCGATGTACCAGCTCTCCTTGGCGTAGTAGAGGAGCTTCGAGTCGCAGCGCCAGCAGTGCGGGTAGCTGTGCGCGTACGGCTCGGTGTCCCACAGCTTGCCGGCGGCGTGCAGCTCCTCGATCACCCTTGGCCCGGCGTCGCCGACGAACGTCCCCTCATAACCCGTGATGCGCTCGTCGTAGGTGCCGTCGTCCCGCACGGGGTTGATCAAGGGGATCCCGTGCCGCTCGCACAGCACGAAGTCCTCCTCCCCGAACGCCATCGCCGTGTGCACGAGCCCGGTGCCCTTGTCGAGCACGACGTGGTCGCCGACGAGGACAGTGTGGCCCTTCGGCCCGTGGTCAAGCAGGCGGTCGAACGGCGGCTCGTAGCGCGTGTCGACGATCGCGCGGCCCGAGAAGCGGTCGAGGATCTCGGCCGCGTCCCCGAGCACGTCGGCGACGCGCTCCTCCGCCACCACCACGACCTCGGCGCCGACCCGCGCGCGCACGTACGTCAGCGTCGGGCTGATCGCGACCGCGCAGTTGGCGAACAGCGTCCACGGCTGCGTCGTCCAGATCAGCAGCGCGTCGCCGGGCTTCAGCGGCCCGCGGGGCTCGACGACCGGCAGCCTGACGGTCGCGGTCACGTCCTCCGTGTCGGCGTAGCCCATCGCCGTCTCGTGCGAGGAGAGGCCGGTGCCGCAGCGCGGGCAGTAGGGGACGACCTTGTGTCCCTTGTAGATGAGCCCTCTGTCCCACAGCTCGTGCAGCGACCACCAGACCGACTCGACGTACTCCGGGTCGCCGGTGCGGAACGCCCCCTCGAGGTCGATCCAGAAGCCGACGCGCTCGGTCAGCCGCTCCCAGCTCGCGATGTAGTGCGCGTTCGACCGGCGGCAGCGCTCGTTGAACTCGGCGATCCCGTACGTCTCGATCTCGCGCTTGGAGTTGAGGCCCAGCTCGCGCTCGACCTGCAGCTCGACCGGCAGGCCGTGGCAGTCCCAGCCCGCCTTGCGCGGCGCGTGGAAGCCGCGCATCGTCTTGTAGCGCAGGTAGGTGTCCTTGAACGAGCGCAGCAGCACGTGGTGCGAGCCGGGATCGCCGTTGGCGGTCGGCGGCCCCTCGGAGAAGCTGAAGACCTCCCCGCCCTCGCGCGCGGCGAGCGAGCGTTCGAAGGTGCGGTCCTCGCGCCAGCGCTCGAGCACGCGCTGCTCGAGCGCCGGGAAGTCCGGGCGCTTGTCGACCGGCCGATGCACGTCCCCCATCGCCATCCCCCTACGCCTCGGCCGACAGCGTCAGCTCCAGCCGCTTGTTGATTCTGCCCTTGCTCTTGTAGGAGGGGATCGCGATCGTCCCCACCTCGCTCGTGTCGGCGACGTGCGTGCCGCCGTCCGCCTGCAGGTCGAGCCCCTCGATCCCGACGACGCGCACGACGCGGATCGCCGGCGGCAGCAGGCTCACCTTGTTGCGGATCAGGTCGGGATCCTGGTCGGCCTGCTCGCGCGGGAGGAAGTCGACGCGCGTCGGGCGCGCCGCTGCGACCTCTTCGTTGACGCGCGCCTCGATCTCGCGCACCAGCTCCGCCGAGAGGCTCTCGAACTCGAAGTCCATGCGACCGCGCAGCGGCTCCATGTTCGCGCCCGTGACCTTCGCGCCGTAGTCGCGCCACACGACCGCGCACAGGACGTGCAGCGCGGTGTGCGTGCGCATCAGCGCGTAGCGGCGCTCCCAGTCGACCTCGCACTCGACCTCGGTGCCCGCCGGCGGCGGCTGCTCGCCGTCGAGGTGGTACCAGACCTCGCCCGCCACGGAGCGCGCACCGGTCAGGGACCAGGTGCGCGCTCCGTCGGTCACGCTGCCGCGGTCGTGCGGCTGGCCGCCGCCCCCCGGATAGAAGGCGCTGCGGTCGAGCTGCACGGCCTCCCCCTCGACAGCCGTGATCGTGGCGGGGAAGCGGCGGCAGTACGCGTCGACCTGGTAGAGCGGCGCGTCGTCGTCTGGGGGCCCGCCTCCGGCGGCCACATGGCCGCCTTCGGCACCCCTCGACGCCCGCGTCCCTGCGGCTGCGTCAGACAAGGCGCGCGCTCACCTCCCCCAGGCGGTCGAACGTCGCGTATGCCGCCTGCCCGGCGGCGATCGGCACGGCCCGCGCCACCGAGCCCGGCAGCACGATGTCGCCCGGCTCGAGCCGCTCGCCGCTGTGCGCCAGGGTGCCGGCGAGCCATGCGACGGCCTCGGCGGGATGGCCGAGCACGGCGTCGCCACGCCCCCTGACGATCTCCGGCCCCAGCGCGAGGCTGACGCCGAGCTCCTCGACGCGGACGTCCTCCGCGTCGTGCCAGTCGCCGATCACCGCCATCCCGGAGGACGCGTTGTCGGCGACCGTGTCGACGATCCCGATGCGCCACTGCGCGATCCGCGAGTCGATGATCTCGAGCGCCGGCGCGAACGACTGCGTCGCCTCGAGCACCTCCTCGCGCGTGACGCCCGGGCCCTGCAGGCCGCTCTTGAGGAGGAACGCTATCTCCGCCTCGACGCGCGGCTGGATGAAGCGGTGGGCTCTCAGCTGCGCGCCCGAGTTGACGACCATCGACTCGAGCAGGTAGCCGCCGTCCGGCTGGTCCACCCCCATCATCTCCTGCATCGCGGCGCTCGTGAGGCCGACCTTCCAGCCGCGCAGCTCCTCGCCCTCGGCGGTCCGCAGCTGGCGGCCGACCGCCTGCACGCGGTAGGCGTCCCACAGGCCCAGCTCGGGGAACGTCGCGCTCAGCGGCTCGACCGGCTCCCCACGCAGCTCCGCGTGCCACAGCAGCCGCGCGAGCGCCTCGTGGTGCGGCGTCATCGGGCTCGCCTCCAGCAGCGCGGCGGTGAGCGACCCCGTGCGCAGTGCCATCACGCCACCTCCTCGCGTATCTGCATCTCGATTTCGACGTGGACCTCGAAGCCTTCGCGCAGCGCGGTGGCGACCTCGAGTATCACGTCCTCCTGCCCTGCGATCACCTCGCGCTTGCCGAGCGCGAAGAAGACGTCGCGGGGGTCGACGCCGAACTCCTCGGCGATGCGGCGGACCGGTCTCGAGTAGCCGGAGAAGACGCCGGCCAGCCCGCTCACGATCGTCACCGAGTCGGTCGTCGGGATCGTCTGCACCAGCTCGCGCTCGGCGAGGTCGGCCGCTTCGAGCAGCTTGTAGAGGTCGATCCCGGTCCGATGGCCGAGCCGCGTGAGCACCGCGACGAGCACCA
>Ga0210410_10002305_pt1 | contig 17208 bp, 17 predicted proteins | sample IncBWC4MmetaG_FD_161058 | JGI IMG/M metagenome (GOLD analysis project Ga0210410, IMG submission 161058) | Forest soil microbial communities from Barre Woods Harvard Forest LTER site, Petersham, Massachusetts, United States - Inc-BW-C-4-M | ecosystem: Environmental > Terrestrial > Soil >... | reverse complement strand
CGGCGTGTTCAGGAACTGCTGCTGGTAGGCCGCCGCCGCCGCCATGCCGGCGCTCGTAGCACTGCCGGTGGCGCTGGCACTGGTGCCGTCGCTGGTACTGCTACTGCTACTGCTGCTGCATGCGGCGATGGCCAGCGCTGAGGTAGCAACCGCGATGACAGCCGCGAGTGTTCTCCTCATCCTCGCCTCCTTCTGGCAGGCGCCCGGAAGTCCGGGCAGCCGAGGGTCTTCCGTGTCAAGTTAACAACAGGTTACTGAGTTGACTCTCAACCTAGGATTCCGGAGGACTAACTGTCTACACTCCGTGCACACCGAAGCGAAGTTGTTATGCGTGGGGCCTCTGCGTCGGCTAATCGGCCCGCTTACTGTGGGTTCTCTGATCGTCGGCTGAATCGGACCGGCCGTTCCGACCCTCTTTTGTAACCGGAGCCCGACCCGTTGACCAAGCCGTTCACAGGGCAGTAACTTTGTATCGCCTACGGTAAGCATAACCTCGCTCGAGGCGAGGTCTGGTGCTTCCACAGAGCGAAGCCTAAGCTCCAGATAGAAAGTTCCAACTGGTCTTTCGTTCAATCTCGCGCCACGAGTTACACTCGCCGCCCCAGGTCGCAGGAGGCAGCATGACGGCCGCGCTCACCGTGACCAACATGTCGAAGAGCTTTGCCGGGCCGCGGGTCCTGGACAGCGTGAGCCTGTCGCTCGAGCCGGGCGAGATTCGCGCGCTCGTAGGCGAGAACGGGTCAGGTAAGTCCACCCTGATAAAGATTCTGGCCGGGTTCCACCTGCCCGACGAGGGATCGGCCGAAGTGGAGGGTGAGCCGCTGCTGCTCGGCCGCGGCGAGGCGAGCGAGGCGCTCGGGCTGCGGTTCGTCCACCAGGATCTCGGCCTGGTCAACAACCTCGATGCGGTGGACAACATCGCCCTGGGTGTCGGGTATCCCAGTTTCCGCGGCCGGATCCGCTGGCGGCAGGAGCGCAAGCGCACCCGGGCGGCGCTGCGTGACCTCGGCTACGAATTCGATGTCCGCCGCCCGGCCGGCAGCCTGGCCATGAGCGAGCGCACGGCGCTCGCGGTGGCCCGCGCGCTGGCGCCCCGGCAGAACACCGCCAAGGTGCTCATCCTGGACGAGCCGACGGCCAACCTGCCCGCGGCGGAGGCCGAGCGGTTGTTCCAGCTGGCCCGGCGGGTCGCGGACTCCGGCATGGCGGTCATGTTCGTATCGCACCACTTTGACGAGGTATTCGGGCTCGCGCACAGCGTCACGGTGCTGCGGGACGGCAAGCACGTCATCACCCGGCCGGTGGCGGGACTGAACGAAGACCAGCTCATCGAGCTGGTCATCGGGCGCCAGCTCGAGCAAGTCACGCACGACGCCAAGGCCGCCGAGCGGCGCGATGTCGTCCTGCAGGTCAGCGGCCTGGGCTGCGACGTGCTGAACAACGTGGACATGGTCGTGCACGCCGGCGAGATCATAGGCATCGCCGGCATCACCGGCTCCGGGCGGGACGAGGTGGCCACGGCGCTGTTCGGCGGCATCGACCGGGCGGGCGAGGTCACGATCAACGGAGCCGCGGTGCCGAAGCTGCGGCCGGACCGGGCCATGGCGATGGGCATGGGACTCGTCCCGGCCGAGCGCCACGCCAACGCCGCGTTCATGACGTCAACCCTGCGCGAGAACATCACGGTGGTCGGAACCTCCCTGCACTGGCGTAACGGGATCTTGAGCAAGGGCCGGGAGCGCTCCGATGTCGCGGTGTGGCTGGAGCGCCTGGACGTACGGCCACGGAACAGCGAGTTCACGATGTCCGACCTGTCCGGCGGGAACCAGCAGAAGGTGGTGCTGGCCCGCTGGCTGCGAATGGGCCCCAAGGTGCTCGTCCTCAACGAGCCCACCCAGGGCGTCGACGTCGGCGCCAAGTCCGACATCCACAAGCTCATCGACGAGGCGGCCGCCGACGGCACCGCCGTGCTCGTCATCTCCACCGACCACGAGGAACTCGTCCGGCTGTGCCATCGGGTGCTGGTCCTGCGGCGCGGGAAGATCGCCGACGAGATCTCCGGTGGCCGGATGGACCACGATCTGATCACCGCGGCCACGATCGGCCGTGATCGGTCCGATGCCGCGTGAACGAGCCGTCAACGAGCCGGACCCGCCAGCCGATGAGCTCCCGGGACGCGATCGGGAGAAGGGAACCGGGATGACCGTCAACGAGCAGACGCCTCTCGAACGGGAATTCGACCCCAAGCCTGGCGGCCACCGCGCGCCGGGGCGGCGGAGCCTCGCCGCCACCCTCGGCCTGGACCGGTTCAGCGGCCTGTACGTGCTGGCGGCGCTGATCCTCATCTTCGCGCTGTGGGTGCCGAGCCTGTTCCTTACGGCTACCAACTTCCGCATCATCGCCGGGTCGCAGGCCATCACGGCCATGCTGGCCCTGGGCCTGATCGTGCCGGTGGCTTGCGGCGCGTTCGACCTGTCCATCGGCGGCACCCTGGGTATGGGGTGCTGCATCGTCGTCTGGTTCCAGGCCAACGGCCACGGCTTCATCCTGGGCATCTTCGCCGCCGTGGCCTTCGGGCTGCTGGTCGGGCTGGTCAACGCGTTCATCGTGGTCAAGCTGAGCGTCGACTCGTTCATCGCCACGCTCGGGATGGGCAGCATCCTGTCGGCCGGCACGGTCTGGGTCACCGGCGGGTTCCAGGTGGCCAACGGCATCTCCCCGCACTTCACCGCCATCGGCCAGAAGCAGGTCCTCGGCCTGCCGCTGCCGGTCTACTACATGGTGATCCTCGCCATCATCCTGTGGTGGCTGCTCGAATACACGCCGGCCGGGCGGTACCTGTACAGCGTCGGCGGCAACCCGCAGGCCGCCCGGCTGGCGGGCATCCGGGTCGGCCGCATCACGACCGGCGCGTTCGTGGTCTCCGGTGTGGTGGCGGCGTTCGCCGGTGTCATGCTGGCCGCCGAGCTCGGCTCCTCGAGCCCGGATGTCGGGGTCCCCTACCTGCTGCCGGCCTTCTCCGCCGTCTTCCTGGGCGCGACGCAGATAATACCCGGCCGGGTGAACGTGCTCGGCACGCTCATCGCGATCTTCCTGCTCGCGACGGGCGTGAAGGGGCTCCAACTGGCCGGCGCGCCCGGTTACATCAACCCCCTGTTCAACGGTCTCGCCCTGATCATCGCGGTGGCCCTGGCGGTCCGCGCCACGCGGCGCAAGGCGTAGCGCGAGTGGCTGCGAACGGCGATCCCGCGCTGGCCGCACGGCGGATCGAGGTCGCCACCGCGCTGTTCGGCGCGTGGTCAGGCACCGACCTGGACGGGCCGCAGCGCTACTTCGCCGACGACGGCGTGCTCTACGACATCATCGGCGGCGAGCACCGCGGCTGGCCCGCGATCCGCGCCTACTTCGGCCGCGGCCGGCAGCGCTACCCCGACCTGGTACTGGAGCCGACCGGGGATTTCTGGTCGCGCCCGGACGGGCTGGCCATGTTGTGGACGATGAGCGCCACCCAGGCCACGGACGACCTGGGCCCGGAGCTGGTCGGCCGGCGCTGGACCGTCGAGGGCATGTCTTACCTGATCTTCGACGAGCTGACCGTCATCCGCGAGGCGGACTACCACGACGGCGGGTCGCGGGAGCGCTCACTGCGGGCGCCCGGTTAGGGTGCGCTCGGTCAGGCGGTCGCGGTCAGGCCGTCAGGCGGTCAGCTCCACGGCGCGGCTGAGGAAGCGCAGGTGCACGGCCACGCCGATGGCCAGCAGGTCCGGGGTGGGACGGGAGGCGCGGCCGAACACGTCCAGGGCGGTCAGGTTGACACAGGCGCCCTTGACCGAGTTGAACGCCTCCCAGGCGCGCCAGGTCGGCTCGTCGTACTCCACGCCCACGATCGCGGCCAGGCGGGCCTTCCAGGACTGCGGGGAGCCGAGCCGACGACCGCGGATCAGGGCGAGGTAAGCCCAGTCCTCGGCCGCGTCACCGGCGTGGGCGAGCTCCCAGTCGATGACCGCGGCCACCCCGGTGGCGTCCTGCAGCGCGTTCCCCGGCCCGGGGTCGCCGTGCACGATGACCGACGGCCCGGTGGCGTGCAGGTTGGAACGCAGCCACGCGAAGCCCCGGTCGAGCAGCGGAATCGGATAGGGCACGGCCGAACGGTACATGTCGTGCCAGTGCCGCAGCTGGGCATCGATCGCCTGCTCCGGCCCGCGGCCGGGCAGGAGGCCGTCCAGGGCCGCGACCTCGTCCACCGCTTCCGGCTCGAGACGGTGCAGCCAGGCGAGCGCCCGGAGCATGTCATCGAGGCCCTCGTCATCGGTCCGGGCGCGGCCGTCGACGAACTCCATCACGAAGAACGGATGGCCGAGAACGCCCGGGTCCGGCTCCTCCCACATGATGGCGGGCACGGGGTATCCGCGTGCGCGGAGGATCCGCATGACGGACGCCTCGCGGCGGCCCTCGGTGCCGAACATGCCGTCCTGCTCGATCCGCACCACTCCGTGTCCGCCGGCCGAGCGCCCGCCGGTCCAGCGCACGTCGAGCATGAGCCGACTGAATCCGCCGGAGATGACCGTTGCGTCTTGCAGCCGGGCGCCGGGGCCGGCCCGCTGGGCCAGCCACTGGCCGAGCCGGCCTACGAGTTCCTGGTCGGCCGGCGGCGGGCCGCCCTCCGGATCCCGGTGATGGCCGGTGAACAGCTCGAGCAGCGGAGCGGCCGCCTTGACGTCCTCGTCGAACCATTGCAGGCACCGCGCGTACACCTGCCCGGCCAGCGCGGAGGACCCGGCGTTGCCGGTCACCGCGTTGCCGGTCACGGCGTTGCCGGTCACGGCGTTGCCGGTCACGGCGTCGCTGAGCAGCCGCCCGGCGGCGTCCAGCACCTGCCGGTCGTCAGCGCCGGGCAGGCCGAGCAGATCGCGCAGCACCGCCGCGCGCCCCCGGTTCGGGTCGGGGCGGCGGGCCGCGCGGTACGCGGCCACCTCCTGCCAGCGGCGCTGTTCGGCGAGACTGAGCGGGAGCCGCTCGGCGCGCTGCTGCGCGTCGACCAGGACGGCGTCCTCGACGAAGACGGTCATGGCCGGGCCAGGGCCTTCGCCTCGGCCGCGAAGTCGTACCCGGCCCCCCAGACCGGGTCGGACATCGCGTCCGGTGCATCGGCGAACGGCGACGAGCAGAACCACTCGTACGTCTGGCGGTGGCCCTCGACGAAGCCGCGCTCGTCCGGCAGGTTGAGCCGCCGGGCCTTCTCCGTCGAGATCACCCCGTGGTGCCGGACGCCGAACAGATGGCCGAACAGGGGGCCAGCTACTTTTCCGAGCAGATCGTCAGGCAGCAGGTGGATCTCCGGTTCTATCCCGACGATCTCGGCCAGCGCGCGCACGTAACCAGCCGTGGTGATGGCCTGCCCGGTCGCGTTGATGACCTCCCCCGCGACGGCCCCGGGGGCCTGGGCCATGGCCAGCAGCAGCGCGCACAGGTCGTCCACGTGGCCGTAGTTCCCGGTGACCAGGCCGCCGTGTGGCAGCAGCACCGGCAGCCTGCGCCGCAGCCGCAGGAACATGGCGGTCTCCATGTCCAGGATGTTGTTGTCCGGGCCGTAGATCGCGGCCGGGCGCGCGATACTCCCCGGGAACCCGGTCTGCTCGTGACGCTTGCGGACCTCCGCTTCGGCGTACGCCTTGAAGCCGCCGTAGCTGGTGACCGGCTCGGCCGAGGTCGGCTGGTCCTCGGTCCACGGCATCAGCGGGCTGGGCCGGTAGGCCATGATCGAGGAGACGAAGACGTAGGCGGCGGTGCGTCCGTCGAACAACGCGAGCAGGTCTTCGATGGGCGAGCCGCCCGCGACCATCACGAATCCGGACACATCGAAGACGGCGTCCCATTCGGTACCCGCCAGCGCCGAGCGCATCGAGCCGACGTCGGTGCGATCGGCGACGTACCGGCGGACGCCGGGTGGCAGCTCGCTGGCGGTCCGGCCCCGGTTGAGGACACTGACCTCATGGCCGTGCCCGGCCAGACGGTACACAAGGCGACGGCCGACGAAGGTTGAGCCGCCGAGGACGAGCGAGCGCATGGGGCCTCCGGTGATGGGAAGGTGGGCCGCGATGTTCAAAGCATGGAGACTCGCCGGGCCGCTCAGGTCAGCGCGCCGGAGGCGCGGCCCAGTGGCGGCAGCTGGCGGTCGTCCCGGCCGACGGCGCCCGCCGCCCGGAGCTCGCGTTCGGCCAGCCGCCAGCCATCCTCGGTCCGTGCCCAGCGATCGACGTAGCGACCGTAGAGAGTCCACTCGGACCCGTCGTAGCGGCGATGCCAGGCGATGACCGCGCTCTGGGCGGTGGCGATACCAGGGCCATCGAAGTCGATCTCGATATTGCTCACGTGGTGGCTGGTCTTCGCATACCCGGCCAGCGCGGTACGCAGCTTCTCGGTCAGCGCCGCGCGCCCGGCGATCCAGTCGCCCGGGTGATAGCTGACCCGGCAGTCCTCGACGAACAATCCCGCCTGCTGCTCGGGCTGATTCAGGTCGGCCCAGCGGGCGTAGGCCGCCATCACCGCCGTGATCTCAGCGCGGTCCAGCAGATGTTCCAGTAGCGACGGATCAGGCACCGCGAACCTCCGAACCGTACCGGGGAGCTGCTACCACCACGTGAAGAAACTATAGTTGGTCAACAGTTTGTATCTGTTACCAGATGGTCTGTCCGAATAACTTAGTGAGGCCGCTGCGCATGACATTCTTCGGTGTTCCCGGCCAGGGGCTGGAGCTCTACCACATCGGCCTGACCGTACCGGACCTGGGCGCGGCGATGGAGCAGTACACCGCGACGCTCGGATTCACCTGGGCTACGATCCACGAGAGCACCCCCGAGGTGATCGTCGACGGCGAGCGGCGCCAGGCAGAGATCGCCGTGACTTACTCGATACAGGGTCCGCCCTACCTGGAGCTGGTACAGGAGCGCCGCGGCTCGATCTGGGGCGCGGATGGGTTCGCGCTCACCCACGTCGGCTTCTGGGCCGAGGACCTCAGCGCCGGCCGACGCGCGCTAGACGAGTCCGGCCTGGCGGCCCGGGTGAGCGACGCCGGCCGGGACGGGCGCCCGGCCCGGTTCAGCTACCACCCGTTCGCGGGCGGCCTCTGGATCGAGCTGGTCCACACGTCGTTCAAGGCCCAGCTGGCGGACTGGATCGCCGACACGCTCGCCGGGTCGGGCTGAGCCGACGCCGCCTCCCGGCCCGCCTCGCGACCTGGTGGCCCTGACCATAGTTTCTGTTGATCCGTTTCGGTAAGGTAGGCCCTACTTACGGGAAGGACGGCAGCGTGCTCCTCCGGTTCGACGAGTACCCATACCACCAGATCACCGCGTCGTTCGCCGGCGTTGCCGGGAGTGACCCGCAGTGGAACGACGGGCACTATGTCTGCCTGAGCGACCAGGCCGGGCAGGTATGCCTGACGTCGTCGCTGCGGCTTTACCACAATAACGACGTCCTCGACGGGTTCGTGTGCCTGCGGCACGCGGGGCGGCAGCACAACATCCGGCTGTCGCGGCGGCTGCGCCCGCACATGGACGAACTGGCCGTGGGCCCGCTGCGGCTGGAGATCCTCGAGCCGATGCGGACGGTACGGCTGGTCCTGGAGGACAACGACTTCGATGTCGCGCTGGACGTGACCTGCCGCAGCAGTACGGTGCCGTACGAGGATCCCGCCGAGGTGACGCGCATCGACGGCCGGCTGATCAGCGAGCGGATGACGTACGAGATCACCGGGCAGTGCGAGGGGTGGGTCCGGGTCGGCGACGCGCGGTTCGGATTGGACGCGGCGACGGACTCGTTCTTCCGGAATCACTCGTGGGGATCGCAGGCCGGCCGCGGTGGTCCCCGGTTGTACGCCGCGCCCACCGTCGGCGCGAAGCGGCGGGTGCCGGGCGTCCGGCAGTGGGTGCTGTTCGACATGCCCGACCACGGCGGCTTTTACTTCATCGACCCGAGTGGCCGCAAGGCGTCCGGCAAGGGGGCCATCATGCTGGCCGAGCGCAGCGTGCCGGTCACCGCCGTGGAGCACGACCTGCAGTTCTACTCCGGCGGGCGCCGGCTGCGGTCCGGGGTGTTCCAGCTGACCGACGCCGAGGGCACGGTTCGCCGCTACCAGGTCGAGGACCTGGGCTGGGTGTACTGCCAGGGCGGCGGGTACTTCGGCGGCTTCGACGACGGCCTGGGCCAGGGCGTGTACCGCGGCGACTATCACGTAGAGGGCGAGGTCTGGGACGTTTCGCACCCGACTCAGGTCACCGACGCCAGCGGGCGGACGTTCGAGTTCGACCACGCCTGGGCGGAGAACTTCACCCGGCTGACCAGCGACGGTCAGGCCGGCCTGGCGCACTTCGAGTGCGTGGTCTTCACCCAGCCCCAGGAATGGTCCGCGCAGCAAGGAAAGGCCAGCGCGGATGCCTGACTCTGCGGAGCAGTGAGGGACGGATGGACCTCGGCGTCATCTTCCCCACCACGGCGATCGGGACCGATCCCGCGGCGATCCGCGACTTCGCGCAGACCGCGGAAGGGCTCGGTTACCGCCGGCTGCTCACCTACGACCACGTGCTCGGGGCCGTCCACGCCGACCGTGACCCGCCGCTGGTCGGGCCGTACACGCAGGACGATCCCTTCCACGAGCCGTTCGTCCTGCTCGGCTTCCTGGCCGCCTGCACCACGACCATCGAGCTCGGGGTGGCGGTCCTGGTGCTGCCGCAGCGCCAGACTGCTCTGGTGGCCAAGCAGGCCGCCGAGGTGGACGTGCTCTCCGGCGGGCGCTCGGTGCTGGCCGTCGGGACCGGCTGGAACCCGGTCGAGTACGAAAGCCTCGGCATGCCGTTTACCGCCCGCGGGCGGCGGCTGGACGAGCAGGTCGAGGTGCTGCGCAGGCTCTGGCGCGAACCCGTACTCGACTACCGCGGCGAGTTCCACCGCATCGACCGGGCGGGGATACTGCCGCGGCCCAGCCGGGGCACGATCCCGGTATGGTTCGGCGGCGGGGCCGAGGTGTCGCTGGCGCGGGCCGCGCGGACCGGGGACGGCTTCGTGTTCGGCTCGGCGGGTCCGCGCACCCACCGCCGGGCGGCCCGGCTGCGCAAGCTGCTCGCCGAGCAGGGTCGCAACCCAGGCACCTTCCCGATGGACGCCATGATCGACTACGCGCTCGGGGCGCAGGCCTGGGCGGACGAGGTTCCCGCGTGGCAGGCGGCCGGCGGGACCATCTTGTCGGTCCAGACGATGCAGTCCGGTACCGGCTACCAGCGCGTGATGCATCACCAGCTCAGCAGCCCGGCGGCGCACATCGCCGCGCTCGGCGAGTTCGCGCGCGTGCTGCAGCTCGGCTGACGACTCGCTCAGCTATCCGGCGCGGCCCGAGTCCCGGAAGGCCGCGTGCAGGCCGGTCATGACCTGTCTTGGCTCGTCTAGCAGGGCTCGGAACGGTTCGCCGACGGCGTCGCGGACCAGTTCGGCAAAGCGGTCCGGCCATATCGTGTGCTGACCGGCCAGCCAGCCATCGAGCGAGAGTTCGGCGATCTGAGCAGGGGTCGCCTTGGCCGTATTGCCGAACGCAGCACCCATGTCCGTGTCGATGAACCCCGGGAGGACGACCGTCACCGTCCCGCCGCTCTCACGCAATTCCTCGCGCAGATCGAGCGCGAGCATCAAGCAGGCCGCCTTGCTGGCGCTGTAGATCGGCGCGCTGCGCGACAACGCCACCGCGCTGACGGAGAGTACGAAGATGACGCCGGACCCTGGCCGCCGCAGGCTGGGCGCGAACGCCCGCGCCAGGCTCAGCGGCCCGAAGAAGTTCACCTCCATGACCTCCCGGAGCGCGGCCTCGGTGACGTCGCTCAGCACGGGCCGCTGGCAGGTGATGCCGGCGTTGCAGACCAGCAGGTCGACGTCGCCGTGCGCACGCGCGGCCGCGGCGATCTGGGCTCGGTCCGTGACGTCAAGCCGGACCGGCACGACGCGCGCCGGATCCGGGAACCGGGGCAGCGACGCAGGGTCGCGCGCGGCGGCGATGACGGCCGTCGCCTGCCGACTCAGCGCCGCCCCGACCAGGGCCGCGCCGACACCGCGATTGGCGCCAGTGATCAGGATCTTGCGTCCAGTCAGATCCATCGCCTGCCTCTTCTCATCGCGGCTGACCCAGGCCGTGGCCGCGTCCCGTCCCACGGGCACCGCGGCGATTCTTCGCCACGAGTCCGGCTGTGCCGCGCCGGGCGCACGACCAGCGCCCGCCTTCCGGAATGGATCTTCCCATGGAGGAGGACCGACCTGGCCCGGTGACGGTCCGGCAACCTGCCCGGTTGGCAAGGAGCCAATGCCAGGAACGATGAGACGCTCGGCGCTGGCAGGTGTTCAGCGCCGGAAGTAGCGGAGCTGCTTGTCGTGAAATGCGCGGGCGTACCCCGATATCCGGGGATCACCGGAGGGCTCGCCCCGTTCCAGCAGGTCGAGGTACGCGAAATCGGCCTCGGCGCGCCGCCGGAGCTCGGCCGCGTCCCCGACGTGCCCGTGGCCCGGTACGACCTGCCGGACCCCGGCGACGGCGGCGAGCCGGGAGAGCCCGGCCCGGTAATCCCGCAGCCGGTCCGTGAAGGCCTCTGGCTCGCCAGGGTCCACCACGAATGGCATCTCGATGTCAGAGCACATGTCGCCGGCGATCAGGACACCGCTGTCCGGCAGGAACACCGCGGCGTGGCCGGGCGCGTGCCCGTCGTGGACGACCAGCTCCGCGGCGGGACCGTCCCAGGCAATGGAGGTCCCCGAAAGTGGCGTTACCTTCCCGATCAGCGACAAGTCATGGCCTGGCGCGGACTTCCCGGCGGCAGCGGCCAGCTTGCCGCGCTCGTTCCGTGCGGCAGCCGCTGCCGCTGGCGTCGCGTAGCGCGGCACGTCGCCGAGCGATGCGTGCCACAGCACGTGGTCCCAGTGCGGATGGGTGGACCAGCCCAGGACGGGCCGCAGCCCCCGGGCGGCGAGCGCGGCCGCCAGGCCGGCGATCTCCGCGGCCGTGACCGCGGGGTCGATCACCAGGCACGAGCCGTCCGGGCCTGCGACCACGGTCGTCGTGGTCGTATACAGCACGCCGGTGGCGACAAGCACCCCAGGCGCGATCTCGGTAAACGGGTCTGACACGCGGAACCTCCCGCCTGAGCATTGTAGAAGAGGGGCTCCACGACGGCACGAGCTGGTCGTAGTCGGACGTGTCCATCGAGCCCTGGCCGTGCCGGACGAGCAACAGCACCCCCATGTCAGGCCTCCCCCGTACCGACGGGCGGCGTCCACTCGGTGTGCGCGGTCATCTGCCAGGTCAGGGGGGTAACCGAGGCCACCTGGTCACGGACGACGGCGTGAATGTCCGTCCCGGGCTCCAGGCGGTCCCAGTCGACGACGACCTCGACGGGGAACTGGTACGGCTGGTCGAGCGGGCGGGCAGAATCCGGCCGGCGACGGACGTAGTAGGGCTGCTGGCTCTGCACCGTCTTGCGCAGCTCGGTGCGGGTCGTAGCGCCGCGGGGCACGTTGAGGTTCAGCACCGATACCCCCTCCGGCATGCCGTCCTCGAGGACCTGCCTGGCCAGCAGCCTGGTGAAGTGCCGGGCGGCGGTCCAGTCGACGGAACCGAAGGTCCGCCACTCAGTGATCTGCGCGGTGATCGCCGCGGCGATACTCGGGAGGCCGAGGGCGTCGGCCTCGAACGCGGCACCGACCGTCCCGCTCACGCCGATGGCGCCGCCGATGTTCTCACCGTAGTTGATCCCGCTGACGCATAGCCGGATCGGCCGTTCGGCCAGTTCGAGTACCGCGTGTGTCACGGCCATTACCGGCGATCCGGAGACGGCGTACCCGGGCACCGCGCGCCCGGCGACCTGCACCGCGACCTGCTCCACAACTCCGGCGCCGGCGTCGGTCACGAAGGCGCGGCTCATCGCGGTCTGCTGCGTCGCGGGCGCGACGAGGAGCAGGTCGCCCAGGCCGGCCACGGCTTCGGCAGCAGCCTGCAGCCCCGGCGAGAGCAACCCGTCGTCGTTAGTGACCAGGATCAGCGGCGACTGCGGCACCTCCATCACGCGGCTAAGGCCGTCGCGTATCGCGCGGCGGAAGTGGTATGACCACGCCCCGGTCCATGGCCCCGCGGTAGAGCATGTGCATGACACGGGATGCGAACCGCCACCCGTCGGGCGTGCGCACGTACTCGTCGTCGTAGTGCCCGAGGTGCAAGGTGCCGTCACCCTGGGCGCGGTTGTTGAACTCGATGAGGTACCACCAGCCGCGGGCGCGGTCTCCGTCGACCTCGACCAGCCCGGTGGTCACCACCTGCCCGACCCAGTCGTACTTCGCGTTGGCCGTGCGCCACAAGTCGAGGGTTTCGGCCCGGCCCGAGGTGACGCGGCCGCCGCCGAGGTCCCAGCGGCAGTCTTCGGCCCACGTGGCCGCCCAGGCGTCCGGGTCACGCCGGCACACCGCGTCGGCGTACCGAGCGACCAGCGCCCTGATGGCCAGCTCGTCTTCTACGCTCACTGCCGCCTCCTCGGTTCAGGTCACTGAGCCGCCACGGGGACGACCCCCCTGGCCCCCCGCACGCGCCGTCGCCATAACCGCACGCGTGGCGTCGGCCAGCCGGCGGGCGATCTCGCCCGCCGGACGCGGCTGGAGGCCGGCCGACATCACCTCGACGGAGAGCGGAAGACGCACGCCCATCTCGCCCACCAGGTGCAGGAAGCCGACCAGGTCAAAGTCACCGTCCCCGGGTACCTCCCGGTACCGGGTGCAGTCGGTGTAGTAGTCCGGGTCGACCCGCTGCCGCGGCCCGTCGTCGAACTGCACCGTGAAGATGGCTTCCGCCGGGATCGCGCGCAGCATGTCGTCGTCGTTCGCGCCCCGGATGTGGTGCCAGCAGTCCAGGCAGATGCCGCCGTTGGCCCGGCCGGCCCGGGTCACGATCTGCATCGCCGTCGCGGCGTCCGGGATGTTCGACATCTCCGGCAAGAACTCGATGGCCGCGGCCAGGCCATGGTCCGCGGCCCGGGCGCAGACGCCAGCGAAGGCCTCGGCCGCGTCGTCGAGGGTGCCAGCGTACGGCCCGATGACCTGGACGTGGTGGCCCGGCCCGAGCGCGTCGCTCATGGCGAACACCGACCGTTCCGTCGCCAGGTAAGCGTCCCGTTCGGAGCCGGTCGCCGACCAGCCGCGCAGCGCCTCGATCTCGACCACCCGCAGCCCGTACTGGTCGAGCACCGCCCGCAGGTCGGCGTCCCGGGCGCCCTCAGCCCGCAGCCGCTCGTACTCGCCGACGTACAGCCCCATGGCGGCGAACCCGGCCTCGGCGGCGGCCCGCACCCGCTCCTCGAACGGGCGGAACCGGCCCAGGCTGAAGTGGCTGAGAATCAGGTCATCCGGACCCAGGTCGGCATATCCGGGCAACGCGGCGAGCGCGTCGGTGGCACTGCTCATTCCTGGGCTCATTCCCGGGCTCATGCCCGGCCCCCTGCGCTCACCGGTCCGCGCCGGCCGGGAGCCCGCTGCGCCCCGCCTCGCGGACCAGGTCGCGCCGGATCGCCCACCGGCCGTGCTCGCCCGGGGCGACGTTCTCCTTGGACCCCGTGGTCAGGCCACCGTCGACGACCAGGGTGTGTCCGCTGACGAACCCGGCGTCGTCGCTGGCCAGCCACAAGGCGGCGTGGGCGATGTCCTCGGCCACGCCGATCCGGCCGCGCAGCGGGGTGCGGGTCGCGAACGCCTCCCGGGCCTCGTCCATGGCGTCGGGGTCGCCGGTGAGGTTGGCCGCGTTCATCGGGGTGAGGATCTTGCCCGGGGCGATCGCGTTGACCCGGATCGACCAGGCGCCCAGCTCGGCGGCGACGTTCTTGGTCAGCGCGACGACCGCGCCCTTGGCCGCGCCGTAGATGTGCGGACCGAGGCCGCCCTGCAGGCCGCCGATGCTGGTCGTGTTCAAGATCACCCCGCTTTGCTGCGGCTTCATGATCCGGGCGGCGTGCTTCATGCCGAGAAATACCGATCGCAGCAGGACGGCCATGGTGAACTCGTACTCCTCGAGCGGGATCTCGTCGATCCCGCCCTGCGTGCCGACGATCCCGGCGTTATTGAACATGCAGTCCAGCCGGCCGAACTCGCGCACCGCTGCGTCGACCGCGCCCGCCACGTCCAGCTCGGACGTCACGTCGCAGTGCAGGAAGCGGCACCGGTCGCCGAGCTCGGCGGCGACCCGCTGCCCGCGCTCGTCCTGGATGTCGGTGAGGATCACGCTGGCGCCCTCGGCGTGCATCAGCCGGGCGGTGGCCTCCCCCAGCCCGCTCGCGGCGCCGGTGACGACGGCGACCTGGCCCGAAACCCGTCCTCCCACGGCTCTCCCTCCGACCGTCCGTACTGCCACACCAGCGCGACTATCTTGTCACGGACTACAATAACCATTGGCTTCGGGGCAGAACAGGAGGAGCCAGTGAACGACGGAAGAACCCGCCCGTTCCGGTTCTCGGTCCAGGCGTTCGAGGCTCAGTCGGGGCCACAGTGGACCAGCCTGGCCCGCCGGGCCGAGGATCTCGGTTACTCAACCCTGTTTACGACTGACCACTACTTTGGCCCCGGGGAAATCTCGGAGGCGTCCGGGCATCGCCCGGTCGACGTCGCGCCGCTGACCGCGATGACGGCGGCCGCAATGGCGACGAGCCAGCTGCGCGTGGGCTGCCGCGTGTTCTGCGTCGACTATCACCATCCGGTCGTGCTGGCCAAGGAACTCGCGACGCTGGACATGCTGTCGCAGGGGCGGGTGGAGGTCGGGCTGGGGGCCGGCTGGGTGAGCGCCGAGTACGAGGGGCTCGGGATCGCGATGGACCGCCCGGGCGTGCGGATCGAACGGCTGGCGGAGACGGTCGAGGTGCTCAAGGCGCACTGGGCCGGCGAGCCGCTCGCGGTCAAGGGCGCGTTCGTCCGAGCGTCCGGCTTCGCCGGGCGGCCGCGGCCAGTGCAGCAGCCGCACCCGCCGATCTTCATCGGCGGCGGCGCCCCCCGGGTGCTGAAGCTGGCCGGCCGGCTGGCCGACATCGTGAGCATCAACTTCAACAATGCGGCCGGGAAGCTCGGGGCGGGCAGCGTAGTGAGCTCGACGCGGGAGGCGACCGCGGAGAAGATCGGCTGGATCCGGGAGGGCGCGGGCGACCGGTTCGGCGACATCGAGCTCGAGCTAGCGGCCTACTTCATCGCGATCAGCGAGGATCCCGCCGATGCGGTGGCCGCGATGGCCCGCCGGTTCGGCGTCCCGGCCGACGTGCTGGCCGAGCATCCCCACGCCCTGATCGGCTCGGTCCCCGAGATCTGCGAGAAACTCGAGCAGCGGCGCGGCGAGCTTGGTGTCAGCTACATCAACGTCGCGCAGCGCTCCATGGAGGCGTTCGCACCGGTCGTGGCCCGGCTCGCGGGCCGGTGACCGCATCGGCCGCCGTCCGACCTAGGTGAGCACGGCGCGTACCAAATCGCGCGCCCACTGCCACTCGATCCAGTCCGCCCGAAACTGATCGGGAGCCGATCGACGCCGACGACGGTACCTGCGGGGTAACGTGGGGCCTGCGAGCGCTACTGGGGAGAGATGCCGAGCGCTTCGGGATGGGCCCGGCGGTAGTGCTCGGTCAGGACCTCACTGAGGTTGCCGGGCCGGTAGGCCACAGTGCGACGGCAGATCTGGCAGCGGGTGACCGGCAGCTGGGTGACGGTCACAGGGAAGCGGCGTGAAGGTGACTTGCTCATTTGTCTCTATGATGCCAGCCCTGCCGGAGTGATCTTGCCGCACCCGCACCTCCACGTCGTGCCCCCGCTCGCGCTGGATCAGCCTTCGCGGCCCGGGAGCGGGACGCCTTGCTCACGTAGGTAGTCCCGGACGGCTTGTTCCAGGCGGGACGGCCATCCGATGCCGTTGCGCGCGGCGATCGGCGGGGCCTCGCGGAAGAACACGGCGAACGTCGCTTCGCGTGCCGCCAGCACTGAGTCCGGAGACGGCGCGGCCGCTGGCAAGCCCGACAGGACCTGGCGCTGGGAGGAGGTCAGCTTGAAGCTCCACTGCTTCGGGCCGGTCGGTGGCGCCGGCTTGTTCGACTCGGCGAACAACTGGTAAAGGAACATCTGCACCTGCTGCACCGCTACCACGCCTAGCAGCCAGTCGTCACGGACGAGCACGGCGGGGAAGTTCGCCGCCTGCCGCAGCGTCTCCTCGATCAGGTACGTGATCACCGCGGGGTCCGGTAGCGGATCGGCGGGCGGCGGGATCAGCTTGTCTAGCCCGTCGCGGTCGAAGACGACGAGTCGCCTGGTCAGGGACGTGGCCGATAGCTTGCCGACCGGCTCGGCGATGACGTCGAAGCGTTCGCACGACGGGGTCAGCGCGTAAAAGCTGCCCGCCGCGAGCGGGCGCGCGGTGAGCGTCGGCGTGATCGCCGCCAGCCAGTCCCGCCACGACGCGGCGAACCCGTCGAAGCCGTCGTCTGCGATCGCGACCGAGATGTCCATATCGGACGCCGCGTCCGCCTGGCCGCGCGCCAGCGCGCCGTGCAGCCACATCGCGCGGACCCGCTCGTCCGCCTCGAACACGGCCGCCGCCCGGTCGAACAGCGGGCCGTAACTCTCCGGAAGGGCAGCGAGCGCGGCTGGCCGGCCGATCACAGAGAGCCTCCGGGGACAAGAGTCGTCACGGTTTCCGGTGATTGGTCTTACGACCAGAATTATCCGGGATGATCTCGGGCGTACGCGGACCGCCCGGCCGGATCCATCCCGCCCAGGGAGAACGAGCCTCATGCTTCCGGCCTAGCGGAGGAAGATGAGCGGCACCTCGTGAAGGACGTGTCCCGTGGCGTCGTAGGTGATCACGATGATGTCGCCGGGCATGGCGATCTGGGCGGGCAACGTCAGCGGGCCCCAGAACACGACCCCGCTCCCCGGCCAGCCGGGGATCGTCCGCGAGCTGAACTGCCGGCCGTCGGACAGCCGCAGCGCCACGCGTGCGACGCCGCTGGGCGCGTACCCGAACCAGTCGTCCGGCGTGGTCCCGGCGGAGCTCCTGGTAGATCCTGTTTCGATCGCGTTCAGCGCCGATTCGCTGATCGGAACGTCGGACCACATGGAGTCGCCGCCCGCCCAGAACCCGATGCGGTCGCCGCTGATGCGGTACGCCGTCAT
>Ga0210410_10002304_pt1 | contig 17211 bp, 12 predicted proteins | sample IncBWC4MmetaG_FD_161058 | JGI IMG/M metagenome (GOLD analysis project Ga0210410, IMG submission 161058) | Forest soil microbial communities from Barre Woods Harvard Forest LTER site, Petersham, Massachusetts, United States - Inc-BW-C-4-M | ecosystem: Environmental > Terrestrial > Soil >... | reverse complement strand
CGATAATCGGTTGAATGTCATGGCGCGGCGCGCCGCTCCCATTCAGGTCAATTACATGGGCTATCCCGGAACGATGGGCGCCCCCTATATCGACTACATCATCGCCGACCGGACGGTGATACCCGAAGGCGACCGCACGTTCTATAGCGAGCAGGTCGTCTTCATACCGGAGAGCTACTTCATTACCGACGATCGGCAAGTGATTTCCGATCGCGTGCCAACGCGCGTTCAATGCGGCCTGCCGGATTCGGGATTCGTGTTCTGTTGCTTCAACAGCAACTACAAGATCACTCCGGCGATATTCGACATATGGATGCGATTGCTCGGCGCCGTCGACGGGAGCGCATTATGGCTGCTGGAATCGAACCCGACCGCCATGGACAATTTGCGGCGGGAAGCGCGACAACGCGGCATCGCGCCAGAACGATTGATCTTTGCCGGCAAAATGCCGGTCGCCGACCATTTGGCCCGCCATCGGCTGGCCGACCTGTGCATCGATACCTTGCCGTGCAACGCCCACACGACGGGGACTGATGCTCTTTGGGCCGGACTTCCCGTCGTCACATGTCTTGGCTCGACCTTGGCAGCGCGGGTCGCCGCGAGCCTGCTCCGGGCGGCTGGCTTACCCGAACTCGTCGCTGAAACGCTCAAAGACTATGAGGCTTTGGTGCTCAAGCTTGCGCGCGATGCTGCGCTTCTCGCATCGGTCAAGGACAAGCTCGCCGGCAGTCGCGACACCTGTCCCTTGTTCGATACCGGGCGCTCGACCCGATCTATGGAGGCCGCTTATGTCCGGATGTGGGAACGCCATCAAAGCGGCAGTCCGGCGGAAAGCTTCGTCGTCTGCGAATAGCGAAAAGGCGCATTGAACGTCGCGGTTCTCAACGTCGTGGTCCTCGACGTCATGGTCGAGGCTCGTCCCGGCCATCCACGTTTTGCCGTTCAACGCGTGATGCCCGGCCCAAGGCCGATCCGCCACAGCCCAACGCCGGTGCTGGACGCCGGCCATTGGATCCGGCTAAGTTTTCTCGCTGGCGCTCGGCCCCATCGGATTGTAGGCCTTCGCGCAACTCACTATCGCTCGCGCCGCTTCCCGGTCGGCGGACAAAAGCTCCCGGAGAAGTATTCTTGGCTGTCGTCACCCAGGTGTTCCAAAACTTCGCAGCGGCGCTGGCGGCCTGCGGACCGGGCTATCACGACCATGACATCGCGGACGTCATTGCTTACAAGACATCGCTCGCTGTCGATCATCGCCAGATCGCTCCCGAACAGGCGATCAATTCGATCCTGGCGCTCGGTATCTGTGCGGCCGAAACGACCGACCGCCCGCTCCGAGTTTTAGATTTCGGCGGCGGCTGTGGCTTCCATTATTTCAGGGTGACTTTGGCGACACGGGCTCCATTGCGATGGACCGTCGTGGAAACTCCAGCCATGGCGGCGCGCGCAGCCAAACTGGCAAACGGCCGCTTCGATGTCTTCACCACTATCGACGAGGCTTCCGCAGCCTTGGGCCAAATAGACCTCCTTCATGCGTCGAGCGCGATCCAATATGTGCCCAATCCGCTGGAAACGCTGAAATCGCTCGCGACGTTGCGCGCCAGGTTTTTCGCGCTCATCCGCTTTCCTGTGTGGAATTCGCCGCAAGTCGTCGGGATGCAAAAATCGCGACTGTCGGAAAATGGAATCGGTCCGATGCCGCCGCGTATTGCCGACCGGCAAATTGCCTATCCGGTGACTTTCGTCAACTTCGACGAAATCGTGCGGATTCTTTCGGACTACGATTACGAGGTCGCGATGTCTATGGCGTCGCCGAGCTCGAACTATGAGGTTCTCGGGCAACGCGCGCCGGGGGTGAGCCTGATATTTCGCGCTAAAGCGCACGCAGCAGGGAGTTCTACTTAACAAAAAACAGGATGCAAGTGAGAATCGGCCGACGGAATAGCGAGCGGCAACCGAGTTCACGAACGGGACTGAATGAATTCCAAAAATGCTGCGCGGACACGCGATATCACATGCTCCCACGATTCTGATGGCTTCTGCCGAAATAGCCGGGCGCTCGGATACCACGGGCTATCGTCACGATGGAGCAGCCAGCGCCAGTCCGAATTAAACGGCAGCAATATCCATACCGGCTTTCCCATTGCGCCAGCCAAGTGTGCCACGCTTGTGTCCACCGTGATCACCAAGTCCAGACAATCTATCAGTGCTGCGGCGTCCGCAAAATCCTTCCACATGCCCGCATAAGAAACGAGATCAAGAGGCCCGAATGAGGCCTCCTCGGGATGGCCACTGCTATATTGCAGAGAGACCCAATGTGCATCGGCGGAAAAAAGCGCAGCAAGAACGTCAAGATCCAACGATCGGTGACGATCGTTCTTGTGTGTCGCACTTCCTCGCCAGGCGACACCAACGCGAGGCTTGGTCTTTGCGGGCAGGCGGGCATCCCAGGTTTGGCGCAATCGCTCGTTCGAAAAGATGTAGCGTCGTTCTGCCGGAATCGTTCTCAGCGTCGTTGCCAGAGCGAGCGGCAAGGACATCATCGGGCAGTGATAGTCGAAACTCTTCGGTACTTCAGTCTGATTGATGATGCCGATCTCCGGACTCATCTGGGTGAGAAGCTGGTACAAGGGCTCTTGCACCGACATGACGACGTCTGTTCCCACGGCCTTTAGAAGCTTGCCGTAGCGGCAGAACTGTATCGTGTCGCCAAATCCCTGCTCCCAATGCACGAACAGCGTCTTGTTTGAAATGTCCTCCTGGCCGAGCCATAGAGGCTGCGCAAAAGCACGAGCGCCAACTGGCGTCTGAAGCCTCTTGCGCCATTCGTGCAGAGGCCATCCGTTCTCGAAGCGGCCCATCTGCAAATAACAGTAGCTCTGATTGGCATAGGATTCCGCGCGCTCCGGACGAAGCTTTATCGCCTTGTCATAGGCGCCGATCGCATCATCAAGGCGCAGCAGGTCCTGGAGCACGGCGCCACGGTTGTGATGTGCCTCCGCATAGTCGGGCCGCAGCGCGATCGCCTTGTCGAACTGGCGAGCGCGTGATCGAAACGCTTTGCATCGTGCATCACCATGCCGCGATTGTAGAAAGCCTCGGCATAGGATGGATCGAGCGCGATCGCCTCCTCGTAGCTTATGAGCGCATCATCGATGCGTCGCAGGTCGCTCAAGGCAGCGCCCCGGTTATTATGTGCTCGGGCATTGTCGGGTTTCAGCGCGATTGCCCTGTCGAAACTTGCGAGCGCTTCGTCGAAGTGGCCCAGATCCTGCAAGACAATGCCGAGATTGTTGTGACATTCCGCGTAATCGGGCTTCAACGCGACGGCCTTGTTGAAGCTTGTGAGCGCGTCATGATGGCGCTCCAGAATTACCAGCACGATGCCGCGGTAATTATAGGCTTCGGCATAGCTCGGGTTCAGCGCAATGGCGGCGTCGAACGCCTTGAGCGCGTGATCGTAGTTCCCCAGATTTTGCAGGCATACACCGCGCTTGTAGTGGGCTTCCGCACTTTCCGTGTGCGACAGCGCGCTCAATGGACTGATTCCTGTTTCGGCCCGGCGGCAAGATGCGCAGGCGGCTCGCCGCGCTGACTGCGCTGCCACATCGTTGTGTAGGCCGCCTCGACATTGCGCGTGAAACGTGCGGTGTCGAATAGCGGAAATGTCTCGCGGTTGTGCGCGAGCTTGGCTCTCAGTGAAGTCTGCAGGGCAGGGTCGCGCGCGATCCTGAGTGCCATTACCTCATAGTCCGGCAATGACGCGGTCACGAGCTCAGGCAGGCCCACCGCGCGAAGAAGGCTTGCCGCCACCCGCCCGGCATAGGCGGCGCCTAGACACGTAATCACGGGTACGCCCGCCCAGAGCGAGTCGCTCGCGGTCGTGTGGGCATTGTAGTGCAGCGTGTCGAGGAACAGATCCGCTTGCCGGTGGCGTGCCAGATGATCGGCAACGTCGGGAACGGGTGGGGCGAATACCAAGCGCTGGGCGGCGATGCCCCGTTGCTCTGCCTCGCGACGAAGATTTTGCGTTGAGTTTGGCTCGTTATCCTTCAACCACAAAACGCTGCCCTCGACCGCTTGCAAAAGCCGCATCCAGATCTCAAACGTCTCCGGACTGATTTTGAATGACTGGTTGAAGCAGCAGAAGACAAAACCGGTCTCGGGCAGGCCTAGCTCACCGCGCGACGGTGTCGGCCCAGCGATTCGCCGCGCCGAGTCGCTGGCCATAAAGGTATCCGGCAGCCACGCCACCTTTTCGCTGTAGGAGTCAAAGTGCTCCGGCGGAATGATTGTGCCGTCGGCAATAATGTAATCGTAGTGATGGGCACCCATTGTGCCGGCATAGCCGAGATAATTTACCTGAATTGGTGCCGGCCGCTGCGTAAAGATGCCCACTCGACCAAAATCGGCGAAGCCGTTCAGATCCACGGCGATGTCTATTTCGCTCCGACGAATGAGATCGGCAATTTCATGGTCGCTTTGTGCGCCGGCATCTACGAACCGTTCAAAAGACGCCCTTAGCCGGCGACAGAAATCCGTGTCCTGCTGCGGACCCCACGAGATCGCCGTGATTTCGAAGCGTGATCTATCATGATGTTCGAACACCCCTGCCATCAGATAAGCGACCGCGTGCTCTCGCAAATCGGGGGAAACATAGGCCACGCGCAGGCGATCATGCGAATAGCGCTCGCCGCGCCAAAGTGGCGGAAAAACTGCCTGCTCCAGCATGTATCGACTGGCGCACTGCAATTGCTCGGAAGGCGATGCCGGGACTCCGAGCAGTGCAAAGGGAGAGCACGATGCTTTTCCTTCTTTGATCGACGCCAGCAATTCAGAGACTTCGGCCTTTAAGTTCGTCCAGTTGCACATGTAAAGTTTCGAAGATAGACGCGCGCCGGCCGCGAACTCCAAATCTGGTTTCCGCTTCACAGCTTCGTCGTACGCGGCGAAGGCCTGTTCGTTGCGTTTGAGCAGGGCCAGAACATTGCCGGATCCGTACCACGCTTCAGCAAGATCAGGCCGCAGCGACAGTGCCCGGTCGTAAGCGGCGAGCGCCTCATTATAGCGCCTGAGTTCGGTCAAGACATTGCCGCGGCCGTACCACGCTTCGGCAAGATCCGGCCGGAGGGCAAGCGCCTGGTCATATGCAGTAAGGGCGTCGGAGTGGCGTTTGAGATCACGGTAAACATTGCCGCGGCCAAGCCAGGACTGCGCCGAGTCTGGCTTTAATAAGAGCGACTTATCATAGGCGGCGAAAGCCTCGTCATAAGACTTGCGTAGGACGAAGACATTGCCGCGGCCAAGCCACGCGTCGGCTAGATTCGGGTTGAGCGCCAGCGCCGTGTCGTGACAAGCTAATGCGTCGCCGTAACGCTGGCGTTCGGTATGTATGTTGCCGCGGCCGAGCCATGCCTCGGCCAGATCGGGCTTTAGCTCGAGCGCTTCGTCATATGCATCAAGCGCTTCTTCCGATCTGCCGAGTTGGGCCAGCGCATGGCCGCGGCCAAGCTTGGCCGCGGCGAGGCCCGGTTGCAACGCCAGTGCTTTGTCATAGGCGGCGAGCGCTTCGCGATGGCGGCCTAGCTCATTTGAGAGGTTGCCGCCACCCAGCCAGGCCTCGGCGAGGTCGGGTTTGAGCGCCAGCGCTTTTTCGAAGGCGGGGAGGGCCTCGCCGTGGCGCTTGAGTTCGGCATAGCCGAAGGCACGGCCGAGCCATGCTTCGGCGAGGGTGGGTTTGAGCGCGCAAGCGCTCTCGAACGCGGCGAGAGCTTCGGCGGACCGCTGCAAAGCATTGAGCGATTTGCCCTTGTTGCACAGCGCCTCGGCATAGCGCGGATTGAGCGCAAGCGCCTTGTCGAAATCCGCAATCGCCTCATCGTAACGGTTGAGATCGTTGAATACGGTGCCGCGATTGTTCCAGGTTTCGACGGCGCGGGGGTTCAGCGCCACGGCTTGGCTAAATCGATCCAATGCCTCAGCATATCTGTTCAGCGCCTTGAGAATGATGCCGTAATTGTGGAGCGTCGCATCGGAGTTCGGATATTCCTCCAGGGCTAGTCGCAAATAGGTCTCGGCCTCGGCAAACTTGCCGAGTTGCGTCAGCACGACGCCAAGCAGATTGAGCGCGGCGACGTGCTTCGGCTGCGTTCGCAAGACGCCTTTGAACAGGCGTTCGGCGTCTTTGAAGCTCCCCGCTTGCAGCGCGCCCATGGCGCGCTGCAACGTGGCGTTATCCGCAAAACTCACTGCCAACTTTATCCCCATCGTTCCGGTGGGGCCGCCTGCGGATCGGATGCCGCGCCTTTTGGCTCCGGCTCCGACCAATTTGCCGCAGCGTCGCACTTGGCGACGAAGGCTCCGATGCTGTTGAGCAGGTCCGCGCCGGCGAGTACCGGAACATGCCCTTGGTCGGGCACTTCAATGACATCCATCGCCGGATGGCGTTCTTTCATGCTCGTCACCGTTTCCGCCGAAAGAATGTCCGAATTTTCGCCGCGGATGACGAGCACGGGCACGCGCGCGAGCGCGCCGAACTCCGCCCACATCGGCAGCGGCCGTTCGATGTCGATCTCGGTCAGCGTCTGGGCCAACCGCACATCATAGGTCGGCACCAGCGCGCCATCTTGCGTATTCCATGCGCGTTTCGCCGCCGCGAACCAATCATCGGCGGTCAGTTTCGGGAACTGAGCGCTGAACAGGCCGCGCAGGATTTCGGAGCCTTCAGCGAAGCTCTTCGGCTGCGGCAGCTTGCCGACATAGCTCTTGATGCGCGCGAGGCCTTTTGGCTCGATCACCGGCCCGATGTCGTGCAGCACGGCGCCGGCGATCGCGGTCGGATGCGCGACGGCGAGCAGCATGGTGATGAGCCCGCCGCGCGAACTGCCGACGAAGACCGCCTGCGCGATCCCGAGCGCCGCCAGAATGGTCACCACATCGCCGAGCTCGGTCGCCACGTTGTAATTTTCTGGATTTCGGTCGTAGTCGGATTGGCCGCGTCCGCGCGAATCGATGGCAATGACACGACGACCCTGCCGGCCGTTTGCTAAATACGGGGCCAGCGCGTCGAAATCGCCAACGGTTCGCGCCAGGCCCGGCAAGCAGACGACGGGGAGCACCGGCGCGGTGCGCAAACCATATTCGCGCACATGCAGCCGCAAACCGTCCTGCGCGGTGACAAAAATGCTTCGGGGGTTGCCGTCACCTTGAATGGCGTTTTGCATGTTTGGTGCCGCGTTCGTGCCGGCTGACGCAGTTTGGCTATGACGGAATTCGGGTGTTCGAGGCGGCGCGGCGTTCCGCGCGCGACTAATGTAACGGCCGCCACGGAGTGGCGCAAATAACCGGACCGTCTCCGAAAATGCAATTTTTATATAATAATTTCAATGGCTTGATAGATGGTGCGCGCACCACCCTGGGTATCCAATTCAGCCGCCGCGGCGCAGGTCCGCCTCGATCATAAGCTTCGGATTGTTCTCGATCAGCGCCCGATAAACCTGCATGTTCTCGATCACGCGTTCGACGTAGTTGCGCGTTTCCGAGATCGGGATGCGCTCGATCCAGTCGATCGGGTCGACTTTGGGATCGCGCGGATCGCCGTATTGCTCGATCCATTCCTTGGCCCGGCGCGGCCCGGCATTGTAAGCCGAGAAGGCGAGGATGTAGGAGCCGCGCCAGTTCGCGATATCGTTGCCGAGCTCGGCGCTGCCGAGCTGCGCATTGTAGGTGACGTCGTCCATCAGCCGGCGCTGGTCGAAGGTGACGCCAAATCGCTTCGCGGTGTCGCGGCCGGCCGCCGGCGTCACTTGCATCAGGCCGATGGCGTTGGCGCTGGACACGACGCGCGGATTGAAGGCGCTTTCCTGGCGCACGATCGAATAGACCACGCAGGGCTCGACCGGCGGCCCGATCGGCTGGTAATCCGGCACGCCGAAATTCGGGAACGCATAGCGCTCCATCGGAAAGCCGCGGCCGAGCGCCGGTTTGCCGATCAGGAGCACGGCGCGCGCGTCGTTGTGGCGTGCGGAGATATCGGCGAGCGTCACCAGCGCGCCGATATCGGTCGCCTTGTCGCCGAGATCGGCGGCCATCGAGGCGATGAGGTCGCGATTGTCGATGGCATAGAGAATTTCGAAGACCCGCGCGAGTTCGAGCATGCGGCGGTCGGGGGAGGGATCGGGCAATTCCCGCAGAGTGACTTCGTCAAGCCCGAGTCTAGCGCGCGCCAATTGGCCGTAATAGGCGGTCGGATAATGCGCCGCCGCGTCGAACAACGCGCGCGCGTCCTGGTCGCGTCCCAGCGCTTCCGCGGCACGCGCCTGCCAGTAATACGAGCGGGCGAGCGTGATCGGGTTTGTTGCGCCGTCGGCGATGCGGGCGAAATGCGCCATGGCGATGCCCGGATCGCGCAGGAAGCGCAGCGCGATCCAGCCTGCCGTGAAATGCTGTTCGGCGCGGAAATTGTCGCTGATCGGCGGCGCGGCGCCATTGGCGACGTCGTAGGCCATCTTCGCATCGCCGAGATCGAGAAGCTTGCGCGCAATCAGACGGCGCTCGACCCACCACGGGTCGGGATTGACGACTTTCGCCGGATCGCGCGGCGCTGCCAGCAGCAATTGCGCGGCTTCGGTGATCTTGTCCTGCCGCCGCAGCACTTGGATGCGGCTGAACATATAACCGGGATCATGACGGGCCGCTTCGGGCACTGCCTCGAGCAGCGATTTGGCATTGTCGGACTGATTGATGACGGCGGCGCGCGCCTTGGCGACCGCAAGTGCCGTCGCATTGAGATGCTGCGCGGCACGCAATCCGGCATCGTCGTCGTCAACGTAAAGCCGCGCGTCCATGCGGACGGCGTCATCTTCGGGCGTGATCAGGCCGGCGAAGGCCGCGCGGCCTTGGGCTTCAAGATCGGCGGAGAAGCCATCGTTACGCCATGTCTCGCGCAGCGTCGCCGTTGCGCCGGCGCTGTCGCCCTGAGCCATCAGCGCTCGCGCCAGCGTGAAATGGCCTTTGACCGTGTGCGGCGGTTCGGAGCGGAAGAACTGGATCACCGCTTGCGGGTCGACGCGCTCTTCCCAGGCCACGCCCTCGGCGCGGCGGCGCAACAAGGAGATGCTTGGCCAACTTGGATTGGCGGCCATGAAGTTAACGTAGCGCGAGAAATCCGTCGCGCCGCTGTCGCTGCGCAGGATCACCCATTCGACAAGCTTGCGCGCCAGCGGATCGGAAATCGTACCTTCGACATTGGTCGCGTCGTCGGCGCGGTTCTTGCCGACCAGATCGATCGCCTGTTTGACCGCGGTGATGTCCAGGGGCCCAGTCGAGGTGGTCGGGGCCACCGCCATCGGCAGCACCGGCGCCTGCGGGATGGCAGGCCGCAGCGCGAGATTGCCGGGGAGGGCAGAGACCGGCACGGCAGGCGCTGAGCCTGTGGCTAAAGAGCCGCGGATCGGTGGGATTGGCTTATGGGAGCTGGACTTTTCGGTCGCAAGTTTGCTCACCGGCGCTGCGATCGGTTTGGTGCCGGCGGTTGTAACGCTGGATTTAGCCGCCGATGGCGTGACGGCTTTGACACTCGTCTTATTGCCGGTCTTGCTATCCGCTTTGGCTCCGCTTTTGGTCTCGGCTTTGCCGCTTGATTTGGTGTCTTTGGTGCCGGGCCGCGCCGCCGGCAGCGGCACGGACGAGGCCGCCGGCGACTGCGCAAACGCCTTCATCGCGAGCCCGTCGCTCGCAAGAATGCCGAAAGCGGCTAGCAGGACAAAGCACCGAATTCCCAGCACGTTCCCTCCTGCGGCCGCAGCGTGCTCGCTCAGCTCTCGGGCTTAGTTCTTGGCCAATTCATCGAGCCAGCTAATTGGGCCGGTTAGCTAGTTGGGCCCGATTACCTTGAGAAAAGCCTAACCGTCGAATTCCGGCGCGACAATTTACAGTTTTACGGCAAAAGCGGGGCCAGCGCCGGCAGCGCCTTCCCTGGCCGGGACCGAAAACCCTCGCGAAAGACGATATCGCCCGCACCGGGCGGTCCAAGATCGGGTTCCTCGTCATGACGAGGATAGCGCCGCAACGCGCAGCGCTGCTAGGATTACATAGTGATGTTGAACGCAAAATCCAACGCTTCAGCCGAAATCGCCGTACGAATCACCTTTACGCATCGTCACATAGGGGCGTCGCTGCAGTTATTTCTTCTATACAGGGGTTTTCAGGGTTGCAGGGCCTTCCATGGCAGCGATCGATGACGCACTGACGGCACATCGCACCGGCGATGTTGCAAGGGCCGAGTCGCTTTACCGCCAGATCCTGAAGGCGGACGATCGCAACTTCGACGCCCTTCACATGCTCGGCATAATCTGCGCTCAGCGCGGCAATTTCAGCGAGGCCGAACAGCTCCTGCGCAGCGCCGTGGCGGTCGATCAGAGTGTCCCGCCCTGCCTGCACAATTACGGCAAGGTCCTGTCCAAGATCGCGCGGCACGAGGACGCCATCGCGGTTTTCAACAGGGCTCTCGCGCTCGCTCCTGATTACGCGCCAATCTATTCGGACCGCGGCAATGCGCAATTAGAGGTCGGCGGCCTGCAAGAGGCGCTCGACAGCTACGACCGGGGAATTGCGCTTGAGCCGCGATATCCGCCGGCACACTATAACCGCGGCATCGTCCTGGAGCGGTTGCAGCGCTACAACGAAGCGCTTGCGAGCTACGATCGCGCATTGGCGCTCGAGCCGCGATACGCCTTGGCTTTGAGCAATCGCGCGAGCGTCCTGGAACGGCTCGGCCGCTATGCGGATGCCGTCGCGAGCTGTGATCGCGCCCTGGCGCTCGCCGCCAATCTGGCGCAGGCTCACTGCAATCGCGCCGTCGCGCTTGGGCGGCTCAACCGCAGCGCGGAGGCGCTTTCAAGCTGCGCGCAGGCCGTCGCGCTCGATCCAGGCTCGGCGCAGATGCACGGCTTTTACGGATCCCTGCTCGTCAAGGCCGGGCGTTACAACGAGGCGCTGGAAAGCTGCGACCGGGCGCTCGCGCTTGATCCCGGTCTGGTACAAGCCCATGGCGACCGTGTCGCGGCGCTGGCCGGCCTCAAACGCTATCCCGAGGCGCTGGCAAGCTGCGATCGCGCTCTGGCGCTCGATCCCGGTTATGTCGAAGCCTATTCCAATCGCGCTTACGTGCTGGAGAAGCTCAGGCGCTACCGCGAGGCGCTCGAAGACTGCGACCGCGCCTTGGCGCTGCGTTCGGAATTTGTGCCGGCTCAGTGCAATCGCGGCGCGGTCCTCAATAAGCTCAACCGCTTTGCGCAGGCACTGGAAAGTTTCGACCGGGCCTTGGCGCTCGATCCGGATCTTGCGCAGGTCCACTGCAATCGCGGCGTCGCGCTGCGCCATATGAACCGCCTCGACGAAGCGATGGCGAGCTATAGGACTACACTCGCACTCGAGCCGAATTCGGGCGACGCGCATTTCAATCTCGGAGAGCTGTTGCTGCTCACCGGCGATTTTGCCGGCGGTCTACCGGAATACGAATGGCGAGCAAGAACCAGTGCGGCCGCGCCTCTCGGCCGCTATTTCTCGCAGCCGCTGTGGCTTGGCGCGCAGCCGCTCGAGGGTAAAACGATCTTGCTGCACAGCGAACAAGGCCTCGGCGACACCATTCAATTTTGCCGTTATGTGCCGTTGGTCGCCGGTCGCGGCGCGCGCATCGTGCTTGAAGTGCAACCCGCGCTGGTCGATCTTATGCGGGATCTGCCGGGAGCGTGGCAAATCGTTGCCAGAGGTAAGCCGCTTCCGCCATTTGATATGCATTGCCCGTTGCCGAGCCTGCCGCTCGCCTCGATGACGCAGCTTGAGACAATACCCGCCGATGTCCCTTATCTTTGGGCCTCGGCGTCTCATGCTGATAAGTGGCGGCCTAGTCTTGAACGTGCCGTAAGCCCGAAAGCAAGGCTGAAAGTCGGATTGTGCTGGGCCGGCAATCCCAATCTGGCCAACGATCATATGCGCTCTGTCGACCTACGATCGCTATCGCCTCTGTTTTCGTGCCCGGATGTGCAGATTTTCAGTCTGCAGAAGGAATTGAGGGAGGGCGATCGCGAGCTGTTGGCCGACCAACCGCAGGTCGCCCATCTCGGCGACCAGCTCGACACATTCGCCGACACGGCCGCAATCATTTCGTTGCTGGACGTAGTCGTTTCGGTCGACACCGTGATCGCGCATTTGGCCGGGGCGTTAGGTGCGCGAGCCTGGGTGCTGTTGCCTTACGTGCCTGAGTGGCGGTGGCTCATGGGTCGCGAGGACAGTCCCTGGTATCCGACAATGCGTCTGTTTCGGCAGCCCGGGCTTAATGATTGGCCGGGCGCAGTCGCTGCAGTCAAAGACGGGCTCAGCGAGCTTAATCAAAGCGGCGGCACATAGTTCGGCCTAAGATCGCGCCGCTTTCCGTATTGCCGCAACAGCGACCAGTTCCTTGGCCAGGGTCAAATCCGCAAAATCGTAGTAGCCCCTGATCCGGCAGGCGCCGGATGTGAATTTGCGGCGAAATCTGGCTAGCACGCAGGATGGCGGCGGTACTTTCACCACTCGCTTTTCGACGATATTAATGCGGTCGGCTGCTGCGGCTTCGACGCTGCTGTACGACATTTGGGCGAGCAACACGTGAAAGACATTTCGTATATCGCGGCGTTCCCGAAGTCGGGCATCACTTACCTAAACTTTATGCTGTTCCATGCCCTGTTCGATCGCCCGCAGGATGCCCGCCTGATCGACAGCGATTACATCTTCGACGTACACGAAAGCCTCATGCGGGTGCCGCCGGCGGGCACCGAGCCGCGTTATTTGAAGGTCCACTTTTCCTATAGCCCGCGTATCCCTTTGCGCGAACGCGCCGCACGCGCCGTCTATCTGCTGCGCGATCCCGTCGACGTCATGATGTCGGTCTGGGACTTCAAGCATCTGACCGGCGAGGACGGCTTGCTCGATGCGTCGCCGGCGCAGCGCGAGGCGATGTTCCAGCGTTTTAGCCAGTATTGGCTGACCACCGGCGGCCTGATCTATCCCTGGGCCGGCAGCTGGAAGGCCAACGCCGCGTCCTGGCTCGATCAGACCGATTTGCCGCTGCTTGTGGTGCGCTACGAACAGCTCAAGGCGAAACCGTTCGACGAACTGCGGCGGGTTTTGAGCTTTCTCGGGCGTGAGGCGAGCGACGAGCGCGTTGCCGCCGCGGTCGAGGCCGGCAAGCCCGAGAATATGCGCAAATTGGAGGCCCAAGAGATCAAAGACGGCGTCGCTGGCGTGTTCTACCGGCCGAACCTGGCGCGGGGTTACGCTCAAGGCCATCGCTTCGTCGGACGCATGCATGGCGGATCCTCCGAGAAGATTCTGAGCCCCGCGGCGCGGGAACTTGCGCAGCAGATGTTCGGTCCGGTTGTCGCCCGCGCCGCCGCGCGCGGCGGCGCATGATCCCGAAAAGTGGACACCGGTTTTCGGAACAGATCATGCTCAAACCAAACAATCCGAGGTAGCGGTGAAAGAGGTCTACTGCACCTATTTTGATCATAATTATCTCAGCCGCGCGACGCTGATGATCGAATCGCTGCGCCGCTACGATCAATCGCCGATCTATGTGCTGGCACTTTCGGATCTGTGCGAGACGATGCTGCGCGAGCTCGCGCTGCCCAATGTCGAAATCGTCCCGCTGGCGCAGCTGGAGGCTGCGTATCCTGAACTCGCGCCGCTCAAGCAGTCACGCAAGCTGATCGAATATTATTTCACGCTATCGCCGTTTCTGCCGCATTATCTGTTTGCGCAGACCGATGTCGAGCGCATTACCTATATCGACGGCGATCTTTATTTCTTCTCCTCGCCCCGGCCGGTGATTGAAACGTTTGGCGCGGCGTCGGTCGCCATCACGCCGCATCGTTTTTCGTTCGAGTACCGCAATCATGTCATCTATGGCCGTTTCAACGTGGCCTGGATCACCTATCGCCGCAATGCCGAAGGTCTCGATTGCGTGAACACCTACAAGGCCGAATGCACTGCCTGGTGCTACGACCGGGTCGAGGATGGCAAGTTCGGTGATCAGAAATATCTCGACACCTGGCCGGAGCGCTATCCGTCGCTGAAGATCATCGAGCAGAAAGGCTTCAATCTCGCGACCTGGAACGTCAACAATTACATGATGCGGCCAAAGGGCGGCGTCGTGATGATCGACGACGATCCGCTCGTATTCTACCACTTCGCCTCGACGCAGCTCTTGCCTGACGGTACGGCGCGCGTGCCGGTCCCGGCGCGGGGCGGGCGCAGCAAGGCAGTCCTCATGGATAATGTCGTCAGGCCATACGAGCAGATGCTGGAGAAGGAACGCCGTCGGCTGGCCGAGCGGTTTCCCGCGCTGGCGACGGCAAAAAGCGACATCAGATATTCGCCGGCGGCGCAGGATTCGGGGTCGTAGCAAAAAGGCCGTCAGTTTTCCTTGCGGCGGAAGATGATGCTTTTGCCCGGAATCTTCTGAGCGCGGAAATCGTATTCGGCGCTCGGCGAGTCGGTCGCGAGCGCAATTCATGTTCATTCAACACCTGCACGACGTCGTAGAAGTTCATGAAGGTGACGGGATATTTGACCTCGCGGTCGGTGATATGCGGCGGCATCGGGCCATAGCCGTTGGCCGCCAATCGCGACGTTTGAACGCCGACGATTTGCGCGCGGCCCCCGGGACGGAAGCCGCGCCAACAGAAAGTAGCGCGCGCAGTCCCGCGACGGTTTTCAAGACCGCGAGCGGGTCGGGAACATATTGAATCGAGCTTGATGCGTGAACGAGGTCGTTGCGGCCGAGCCAAGCGGCCGCGATATCGGTAAAGACCGCGAACCGGCCTTGCGCGAGCTTTGCGGCGCGCTCCGCCATGGCCGGCGTCTCGACAACGGCCAACAGGGTGCGTGGATCGCGGCGCCAACCCGGAGGCGGTGGAATCCGCGGCCGCCGCCGAAATCGAGCACGTGCAGCGGCCGGTCGGTGATCTCGCCGTCGGTGTAGCCCTGTCCGCAGGCGGCGAGCGCCGATGCAAAATTCGAGAAAATGTCGGCAACGACGGCCATTACAGCCCCTGCCGGTTGTCCTGCGCGCACAATGTGGTCGGCACATCGCAAAACCGCCACCCTGTCCACCGCCAGCTTGGGTCGCCCGGCGGGAGGGGCTTTCATGACCCGCCATGAGGCGATATTTATGCGGGATGGCCCGTCCATCGCCGCCACGGCGCAGGGGACGACGTGCCGGGGATCGCATCATGGCTGCCAAGACGCGCTTTCGAGGCTCATTCACCGCTCTGGTCACTCCGTTCAAGAACGGGTCGGTGGACGAGAAAGCGTTCCGCGATCTGGTCGATTGGCAGATCGCCGAGGGCACCAATGGGCTTGTCCCGGTCGGAACCACGGGCGAAAGCCCGACGCTGAACCACGACGAGCACAACAAGGTCGTCGAATGGTGCGTCGAGCAGGCGCGCGGCCGCGTTCCCGTCATAGCTGGCGCAGGCTCCAACTCGACCAAGGAAGCCACCGATCTGGCGCAACATGCGGAGAAGGCCGGCGCTAACGCCGTGCTCGTGGTCACACCCTATTACAACAAGCCGACCCAGGAAGGGCTCTATCAGCATTTCAAGGCGGTCAACGACGCGATCGGCATTCCGATCATCATCTACAATATTCCGCCGCGCTCGGTGATCGACATGTCGGTCGACACCATGAAGCGGCTTTATGAGTTGAAAAATATCGCCGGCGTCAAGGACGCGACCGCGAACATGGCGCGGGTGTCGCAGCAGCGCGCGGCGATGGGCGATGACTTCAATCAGCTGTCCGGCGAAGACATCACCGCGCTCGGCTTCATGGCCCATGGCGGCCATGGCTGCATTTCGGTGACCTCGAATGTGGCTCCGCGCCTATGTTCGGAATTCCAGGCGGCCTGCCTGAAGGGCGATTACGCCGCAGCTTTAAAACTTCAGGACAAGCTCGCGCCGCTTCACATCAATCTCTTTGTCGAGACGTCGCCGGCGCCGATCAAATATGCGCTGTCGCTGATCGGCAAGTGCTCGACGAACGTGCGGCTGCCCATGGTGCCGGCAAGCGAGAAGGCCCAGGCCGCAGTGCGCGAAGCCATGGTGCATGCCGGCCTGATCAACTGATAACGTTGCGCCGAATTTGCTTGCGGCCGCAATCCGGCGTGCAAGGAGGAATCTGCGCTCGGCGGGGAGCCGCCGATCAACCCAAGCAGCGGGATGGGACCTATGCTCGAAGAATTCAAGAAATTCGCGATGCGGGGCAATGTCGTTGATCTCGCTGTCGGCGTTATCATCGGCGCTGCGTTCGGTGCGATTGTCAATTCGCTGGTCAACGACCTCATCATGCCGATCATCGGCGCGGTGACCGGCGGGCTCGATTTTTCCAACTACTATCTGCCGCTGTCGTCGAAAGTGACGGCGGGCGCTTTGGCGGATGCAAAAAAACAAGGCGCGGTGCTGGCTTGGGGCAGTTTCCTCACCGTCTCGCTCAACTTTATCATTATCGCCTGGGTGCTATTCCTGTGCATCAAGGCCATCAACAAGATGAAGGCTCCGGAGGCGCCGCCCGCGCCGAGCGGACCATCGCCGGAAGTGCAACTGCTCACGGAAATCCGCGACGCGCTGAAGAAGAGCTGAGCGGGAGAGGACTGCGGCTGAAATGGCGGCGAAAGATGAGAAGAAGCCCCGCGTTGTCGCCGACAACCGCAAAGCGCGCTTCAATTATTTCATCGACGAGACGTTCGAGGCCGGGGTCTCGCTGACCGGCACCGAGGTCAAATCGCTGCGCCAGGGCAAGGCGACGATTGCCGAAGCTTATGCCGACGCTCGTGACGGCGAAATCTGGCTGATCAATTCCCAAATCCCGGAATATCTCCAGGCCAATCGCTTCAATCACGCGCCGAAGCGGCCGCGCAAGTTGCTGCTGCACAAGCGCCAGATCGAAAAGCTCGTCGGGGCCGTCGAGCGCGAGGGCATGACGCTCGTGCCGCTGAAGCTCTATTTCAACGATCGCGGCCGGGCCAAGGTCGAACTCGCACTGGCGCGCGGCAAGAAGCTTTTCGACAAGCGCGCCACCGAGAAGAAACGCTCCTGGGATCGCGAGCGTGGCCGGCTGCTGCGGCAGAAGGGGTGAGGCCGCAAGAAGGCCGTTCAAAAAGGATAAACCAATGTTGCC
>Ga0210410_10002303_pt1 | contig 17215 bp, 11 predicted proteins | sample IncBWC4MmetaG_FD_161058 | JGI IMG/M metagenome (GOLD analysis project Ga0210410, IMG submission 161058) | Forest soil microbial communities from Barre Woods Harvard Forest LTER site, Petersham, Massachusetts, United States - Inc-BW-C-4-M | ecosystem: Environmental > Terrestrial > Soil >... | reverse complement strand
AAGTGGACACAAACTGAGACTTCCGTTGCCCCAAAGCGAATAAATCAAGGCTTTTGCACCGTACGCCGAGGCGCCTGCAGTGCCAGGTTTGGATGTGGCTCCCCTTAGCTCGTGCACAGCATCGAAGTGCGCTTTGGAGATCGTGTAGTCCATCTCGCCCTTGTGTTTTTCCAACTGCTTCGCCAAGAGATTGAAGTATTGACCAGCCATAATCGGCGTGACCGTCGTTGTTGTAGCGACGACCGCTTCAAATCCGGATTCGTTCAGCCTTTTGACGAATCCATCTGCGCCGGGCGCCGCAGCGGCACAAGCATCGACGACGGCAAACGATGGCGACTGGAATCGCTTGATGATCGCTCTCGGAGAAAGGAACTCTTTGTGGTCAAAAGTCAGGCTCTCATTTTCGTAGTGACTGAGGATCAGGAGTGCCGTGGACTGCTTCTCGGTCGATTCCGTCCCGATCCATGTCCCGAATTTCGGGATGGAGTCGATACAGTCAGTTCCTTGGCAGGCGTTGGCCCATGTACCCACCTGATCACGCGCTTCAACCAATTCTTTCGGGCTCTGGTCGTCATGCGGTGCCAGCAGCATCACCCACCGGGAGATACATGTCTGAGCCGGTTGGTAATTCTGAAAAGGGAGCGGAGAAGCTACGCGGAAATAATCACCTAGGAAATACTTTTGACCGTCAACCGGGACCGCCATCAGCCCGAGTGGAACGAAGAAAGCTTCGGTGGGATTAAAGGTCGCAATGCGAATCATAAACGGAGGGGCATCCGCCAGCGATCCGGACATTCTGACACGTTGCGCGACTAGCTCTTGAATTTCAGAACGGGCTTTGTCCGTATCCGCGTGTCCGGCGGGCAAAAGCAAGTTATACAGTTCAAAACCCGTCTGTTGAAACGCAGCATCCGATATTTCCTTGTCGAAATTCTTCAGCAGTACTTTTTCGATGAAGCTGCCGAGTGATTTAGTCAGGTTGGCAATCGACCATGTAAGGTAGTCGCCGTTCTTGGACCGGAACACGCCGATTGCTCGATTCGAATCGAAGTCAAAGAAATGCAGTGATGTCGTCGGCTTATCCTTCTCAAGCGCCATGGGCAGCGCATTGAGGGGGTCGCTGTGATACACAGCGTAACCCGGTGATTCGCAGGAATCGGCGTTGCCCGCCTCTGAAATACAAACGGGCACCAGGATTTCGTCGAGCGGACTGTCACCAGCCCACAGCGAAAGACCGATATAGGCGAGCCCCAAATGGTCTCCGGTATGAAACTCGAATTGCGTACTTCCAAACCGAAAATTTGATTTCGGTCGTTTCCGGAGGACAAGAAAGGGGTCCTTGGGAATCTTATGCTTGCCGCCTTTCAAGTATTTTTTTAACTGACCAAGATTGATAGCGAAATCCTGAACGCGTTGCCCGCTTGCAGAAAGCATCGCTGGGTCGGGAACCATCAGGATCTTGACTGGAACCGAATCATTCTGTTGATGTGTCAGCCACTCGAGAAGCCCAGATCCCGCAGGACTAGCCGAGACGCTCTTATCGTGTGGTGCGTATGCAAACGCGGCTAAGTCCAGTACAAGCTGGTAGTCGCTCTTCATGCGCACCGTCTCCAGGCGATTAAAGGATGGTGCTCTCCCGGGATCTTCCACCCAGGCATTCCAGGTCGCTTCAAGTGGCGGCGAGCTTTCTATTGGGACATTGGAGTTAACCGAACCGGGGGCAAGAACCACACTGACTCGGCTCGACTCGCCTATACCAGCGACTCCTTCGACCGTCTTTTTTTTAAAGCCCGGGAAAGTCACTGTAAGGACGTAGACGCCCAATGGGACATCTGTGAATAAGAACTCGCCTCGTTCATTGGTGCGCGACGTGCGTTCGACGTGTGCTTCTTTCATGGTCAGTGTTACTTCGGCGTCTGCAACCACGTCCCCCGTTATGTCGGTCACACTTCCGCTGACAGAGGAAGAAACCTGTGCGGTGCAGGAAGCACTCGTGAACAAGAGGAAAACAGTAATTCGCAATAGTTCAGAAGACATCGCACGATCCTCTGAGCGACCAGGAGTCGCTCTTCTTTTCCCAGAATTGCAGTTTCGATTTCGGCTCGTTCTGGTAGGGAGCAACCAGAATTACCGGGTAGCAGGGCGGAAGATCTTCCGGCTGGAGAGTAAGGACGTTTTTGTCATCCAGTTGGTGGTTTTTTTGGATTACGCTCAGCTGGTCTGGAGTGGCGGTGCGTTGCCACGCGCCGGTATTCACGACGAACGGATCCCACGCAGAGCCGGCCAGCGGATAGAATCCGCTATCGGACTTGTGCGTGTGGCTGTAGACAAAAAGCTGAAATGGTCGCTCGATCCGATTCGCCTTGGAAAGCCGGTCGTAGGTTTCATCAAAGTGCGTCTGAAAGATTTTGCGGCGCGAACTGAGCAGAGGCTGGGTTAAGGCGCCGAGTGTTGCCAAGGGGCAGTCCTTAACGGTGGGGGTGCGATGCTGTTCGATGTCGGCGTCAAGGAGGGCCTTACGGAGATTGCAGATTTCGATGATGTCATCATCAGACAAGTCGCTGATTGACAGGCCAAATGTGCCATGAGCAGTCTGATCCACCGCGGCGTCCCGGATAGCGTTCCCCTGTGGAACAGAGTCGGCCAGGAATTCATTGCCCTTTGCGCGGATTGCGGGTAGATCCCAATTAGGATGTTCCTCGCTTCCTCCAAGACTGGAACCCAACTGGTCCCACGAGATCTGCGTCAGATAGAACAAGACGAATCGCCCGATATCGTGAGGGATCGCTCCTGATCCCTCAGCTTTGAGCCCGTACTTGACGCCGATGGACTCCCCCGAAATATTGTCGATGATGGGGTATTTGCCTTCAAAAGAGTTGTAGAAGCGCTGCACAAACTGTTCGCCCCAGGGGCGCTGCAGGTACTCTGCGCCTTGATACTCCAGAAAGGGCCGGGGCCATCCATTGAATTTGTTGACTTCTCTTCCGATCTGTTGCCCGTGCTCAGCGTAGATCAGGCTGTCGGGCGAAAGCCAGTAACCCTCGAAAGCCACTCGTACACGGTCGGCTGGCGCGTTGATCGCCTTGAGCACCGCGTCAGCCACGCCTTTAAAGAGCAGTGCCGCATCGTGGTTGCCGGGTACGATCACCGCGCGGTTGTCGCCGGACCTCGCGAATTTGCCGATCGCGTTCAATTCGGGCTGATGGAATTGAATTACGCGCTGGAGCCGTTTCAGGGCTCCATCCTGCGTGCAGCCGAGATCCTCGTTCGCCGCCACGGTGCAGTCGTTAGGCTCCAGGGATTGCCACAATTCGAACGTGTCGCCATTAAGAATCAGGTCGGCCTTGCCCTTCCCCATGCGGTTCATCTCCTCGAGGAATTCGGCGAACTCCGGTGCCCAGCGCGCGTCCTCGAAATTGTGCCAGTGGCCATCTACCTTGCCGGGACCGAAATGAGTGTCGCTGATAAATATTCGAAGACGGTCGCTCCCCGGGGGTGTGGCTGCGCGAGCCACCGGCAACACCAGTACTGCTATCAGACAGCACATCAGGCGGCGTGAAGAGGCTTTCATTTCGTTTCTCCCACCTTCGGAGGTGCGCAAATTTGCAAATTCCCATTCCCTAGCAATGCGAACGCCAAAACGGCGGGGCCGTATGGCCCGCTTGTCCTGGAAGGCTCCTTGGACGCGAGAGCCTGGAGGGTGTTGAACATCGCCAGTTCCAATGACATGTGGCCGGACGGCTGGGTACTCAGAATGTCGTCGAACGTAGCGAGAAAATCGGCCCCCAGGATGGGGGATATTTCGGAGGATGTGGCCACCACGGCTGCGACGCCATGATGGTTCAGAGCACGGACGATGTCGGTTGCCCCGATGTTACCGGTACCGCAGCCTCCCAGAATAGCAATCGATGGATTTGGGAACTGGCGGTGGAATCCCGTGGACATGATGCTTTCGGATGAAAAGTAAAGCCGGTCCCGGTCGTGGTGGCTCAGAGTGGCCAGAACTGTGGGTGGCGATGGCTGATCGGTATTCCTGGCCCAGTCGCGAAAGTGCGGAATATCTTCGAATACCGTCCGCGTATTTTGCCACTGCTGGAAGTGACCGCCCACCCTGTCTCGAATATTCGCCAGTTCAGAATCTTCAGGCGGCAGCAGCATTACCCAGTTCGAAACGCACGCCTGCGTAGGGCGATAGTCCTGGCTTTCCAAGGGAGTCTCCAGCCGGAACTGAAGGCCGAGGAATTCCGGTTGCTGATCTCCGACCTGCACTGCCATCAATCCGATCGGCAGAACCGGCAGCGGGTCGTTGTCCTGTGGCAGCATTCTCACGAACACGGAGCCTGGCGTCCCGCCCCTGGCGGAGAATCGGTAATCAGAGAAGAACTGCTGGAATTCCTTGCGGGCTGACTCCCCCTCCAGGTCCTCTGGGAAGAGGCGATCGAAAAGATCCCGCCCGCGCTCCGTCAGTTCCCCGCGTTTTCCTGCTACGTTGAACGCTGGTATCAACTTGTCTTTGAGCCATCCTCTTAAGGTGCTGGCGTTGTCCTGGAGCCGCCACGACAGGAATCGGTCTTCCGCCCAGTCCTTTCGGTGAAAGACTCCGATCACGGTTCCCGTATTGAGTTCAACGAAATGAAGTGCGCCGTCCGGGTACGTATTCTGATCGGAGGATCGTTGGTCCGCGAGGCGCAGCGAATCGAAGCCCCGAAACGAGATCTCAATCGGTGGCGGCATCGCCCGGCAATCGTCTACCGATCCGATGCAGACGGGAATCGCCAGCTCGTCAACCGGACGAATACCATCCCAGATAGAAATCCCGATGGAAGTTGGCCCGCGCAGCTTGCGAGTATGCAGTTCCAAGCTGGCACGCGCGAATAGCCAGTCTTTCGGCCCACCTGAATTGTTCTCCATGCTTCGAAAGGGATCGGAGGGTTGCGATCGCAGTTGGCTAAATGCATTGCGAACGGCCCTCAAGTCCACAGTCATTTCCATGACGCCGCCGTTCCTGGGCGAATCGAAAAAGCGCTCGTCGGGCAGGAATAGGATCTTGAGCTTGGCCGAATCGCTCGTTGAATTCTTCAACCATTGCCGCAGAGTGAGCACAAATTCGGGCCCAGCTTCCTTCGAGGTTGCCGCGGAATTCGACGAGGAGTAATCAAATCCGGAGAGATCCAGAAAGATCTCGCAGTCAGATTCGGTTTTGAATCGGCGACTAGGCGAATAGGGATTCGCCGTCGTGGATGCCCAGCCGTTCCAATAGATCGTCTGTGCCTCGCCCGAGGGATGCAGACGAGGGGAAGTTACTGCGGGCCCTCGCGGGCAGCCTGCGACAAGGAACAAGAGAAACGACGCGGCGGCTCCGCCTAAGAGCATCCTCGTGTTCAAAGGCAAATTGCGCCAGGAACGGCCATTGAAGAATAAAGACGCCATTGTCGGCATGGGTGTAAAACCGGACATCTCGGCAACCGAAGATGTATCTTCCGACAAAGTATATAGGATACGTGTACAGACTTGGGTCTTTTCCGGCCCCTGCTAACTAAGGGGTCCTTAATCGAATCGTAAGCTGGGTTTCAGCCCCCGCCGCGTCGAACGTAGCATGCGGATTCCCCGCATGACGCTCTCCTGTTTGCTTCTCGTCAAGGGTTATGAGGCCTATGGTGCTGGTGCAACTTTCGGGAGAGATTCGCTTCGTCACCCGCGAAGAATTAGGTTGATCATCTCGATCACCCGCCCCACAGGTTGGCTCGCATGTCGCCGGAAAATGTCCCTGAGCTTCGCCAGCACCGCCGTTCGCTTCTTTAGTTTGGCTTGTACTGCGGCCGCCACACCCCTCTACGACTTCGGATGCGGAGACGACCATGGAACTCCCGTTAGCTGTGCTTGCCTTCGACATACACTCCTCCTCGTGCCGCAGAATCACTTACACTGCCCTGCGAATTGAGTGGAGCAAACCAATTCGATTCGATGACAACACGGAAGACGCACGAATCGGTAATGGTACGCGCGTCATAAAAACGTTCTAATAGTGGTGAATGGCGGCAAAATGCGAACGAAAGGTGAACAAAGAAGGAGAAATGGATTCATCAGTTTTAGTCGCAACTTGCTGATTTCCTTCGATTATGGCCAACTCCGGCAAGTTCTGATTAAGTTGGTCGTTCGGCTGTTAACCGAAATGTTGGAGGTTCGAATCCTCCCCGGGGAGCCAACTCCTCCCGCAGTGAGTTACGACCATTTTGAGGAAACTTGGCTCTCCACAAGGAAATATCGAGCGCACGAATCACGATTAATCGCGATTAATGGAGGCGAAGGAAACTCAACTGCGACAGATGTCTCTGCGGTTTATCCGACCAATCGTGGTCAAACAAAGCATTCGGTTCCGAGCCGAAGAGTTGTTAGTCTAAACTAGGCCCTAAGTATCCGCTGCATGTTGCCAAAGCGAACGCTTAGTGTCGAGGCGTGGACAAAGTCACTTTGTTAACGGGCAGTGCCAACGCATTGCGCCACATGGTCCAGATACCGTTGAAATCCAGGTTGGCGGCGGGCAACGGCAAGCCCTCCCGTGTGCTCAGAGCCATCAATCCATCAGGCAGCAGTGGAGGGTCGTTGCGGCTTCGGGCCTTTAGGCGAGTTCCTAAACAAAGGTCTTCTTTTTCTGGGAAGCCGGCAAATAGGTAAGTTTTGCTGGCTGCTTTGGATAGCTTCGAATGGCTATTCTCAAATCTTGAGGAGCATCAGTGCGGCAGTTCGCTGGTAATTCAGTTTCACGAAGTCCGGATTGGCAGACGGATTATCGGACGCAATGGCACCAACTGAGTGCGGTAGCGTTGAGCGATACGATTGTAAAGATCCACTACATGTTTCGCATGCACCGTGACAACTAGCGCGTATGAAATGTCTTTTCCTTGATTCGATTGTGCGCCGCCAACGCGGGCGTTGTAATGGACATCAAAGACAGGGTCCTTCAGGCCGGACGCAAAGAAATTGCGAGACGCTTTGAGACAGGTCTCCCACTTGTGTGCATCGATGCGAAATTCCTCTTCGCTTGCGAAAGCTTTGCAGGAGAAAAACGTTTTCGGAGTCGGCTGTTTGGATTTCCCGAAGGGTGTCTTCGAAAACTTGCCGCTGTTCGGACGGAAGGTGATATCGAGTCCCGCCCGCGTGTAGTTCAGGGGATCTTGAGGGTCTACCTCCGTCGCGTAGCAAAAAGTGGCCGCGATCATAACTTTTCCCTTCAATCCGTCAGCAGGCAGGGGAACCCGCAGCCTTAAGTAACCACTGGCGTCCATTGTTCCTTGATAAAGCACATGAGCCGTATCGTCGGCACAAGTGATCAGCTCGTCCAGATTGACCGGCAGCTTTCCCCAACCCACTTCCCGTGCTTCGTGATCGCCGTCGTCGCTGTGATGGACCAGCAGTGCTTTCAATCCAATTGGCTGCACGACGGGGCCGAGATATGCTCGGACTCCGAGTCCAGCACGGAGCGCATTGGGTGAGGCGAAGCTTGTTCCTTGAATCGGCACGGCATAGCCGGGTTTGTCTCGGTCGAGAACCCAGAACGGCGAAGTGGTTGATCCTCCGAATGCCAAAACGTCGGGCTTTATGTACCCGGGACGCCGGCCTGGGCCAATCGAGCTATAGGCGGCGCGCTTCCATTTTTTATCATTGCGGTCTGCGGCTCCGACAGAGAGGATATTCACTCCGTCGCCGGGAGCTTGAATTCGCGCATTGCCCGACTCCCAGTCGTTTGTACCGGAGTTCCCCGCAGCAATTGTCACCAGAGTCTTTCCCGTTGCAAAGTGAGCGTCGAGACAAGCCGTCCATGCATGAACTTCGTCGTCTTCGATAGGCAGGTCCGGGCCAAGGCTGAGATTCACAAAATCAAAATGGTTCTGCTTCAAAACGTCCATCACTCTATTGATCACATCAAAGTACTCGCCTTGGGGATCGTGGACGGTATTGTCGTCAATCACTCGATAGTGATCCACCGCGGCGTAGGGCTGGGGAGCCTTTTCGCCGTCCATGAGTGAGCCGAAGAGCAGTGCAGACGTGACTCCGAGGCCGTGGCCCTGCGCATCAGCCACAGCTGCCCCAATCCCGGCGGCCTTTTTCCTGCGAACTAGGGTCTCAGGGAGTACTCCCTTCGGAACTCCCCCGTCGAAAACAGCAACGCGAAGGTCTGGATTAACGGGATGGGAGTGAGCAAGTTCGACCTTAAATGCTGGTGCCGAACGGAGTGGAGTAGACCATGCCGCCGGCCGAAGTTCACGCATGGCTGGCATCTCGCGTGCCACGCGCAGAAACGAGAACTTTGCCATTTCCGCCTGTAGCTCGACGGGCACCCGCAAGGGCAAAAAGCAAAGATTCTGGACGACAATCCGTCTATCAAGATCGAGGCGCAACCCCAACGAGCGGACATAGTCTCGGAACCCTTCGAGTACATAGCTGTCCGCGCGATGCAGCACAATTTCCAACAGTGGTACATCGCTTTTCGATCGCATGGGCTTCAAACGTTCTTGTGGCGGAACGAACACTACGTCCTCAATCCGAATGATCTCTTCCATGACTCCGTCTTCTGACGGCCAGTCGGGAATAACCTCTGCCCACTCGTCGAACGCAGTTCTCTTTCCGCGCACAAATACATCAATCGTAGTTGAGGTTGGCGATGTGTCTCCCTTAGTCTTCGACGTGGTCTGTTTCTTAGTCCCTTTTTCGGGGCGGATGCGCGTGGGTCGGCTTCCGACCGGATCAAGATGCAAGGTTCTAAATAGATCGGTCGGAAAAAATGTCTTCGCAAGATAGGACGGGTGCAACCGAACTGCCGCGACAGCCTCATTTCTAGGGCAGGCGGCGTTGGGCAGTTCGTCTATTTGCTTTGCAACTTGCTGCAGCCGCGGCGCGAGCCGCTCTCGCGCATCTCGCACCGTATAAGGATGGAACTTTTCCATCGGCCTGCCCGTGGGTTCCAGTGGCTCATTGAGCCGCTCCCCGTAGCCGAATAGATAGTTCTTCGTGTTTGCCATAACACCTACTGCTGTACCGCTTTTCGGATTGTGTCGCGACTAACGCCCGTCCATTCGTGCGCCTCTCGTTGGGAAAGTCCGCGGCTAAGCAAATCGACGGCAATTTCCGCTCTGCTATCCCGGTCAAGATTGCGGACGCGCTCTTTAACAATTCTCTGGAACGGCACCAAGGACGAATGTCCGTGCACGATCGCGTTGCGCTTTGCGCGCAGCAGATCGCGGCGGATATCAGCGAAGGACGCGGTGTGAAATGTCCTTGCGAGAACGCCGCTCCAGCTCTTTTCCGCCTCCCCTTCCAGGAAGACCTCAATCGCTTGCCGAATTTCTCCTTCGGAAGGCATCGGGAATTTGATGATCAACTCAAATCGCCGCCACACCGCAGGATCCAGCAGGTCCGGATGGTTTGTTGCTGCAAGCAAAAGACCGGACGACGGCCACTCGTCGATCTCCTGCAGCAACACGGTGACCAATCGTTTGAGTTCGCCTATTTCTCCTGCGTCGTCTCGCCTCTTCGCGATTGCGTCAAACTCGTCGAGCAACAGAACGCAGTTCAATCCCTTCGCATAATCCAGAACGTTGCGAATGTTGTTGCCCGTCCTCCCGAGGAAACTGCTCATGACAGCGGACAAGTCCAAGACGATCAGTGGACGGTTAAGCTTTTTTGCAATCCACCGGGCAGCGAGCGTCTTACCAACGCCCGGGGGACCCACAAACAATGCAGACTTGGTAGGGTGAAGATCCGCATCGGCAAGTTTCAACTCCATCTGGCGCTCAATGATGATTTGTTCCAAATCAGAGCGAACCTGATCGCCCCAGATCGGTTCAACGTCAAGTTCAACCGGATATTCAGGTCTCGCGAGTTGGAGGCGTGAGTCCTGGTCGACTGGGATGGCGTCAACAAAGCTGCCGCGCAGGACTGAAGACGAATCAGGTACTTGTCGCACAACTGAAATAAGTTCCTCTGCAAGTTGAGGAAACGATAGGCGATACCGCTTTGCGAGCCGACGAATATATAAGACAAGGTCTTGTCGCTTGCCGGCAATCGCTAGCCGCGCGAGCTGGACTAATTCTTCCGCTTCAACTCTATTGCCGCCCGTCTTCTCTGTATGTTCAACAGTCATAAGATATATGCATGTGGCCTAGTTCCGTGTTATGCTTAGACAGTAGTCCATTTTCACGCCGATGGCAAGGCCAATTTGCTGGAGATCCTCAAATGGCACACGAGAGAAGCTGTCCGGTAAATCTCGATTCACGATGTCAGGATCACGATGGAGAAATACGGCGCAAACGCGGAGATACGCTGGTTGGCACACTCCGCGAGACATATGGCGAAGACTTCGCAGCTGGCTATCGCTCAGATACCAAACTTGATACTTTGCTAGACCTCGAACGCGCTGCTTCGCTGTCGCAGTTACTCAGACGTCCAAGACGGTAAGGGCGGCCGTGAGGAAGGCGGCTCTCGGTGATGAGATCGGGAGAGGTATTGGGCACTTCGAGGTTTGTGTCCTGCGTTGCCGGAAACTTCCCGAGCGAACCTCATCGGGGCAACCGAATCTTATTGCCGGCGAGAAAACGTTTGTGACATTTGAGGTCGTCGATTCGCGGGCTTCAATTGCATTTTGGATGGAAACCTCATATGGCAATCACATTTGAATGGAAACGCTTCTGGGGTGCGCGTGGAGAGAACATCAATCTCTTCGACGGCGGCTACCTAGCCGATCCCGATTCGGAGTGGGGAAGGTATCAGAATCCGGACCTCATTCCGCTGGAACGTATGAACGAGTTGAGTTGCGTTGCTCTGCTTGGCGAGCCAGGAATCGGAAAAAGCTGGGATCTGGCACGGCAGTCCGAGGATCTTCGACCGAATCTGATTGCGAACGGCGGCCGGCTTGTACGAGTGGATTTGCGGTCCTATGCGGACGAGACGCGGCTGATGCGAGCGTTGTTCGACGGTGAAGAATTCGACCAGTGGCGCAGGGGGGACTACCTGCTACATCTCTATTTGGACAGCTTGGACGAGTGTCTGATCCGCATGGACAACGTTGCGACATTGCTGGCGGACGAATTACCCAAGCAGCCTGTCGATCGGCTTCGCTTACGTATTGCATGCCGGACGGCTCCGTGGCCGGAAATTCTTGAACAGGCTCTCCGCGACCAGTTTGCGGGTTTCCAAGCGTATGAGATGGCGCCGCTGCGTCGAATCGATGTGCGCGCGGCAGCCGAACAAAGCGGAATTAGGGATACGGATGTTTTCCTCGAGCGCATCTGGAGGCTCGACGCAACACCGCTGGCCATAAAGCCGGTGACACTGAAGTTCCTGATCAGCACGTATCTTCGCGACGGCGAGTTCCCGACAGACCAAATCAGTCTTTACGAGAAGGGCTGCAGGATTCTGTGCGAGGAGCAGAACGAGAGCCGAATTGGGGCGAGACGTGTAGGGGGATTGAGCCCGGAGGAGCGGTTGGCAGTGGCAGCTCGGATTGCGGCGATCACGCAATTCGCAAATCGCGACGCGGTATACACAGGAACGGAGTCTGACGGTGTCCCGCCAGAGGACGTACCCATAGCGGCGTTGGTGGGAGAAATGGAATGCGCTCCAAATGAGATTTCGGTATCTAGCGATGCCATTCGGGAAACCCTGGACACAGGCCTATTCTCGTCGCGCGGTCCAAACCGGCTCGGCTGGGCGCATCAGACTTACGCAGAATTTCTTGCCGCGCTCTACTGCAAGCGACACGGAATGCCGGTTGAACAGCTGCGTTCCCTGTTGTTTCACCCAGCGAACAAGGGCCAGAGTCTGGTGCCGCAGCTTCGAGAACTTGCCTCTTGGACTTCGGCTCTGAACCCGGAAGTCTTCAAGACGATTGCGGGAGCAGAACCAGAAACCTTGCTTGGGTCCGGGGCCGCGAATTTGTCGGATGCGCAACGCAGAGTGCTCGTAACGTCGATCTTGGAGCAATGCGCGGAGGGCCGCTGCTTCCACCTTCGATGGGACTTATATGCGTTGTATCCGAAGCTCAACTATGACGGGCTGGCCGAGCAACTGCGCCCGTATCTTCGCGAGAAGACGTACCCGCCGGAAGCCAGAGTGGTGGCGGCGGACATGGCGCGGGCCTGTAATCTGGAGCAAGTAAGTCTAGAGCTAGCGAACATTGCGCTCGATCGACACGAAGATTTCTCGCTGAGAACACTCTCCGCTGCGGCTGTGGCTGAGTTCGGCTCTTCAAACTGCAAAGGTCGGCTCCGTCCGCTGGCGTTTGGCGAAGTTGGAGACGACGCCGACGACGAGCTGAAAGGGTCGGGGCTGAAGGCACTTTGGCCGGATCAGATTTCGGCGCAGGAGATTCTTCCACTGCTTACGGCGCCCAAACAAAGCGATCTCCACGGTACCTACAGCTCTTTCCTCGAAAAGTCGTTTGTGCAGAGGATGAGAGTCAGTGACATTCCTGCTGCACTCGAATGGCTTACGCACCAGGGACACCGACAGAGATTTGGTTCGCTCGACCGCGTCATGGACGAGATCGTTGAACTCGCATGGAATCATCTCGACGAACCCGAGGTAGCACCGAAATTCGCTGAAGCGATTCTTTCAAGGATGCGGCTGTATGATTCGCTGGTGAGCGGCGTCGACCGCGACTTTGCGACGAGGGTGCAAGAAGATGTGGGGCGGCGGCGGAAGGTGTTGCATGAACTCCTACCACGTCTTGGGGTCGAAGGGATTCCAAGCCTGATCACCTTTAATCCCTATCTCTTGTTCACCGCTGATTTGGAATGGTTCATCGAACGTGTACTGAATGGGGAGTCGCCGGAGTCTGCCCAGGTTGAAGCCAAACTTGTTTTTCACGTGTTCGACGAGCGTGACCGCGCAGCCGTTGAACGATTGTGGCGCGCTTGCTCCCAAAATAACGTGCTGAAGGCTCTGTACGGAGTTTGGTTCGGCCCGATTGCGCTTGATTCTCCAGAGGCGCAACAGTTGCGTGACAATCTGGCCCAACAGAAAGCGCGAAGGCAGCCACAGCTTCTCGATCCCTCGCCTTCCGAGCGAATCAGGACGAGACTGGAATGGATCGAGAGCGGTCAAACGGAACAATGGGTCTCGTTGGTGTGTGATTTGACGTTGGAGCCAACCTCACGCTGCGCGGCGCTGCCGGGGCCGAACCTCACGATTCTGCCCGGTTGGCAGGCCGCGGATGCAGCAACTAAGGAACGAATCGTGGACGCAGCCGTGCGCTACGTGAGTGAGGGCGAGCCAAAGACTGAGACTTGGATCGAGACAGCCTCAATACCCGGCGGAGCCATCACGGGTTTTCATGCGCTGAGTCTTCTGCTGATTGTCGCCGAGGACCGGCTGAATGCAGTGGGAGCTCCGGCGTGGCGCAAGTGGCTGCCAACTTTACTTCGTTTCGGCAACATGGAGAAGGACGAGTCGCAACTCGGATTGCGTCTGCTGAAGCGGGCTTACGCGGTCGTGCCAGTGGAAATGGTCGAGTGGATCGAGAGGGTCATTGCCTCCGAGAACGATCGAACGGGACATTTTTTTGCGTTCACAGAAATCGACACCTGCTGGGATGACAGAATGCGCGAGGCAATGCTGCGAAAGGTGGCTGATCCAAAGCTTAAGCCGGCAACTGTAACTGGTCTATTTTGCTTGCTCGGTACGCATGAAACTCCGGGTTGGCGCGAGCTAGCGGAGTCGTTTATCGACGAGTCCGCGCTCGAATCTGAAGCTCGCCGGAATCGCATGCGGGCTGCGATTGAGGCGCTGATCATGAGCGCTGCGGATTCAGGATGGCTGAAGATATGGCCGATTTTCGTAGGGCACAACGAATTCGGCAAGCAGGTGATTGAGTCATTATCGTATGGGAGGGCGGGTGGTCTGAATTTCGTAAAAAATCTGACTGAGCAGCAGTTGGCAGATCTCTTCATCTGGATGGTGCAGAACTATCCCATCGTTGAACGTCGCCGATTGTCTGGTGCAATGAGTTCGGTCGATACGGCAGTGATGTTTCGAGATAGTCTGCTCGAGCAACTGAAGCGAAGAAGCAGCTTCGCGGCCTGCGATGCTATTTCTCGGGTCATGGCGGCCTTCCCGGAGTATCGGTGGCTGGGGAGACAGTTGGAGGAAGCGGGAGTGATGGCCCGAGCCGCGACTTGGCAGCCGGTTTCACCGCGTCATTTCCTCGCGATGGCTCTCGATAGTGACAGACGTTTTGTGGAAACGCCGGAGCAATTGATGGAAGCGATTCTCGGTTCGTTAGCTCGACTTCAGGCGCGGTTACGCGACGAACTGCCGGCCGTGAAAGATGTGTGGAACGGATCGGTCGCCCCGTTTTGGCCAAAGGACGAACAAGATTTGTCGGGCTACCTAGCGCGGCATCTTCGGGATGACTTGAGTGGACGAGGCGTCATCGTGAACCGTGAGGTGCAGATTCGCCGGGGGAGCGGTGACGGTACGGGCCAATCGACGGATATTCACGTGGATGCGACGATTCCCGGTAGGTCCGCCGGCTCGTACGAGCGCACCTACGTGATTATTGAAGTGAAGGGAAATTGGCATCGAGAGTTGGGTTCGGCGATGGAGACGCAACTGCGCGATCGATACTTGAAGGACAGCGCGTGTAAGAATGGAATCTATCTTGTGGGATGGTTTTCGTGCGAAGCGTGGAGTGACGAGGATACACGGAAACGACAGTGCCCGAAGCTCTCTTTCTCCGAAGCACAGAACGAATTCGGCCAGCAAGCGGCGGGTCTCTCGAAAGATGGTTATTTGATCCGTGCTTACGTGCTGGATCTATCGCTTCTTTGACAATCTCTCTGACAGAAGCCGTCATAAAAACCTAATATTAAATTAATGGTGATGAATGGCAGCAAAACACGAGTAGGTGAACGCCCGAAGCACAGGTCGCGTGCCTAGGACCTTCCAGCCGGCTCGAACAGCCAGCCGTTTCATTTTACCCCGCTTTTATTTCCGCCTGTCAGGTTGAGTTCCAATTCAGCAGGCTTCTCAAAATCGATGAGAGTAACGGTACGCGCCGTCATAAAAACGTAATACTAGTGGTGGTGAATGGCGGCAAAATGCCGACGAAAGGTGAATAAAGAAGGAGGAAGTGATTCGTCAGGTTTAGTCGCAACTTGCTGATTTCCTTCGATTAGTGCCAACTCCGGCAAGTTCTGATGAAGTTGGTCGTTCGGCTGTTAACCGAAGGGTTGGACGGATAGGGGGATTCGACTTTCCTCTGGCGCGGCGACGATCACTCTGCGATGCGTGGCTGGAAGCATCAGCCTTGCAGGCTTCCCGTAGACCAGAGCATGCGGGAAGTCCATTCGGCATTTGGCGCAACACCTCGGTGCGCCAAGAGTCCTGTTGGTTCTGTTGCACACTTTCCCGAACTGTTGCACAACCTGTTGCACATTTACCTTCAAATTCTGGCCTTTTGATGCCTAAGATAGGTACTAGAACGTAGCGTAAGCTATTGACAAGATTAGAAGGGTAGTACTACCGAGTGGTTTTCAAGACCGCCAGTTTCAACCGCTTGCCCACTCCTCCGTTGGGAATCTCGCTATCCAGCAAATCGCAGGTGGCACTTTTGTCGCTAAGCCAGGCTCGCTCTTTCCCGCTCTACGCCGATGCGGGCACGCGTTCACCGAGCAGGAGGCGTTGGGCTTTTGCAGCCCACGAGGAGTACGACCGCGATGAAGGAAAGGATGGTTTCCTTGACATTGGTCTCCTCTTCGCAACTGTCTGCGAACCTCGAATTCTTCGCCTTTCGCGTCTTAATTACTCTGCGCTGACGCGGCGTTGGAATCGTCGGTAACCAGCAAATTCAGGAAGCGAATGATTTGTTTCTGCTCGCGTTCCTGTTCGGGAGTGGCGTCCGTGTTTTGCGCGAGCTCCGCGAGCCGGGCCGACAAGACTTGCAAAGCAACTTCACGCTTGACGTAAGCAGCTTCCTGGATGGGACTCATCACCCAGCCTCTTTTCGTTTTCTCGAATTCCAGAGACTGTTCTTTCCAGCCAAGCTGTGAGCCCGTCTGCGCATTCGGAGGAGCGCCTAACGATTCGATCCGAACGAGCGCAGTTCCGCGCTTGCCCTTGATTTGCATTGCTGAGACGCGTACCTCACGGTAAACGATTATGGGTTTGCCGAGACTGTTCAGACTGCGCGTGCGGAGGGATTCACCGGAATCCTGATTCATTTCTACAAATGCGGCTACGACTTCGTCTGGCGAAGGATTTTTTCGGGCCACTTGCAAAACGATCTCTCGAGGAGTTTCGACTGTTGCTCGGCTGGAGGTTTCAGCTGCGGGGGCAGAGTTCGACGCAGGCGCAGGTGCCGGCTTTGGCAGTCTGGACGGTGGTCGATTCTCCGAACTGCGGCTGGCGGCCGGAAGAGGTTGCTGGTCCGCGTGACGCGTAGCTTCGAGCGTTCGGCCGGAACGGAGCGGCTCCAAGGTCATATAGCGGAAGAAACGAGCGACACCACGCGACCGCCAGTAGGGTGAGTCATAAAACTGCGTGTCGGGACCGGAACGCACGGAACTGAAGAAGGAGTGTTCTTCGGGATCGATGACGACGCCCACATGGCCGCGCCAAACAACCAGGTCGCCCGCTTGCGGCGCGCGCACGCGCGTGAAATTTGTGCTGCCGATGTAGAGTTCGCGAGAACTGACGTAGTCGTATGGAAACCCAGCTTGTTCGTAAACTTCGTGAACTAGGTGGGAACAGTCCGATTCCGATTCGGACTCGGCGTCTACCATGGGAATGGTAGCCAGAATCTTGCGACCCTCTGTTGTGGCGATGGGACGCGGTCCGGGCGTTGCCGCAGAGGCTGGCCGGACATTCTGGCCGAGCGCCGCCGAGGCCATCGCGAGGCACAACGCTACGAGGATGCATAGACGCATCATTTTGTAATTATCGCAGACCGCGGCGAAAGCCGAACTGGCCATGGCGCGAAGACAATACCGTCCGACGGTACAGGTCCTCTCTTTTGCGTTGGGCTGGAAAAATAACGTGCGAGAAGCCAAGGCTGGAAACTAAAAAACGCTGCTCTCGACCGCTGTTACTACGATGTGTGGGCGATTCCCGGGGTTGCAGAGCGGGTGTCGTTCTCCGGAGCTCGATGAGCCCGCGGATTCGGGCAGGAGTACAGAACAAGCAGCCCATCCGGCTAGTCGAAGAGAGCCGGCTCAGCAGG
>Ga0210410_10002300_pt1 | contig 17246 bp, 15 predicted proteins | sample IncBWC4MmetaG_FD_161058 | JGI IMG/M metagenome (GOLD analysis project Ga0210410, IMG submission 161058) | Forest soil microbial communities from Barre Woods Harvard Forest LTER site, Petersham, Massachusetts, United States - Inc-BW-C-4-M | ecosystem: Environmental > Terrestrial > Soil >... | reverse complement strand
GCGGTTACGGCCATCAAGAGCGGCTATACCTTTACGGCAGCGGCTGGCGCGCAAACGCCTTCCGTGACGTATGCTTCGACGGGATATGCGCAGGTTCAAGGCCAGAGCGGTCAGCGCGAATTCTGCTCCGACCAGTCTGGTGTGATCCGCGCCAACTCCACGGCGGCGACCTGCTCGAACGCCGATCAACCCCTGTAAGGGCGCTGTAAGAAATCAACCTGCGGCCGTTCCTGGCTGTAGTCGGGTTTCGAAAAGCGCGGGACTCCGGTCCCGTGCTTTTTTGTTCTTGCTCGGACTTCCCCCGTTTCCTTGTGGGTTGGGGCCTCCCCCTCCCCCCACGTTTTTGTAACGATATGATTCGAGAGAGTTTAAGGAGTGGGGGTCTGCAAACGATATGATTCCATGGGAGTTACGGTGACCGGCCGAGCGTCGAGACAGGGCCGGCATCTCCCCCGCCGCGTAACTGCCACGGGACTTCGGCGTGAGCGCTGAGGCGTTCCAATTTGGGAAGAATACCCTCACACCCCGGCATTTTTCGCAAGAGTGGCAAACAAAGGGGATAAGTCGGGGCAACGTACCGGTATGGAGGTACGACCGGAAAGCGCGACTGCCGACTACAGAAAGGGGATCAAGAACTTGGCGAGGCCACATAGCGGCAACTTCGAGAGAAGTCTACCATAGATGTACCCTATGTGTCAACTATTTTGCTGGTTAGCGTTCGAATGGATTCGCAAGCTGTTGAAACGCTGCACGTTAGAAGGTTTAAAAAGTTTAGGGACCAGAGTCTAAAGAATGGAGGTTTGGAACGGAAGGCGTTGAAAGGAGGTCTTTCCGACGGATTGGATTCCTTGGATGAGAAAGGACGAAGAGCGCGCCCTTAGAAAACCACAAAGGATGCGGTGCCCCATCTGCGTGCGCAATGGTCAGCCGTCAGGGGTGACCCACAGGCGGAAGGCGGTTTCCGAGGAGTTCCAAGGCTTGCTTGCAGCCAAGGATCCTAGCCGCTTCCAGAAGTCTAGGGTCTCGTTCGGTCACGTTCTGAGGCAAATTGGCGATAAGATCTCTCGCATACTGCGCGTTCGCGTCTTTATGACCAAGTTTGTCGGCACCAGTAGCTTTTGCGATGATGCCAGTCTTCAAGTCCAAAAGGTAAAGAGTATCGCCAGCACAGCGAACGCGGGCGGACATAGTCACGATTATAGAAGTAGTTTCCTTACTGACCACTGCTACCACATTGGGCAGGGCGACCACGACCATGTCGGGGCCGAGGAGACATGTGTCCTCCGCATGCGCGAAGCCCTTGTCCGCGCCGAGGAGTGAGATTTTCGAACTTCCAGTCGGCCATTCCATCAGTGTGAAGCCGGCTATCAAGCTCAGTCCCTGCGTACCCCAAGAAACGGCGCGCACCGGATCTTGCAATTCTAGAGAAGAGCCGATTGTTCCATTCGGCCTTATAGAGACGAAAGTTGGCCTGGCGGAACTACCGCCAACGAGGCTCAGGACATTGGTGTTACCTGAATCAAAGAGTTCTCCGTGTATCGCGTTGCTAAGTGTGGCCACGGATTCAAAGCTGTTGCCTTGGCCCGTGGAGGCGATTCCCTTGCTGGTTTGGATGAGCACGCGCGCTTTGTCATCCGCTGCAATGCGCGTCACCTCATCCACAGACGTCCAACTGACAACTCCCTTGGGTGTCACGGCAAGCAATCGATGGGGAAAAGCCACCACAGGCTTGTCGCGAATGACCTCGAAGCCGACTACCTGATTCCCTTCAATAGGAACTTGCCCTACTGGAACCACCGACAGACGACTATCGAACCCACCGTACGGAGCCTCATTGCAGCGTTCTGTTCCAAGGCAGCGCAACACAGGATAGAGAATTGCCAGCAGGCAAACTGCCATTGAGATCCGCGCTCGGCTCTTATTGGTCGAAGACATTCTCGTCTGCTGGGGGACTAAAGGGGTGACTCAATACTTGATCCAACCGCTTCCCTGTTACCCACGGGCCAGAACAGTTCGGGTCGGTCATACAGTGCATATCCTGCCCCATGCTGTTAACTAGACTCATGGCATTGCCGTAGACATTGTGAATCATCGGGAGACACTTGCTGACCACGTACTTTGATGAAGAGTTTGTGTTGAACTGGTCGTTTGCCTTGTCAGCCAAGTCGAACGTACCGTTCAATTGTTTCTGTCCATCGTCGGAACGAATATCCTGGATATCCTTGACGACCTGACCGGCTGTAGTTTGGCCAAGGCCTTCTTCTAACAAGCTCTGTGCATCATGGGGGCTGTAAACGTCCGGCTGGTCGACAACCGCCTGAGGTGCTCCAGCGCTGACCGCCAGTGAATTAATGTCGTTGTCTCCGATGCCAGAAGTTGCTTGGGAAGGGTTATTTTGGGCGAGCGCTTGCACATCATCACTGACCGCCAGGTTGGAACCCGAATTGTCTCCAGCGACTGCTTGCGACTGTGCTTGCTGATCAAAATCGGAAAGGCCGCCTTGGGAATCGATGGGCGCAGCAACTGTGGGTGCGGCGAGCGTGGCAATCGCGTCGGCCATCGTTTGGATGGAGTCACGTTCCGCCGTTTGACGGTTTTGATATCTCAAGACAGCAGCTCTGCAAGCCGCGGCTTCCTGGTCCATGCCGGCTGCGGCGTTTCCGTATAAGTAGTCGTGCAAAGTCTGGCACGCGGGAACGCTGCACTGAGAGCCAGGTCCGGTGCCTCCTGGGCGGGTACTCTTCCCAGAATCCAAGCATGCTTGATGTTGTGCGCCGACTGCGCTCTTGAAGGCATCAATTTGATTCTGAAAATCCATGCATTCCCTGATGTCTTTGGGTGCAATTGGAGCGGCGGGCGTGTAGGGGATATTTTGGGTGCCGATGCTGTTTGGGCTGGCGGTTTGCGCATGGAGGGAGGGTGTACAAAAACAGAGGAGAATCGCCGAAACCGATATGATCTGTCTCATCGTATCTCCTGGTTAGGTTCCCTCACCTACTCACAATCTGCCTAACAATATTCCTCGCGATTACTTCGCCGCGGGTACTTCCATCTTGGAAAGCAACTTATTTTCGAATTTCTCAAGTTCGCGTGCACGCTCGGCTACTATTTCCGAGAATATGACATGAAGAGTTTGGTCGTGCCAAGTTTGTTCTTCTTCGGATTGTGCCAACGAAATGCTCTTGGTTTTGGCGGCCTCGATTTTGTTCTCCGCCAACACGTTCATGGCGTTGCCGGTGATGCTCGCGGATTGGGCTTTCATCTCATTGTTGGAGTTAATGTTCCCGATCTGCGAACTGGCAATCGTGCCGAGAGCGATCGTTGTCGTGGTTATCCTAAGCCAATCGTGCGTTTTGCTCTGGGGGTTCACCAGGTGAGAGGAAAGTTTCGCATTCTTAGCCACATGCAGAATAAATTGGCCGAGATTCGCGGTTATCGTTTTTTGCGCCGCCTCCCCATACAAGCTATGAATGACGTCCATGAATGCGTAGTAGGGCGCAAGGCCGGAGGGCGCCAGCTTGACCGCGTAGGACTGTTTGCCGAGGGCAAGGGTCTCGATATCGCTGGGAGCTTTCTGGCTCAAAGAGGTAATCTGCTCAAACGCCAGGTCAAAGGGTTCCAAGTCCAGCATTCTGTCACTACCTGACTCGTTAGCAGGGACTCGGGAGTCCGGCTCGGTGCGCAGCCTGCTCTTCCGGACGTCAATGACCAAATCGAATAGTGAACCCCGCGAGTAGAACGGAATCCGCAAAGTTCCTTTGGCCCCAAGGATCTTGTCGCCAAGAGACTCGACGTCTTCGTATGGTTTTGCCAGAAGTGTAGCGAAGAAGGCCTGATCGAGCACCCAGCCATTCAATGGAAAATGCTGCTCGGCATTCGCAATGAGTCTCGCGTATTCCAGGAGGGAATAATTCTGCTTGGGGATTTCCTTCCGCACCCAATCGGGAGTGCCGCTGCCATTGGTAAGGGCAGAGTAACGATACCAATCCACTCGTGCCTTAATTTCTTGAAACAGGGCGGCATCGGCAACAACGTCCTTTCGAAGACTCTCAATCGGAGCCTCCGAATTCAGAGTTCGAATGGTCATAAGACGGGAAAAGGCGTTCGCGAGACTCCCTTGTCTTCGATTGATATAAAACTTCAGCAACTCCTTCTGATGGGCCTCCAGATACATTTCGTCGACTGTTGACAGCGCTTCCTCGCTCTTCAGTTCGAAGAGGCTCGTGTCGAGCTTCTTTTCCATGTCCTGATTCAATTCCGGTCTTAAGGAGGGCGTCAATTTCTTCAGGCAGCTCTCGGAATCGGACGTCGGCGGAGCGTTTTCAATGACCTTAAACTCCGCGAGGGCTTCCGTCTTCCGCTGCGCGCGAAACTCGACTAGTGCCAGCAGGCAATGTGCGGAAATATTCTGCGGTTGTATTTGCACGTATTTTTCGAGGCTGGCCGCGGCTTCTGCATATTGACCGCTACGAGCCAGTTGTGCGCCCTGGGTGAGAAGCGTCCGCACTTCTTGCGAAGTTTTTGTTTCAGACTGCGCTTGCCCTGCGTTCGAACCCGCGGGCCAGGCGATCAGGCAAAGCAGAATCGTGAGTATATGCTTCATCCGGCCACCTTAGGACTTAAGCATATTAGAACTGTAACCATTCCAAAAACTTTTTTCACTGCACCCCGCGATCGCGGACTTGGGCTACTGAAACTTCTCCTTAAAAGCCAGGTCAAACGATTGTGAAGGGATAATCTTGAAATCACTGCCCTCGATCAATTGGCGTTGATCTTCCCGGCTGCGGCGGAGCGTGCTCATCGCCGAGTTCAGCGCAGACATGCTGTACATCAGACGCGTGGTCATGAGATACCCGCCCGCTCCGGCAAAGGCGGCATACCCTCCCATTCCGGCTGCGGCGAAACTCATGCCCAGGGAAAACTTCTCGCCGCCGGTCATGTGCTCCGCTCCGAGCTTGGTATTGTCATAGCCCATGTAGCGGAGAAACAGCCGAGAATAGATATTGCCAAATTTTCTTGCTGGAATACCCTCGTAAGGCGTTTCGGAGGCGATGCTCAACGGCCCAATGTACAGTTCATCGGCGCCGGTATTCAGGGCGACATAACTGTTTTTTGTCTCCACCGCCTTCAAGTCTGTCGTTTTCCAAGAGGCATCCTCGGCACCCTTCGCGGTGTCGTCGGGATTAGAGAGGGTGAAGTTCCCCAAGGCGTCGGAGCCCGCGGGTTTCGCCGGGGGGTCATATTTTTTCTTTTTGGGGTCGTAGGTGGAAAGATAAATCAAACGAACATTGTCTCGAGCCAGCTCGACTTTGACTTCTTTGACATTCTTTCTGTCATGCGCAGTGAACGCGGTCCCGTAGAATGACACGGGAAGATGTTCGCTGGCCACGATATCGTAGCAACGCATGGCTGCCGCGGGATTGTTCCCCTGCATATAGGCGAATGCCAGCAACTGATTTACTTCCGGCCCCAGAGGAAAGATGGAAGCAGCGACATCCAGTTTCTTGCGCGCTTCATCGATCTTCTCCCGGACATACGCATATGACATGTTGTTTGCGCCGGTGGCCGCCGGAGGGCGTCCGAACATCATTCCCATGCCCATAGCCCCGCCGCTGTACTGTTTTCCGGAGGGGGCTTGGTTGTCCAGGTTCATTGACCTCAAGAGAAGCGGATGGAGAACCTCGCGCGCTTCCTTGATTGCAGCATCGTACTGGGAGCGTTCCTTTTCCAGGTTATCTAAACGGGCAGCGGCTTCTTTCTTGCTTTGATCCGATGGCTCCAGAGATTGGTAGGAAGAAAAGTATTCGCGAGCTTTCGAAACATTTCCGGACGCTTCGAAAAGTAGGGCAAGACGCCACTTGGTCATCGGATAGTCCGGGATCGCCTGCTCTGCTTTCAATAGATCGTCGATGGCCCGATCGTATTTTCTCCGGTCGATTTCGCGGGAGGCAGACGCGTAAAGCTTTCGCACCTGCTCGCCGTTGGGGCCTGACAGTTTTGTAAGCGAGTCATCGGTTGCTACCCGCAATTGGATATCAGTGGAATCCATGGCGGACGGAGCCGCGGTCAGGTATTGATTGAGATAGCGCAAAGCGTCATCTTGTCGTCCGTCCTCCTCTGCACATTTTGCGAGATTGAAGAAAAGCGCCGGGCTCTTGGGCAGACTCGGCTCCAGTTCTTTCAGCTGGGAACACGGAAGCGGCGCAGTTTTGGCGTCCTGGCCAGGCGCTTTTTGCGCTTCAGTATCCGCCAGTCCACTCGAACTTCTGTTTTCTGCGAGGGCGGAGTTATTAAAGTTATCGATCTTGGATTTTACTTCAGGCGTCAGTTGCGGCGGCTTCTCACCGGTGACCAGCGCCGATTTCATCTGTTCCAATTGACCACGACCCTTGTCGTCTTCCGGCAGGATCTGGAGGCACTGATCCAACTCCGAAATTGCTTTGGCCTTGTCTTCAAGCTTGGTGTAGCACAGTGCCAGGTTGTAATGAATTACTGGATTCGAAGAGTCAAGTGCGAGCGCCTCTTGAAGCTTTGCCATGGCGTCTTGTATCTTGCCCGAGTCGTATAACGCGTGCGATTCCGTCAGAAGGGATTGAACTTTTTTCACTTTGTCGCGCCGCACACGCTCCAGGCCTCCGGCACCCTCACGAGTAGCAATGACGGCTTCAGCGGCGACATACTTTTCCTCGGCCTCGTTCAATTGTCCCTTGGCCTCCAGAGCCTTGGCTTCTTCGGCAATCTGTTTGGCGCGAGCCTCCAGTTGTTTCTTATCCTCGACGGGAGGATTGTCTTGTGCCGTTGTGACTGGAGGACAACTAAGAGAGATTGAAACGAGAAATAGAGTGGCAAGAGATTGCCAAATGCGTTTGGACATTGCTTCGCCTCCGCTGGGTTAAAGGCTTCGCGAGATGTATCTTCGATTTTTGTATGGCTGCAAGTTGCGAGCTTTGGGACGGCTGAGCCCGTAGAATTTCAACATGCAGGCCAAAGGGGCCCGTGGTGGGCAGCCTAGGCGAAGCTGTTTCGGTTGTCAATAACGTTTTGAGTCTCATGGGAAGCAGATCGTGGTCCCGCGGACTCTTCGATATACCTTTCGGGTGAAAGCGGACGGAGACACGCCAGATGGGCGAAGCTTCAGCGCGAAACGCGCCTGGGGTGGGGCTCTTGCAACCATACCCGACGAGGATTTCCAGTTGGACTTAGCGGAGGCACCACAAGGGGTGTGGTAGGGGAGAAGCAGAGACACTAGAGTTCGTGGAAATTGCTGAGTGGGAGAGCGGAACTGGCCGGAAGAACAGGCGAAAACGGGGCGTAGAACGGCGAAGCGCGGAGAGCGTAGGGCCAAAAAAGTACAAAAATACTCTTGACAGAAAAAGGCAGTTCACACGATACTCCCGTTGCGCCAGTAACTGCCTTCCCCGTGAACGTTCCGACGTTCCCCTAATCCTATCCGCACGCCGGAAAAAAAGTCAGCAAGGAGCACCGGTGTCGGCACAACAATTAGAAAAAGAAACTATGAATTCGTTAGAGATGGATCGGGAAGTCATTCGCTGCAAGACCTGTGGACTGGTACAGTACCGGACGCGAACGGGGAATTGCCGCCGTTGCGTGCGCGCCCTGCCTCAGCGCCTGGAGTTCCTGATTCCTCCCCCGGCACCTGCGGAGGAAGCAGCCGCTGAACCAGCATCGGAAAAGTTCGTCAACCAGGAGACGGTCGAGAACATCGGCCAGCGGATTCGCCAACTGCGCGAATCACGCAGCATGACCCAGAGCCAGCTGCAATCGCGCTCGAAGGTCTCGCGCTCCTATCTCTCCCGCATCGAAAGCGGCCAGATGACGCCGAGCCTCGGCACACTGGAGAAAATCTCCGAGGCGCTGAATGTCGGGCTGAACCGGTTCTTCATACCGGAATCGGACGGCGAAGCGCTGCTGGAAGATCCGTTCATTCAAGGATTGCGGCCGTTCCTGAGGCAGCTGGATTGGGAACAGTGGCAGTCGATCCTGAAGAGGCTGCAGGCGATCAGCGATCACGTGCATGCAGCGCCGATCAATCTCCGCCCTATCGGTAATCCGGCGCGACTGCCGCAGCCCGCGTCGGCGAATGGCAACGGGAACGGTTACGTCGGGACCGGCCATTCGAGTGGGCTTGCTCACACGCATGTCCACGGTCACCCGCAGGGCTATGCGCTGCGGCGGCCTGGGGCGCCCGTGTTTCAGCGGCCGCTCGCGCGATAAGTTTTCCATTCGAAACAGAGCACGAATTGGGGCAGACAGAAATGTCTGTCCCAATTTTTTTGCGTTAGAGATTTTGCGAAGGCGAGCGTTTACTCGCGGATGACGGAAACTTTGGCGGCCGGGACTTCCAGGCGCATGAGGCGGTGATTGCTGTCGAGGAGCAAGAGGATTTCGACGTCGGACGTCGTGACCTTGAGGCCTTCATAGGTTTGGCCGTCGGCGGTGGACGGGCCGGTGGATTGAACGGTCACGGAACCGGGCATCAATTCTTGAGGGATGAGCACAGGAAGAGTTTGGGCGCCGCGCTTGGACCAGTTGTAGACACGGGCGAGGACGGCGTACTGATGGTAGAGATTATTGTCGAGCACGGCGATGAGTGGAGAATCAAAGGAAAGATTCTGTTCGAAAAAGCAAGGCTGAGTGCGGTGTGGATCCTTTATTTCGTCTTCCGTGCACGGGCGCGAGCCTTGCATCTCCAGAGTGATCTTGGCGACGCCGTTAGTGAAAAGGATGTGGGCGCCGTTGGTCTTCTCGGCTTGTAAAGTCCAGTTATAGCTAATCGGTGCGCCATCGGGCTGCAGAGTGAGCGAGCCGGTAATCTTGCTTGCGGCGCCTTCGGGCGGCTTGATGTCCGCGGTGCCTTTGGCGAGCCACCCGCCGCCGGAAGGCGAGATCTCGAACTCTTCATGGCCGACGGTTTTGCCGTCGAGCTTGATCGTGAATTTTCCTTTGTCCGGTACGAGCGTGCCGGGCTCGCCCTTTTTCTGGGCTGAGAGTGACAAAGTGGCGCAGGCCACGATCACGAGAATAATTCCCACGCATGCTGATCTAAATTTCACGGTGTGTGTTCTCCCGTGCTTATTCTCTCTCAGGGCAGAGGTTTCTCAACCGCCAGATGAGCCTCGTTTCCAGAGGATGCAACAATGCGGCGGCGGAGGATTTCGGCGACAACCTGAGTTGGTTCGGCGGAACTGTCCACGCGGTGGTCGGCAAGCTGATAGGAGGGAAGGCGCTGGTCATAGAGGGCGCGGAAACTGGCCTCGTCGCGGAAGAGAGGGCGGCCGGTCATGGTCATGCAGCGGGCGAGCAGAACTTCGAGGGGAGAATCGAGCCAGAGAACGGGAACGCCGGCGGTGCGCAGGAAATCAGCGCACCCGGGCTGGGCGTAAGTACCGCCGCCGAGGGCCAGAATAGTGCCTTCCTTGAGCTCGGAGGCGCGGCCCAAAGCGGCGCGGAGTTGATCGGCCTCGATCTGGCGAAACGCGGGTTCGCCGAAGCGTTCGAAAAGCTGCGGGATGGTGAGGCCGGCGGATTCTTCGATGCGGTCATCGAGGTCAACGAAGCGCCAGGCGAGTTGGCGAGCCAGGAGCGTGCCAATAGTGGTCTTGCCGGAACCCATGAAACCGGCGAGGCAAAGAATCGGGACGCGGGGTTGCAGCCCGCGCGAAGGAGGCGTAGTGGTCACGCGATGGAGGCGCGAAAAACTAATCGCGCTTCAGAATGCGAATTGTACCACTGTAGGAGGAGAGTTCGACCTTGGCGAGACCCTGACCGACGGAGCCAAAAAGCCCGTGAGTGAACTTCGAAGCAATGTGTTTGACGCCGTGCGCGTCCGGTTTGAGGAACGCGGTGGCCTGATTGTCGACGGTGCCCATGGTGGTTTGGGCCTTGAGGTCGAACGAATCGTTGCTGGAGAAGCGAACTTCAACGAGGCCCTTGCCGCTCTTCATGGAATAGAGGCCAGTGCGGATGAAATCACCGTCAAAGAGAATATTGCCGGTGGTGGTGCGAAGGCTCACATTGGTTAAAGCGGGCTGGAGCAACTGGGCGCTGCCGCTGACGGAATTGAAATCGAGTTTTCCCGCACATTGCGTGCAAACGAGCGAGCCAGCAGTGGTCTTGACGATGATGTAGCCGGAAACTTCCTTTAGGTGCACGTCGCCGGCGACGCTTTCCAGACTCATATCACCCATGACCTGCTCGACGTAGATCAGGCCGGTTTCGGTGGTGAGCTGGAGTTCGGTTTCTTCCGGCACGGTGAGCTGCAGGTTGGTTTCGAGGTCCTGGGGTTGCGCCGAAGTATCGAGAATGTTGGAAGTGACGTCGATGCGATCACCCACCTGTTCGATTTCCAGGCCAACCTTGCTCGAATTCTGAGTGGCCACGATGTCAACTTGAGGGTTTTTCGAGGACTTCACTTCAATGCGGCCGTTGGCCACATTGTGAATTACGACGACGGGCCGGCTCTTGACCGTAAAATGCTTTTCGACGTGCTGTTGCGCAGCCTGGGCAGGCGTTGCCGAAAAGAGCAAGGCTCCCGCACCAATGACCAACAGGCTGGTTTGTACCGTCCTCAGGGTGCCCATGTTAGTTAACGCTCCTTCCGCGATCCAACATCGCGGACAGTAAATCTGCTTTTTGCTGGTAGGCGTCGGCCAGATAATCGCGCGCCAAGTCGTCCTGCGGCGCTTCGTTCAAGTGGCGCTCGCATTCAGCAATAAATTGGTCAACCTGCTGCAGGTTTTGTTTGAAGGAATCGTCCACCGGAGAGGCGCTCGGGGAGGTTCCTGCGAGCTGCATATTTCTCAAATCGACTTCCTGGTCATGCAAGGCCATGACGGTTTTCTGAAAGGGAATTTGCCATTGTGGGACAGATGAGGTCCTCGCGATGTCAGGCCCAGACGGCAGAGGTTCGAAAGGTTCCCGCAATTGCACGATCCCAGCGGCGACGATCAACAAGCCCACAGTAACTGTTGCGAAGGTGCGGCTGCGGAACAGATCGCCAAAGCCATGCCACCACGAAGAATGCTCCGTGGCGGGAACGGCCAGGGGCTCCTTGATGATTCCTTCCTGGTGAAGCTGCGCCCGGAGGGAAAGCCAGATGCGAGCAGGGGGTTCGACTTCGGCAGGCAATTCCTGCGCGACAGAAACAATGGCGGCAAGGTCAGAGACAAAGTCCTGGCAATGTTTGCAACCGGCCACATGTGCGCGCGCGGCTTCCGGCAGCGGCGCCAGGCCTTCGTGTTCAACAACGACTTCCACTTCCTTACACTGCATGGCCCTTCACTCCAAGAGAACGGCTTCTGGGAAGCCGCCCCGTTCGATTTCTCAAAAAATTTATCGGCACATCTTTTTCACCGCGCCGTGAAATCGCTTCACACACCCTCGATTGCGCCCATTGTAACTCAATCATCCTGCGCCGTCTGCGTTTTTGCGGCATGGCGTTCCTGGCGCGCCTGCTCGCGTATTTCTTCCTGCAACAACTCCCGCAGGCGGGTACGTGCTTTATGCAACTGCGATTTCGAATTTCCTACGGAACATCCCATGATGTCCGCAATCTCGTTGTGCTCAAATCCCTGGACGTCGTGGAGCACAAACACGGTGCGATAACCCGGCGGCAACTTCTCGACCGAACGTTCCAGATTGACGCGGTCCACAGCACCGCTCAAGCGCAAATCGGGCGCGCCGACATCTTTTCTAGGCCCGCCAGTTTCTTCATCTGGTTCCGTCGTTTCTTCGAGAGAGGTCACCGGAAGCGACTTCTTTCGAAGGCGCATCAGCACCACATTGACCGTCATCCTATGCAACCAGGTCGAAAAAGCCGACTCCCCGCGGAAGGTGCCGATCTTTCGGAAAAGCTGCAGAAAAGCTTCCTGCATCAGATCCTCGGCATCGGACGGGTTATTGACCATGCGCAGGCATAAGGCGTAGACGCGGCGGCTATGCAAGTGGTAAAGAAACTCAAAAGCCGGAGCATCCCCAGCCTGGGCCAGACGAATGGCTTCCGCTTCAGTCACCGGTTTGGTGGACTGCCGGGAAGTCGACGCATTCGGATCGCTTGGTCGGTTTCGGGCCAACGGTCCAATAGCGGCGCATCCACCTTCTCGGATGCACCGGGTACCCCCTTGAGTTGTCCTGACAGTAGCCCGCTTGTGCTAAACAGCCAGCCCCGAAAGGGCCCTTGTTTCCTGGGTGAGTCTTCCAGGTTGGTGCGGGTGAGCAGGCCCAACTATTGTCCCGCGAATGAGGCGAATCGTCTATGACGGATCACAGGCTGGAGGGCAGGAGCTTCAGCTGCCGGGGCCACCAAGTGTTCGCGGGCGGAGTTCTGAAAGGCTTCAAGCTGGCCGCCGGGAAGGGCGACCAGGAAGGATTTCAGAAGAACAATGGTCTCCCGCAGGCAGGTATTGAGATCATAGTGGCCAGCGTCAACTTCGTTCCAGAGGGGTCCGGGATCAATGTAGAGGCCGGCGGCGAGCCCGTCGGCGGCATGGCGGAAATCCTCACCAACGTCCTCAACCATTTCCTCAAGGGTGCTGACCTTATGGAGAAACTGAAGGCGGTGCGAGAGCAACACGCGATTCAGCAGGCCGCTCATGCGGGCAGATCGCTGGCACCTGTGCCCGAGATAGTTCGCCGGGTCCAGAGGGGCTGCATTGGGGATGGTGCCATAATGCCTGGCGTGCTGGGACAAGGCCCGAAGTAAGCCGGCGAGCGGGGCAGTGAAGAGATCGCAAAGGTCTGAGGAAATCCCAATGGCTGAGACGGATTTGAACAATCTTCCTTCCCGCCTGAGCGCGATGGCCTCATTCAGAGACACGCTGAACATGATATAGACACTTTCGAGATGCTGTACGAGGTCGAGGAAAACCTGAGCTTTTTCTTGCGGCAACCACTTGCGCCAGTCCGCCTGGACAGACGAGCCGCGAGTTGAGAGAGGGTGGCTAGGGTTTGTCACGGAAAGTCTCCGCGGGACAGGGGGCAGAGTATAACAAGAACCTCCACCCAGCTAAAGTTTTTTTAATTCAAAGGAAGCGCTTATGTCACAGGAACGGGCTTGCTTCCCAGCGGATGTAGGTACCTGCATTTCAGCGCGGAATGGCGCCGAACTGATCTTGCTATTCGAGCGGACGGGACGTAGTTCCTTGCTCCCGGAAGGCGTGGGCCGCTATACTCGCAATCCATCGCTTTTGAAAGGATTTTCCCTTGCAATTTGAGCCGCGCGACCAGTTTGAACAGCGCCAGAAGAAACTCGAGCAGATCCAGGCGCTGGGTCACGACCCGTACCCCAGAGAATTTCGCTGGACGGACACGCCTGCAGGGCTGGTCGAAAAATACAGCCAGACATCCGGGGCGGAGTTAGAAGCGAACAAGGGGGAAGTGCGCGTGGCGGGGCGCATCGTGTCTTTCCGGCTGATGGGTAAGGCCGGATTTGCGCACTTGCAAGGGAGCGGCAAGCGCATCCAGATCTATGTAAAGAAAGATGTTGTGGGGGAAAAAGGATTTCAATTGTTCCACCTGCTGGACTTGGGCGATTCGATTGGCGTGCGCGGCCACCTGTTTCGAACCAAGACCAACGAGCTCTCGATTTGGGTGGAGGAACTGTACTTTCTTTCGAAAGCGCTGTTGCCGCTGCCGGAAAAATGGCACGGGCTGACGGATATCGAGCTGCGCTACCGCCAGAGGTATCTGGACCTGATCGCCAGTGAAAAATCACGGCACGTGTTTGTGACCAGGGCGCGGATCACGCAGGAATTGAGGCGGTTCTTCGATGCGCGGGGATACGTCGAGGTGGAAACGCCGATGATGCACCCCATTCCCGGCGGAGCGGCAGCGCGGCCGTTCAGGACGCATCACAATACGCTGGACATTGATTTATACCTGCGAATCGCCCCGGAACTGTATTTGAAAAGGCTGACCGTGGGCGGGTTCGACCGGGTGTACGAAATCAACCGCAATTTCCGCAATGAAGGCATTTCCACACAGCACAATCCGGAATTTACGATGTTGGAATTCTACGAAGCGTACAGCAATTATCGCGATTTGATGGACATGAACGAGCAACTGTTCGCGCTGCTGGCAAAGAACATCACAGGCTCGACTACAGTGAAGTACGGCGAAGTCGAACTAGATTTTTCAAAAATGCAACGGCTTTCGATGCGTGAGGCGATCGTCAAGTATTGGCCCGCCGCAGCAGGCGAAGCGCCCACCCTTGAAAAGTTAGCCGCGCCCGGAGGCGCTCAGGAAGCGACAAATCGCTATAACCTCTGGGCGAAAAGTGCCGGTGCGCCGTACGCGGGGGCAAAAGGCAAATTAACGAATGGCGAATGGACGGGGCTGCTCTTCGAAACCATGGCGGAAGACAAGCTGATTCAGCCGACGATCCTGTACGATTTTCCGACGGATATTTCGCCGCTTTCGAAACAAAAGCCCGAAGACCCGACGCTGACGGAACGATTCGAGATTTACGTTGCCGGCATGGAAGTGGCGAACGGATTCTCCGAACTGAACGATCCCGCCGAACAGGAGCGGCGATTCCTCGCGCAGATGGCCCAGGGCGGCGAAGAAGTTCCGAAACAGCTCGACGTGGATTACATCCGCGCTCTCTGTCATGGCATGCCGCCGACCGCGGGCGAAGGCATTGGCATCGACCGCCTGACCATGGTGCTGACGGATTCGCCCTCGATCCGGGATGTCATCCTTTTTCCACTGCTGCGCCCGGAAGGCGGCGGCGAATCATCTTCCACTTCCGAAGCACACGGCGCGTAACGTATCCTTCCAAACGCGATGCGATTCGAATGGTTTGTGGCACAACGGTATCTGCGGTCTCCGTACCGGCCCGCGGTGCTGCGGCTGGTCACATTGTTTTCCGTTGTGGGCGTGGCAGCCGGCGTGGCGACCTTGGTGATTGCGCTGTCCATGAACACCGGCTTCCGCGAAACACTGCAGGACCGATTGCTCGGAGTGACCGCGCACGTTTCGCTGACGCGGCCGGGCACGGGCGGAATCCAGAACTACGAGGAGCTGGCAACAAAGTTGGCGGCTACGGCCGGCGTGCGCACGGTGAACCCAGCCGTTTACCAGACGGTGCTGCTTTCGTTTGCCGGGCAAGCGCGGGGCGCGGTGACGAAAGGCATCGATCCGGAACGGGAGCGCAAAAGCGACGAAGCGCTGCAACACATCGTCGCCGGGCGCCTGGACTTTTCCCCAAACGCGGACGGCATCGACGCTCTCATGATCGGAAGGCAGCTTGCCGAGGAGTGGAAAGTCTCACCGGGCGATTATGTGACGCTCACCAGTCCGCAGGGGCGATTGACGCCCTACGGATTGATGCTGCGGACACGGCGGTTTCGCGTCGCCGGAGTTTTCGATTCCGGCTTTTATGACTACGACGAGAACTGGTGCTTCATGACGCTGGCTGCGGCGCAGGGGCTTTCCGGCGCGGGCGACGTCGTGAACGTACTCGAATTTCGCGTGAACCAACCGGAGCACGCGGGTGAAATCGCGGAGCGGGTGCGACAAACTGCCGGGCCAGGTTTTTCTGCAACGACTTGGATGGAAGAGAACCGTGCGCTGTTCCGGGCGCTCCGTCTGGAAAAGCTGGTGACGGCAATTTTTATCGGGCTAATCACTTTCGTTGCGGGTCTCAACATTTTAGTGGTCCTTTCCATGACGGTGACCGACAAAGCGCGGGATATTGCCGTGCTCAGGTCCATGGGAGCGCGCCGCGAACAGATTCGAACGATTTTTCTTTGGCAGGGAATCAGCATCGGAGCGGCGGGCACGCTTACCGGGCTCATTGTTGGCTATGCTTTTTCTATTTTTGCCGGAAGCAGCCATCTGATCCCGCTTGATCCGCAGATCTACGCAGTTCCTTACGTGCCGTTTCACCCGAGTTTGCTCGACGGCGTGTGGATTGCGACCGTGGCGATGGGGATTTCGATCGCGGCCACCATTTTGCCGGCACGGGCCGCGGTGCGGCTCCTGCCGGTGGAAATTCTGCGCTATGAATAGAGAGCGGGAGGAATTGTGCAATAAGCATATTCCGAGGGTAATTTGGCGCGCGATTTGCTTCTATATAGCCGTAGAGGCAGGTGGGTTAGACCGGGGGAGCATCCCTCACCCCTCGGTGAAAGCAAAGGCCCGCCGCAAGCTGTTGAAAATAATGAGATTAAAAGTGTTTCAGTTTGGGCTGGAATTGCCCTTTTTTCGGCAGGTAAAGGAGTGGCAAAAAGGGGAAACACTTTGGGTCAACTGAAGCACGGTGGAGCGATGCGGAGTACGGCACGAGTAGAGCGACAAGAGCATCTAAGTAAATAAAGGGCAAAGAGAAAGAAAGCGAAAGTTTGCAAGCTAAATGATTCCAGGCACACAAAGCGAGAATGAGAAGCCGCAGGGCGATCCGTGCAGCGCGAGAATTGTGCTGGAATCACGCGGACTGAAAAAAACGTACGGGAGCGGCGAGAAGAGCATCGCCGTTCTGGCCGATGCGAACCTGAGTTTGCGGCAAGGAGAGATGGTGGCGATCGTTGCGCCATCGGGGGCCGGCAAGAGCACTCTGTTGCATCTGCTGGCCGCGCTAGACACGCCGACAAGCGGTACAGTATACTTCGCAACGAAAGCCATTGAATCGATTAATGACGAGGCGCTGGCGGAGTACCGGAATCGTGCCGTGGGATTTTTGTGGCAGCGCCACCAGTTGCTGCCGGACTTTACGGCTGCGGAAAACGTAGCCATGCCGCTGTTGTTGCGCGGCGAGAATTTCGCTTCAGCGCTGGGGATGGCGCGGAAGTGGCTCGCGGAAGTCGGCCTGGAAAATCGGGCGGACCACCGCGCAGGGGAACTCTCCGGAGGGGAACAGCAGCGAGTGGCGATAGCCCGGGCGCTCATCACCGGGCCAACGGTGCTGCTGGCAGATGAACCTACCGGAGATCTGGACGAGCAGAATGCTTTGGCCGTGTTCGAGCTGCTGGAACGGCTGCATCGCGCGCACAAGTTGACGTCGCTGATAGCGACGCACAATTTGGGGCTCGCCGCGCGGTGCGACCGAGTGCTGGTGCTGGAACATGGGATGCTGCGGCCCCGCGAAGCGGCGGCTTCCGCGGGCAGGGTCTCGGGGGGAGAAGCGAGCTAACGTGTTCGAACGGTATACGGAAAAAGCGCGACGCGTCATATTTTTTGCGAGGTACGAAGCCAGCCAGTATGGCAGCCCGTACATCGAGACGGAGCAT
>Ga0210410_10002299_pt1 | contig 17248 bp, 18 predicted proteins | sample IncBWC4MmetaG_FD_161058 | JGI IMG/M metagenome (GOLD analysis project Ga0210410, IMG submission 161058) | Forest soil microbial communities from Barre Woods Harvard Forest LTER site, Petersham, Massachusetts, United States - Inc-BW-C-4-M | ecosystem: Environmental > Terrestrial > Soil >... | reverse complement strand
CGACCTCAAATCGGGCGACCGCACGATCAAAGCGTTCGTGGTTTATCCGGAATCGAAAAATAAAACGCCGGTCGTTCTGGTCATTCAGGAAATTTTTGGACTAACGGATTGGTTGCGCAGTTTATGTGACGAGCTGGCTGAGAACGGCGTCATCGCAATTGCGCCCGACCTGCTGAGTGGCCAAAAGTACGAAGATGGTGACGCGGCCGGCAAAGCAACCCACGCGCTGCCCAAGGAGCAGGTGACAAGCGATCTGAATGCGGCGGCCGATTACGCGCTGAAGATTCCGGCATGCAATGGAACACTGGCGGTTTGTGGTTTTTGCTGGGGCGGGGGCTGGACGTTTCAGTACGCGCACATGAATCCGAAGTTGAAAGCGGCCTATTCGTTTTATGGGGTCGCAGTCGATAACCCAGAAGATGCCGCGAAAGTGGTTTGTCCGGTTTACGGGTTCTACGGCGAGAACGATGAGCGCGTGAACGCGACGATTCCGAAAGGGGAAGACCTAATGAAAGCCGCCGCCAAAAAATATGAGCCGGTGATTTACAAAGGCGCCGGTCACGGTTTCATGCGCTCGGGCGAGCCGAACAACCCGAATGTTCGCGAAGGCGACAAGAAAGCGCGTGACGAAGCCTGGACGCGTTGGAAGACACTGTTGAAACAATTGCAGCAAGGTTCATGATTTTGATATAACGATCGCGCGATGCAAAAGAGTGCCCCCAGACTTTGGCAGCTCACTATCGGAGCGGTTCTATTGATCCTTTGGCTAACGTCTTCCGAAATCTGGGCGCTGCCTTACGAACTTTCCGGTCGATACGCGAATCGTTTGTCTCAAGCTGATTTGGAGCAGATTAAGTTTGTTGTTTCGAAAGAGCGGGCCGTTGATCACAGACTGAGAAAAATCGAGGGCGTTGCCATCGATAGAGTTCACATTCAGTCAGGAGGCAGGAGCGCAGTTGACGAAGACAAGTATTACGAATTTAACGCGTACAAGCGTGCAGGCGCGTGGGTGATCGACCTCAATTCTATTCAAATCTCTGTTGAGCAGCGAGACTTGAGAACGAATGGTCCGATCTTAGTCAGGTGACCAGCTCGCTTCCCGCCGGTCAATTCATCGACTAACGGCTGCGCATCGTAGACATTTCGTAACGCTTCGGTGATCGCAGCGGAGATCACTCACATTTTGTCCCACTCGACCTTGCCGGTATCAAGGTCGTAGTACGCGGTAACGACTTTGACCTGCGGAGCAAGTTCGCCGAGTTGCGCGTTTTTGCGGATCTTGTCGGCCACTTGGCGGGTATTTTCGTGCACAGCGTTGGCGAGCGCGTCGCCTGGTTTGCTTTTGGCCGCTTGAACGGCCGGCTGAATGTTGCCCACGATGGCATTCACATGGCCCGGTGCGGTCGCGCTTTCCAACGCTGCTTTCACCGCGCCGCAGCGCGCGTGTCCAAGAACAACGATCAGCCGCGAACCCAAATGCTCGACGGCGTATTCGATGCTGCCGAGAGCATAGTCGTCGACCAGGTTTCCGGCTGTTCGCACTACGAACAAATCGCCGATGGTCTGATCGAAAATAATTTCCGGTGATGTGCGGGAGTCCGCGCAACCGACGATGATGGCGAACGGATGCTGCGCTTGGGCGGTCGCCGCCCGTCGCTCGGCTATCGGTTTGGCCGTGCTCATATTGCTGTTGGCAAACCGACTATTGCCTTCCATGAGTTTTGTCAGCGCAGCGTCTGGCAACACCGACTTCTCGGTCGGTTCGCTGGCAATCAGAATAGAAAGGCTCGCGCTGAGCAAAGCTGCGAGGAAAACGGCAATGGCATTTTTCGAATTCATGCCGAGCAGCGGTACAAATCGAATGTCGATCTCACAAGAATATTATTTCGCGCTCAGCAGTTCGTCGACTAGCGGCTGTGCGTCATAAACGTTTCTCAGAGCTTCGATAATGGCGGCGGAATCGACCGAGACCGCACGGGCTTGTTTGTCGGTGAAGATGCAATCGAGCACGAGCGATTGAATGTTGCCGTCGAAAATGATCCCGACGAATTCGCCCGTCTTGTTCACGACCGGGCTGCCGCTGTTGCCGCCGATGATGTCGGCATCGGAAACGAAATTAAACGGCGTGGTTAACGAGAGCTTCTCTTTCTTGTCGATCCAGCGCTGCGGCAAATCGAACGGCGGTTTGTTTTGGTGTTGATCGGCGCGCTCGGACAAGCCCTTGAAATCGGTGAACGCTGGAACTTGTTTCCCGTTCTCTTCGTAACCGTGGATGGTTCCGTAGGAGAGACGCAGGGTGAAAGTCGCATCGGGATAACTGCTCGTTCCTTCAACGGCGAATCTCGCCCTGGCGATCGCGGCATAGGCCTGTTGTTTAGTTTCTTCCTGTGCTTCAAAAACCTTCTTCGCTTGGCGCGCAGTTGAATCAACGGCCCGCGCGATATCGATCATCGGATCGTGCGCAGCATCGAGAGCTGCCTTCCCGCCGGCGTAAAGCTTTTTGCGAAAGGCGACATCTTTGAGCTGCGTGCCTTTAATCAACTCGGCCGCGCGTTCGACCGGTGACTTGTCGCCGAGTACCATTTTAACGTGCGGATCGTTCGCGCCGAAGGCAGTCGCCAGATCGGTAAACGAATCGGTCAGCGTCAGCAATTCGACGTCGTCATAAACCGGTTCGCCAGAGAAAAGATCGAGTTCGAAGGATTCACGAGAGCTATCGCGAAACTCTTCGAGCCGTTCGCCGTTCGGCTTCGCGCGTTCGTCGGCGGCGCGGACGATCAAACGCGCGTATTTGAAAAGCGTGCTGTAAAACGCGCGGGGCTGCCGATAGATGCCGAACTTCGGGCGTTCCATTTCGAAGTAATTATAAGCGCGCGCATTTTTCGCGATTTCGGCCTGCGCGTTTTTTATTCGATCGTAAGTCGCGCTTGTCGACGTTAACTTCGGATCGCGCGAAATTGCGTCGCGCAATTTCTGCTCGCGCGTTTGCAGCGCCTTCCAGATTTCGGGATCGAGCAACCCGGCGAGATAACCGTCGTAACGCTTCCGGTTGTTTTGAATTCCAAAAAAGTCGTCGCGGACGCGGCGCGCATTTTCGAAAGTCCGTTCGCCAAAACTGTGGAGAAGAACTTCGCGGCGCTTGAACATCCCGAGCACGTAAGGCAGAAAGCGGTCGCGCATGTCAGCGAGTTCATCGACGGTCAATTGCCGGTCCGTCTTTCCAGGATGGCCGCTGACGAAAGTGAGCTCGCCGTCGCTCGGACCACGGGGATTCATTTTCAGGTAATCGTCGATCTTGGCCGGCTGTCCGTTTTCGTAAACGCGGAAGATGCAGATATCGAGATCGAAGCGTGGATATTCGAAGTTGTCCGGGTCGCCGCCGTAAAATGCGATCTGTTGTTCGGGCGCAAAAACCAAACGCACGTCGTCGTAACGTTTGAAGCGGTAGAGATGATAAGCGCCGCCTTGATAAAGCGTGACCACGTTCGAGCGCAATCCCGTTTTGTCTTTGCTTTCCTTTTCAATTGCGGCAATGGCGCCTCTGCGAGCGTCTGACGCTTTCTCGCTCGTCATTTCCGGTTTCACCGCGCCGTTCACGCGCGCGGTGACGTCTTCGACCGAGATCAGCACGTTGAGCTCGAGATCGACGCATTTCTTTTCCTCGGCTTGTGTCCGCGCGTAAAAACCGTCGTGGAGATAATTGTGCTGTTCGTCGGAGAACTTTTGGAGCGCGTCGGCGCCAACGTGATGATTGGTGATGACCAGACCGCCGGCGGACACAAACGAACCGCTGCCGCCGGAATTGAATCGCACGCTCGATTTCTGGAGATGCTCCAGCCATTTTGCGTCGGGATCGAAACCATACTTTTCCTTGAGTTGCTTCGTGGGCGGCGCGTTGTAGAGCCACATTCCCTCGTCCCCGAACGCGCGATCGCTCAGACCAGTTGCCAGCGTGCAAAGAAAAAGCAGCGAGAAAATATTTCGCATCAGCCACGATAATCGCGATGCGATGGCGGACAAGCTAGCGCTTGCGGATGCGAACCAGTCCTGGAATGGCAGTCGCGCCAAGAACGAGCAGCACCGCCAAAATAATAACGCACTCAACGACGGCGAATGCAGCCGACGTGAACCTCGCTAAAACGTGTACCATTATCAGCAAAGACCGCGGAGCGCGCTTTCCGGTTACAAAAACTTGCCGCTCCTGGCGTGTGGGAACTCGACCGTGGACATCGACCGACAGCAGTATCACGATTGGACACGTGTTTGGTATCAGACCTCGAAAGGTTGACCCCGTGAGATAGAAGGATATGCGGCATTGCTGCTACGTCTACGTGCTACGGTCACTGGTGGATCGTCAGTTCTGTGTCGGGCTCACCCGAGATTTGTCATCGCGGGTGCAGGCACATAACGCCAGACTGGTTAGTTCGACGAAGCGACGAGTGCCATTTGAACTCGTTTATTGGGAGGGGTGTTTGAATGCGAGTGATGCAGCCCAGCGCGAGAAATATCTGAAAACTTCTTGGGGCAAGCGTTGCATCAAAACGCGGCTGCGGAGGTATCTCACGGAGTGAAGCTCGATTTCATTGTGGCGGGTGCGCAAAAGTCGGGCACGACCGCGCTGCATTATTTCTTGAAGAAGCATCCGCAGATCGCGCTGCCGGATCGGGAGGAGCTGCATTTCTTCGACGACGAAGAAATTTTCTCGCATCAGCCGGTCGATTACGAATTGCTACATCGGCATTTTCGAGTCCGAGCCGGACCGGCATTAATCAACCGCCGCCTTTTGGCCGGGGAAGTCACGCCGAGTTATTTGTATTGGGAGCCGGCGATGGAGCGGATTCGAAATTACAATCCCCAGGTCAAACTCATCATCCTGCTGCGAAATCCGATCGATCGCGCCTTTGCGCATTGGAACATGCAGCGGTTCAAGAATCGGGAACCGCTCGACTTCCTCGACGCGCTCAAGGAAGAACCGAGACGGACCGCGCAACCGTTGACGATCGAGTCGCGGCGGTTTGCCTATGTCGATCGCGGTTTTTATTCCGGGCAGCTGGAACGGGTCTTCAAATTCTTTCCGCGAAAACAAGTCGAGATTGTGAAGTTTGAAAATTTTCGCGATCGAAAGCAGGAGACGCTCGGCGAAATTTTTGAATTTCTCGGCGTGAAACCGTTGCGTCGTGTTCGCGACAAAGATCGAAACGTTGTCCCGTACGAGCGGGCGATGAGGCAGGAGGAACGGGAATATCTTTCCGGAGTTTTTGCGGCTGAGATCACGAAGCTCGAGCAAATGCTCGGATGGGATTTATCGGACTGGAGATAGGGGCGATTGACCTTAATCGCCCGCGGGCGGTTCAGGTGAACCGCCCCGACCTTTTGAATCGTGGACGAATCTTTGAATCCACGCCCAACAACGCTTTCGACCGAAAAATCCTTGCGCCTTGGGACAAAAAGAACCTGCGCAACTCGGGAGTGAAAAACGAGGAGCCGTCCGGACGCGGATTAAAATCGAGAAGCAACCGGCCGTTCTCGTTCAAGAAGCGCGTCCGAATGTCGTTGATAAAAAATTCCCAATCGGCGGGCGACCATTCAACACCGTCGCGGACCCGCCCGATCCGGTGAAAACAAATCCGGTGCGCCGTCGCGAGATCGAATTTCCGGCCGAGATCGGGGAGGGGAGTCTGTCGTTCGATTCGGCCGATCAGGCGCGGAACATCGAGGAGCGCAATGGTCGCGCGGAAGAGCGGCTCGTGATCGGTATCGAATCCAAGGACGTCGTGGCCGAAAAATTTGGCGACGTAGAGAAAGTAGCCGGCGCCACAGCCAAGATCGACCACGCGCATTGGTGACGCACGATCGAGCCAAAGGTCTTGCGCGCGCTCGATGTTAATCTCGATCCAGTAAACGACGTCCTCGAAACGGTTGATCCGCGGTGAGCCTGGCCGATAGGGATATTGCTCGCGCAGCTTTTCGAATTGGGTGCGATCGAGCGTTTGCAGAATGCGCTGTTTGTTGACCGGGTGCGTCAACCGACTGAGATGTTCAAACGCGCTGGCGAAGAGCTCTGGTGAAAGTAACTTCTGGAGCTTGCGTGAGAATCTCATTGCTAGATTACCGCATCTATAACACTACACGTCAGGCGCGTGGATTGCGCAGGAGGGTGCGAGAGCACATTTGGCTTGTCAGAGGCTCGCAGGGCCGTCCAGCGGCGGCCACGCTTAGCTCCGCACGCGAGCGCTCGACCCGCGTACCCTGCTCGCGTCTGCTGTGCTGTGATAGCATCCGGCGTTGACATATGACAAGAAAATCTACAGCGTCACGCGGCGTAGCACGCGGGGCGATAACGGCCTCGAGCCGGTACGTTGGCGCAATTTGTGCGCTGGCCTCCACCGCAAAACTTTTCGAGAGCGGCATCGCTCGCGCATTTGTGATATTCTGGCGGTGGAGGCCAGTGCAAAAATTGTGTCAATCGCCTGCCAACTAATGCTGCGCGCTAAATGACGGACTTTGCTGATCAGCGGTAACAGATGCAACAAGCGAAACGAATTCTTCTAATCGGGCTCGGGCGTTGGGGTGCAAACCACCTGCGGGTTTTGCAATCGATGCCGATCGACCTTTTTGTGGCCGACAGCGATCCGGAACGATTGAATTCTGCCCGGGTTTCCCAGAGCCACCGCAGCGCGGACGCACATTCTCTTTTTTCGATCATCGATGCGGCGGTCCTTGTTACGCCAGCGCAGACTCATTTTGAAATCTGCCGAGACTTGCTCGATGCCGACAAGGACGTCTTTGTCGAAAAGCCGATCAGTTTGAGATCGGCGGAGGCAAAGGAATTGACCGGGCTGGCGAAACGCAACGGACTGATTTTGCAAGTCGGACACATTTTCCGGTTCGATCCGGCTTCGGTTTGGATGCGCGACGCAATCGCGCAAGGGCGTTTTGGTGAAATCAAAATGTTGCGCGCCAATTTCAGCGGCTTCAAGCGTCCGAGGCAGGACACGGGCGTGACTTTCGCCGACGGCATCCATTTTATCGATCTGTTCAAGTTTCTTCTCGGCAAATCACCGCGACGCGTGCATGCCGTGATGCGGAATTTCCTCGGACGCGGGGGTGAGATGGACGACGAATCACTCATTGTCCTTGAATACAGTGGCGACGGCAGCGCTCCGATTTTGGCGACGATTGAGGCGGGTTACCATTTGCCCGGAAAAATGCGCGAACTTACGATCGTGGGTAAAGATTCTTCCGCGGTCTGCGATTACAACGTGGCGCAATACAAAATTAAGACATTCGAAAATCGGCACGTCAGGAGCGGGGCCGAAATAAAAGCAATGGAAGGAGCGATGCATCAACTCGAGTTTCCCCCCGAAGAGCCGCTGCGCGCGGAATTGACCGCCTTTCTCGACGCGATTGAAACGCGAAGCCAGCCGTTGGTTGATGGCGTGGATGGAATGGAAGCAGTGCGAGTCGTTGAAGCCGCGATCGAATCGGCCCGTACCGGAAAGTGGATCGACATCTCCGAGTAACCGCGATCGAACAGAATGAAAAAAGTCCCACTCTCCCGCGTTTTCGTGAACGAAGAAGTCCGCGAGGCCGGCATTCGCGCGATGAATTCCGGCTGGTACATTCTGGCGAAGGAGTGTGAAGCGTTCGAGGCCGAGCTGGCGGCCTACGTTGGAACGAAAGAAGCCGTCCTCTGTTCCAACTGGACGACCGGCGCTTTAATGCTGCACCATGCCATGGGCGTTTGTCCGGGCGACGAGATTCTTGTTCCGTCGCACACGGCGTTTCCGTCGATCGAGCCGATGATTCATCGCGGCGCGCGGCCGATCTTCATCGACATCGACGAGACTTACTGCATCGATGTCGATCTTCTGGAAGAGTCGATGAGTGCACGCACGGTCGGAATTCTTCCGGTCCATCTTTACGGGCATCCCGCGAACATGGATGGAATTTTCCTGGCCGCGAAGAAACATGGGCTTTGGGTGGTGGAAGATTGCGCCCAGGCCTTTGGTGCGCAGTATCGCGGCCAACGCGTTGGGTCGATTGCAGGCGCGGGTGCGTTTTCATTTTTTCCGTCAAAGAATCTCACCGTCATGGGTGATGGGGGCTGTATCACGACGAACGATTCGGCGTTGGCCGGCAAACTACGAATGCTGCGGGACCATGGCCGAAGCTCGAAGTACGTTCACGACTTCGTCGGTTACAATTTCCGCTTTAACGAAATTCAGGCGGCCATCGGCCGAGTCGAGCTGCGTAACATCGACAACTTGAACGAGCATCGGCGCGACATCGCGGCGCGTTACAACGATCGTTTGGAAAGCGTTGTGCAAATCCCACCGGAGCGGCCCTGGGCGCGGCATGTTTATCACATGTATGTCATTCGGACCCAGCGGCGTGACGAATTGGCGGAATTTTTGAAAGGCAAAGGCGTCGGCACGGGAATTCATTATCCGGTCCCCAATCATCAACAGCCCGCCACCATGAAGCTTTATTCCGACTTACCGCGGTTGCCGAAAACAGAAGCGGCCGTGAACGAGATTCTTTCGCTCCCGATTTACGGCGACCTGCCGATGGAAGATGTCGATTATGTTTGCGACGCGATCGTCGAGTTCTTCGGCAAGTTCGCCACGGCGAATCCGTCCGAAGGCGGAAAATGACCACGCCGGTACTGAGCGTTGTCATTCCCTGTCACAACGAAGCGGAGAATCTGCGGCCGCTTCTGTCAGCGCTCCACGCGGCAATCGATCCGCTCGGATTAGATTTTGAAGTCGTAATTACAGACGATTGCAGCACGGACAACTCATGGCAGGTGCTGCAAGAGCTGGCCGCGACCGATCCGCGTTTGCGCGCGCAACGCTTCAAGTTCAATTGCGGCGAATCAGCTGCGAGTTGGGCCGGCATGCAATCAGCGCGCGGCCGCTACATCTCGACGCTCGATGCAGATTTACAAAACGATCCGAAAGATTTGCCGGCAATGATGGAAGCGCTGAGCGGTGCCGATTGCGTCTGCGGTACCCGGATTGAAACGCGTGGTGAAGGAGACAGTTGGCTTCGAATTGCTTCATCGCGCATTGCCAATTGGGTCCGCAATAAATTGTCCGGCGAGAACATCACCGACGCCGGCTGCACTTATCGCGTGTTCAAACGCGAATGCATTTCAAGAATCAAGTTCTTCAACGGCGCGCATCGTTTTCTTCCAACCTTGATCAAGATGGAAGGTTTCACCGTCACCGAAGTTCCGGTGTCGAACAATCCGCGACACGCGGGAAAAAGTCATTACGGTGTTTGGAATCGTCTGTTTAAGTCCTTTCGTGATTTGCTCGCAGTCCGCTGGATGAAATCGAGAAAATTGCACTACGAAATTGCCGAATCGCTTAATTACCCATGAATACTTCAATCTTTATCGCCGTGACATGGTTCGGCCGGGAACATCGCATTCTCGGTCTGGACTGGAATTATCTGGTGATCCTGGGCTTGATCGGGACCGCTACATTCTCGATGCGTTTTCTGGTTCAATGGTGGGCGTCCGAGCGTCAGGGCGAAAGCGTAATCCCGGTTTCGTTCTGGTACTGGAGCATCGCCGGCAGCGTGATCATGTTCGTCTATTTTCTTTTCCGGCGCGATCCGGTGGGTGTCATCGCCTATCTTCCGAACTCCATTATTTACATTCGCAATCTGATGTTGATTCGTAAACGGCGTCTCGCCTATACCGCGGCCGCTCCCTCGCAGGAACCGCGGGAAACGAATTAGCGAGCTGTTGATACGGACATTTGTCTGTGGGATCCAATGGAAACCGTAGAGACACAATGGGGTAAGCCTCTATTCCTTACCGCTTTTTTGATTGCCAGTGTGTTTACCTGGCTCGCCTGGGAAATGGCAAGCGGAACCCTGGCCAATACTGACGAGCTTTTGACGGCGGAGCGTTCGAGAGAAATGCTGAGGCTCGGTCGCTCCGAAGTTCATTTCAATTTTGAGCCTTCCTTTGAGAAGCCACCTCTGCAGTACTGGCTGACTGGGCTTAGTCTGCAAACTCTCAAAAATAGAACATTCGCAGTCCGGATATGGCCTCTCGTCTACTCCGTCCTGACAGCGATTTGTGCCGGTTGGCTGGCGTTTCTTTTGGAGCCGAACCGCCCATGGATTGTCCCCCTGACTGTCGCCCTTCTTATTTCGTGTCCGCTTTTTTGTAAAGAAGCCTGGCACCACTCGCTCGATATCGGGCTAGCCTTTTTCACAACCGCTGCATTCGTGTCCGCTGGGCTAGCCCGGAGACATTCGGTTTGGTGGCTCGGCGTCGGCATCGCCTGCTGGCTCGGAAGTCTTCAGAAAGTTCCGCTGGTCGCGTTAATTTGGCTCCTGATACTTATCGTCCGCTTGACCTCACCCAATGAACGGAAGTTACTGGGTTACCGCTGGCTTTTCCCGAGTCTGGTCAGTGCCGCAATCCTATCCTCGATCTGGCCGGCCGTTCAACTTCTGAATTACGGAGTGTCGTTTAGAAGCCTTTACCAGGAGGAAATCGTGGACTGGCTCGGATCGAAATACCTCGCGTCACGACCATATTTGGAGATCCCATACCGACTAATCATTACCTCGGCATGTGGTATTTTCCTTTTAATCGCGCCATTTGCCACACTTTTCTGGCGAAAACAAAATTTCACTCAACCGATCAAAGAGATTTCGATAGTGTCTCTTGCCTTCATTGGCCTCGCGGTAATTAGCAATTTCCGGTCGGTTCGTTACATCGTGCCGCTTCTTCCAGCGCTTTGTCTGGTTCTGGCAATCGTTATCCATCGGTTGTTGGAAAGGAAAGGATCGGTTCGACCTCTGGCTGCCGGCTTGGCAGCAGTTTTGTTATTGGAAGGCTTCATTCAGACAAAACTGGATATCCAGTATAACCGAAAAGACGTCGCAATCGAAAAACGCGTCGCGGAAGAACTTGGGGTGCGTCAGGAAGAGGGAACGCGCACGGTTCTTATCAATGCACGAGACCAAGGAACCTCGCTCCTTTACAATTCCTTTTACCTCTTTCACGGAAATCTGCGGTTCCCAGTAACAAAATTTACGGTCGATGAAATTCGACGTGCACCGCCGCCGCCTCCTGTGCTCGGTGTTTGTATCGACCGCGATTTCACCGCCTTGCACGAAGTCTATCCAAACCCCCGTGTCCAATTCACCTTGGGACAATTTATCATTTGGCGCGCTGATTGAGCCAATCGCGCGACCGCTTATGTCTTCTTGCTATGGGGGAAACGGAAGCGTCGATTACAAACTGCGATCCAGTGGCTGACCCACGGCAAACCTCAGAACTGGAAATACCTTTAGCCGCGCTAATCGGACAGAAAGACTCCCGCCGGACAGTGCCTCCCGGCGGGTAAGGTTCTGCCTGCCAAATGCTATTGACCTCGCAAACGCTGCGACATACAAGGGCACATGCGCAAATTTACCTTAACCTTTGGCGTCATTTTACTTGGCGTCACGTTCGCGTTTGCCGGTCCCGAGGCGCTCCCTTCTTCCGGCAAGGAGATGAAAGAAGTCGCGCCGGCGCCTCCAACGTGCGATTTCACGTGGAGTGGTTTTTACATTGGCGTTAACGGAGGCGGCGGGTGGGGCGATGGCCGCACTCGATTTACGCCTCTGCCGGACATCGGTGGATTCTTCGTGGGCGCACTACAGCCGACTTCGCTGGATACCGATCCGAGCGGCGGCTTTGGCGGCGGTCAGATCGGGTTCAACTGGCAGTTCGGTCGCTTCGTTCTCGGCGCTGAGACAGATTTTCAAGGTTCCGACATTAGTGGCGCGCGCGTTGAACGACCGGTGCCGGCGGCGCTTCCGCCGACTTTTCCAGATACCACTTTCCTGCGCAGTTCGGAGGACATTAACTGGTTTGGCACGTTCCGCGCGCGGATTGGCTTTGCACCGTTTTGCCGATGGCTGATCTACGGCACTGGCGGACTGGCCTACGGGAACACTGATTACCGAGGCGAAGTGAACTATATTGCAGTACGCGGTCCGATTATTCCGGCTTCGGTTAGTGAGACGAACGTTGGCTGGACGGGTGGCGGCGGTCTTGAGTTCGCGATAACTCACCGCTGGACAATCAAAGCCGAATATCTCTACGTCGATCTCGGGGATGAAAGCACGACCGTTCTCGCCCCGCCGGGCTTTGGCAATCGCGGCGGTGAAGCAGTGCACTTTCACTGGGACACAAACGCACACACCGTGAAAGGCGGCATCAACTTTAAGTTCTAATCGCAGCTAGGCTCGACTTTCCGACAGCCGCCCGAGGAAACTCGGCGGCTGTTTTGTTTATGGGATTGTCACCGTCTAGGCGTCAACGAATCGCGCCAGGTCGTCCGGTAATTCGCTCATCCATTTCTTTTCGCCTGGAATCGATAATTTCGCAGCGTGCAACGCGTGTCGCGGCAGGAGTAGCTCCTGCTGTAGCTGACTGGTCCAGCCGGTTCCAATGAATTCCAAATAAAGCCGCTCGTCAGGCCCGTAAATCTTGTCGCCGACCACCGGATGTCCGAGCGACGCGAGATGGACGCGAATCTGGTGGGTGCGACCGGTTTTCGGAATTGCGCGGATCAACGCGAAGCGGTCTGCGGACGATGTCGATCCTCCGCTGGCGAAGACTTTCGGAGTTGTGAAACGTTGTTCGACTCGAAACTCGGTCAGCGCCATCGCGCCTTTGGGATGAATCATTTGTTTCAGCCAAATCGCCGACGGTTGATGTTTGCCTTGTCGATCCAGAGGCGCATCGACAATTTTTGTTTCCCAATCCGGCCAGCCCCAAATGATCGCGAGATATTCTTTATGCAAGCGCCGCTCTTGCATCAGTAATCCGAATCGGCGCGCCGCTGCCGCGGTTTTTGCGACCAGCACAAGGCCGCTCGTTTCGCGATCCAACCGATTCACGATTGAAACCTGGCCGCCGTTCGCGATTTCAAATGCGAGCAGCTCGCGCAATTCTTTCCAAAGGGTGGTGCGCTGATCGGGTTTGGTTGGATGAGTTAACAGAAACGCCGGCTTATCGACCACGATGTAGTCGTCGGTTTCATCCATGACCTGAAAATGGAGTGAGGGAGTGATGGAGTAGTGAAATAGCAAACACTGACAGAATCAAAACCCGTTACCTAAAGCTCCAATACTCCATTTCGCCATTCCGGTGCTTGACCTAGCTGGGAAAACCGCTTTACGTAAACGCCTTACTTTCACTCCTAGGGAGAGCTGCGCCGTGGACCTAAAAGACATCAAAGCCCTCATCGATTTGATGAAGAAGAACGATCTCTCCGTTTTCGAGATGGAGAAGGACGGCTTTCGTATCAAACTGCAAAAAGGTTTGGGCGATCAACCGATCATAGCATCGACAGCCGCGCCTGCGGTGCCCAATGGTCCAGCAACGGCGGGAGCGGCTCCGACTTCAGCCGAAAGCGCGTCGCTCAAAGAAATTGCTTCCCCAATGGTCGGGACTTTTTATCGGGCGGGGTCGCCGGATGGTTCGCCGTTTGTCGATGTTGGAACAAAAGTGAATGAGGACACGGTGGTTTGCATTATCGAGGCGATGAAAGTGATGAACGAGATTAAGGCGGAAACCAGCGGCGTCATTGCCGAAGTCGTAGCCGAGAACAGCAAGCCGGTGCAATTCGGCCAGGTATTGTTTCGGGTCCGATGACATTGAGACGAAGCGGTAGTTGTAGGGCAGGCGCGTCGCCTGCCATCGGACGTGCCTGATCCGGCAAGCGGAGCGCTTGCCCTACAATTATCCAGGCATGTTCGAGAAAGTCCTGATTGCTAATCGTGGTGAGATTGCGCTGCGCGTGATTCGGGCGTGCAAGGAGCTCGGTATTCGCACGCTCGCAGTTTATTCCGACGCCGATGTCGATTCGTTGCACGTGCAACTGGCGGACGAAGCGATTTGCATCGGCGCGGCGCCGAGCTCGGAAAGTTATCTAAAAATCGATCGCATCATGAGCGCGGCCGAAGTGGGCGACGTTGATGCGATTCATCCCGGTTACGGTTTTCTGGCCGAGAACGCGCATTTCGCCGAAGTGGTCGAGAGTTGCAAGATCAAGTTCATTGGCCCGCCATCGCACGTGATTCAAAAAATGGGCGACAAAAATATGGCGCGCGCCTGCGCTCGCAAATCCGGCGTCCCAGTGACGCCGGGAAGTGACGGCGTCGTTGAAAACGACAAAGATGCGGCGAAGGTCGCAAAAAAAATCGGCTACCCCGTCATGATTAAAGCGGTGGCGGGTGGCGGCGGCCGCGGAATGCGCGCAGCCCACAACGAGACTAGTTTGATCGCCGGATATCATAGCGCGCGTCTGGAAGCGGAGAAGGCGTTCGGAGCAGCCGATGTCTACATCGAGAAGCTGATTGTGAATCCGCATCACATCGAATTCCAGATTGTCGCCGACACCCACGGCCGCGTTGTGCATTTGGGCGAGCGCGATTGTTCGATTCAGCGGCGGAACCAAAAAGTGATCGAAGAATGTCCATCGCCGATCATGACCCCTGGGCTGCGAAAAAAGATGGGGAACGCCGCAGTCAAGCTGGCGAAATCAGTTGGTTACCAAAACACCGGCACGATCGAGTTTCTGGTCGACGAAGATCGCCGTTTCTATTTCATGGAGATGAACACGCGACTTCAGGTCGAGCACACCATCACCGAAGAAGTTTACGGGTGCGATCTGGTGAAGGAACAAATCCGCATCGCTGCGGGCGAACCCTTGTCGCCGCACGTCGCTCGCGCGGTGCCGCGCTCGCACGCGATTCAGTGCCGGATTAACGCCGAGGATCCGGCGAATAATTTTCAGCCGTCGCCCGGACGAATAGCTTTTTATTATGCGCCTGGCGGTCGCGGCGTTCGAATCGATTCCCACGCCTACACCGGTTACGTGGTGCCGCCGTATTACGATTCGTTGATTGGAAAAATTATCACGATCGGAGCAACGCGGAGTTCGGCGATCGATCGAATGCGTCGCGCGCTCGATGAGTATTATGTTACCGGAATCAAGACGACGGTTCCATTTCACGCCGCCATCATGCGGAGCGGCGAATTCCGCGACGGCAAGTACGACACCGGTTTCGTCGAGCGAATGATGAGCTCGGAAGCTTTCCAGCTCGTTCCGCCCCGCGCTCACCTGCACGAATAACGCTTTGCGAAATCTAAGCGATTGCCGCCTCTACGGAATCCTGGATCTTGGTTACATCGACGCTTCAGAGTTGTCGCGCGTGGCTGAAGCGATGCTTCAAGGCGATGTCGATCTTATCCAATTGCGGGCAAAGAAGCAGTCACTCGAAGAAATTGTCGATCTGACAGGCGCGCTCCACCAAATCACTTCCGGAGCTGGAATTCCTTTAATCGTTAACGATCATGCGGAAGTTGCGGCCAAAGTTCCGGTGGAAGGCGTGCACATCGGGCAGGATGATGATTCGATTGCGCACGCACAAAAGAAAGCGGGCCGCCACGTCCTCATTGGAAAATCCACGCACAGTTTGGAGCAGGCCATTGCGGCGGAACGCGAAGGCGCGGATTACATTGGGTTCGGTCCTATTTTCGCGACTCCAACGAAACCCGATTACCAACCGATCGGATTGACCGGTATCAAACGAGTTCATAATGAAGTGACCGTCCCGACTTTTTGCATTGGCGGAATCAAGATCGACAATCTCGGCCAACTCATTGCCGCCGGGGCGAAGCGAGTCGCGATTGTTTCCGGTTTACTCAAGGCACCCGACATCGCCAAGTATGCGCGCGCATGCAAAGCTGTCCTAGATCCCGAAACTTAATGAAAAATCTGTTCATTTCGTCACTCGTCATTCGGACTTCGTCATTTTAGTCATGTCTCTGCTCGTTGTTGGTTCCATTGCGCTCGACACCGTCAAAACGCCGGTCGAAGAACATGGCGAGTTGTTAGGCGGCTCGGCCTCATACGCGGCCGCGGCCGCGAGTTATTTTTCGCCGGTGAAACTGGTCGGCGTGGTCGGCAACGATTTTCCGCAGGCCGAGTTTGATTTTTGGAAATCGCGAAAGATCGACACCGCGGGCGTGCAACGGGTCGAAGGAAAAACTTTTCGCTGGTCGGGCGAATATGCGTGGGACTTGAACACGCGCGAGACGCGCTCGGTCGCGCTTAACGTCTTTGAAAATTTTAAGCCGGAATTGCCCAAGTCGTATCGGCAAACTGATTTTGCATTGCTGGCCAATATCGCGCCAGCTTTGCAATCACACGTGCTCAAGCAAATGGAGAAGCCGCGGTTCGTCGTTGCCGACACGATGGATCTTTGGATCGAGACCACACGCGCGGATTTGGCGGCGCTCCTGCCGCATGTCGATCTTTTGATTCTGAACGACAGTGAAGCGCGCGAAATGACGAAGGAGACGAGTTTGATCAAGGCCGGCCGCGCCATTCGCAAAATGGGTCCGCGTTATGTCGCGATCAAAAAAGGCGAGCACGGCGCGTTGCTTTTCAGCGAAAACGAATTCTTCAGCTGCGGCGCGTATCCGCTCGAAGATATTCACGATCCGACCGGGGCAGGGGACACCTTCGCTGGCGGCATGGCGGGTTATTTAGCGGGAACGGTCAAGAAAGTAACTTTCACCGATCTTCGCAAGGCGATGATTTACGGTAGCGTGCTGGCGAGTTTTTGCGTGGAAGCCTTCAGTCTCGAGCGCTTGCGCAATTTAACGATGGAGCAGATCAACGAGCGCTACGAAACATTTAAGCTCATGAGCCAGTTCGAAGTGGCGGAATAAAATTGCCGCAAATCCGTTATTAAAATCGGCTCGCGCGTGTTGTTGTGAAAAGCGCGCCCGAGAGGATTCGAACCACTAACCTTCTGATCCGTAGTCAGACGCTCTATCCAGTTGAGCTACGGGCGCCGAAATCTAAATTTAGCTCGCTTTACGTATGAAGAAACCGTGCCGATGCAACACAAACGTGTCGGCGCAAGCGAAGACCAGTCGCGCAAGAGCGAGTGAAACGCGGTCAGCCATAGCAGGACGTGATCTTGTCATGGCGGCAGGCGCTGTCTGGTTGAGACGATCTCTTGGTACAATTCGAGGAACTTCGTCGTCTGTTCCTCAAACGTGTGTTGCATCGCTAAAGCGCGACCGGCCGCGCCCATCGTCTCGCGCCGCGCGGGTTCGAGCAATTCCTTCATCCGCTTAGCGAGAGCGGCACTGTCCGCCGGATCCTTGAGCACGAATCCCTCTTTTCCATCAGCCATCAACTCGGCG
>Ga0210410_10002297_pt1 | contig 17256 bp, 13 predicted proteins | sample IncBWC4MmetaG_FD_161058 | JGI IMG/M metagenome (GOLD analysis project Ga0210410, IMG submission 161058) | Forest soil microbial communities from Barre Woods Harvard Forest LTER site, Petersham, Massachusetts, United States - Inc-BW-C-4-M | ecosystem: Environmental > Terrestrial > Soil >... | reverse complement strand
GCTCCGTTCGTCAGCTTCGTTCGGACCATGCATAAAGACTGGAAGGAAGGGCATTTTGATGGCTCGCACAAACTCTTTTTGTTGAATGGCGCCAGCCGCCCCTGGGAATTTGGATATCTCGAAGAACTTCGTGCATTTGCACGGGAGATTCCGTGGTTCACGTATGTGCCGACAGTGAGTCGTCCGTGGGATCACGCCGACTGGCCGGGCGAAATCGGACGCGCCGACGATGTGCTGCGAAAATATGCCGATCAGTGGGGCCTCGACAGCGCCAACACGGCGGCATATTTGTGCGGGCACCCGGAGATGATCGAGCACAGCAAGGCGATCCTAAAACGTCGCGGCTTCACGGACAAGGGAGCGATAAAAGAAGAAGTCTACTGGGTACCGGCGAAGTAGCTGCCGCGCAAATTCCTTCGCCATAGACTTCACGGACGTTCTAACTTTCCGCCGGAGCGAAGAAAACCAGCACAGCAAGCTCTTCGCTAATGTCGTAGAAGCGATGCTCAACTTCGGCGGCAACGAAAATCACACTTCCCTCGGAAACTTCACGATCTTCGCCATCTGCGCGAAAGTGAGCCCGTCCTCGAACCACGAAATACAACTCGTCTTCATGGTGCGGCTTCTGCGGATCATCGGCGCCCGGGCCAAGTACGTACAATCCCGCGCTCATCGACGGCACGCGGAGAAACTCGCGGTATAGCTTGCCCCCTGCGCTCCTCTGCTCATCGATCTGGGTGACTTGCAGAAAGCTGACTTGACCCTCGCTCATTCCGCTAGCTCCACGAGTCTTCCGCGTCGGTGTCGTTTCCTTTGTCGTCGGTGATGATCAGCTTCACCGTATTATCGCCGGGATACTGTCCCTGCTGATGAAGTTGTTGCTGCCAACTGCTCAGAGGCGAGTCGAAAGTCTTGTCGTATTCGGTCGAGTCGTTGATCAGGATTTGCGCCCGCACAATCTTTTCGTCTTTGCCGACTTTGGCCGATGCCGCGACATCCCAACCGATTGCCGGATTCTTAGAATGAGAAAGTGTTAGGTCCACAGTGCCTCCTCAGACGAGCGACCTCAGCTGAATATCCTTAGCTGAACACATTTAGCTAAACATGCCACCGAACACAAGATTCGTAAACTGCGGAATCAGATTATTGGTTTGTAAATCGCCCTCGGGTTTATACCACTGGTAAATCCAGTTGATCATGCCGAGCAGCGCGAAGGCTGCGGCGCGTGGGCTGACCGTGCCCGTGGCGTGACGGGCGCGTTGCACCTCCGCCATTAAGTTTTCGACGAAGTGAATGTAGTCTTTCTTGCGGGCGTTGATGCGCTTGCGCAGCGTCGGCGGCAGGGGATGGTTCTCATGCAGCATTACTGTAATCTCGCGGTCGCGCGGGCTCAGCACAACTTCAATGTGCAGGCGGATTAACGCCCGCAGGCGCTCTTCGGGATCGGCGATTCCGCGCACCGGAGTAAGCACGCGCTCTTGCGTGATCTGCATGGCGTGGTCCATGATCTCGAACAGGATTTCGTCTTTGCTCTGGAAGTGATGATACAGTCCGCCCTTGCTCAGTTTGAGGGCGGCGGCGACGTCATTCATGGAAGTCGCGTCATATCCGCGCTGCTGAAACAAGCGCGCCGCGGTGCGCAAAATTTCCTGCCGGGAGTCCACTACAGTCTCGCGAGCCATCGCGAGACATGGTAAACAGTTGCGGGCAGGAATGCCAATGCAGGATCACTCTCGGTATGAGAACTGTTGTTCCGACCGAAGCCTGCTGTTCTTCGGCGGACTTCGACGGGGCGGGACGCGTCCTCTGCGTTACTGGGACTGCAATACTTCGTCCACGGCGACTTTGCCGCTCTTTTCCACCGTGATGACTTTATGCACCGGAGCATATCCGGTTAGCGTGATGTCGACCACATAGTTGCCCGGGTCCAGCATCACTTCCACTGGCGAATTTTTCTCCAGGATGTGCTGATTGATCGCGACCTGCGCACCCTTCGGCGTGGTGTGCACGCTAACCGTCGCTTGCCCCGGCTGGCCGCCATTTCCGCCGAACAACTTCTTCATTTTTCCAACGGTCTTGATGTTTTCCGCATTTCCGAGCGCGCGCAGGGCCGGAGTAAAGTTTGAAGTTTGGCCCAGCGTAAACTGGCCGTTCATGGTTTCGTCGAGATACCCGAGCTTGCGCACGAGAACAACGTGCTGGCCCTTGTCGATGCTGAATTGTGCAGGAGTAACTTTGCCCATGTCGCGGCCGTCGACGTAAACGCTGGCGCCCGCAGGATCGCTGGTGACCACCAGAGTCGCCATCAACTGCGTAAGGTGTACGACCAGACTTGCCCGATTTCCGGCGGTAATTTCCACCGCACGCGTGTCGGTGGAATATCCGGACTTGCTGACGATGATGGTGTGCTGCCCCGGTTGCAGGTTACCTAACGAAAATGGCGTGACGTAACTCCCGTCGGTCCTGCCGTCAATCTGCACTTGCGCGCCTTGCGGCGTGGAATCGATCGCCATTTGTCCCGGGATAATCACCGGCGCCGCCACAGGAGCGGGCTTTCTCCTGGGGTTTTTCCCTTTCGAGTTTGCGCTTGGTGATGGGGTCTCAGGTTCAGGCTCGCTTACTTCGGCGGCAGGCTGGGCAACAACCGGTTGCGCGCTCGCCACTGGCTGGCTCGGAGCGGGCTGTGGAGGAGCTTCGGCCACTGTACGAGCTGCGCCGGTATCGTCGTCGCCATTCAAACTGTGAATGTGCATTACGACTGCGATGCCGATGATAAGAATCAATCCGACGGCTCCCGCGATGGCATAAAGCATCAGCTTCGGAGGAACGCCCTTGATTTCTTTGATCGCCTTCTGCGCCACTTCGCGCGGCTGAATCTTCGGCTTCTCTTCTTTCTCCCGGCTTCCGTCATAGACCGAAGGCTGACTCGACGCTTGGGCGGCTGCGTCATCCGGTGCCGGCGGCTTCGGCTGCTCGATGTAAATTTCTTTCAGCGGAGGCAATTCGGTCATCTCGGAGAAGCTGGTCCCGCCTCCGCCGCGTTGCCCGCCTTCCGCCATCATGGGATCGACGGCGATCTTCGGTGCCTGCGGCTCGAATGTTTCTACTTCAGGCTCATCAAGCACTGCCGACGACGATGACATGGAAGGCGATGGTCTTCCGGCTGACTCGATGGTCGCTTTTACCACGGAGGTGATGAATTGGTTCGAGAGGTCAAGTTCGGGCTCGGACTCCGAAGGTTGAGACGCAGGCGATCCGACAAAAGCTCCTCCCACGCCCGCCGCTGCGGCCGCCGCTTTGGGAGCTACGCCTGCTTCCGCGGCTTTGGCCTTCGGTACGGCTAACTTCGAGACTGGCGCTGCGCTGGTTGGGATGGCCGCGACCGGCGCCGCAATTTTCTTTTCAGGGACAGCGAGGCGGGTGGCAGCCGGTGCCGCTGCTTTCGGCGGCGCCGCCGGAGCTTTTGCGCTTTCCGGCTTTTTCGCTGCCGCCGCAGCCGGCTTCGATTCTTTACATTTTTCCAGATCGTCCAGCAGTTCGCGGCCATTCTGATATCGCTCAGCCGGGTTCTTCGCCAGCGCTTTCATGATGAGGGCGCTCAACTGCGGATGCAGCTTGGGCTGCACCTGCATCGGCGGCACGGGCGAACTCTCGACGATGCTTTGTTTTAGCGATTCGGTATCTTCCCGCTCAAACGGCTTGCGGTCGGTCACCATCTCGTAGAACATCGCGCCCAGGCTGAACAGGTTCGAGCGGCCATCCATCGCATCACCGCTGACTTGCTCGGGCGACATGTAATAAAGGATGGGCGCAACTCCGTCGGCAGGCTGCGGAAACTTGCCGCCGCTGGAGACGCCGAAACCGAGAATCTTCACCGTGCCGTCCCATCCGCACATTATTTTGGACGGCTCGAGGCTGTAGTGCACCACGCCGTGCGAGTGCGCATGATCGAGCCCGGCACAGACTTGGCGGCCGATATCCAACAGGTCCCAGATGGAAAAGCCTTCTTTGCGGGCCAGCATCGTAGCGATGCTGTTGCCCTGCACATATTCGGTGGCCGCACAGAACTGGCCGTCCATTTCACCGGCGCCAAAAATCGGAGTGATGTTCGGGCTGCTGAGCACCTTTGTGCTCTCGGCTTCGGCTAGCAGAGCCTGTTCCAAGGCGGCGGCGTTCTCGCCAAACGCGCTTAGCTGGATCGCTTTTAGCGCGACCGTCTGCCCGGTTTCAGGGTCGTTGGCTTTGTAAATCGTTCCCGTGGGCGATTTCGCCAACTCGCTGAGAATTTCGAAGTGGCCGATTTTCGTGGACATTGCTTTCCCAACTCCATTCCGTCACGAACCTCCGGTGCGCCCCCTTCGGCGCCGGAACCTATGTTCGGTACGATGCGGACAGAATATCGCTGGCAGGGTCGGCCTTCGAGTTACCGAAGTACTGAAGCGAAGTACGGAAGCACCGAAGAGCGACATTGGACGCCGGAAGATGGTGACCGTCCCCGGCTGAATCTAGCGTAACTTTTCTATCCACGAGCCGTTGTACCGTTATGTCGGCAAGTGACATTTGTCACGCAGCGTGGATGACGATCTCCACTGGCACTTCTGGCTGAGTCCAAGCGAGGATGAAAGCCATACAGATTGTTTTGTTGTGAGATCGGCGCTGCGACAATGCACGAATTGAATTCCGAAATGGTTGAAGGCGGCGCGCCGGTTCATTTATGCTGGGGGCGCTCGGTTGGACCCACTTCCTGTATCCAGTTCCCTGTTCTCTCTGGAGTACGACCATGACGTTGAGTCGTTTCGTCACTAAGAACGCCTTCCGCAACAAGCGCCGCAGCATTCTGACTGTGCTAAGCATTGCGCTGTCATTGTTGCTGCTTACTTTCATGATGACGCTTTGGCACGCTTTCGCGCTCGACGATGGCAGTGCGGAATCGGCGCAGCGGCTCGTGGTGCGGCACCGCGTATCGCTCACCTTCAATCTGCCAGGCTACTATCGCGAGAAGATACGTGCAATTCCCGGAGTCGTATCGGTAGTGCCTGTGTCCTGGTTCGGGGGAACATACAAAGACTTGAAGCCGGAAAATTTCTTCGCGCAGTTCGGCACCGATCCGGAGGAGTTTTTTAAGACCTTCCGTGACATGGAGATGCCCGAGGACCAGCGCACCGCATGGCAGCGCGACCGTCAGGGCGTGATCGTAGACGACACGCTGGCCACGAAATACGGGTGGAAGCTGGGCGACCGCATCGTGCTGCAAGGGACGATCTATCCCCTCAATCTTGAGTTGAATATTCGCGGCATTTTTCACTCCAGCCCCGACAATAAGTCGGTTTACTTCAACGCGAAATACCTGGAAGAAGGGGTCGATTTTTTCAAAGGACGTGCCGGTACGTTCAGCATTCTGGCGGCATCGCCTGCGGATGTCAGCAAGGTCGCCACCATTATCGACGACGAGTTTCGCAATTCTCCGCAGCCCACGAAGTCGGAAAGCGAAAAAGCTTTTGGCCTGGAGTTCGTGGCCATGCTGGGCAACGTGAAAGCGTTCATTCTCGGCATTTGCTCGGCGGTCGTATTCGCCACTCTGCTGGTATCAGCTAATACCATGGCGATGTCGATTCGCGAGCGTACGCGGGAAGTGGCCGTGCTCAAGACGCTGGGCTTTACCCGGCGCGGCGTGCTGGCTCTGTTCGTGAGCGAGGCGGTGGCACTGTCGCTGGCGGGCGGACTGCTGGGCGCGAGCATGGCGAAGTTGATGGTGTTCGGCTTTTCCCATTCGGTGCAGCTTACGTTTTTCCCGTTGCGCATGACGGCGGCGATTTGGGCTTTGGCTCTGCTGGCTTCCGCCATTGTGGGACTGCTGAGTTCGGCGCTCCCGTCGTATAACGCTTCGCGGATCAATATTGTGGACGGTCTTCGCCACATCGGGTGAAGTTACGCAGGATGAAGTTATGACGCTGGGCAGTTTCGTAATTCGCAACGCGTTTCGCAACAAGCGGCGCAGCTTGCTGACTATGGTCAGCATCAGCTTCTCGCTGCTGTTGCTCACGTTGATGATCTGCATCTGGCGCTCGTTTTATGTGGATCAGGTGGCGCCGGAAGCGTCACGGCGCATCGTAACCCGCGATCGCGTCTCGCTGGCATTTCTCCTGCCGGCGTTTTACCGCGACAAGATTCGCGGCGTGCCCGGAGTGAGTTCGGTGACGCCGATTACATGGTTCGGAGGCCGCTATATCGATGATCGGCCCGAGCATTTCTTCGCTCAACTGGCCACCGATCCCGATGAGTATTTAAAAGTGGCGTCCGACAAGATTATTCCTGCCGATCAGGTGAAGGGCTGGCAGCGCGACCGTGCCGGCGCGATCGTCGACATCACGCTGGCCAAAAAATTTGGCTGGAAGATTGGCGACCACATTACCTTGCAGGGGACGATTTTTCCGACAAACGTAGATTTGACGGTTCGCGGTATTTATCATCGCGATCCGCCGCAAAACGCTTTGTACTTTAACGCCAAGTATCTTGAAGAAGCGGTGCCGTGGTTCAAAGGGCAGGCGGGCTGGTACTCGGCGCAGGTCGATTCGCCCGACCACGTGGGCAGTGCGTCAAGAACTATCGACGACATGTTTCGCAACTCGCCGTTGCAAACCAAGACTGAGAGCGAGAGGGCTTTCCAACTCGGCTTTGTCGCGTCACTGGGCAACGTGAAGCTATTCATTCTCGGCATTTGCGGCGCGGTCGTCTTCACGATCATGCTGGTCTCGGCGAACACGATGGCCATGTCGGTGCGCAGCCGCACGCGGGAAGTGGCCGTGCTGAAGACGCTCGGTTTCACGCGGCAGCGAGTACTGTCGATTTTCGTGAGCGAGTCCGTTGCTCTGGCGGTGGCCGGCGGGGTGCTCGGAATTATGGTGGCGATTCCGGTGATCTGGCTGCTGACGCGAAGTTTCATCGCGATTGGAGTGCCTCTGGCGATGAAGGTCAATCCGCCAGCAGCGGGTCTGTCTTTACTGGTGGCGCTGATTCTCGGACTGGTGAGCGGCTATTTGCCGGCCTACAATGCGTCGCGCATGAATATTGTGGATGGCTTGCGGCACATTGGCTGAATACCGAATTTAATGTCAGAACTTAATTTCAGAGCTTAATTATGGCGATACCGATCAGCTATAACATTCGCAATTTGCGGCTCCGCAAGGGGCTCACGATCATGACCGCGATGGGCATTGCGCTCACTGTCACCACCGCGATTTTTCTGATGGCCCTGGTCGCCGGACTGAACCGCGCGTTTGTAAGCAGCGGCAGTCCGCTGAATGTGCTGGTGCTGCGCAAGGGTTCAGAGGCGGAATTGTCTGGCGGCTTTGACGCCAGCCTTTTCCCAACGCTGAAGACTCTTCCCGGCGTGGCCAAGGATAGCCACGGCGAGCCCATGGCCTCTGGCGAGTGGGTGGTGGTGATCGTGCTGCCCCGCAAAGATGGCACGGGCGAAGTGAATGTCACGGTGCGCGGCATGATGCCCGATGGCCTGGAAATGCGTCCCAGCGCGAAGTTGATCGAGGGCCGATGGTTTCAGCCAGGACAACGTGAAGTCGTGGTCAGCAAGCAGATTCGCGGACGTTTTTCGCACGCCAACATTGGCGACACTATGGAGTTCGGCAAAGGCTCGTGGAGAGTTGTGGGCGTGTTCGACGCCGGAGGCTCGGCGTATGAATCCGAAGTCTGGGGCGATGTGAATCAGATGGCTTCGGACTTCGACCGCCAGGGGGGATTCTCGTCGGCCTACCTCCGCGCCACCGATCCCATTGCCGCCGACGCGCTCAAGAATCGAGTCAGCGACGATCAGCGCCTGAAGCTCGAAGGCGTGCTCGAGACCGCATATTATGCCAAGCAGACCAGTTCGGGTGCGCCGATCAAGGTGATCGGCTTCGTGGTGGGCTTCATCATGGCAATCGGCTCAATCTTTGCGGCCATGAATACGATGTACGCCGCGGTGGCGTATCGCGGACGCGAGATTGCGACGCTGCGCGTCATCGGATTTTCGCGGCCGGCGATTCTGACTTCGTTCGTACTGGAATCCTTGCTGCTGGCCTTGCTCGGAGCGCTGGCGGGAATTCTGCTCATGCTGCCCTTCAACGGCATGCAGACCGGGACCTCGAACGCGGTGACCTTTAGCGAAGTGGTGTTCGCCTTACGCATCACCCCGCAGGTTGCCATGTATGCCATCGTCTTCGCGCTGGTCATGGGATTCGTTGGCGGACTGGCGCCGGCGTGGCACGCCGCACGGCAGAATATTCTCGCGGCGCTAAGGGGATAATTCCGCCCAGTGTGCGGGGGAGCCGGAACTAATTTCGGACATAGACCGTAAATATTCTTATGGCGATTGACACCAAACACGAAGACCTGCAAAGCCTTCGCATCGACCGCACCCAGCGCAGCGATTCCAGCGGAGAGCCACCTGCATGGGCGCGCCGCTTCATTGTTGGCGGCATCGCGATCGTAGCGTTGCTCGCCGTCTCTGCTCTGGGATACCGCGTGCTTTCGTCCGACACGCCGGAAGTTGAAGTGGTACGGGCTGCGGCGCAAAGCAGCGACGTCGGCGGGACCGTGCTTGCGGCCACCGGCTACATTGTGGCGCATCACACCATCAATGTGAACTCGAAGGTCACCGGACGCCTGGCATGGATCGGGGTTGAAAAGGGAGACAAGGTAAAAGAAGGCCAGGTTTTGGTGCGGCTCGAAGATCAGGAATTCCGCGCCTCTTATGAACAGGCCAAGGGCCAGTACGCAAGCGCAAAGGCCTACTTGGACGAACTTCAACACGGGTCGCGTCCCGAAGAAGTGCAGCAGGCGCAGCACAATTTGGACGAAGCCCGCGCCACATCGGCCAATGACAAACTAACGCTCGATCGCAACAAAGAACTCGCCGCGGGTGGCGTGGTCTCGCGGCAGGTGCTGGACGATGCCTCGGCGAAGTATGAAAGCGACCAGCAGCGCGTGAATTCTCTCGATAAATCGTTCCAGCTGATGAAGCTGGGGCCCCGCTCAGAAGAAATTTCCCGTGCGCAAGGCGCGCTGATGCAGGCTCAAGGCCAACTCGATTACGCCAAGTCGCAACTGGATGCCACCGTGATTCGCGCTCCTGTGACGGGAACCATCCTCGACCGCACGGCAGAAAAAGGCGAGTTGATCACGGCGCAATTTGCCAGCGCGGCCGCTGGGGGACCCCAAGGGTCGGTCGTCTCGCTCGCCGACTTGAACGATCTGCAGGTCGAACTCGATATCGCACAGGCTGATTTCGCACGCCTCGGGCCCACGCAAAAAGCAACCATCACAACCGACGCCTATCCCGACAAGCAATACGATGGCGTGATGGCGCAGATTTCTCCGGAGGCCAACCGGCAGAAGGCCACGGTGCAGGTCAAGGTGCAGGTGCAGAATCCGGACAAATATTCCGACGTGGCGCTGCGACCCGAAATGAACGCGACCGTGAAGTTCCTTGCCAATGAGGCGCCGAAGACTGCTACCCGGCCGGTGGGGGTATTCGTGCCCTCCGCGGCCATCCGCGACCGTGACGGCAAGAAGATCGTATTGATCGCCTATGACGGAAAGGCCGTGGTCCGCGAGGTTCACGTGGTCAGCCAGCGCAGCGATGGCGCTCTGGTCGACACCCTGGTCGGAGGCGAGAGCGTCATCACCATTGGGCCAACGAGTTTGAAAGATGGAGACAAAATTAAAATCAAGGGGCAATCATGAGCACTGCTACCGCCGATAACGTAGCCACGGCCACCAAAGTTGTACAGGTCCGCGGGGTCAGCAAGATTTTTAAACGCGATGCCTTCGAAGTCAAAGCCTTGGACGACGTCTCGATTGACATCGCCAAAGGTGAATTTCTGGCTCTGATGGGGCCCTCGGGATCGGGCAAGACGACGCTGCTGAATATGATCGCGGCTATCGACCGGCCCACGCGCGGCGAATTGCTGGTTCAGGGACAGGACATTTTTCGCTTCAACGATGCCCAAATTGCGCGCTGGCGCAACGAACACATCGGCTACGTCTTTCAAACATTCAACTTGATTCCTGTCCTCACGGCATTCGAGAACGTCGAGTTGCCCCTGCTGTTGACCAGGCTGAATCAGCAGCAGCGGCGCGACCACGTGATGACCGCGCTGAAGCTGGTTGGGCTCGAAGAACGCGTCGGGCATTTGCCGAAGCAATTATCCGGCGGACAGGAACAGCGCGTAGCCATTGCGCGCGCGATCGTGAGCGATCCGACCCTGCTGCTGGCCGACGAACCCACGGGAGATTTGGACAGTCACTCCGCGACCGATGTGCTGGAGATATTGAAGAGACTAAACGAGGACTTCCACAAAACGATCGTGATGGTCACTCACGATCCGCACGCCGCTTCGTACGCGCACGTAACGCGGCATTTGGAAAAAGGAATGCTGCTGCCGCCGGGCTAGGAACGAAGATGTTTTTTGCGGCCTCGACGGTCAAGAACATCTTCACCGCCGAGGTTGCATAGAACGCCGAGCGAGCTGAGTAAGAAACCGCTCCTCGTGTTTGCCGTTGGTCGTTACCCTGCTCTCGCTTGCAATCCCACTGCACTGACCGTCGGCGCGTCTACTACCTGCTCCGCAATCCATCGCCAGGCCCGCCTTCCGCTGCTCAGAGACACAGCTTGCGCCTCCCCGTATTCGACCAGGCGATTCAGAACGGTGGTGACCGAGGCCATGGGATCTTTATGCCGGGCAAGTACTGTCGGCATTTTTTCATGGAAGTAGTCGCAGACGTCGCGCGCGCTCATTGCTCGACCCGCCTCCATCAAAATCATGCGACAGGCTTTGGTGAAGCCGGGCTGGCGGCCATTGCTCTTGCGATCCATCAGTTCCAGCAGATCGTCATTCAGCACTTCGTCGCCAAATAAATTCGCCAGTCCGGCGATCGTCTGCTTGACCGTCCCGATGCGCTTCATCACTTCGGCTCGCTGGCGCAACAGTTGACTCAGCTCTTCGTGAGCCTGCCGGACGACTTCCTGCACGTGGCCGTTATCATAGCTGTCGCCAAGCTTGGCGAAACCGTTTCCGTTGTGCCCGCTTTCCATACGAAACCTCCACTACAGTTATAAAGATGCGTTGCTAGTGTCCTCGACCGATACCACCGCCGTCCGTGAAGCAAACTCCCCCTGGTGATCGATACGCAGGCAATTCGCTTCGAGTTCCCAAAAACATTTCTTTACAAATGGCGCCCCTGAGAGCACCACAAACTGTTGGATTAGACGCGCCAATCATGGGTTGGTTAACAGGGGTTGGTTAACAGGGTCCTTAATCATTGTCCCTTTCTTAAGAATTAGGATGCTTTTGCGAAGCCCAAAATCGCAACTCCGACCAATTCAGGAATCTTTCTCGCCGCAGCTCTCTCATCTTCCATTTCATAACCAACTCTCGCCGCCTCTGGCTCCGATGTAGTAACCAGACGGAGATTCCCCCTTGTCGACTGCACCGAAACTCGCTGCCGCACCGTTTCCTCTGCATGTGCTGCTGGTGGGAAACAAAGAAGAAGACTTTTTCCTGATTCGCGAGATCCTTGGGCGCACGCAGCTGTCCCCAGCCGCGGACTTGGATCACGCGCACTCGCTCGACGAAGCCCGCACCATGCTGGGGACAAAGTCTTACGGTCTGGTTCTATTCGAATACGAGACCGGAGACACCGCGGGAGTCCAACTGCTGGGGCAGTTTCTTGAGACGGGCGCCTCAGTTCCGTTCATCCTGTTGACCGAGCACGCGGACGAGCGGACGGTCGCCGAAATTATTCGCGGGGGAACCTGGAACTGGGTGCCCAAGTCGCAGTTGGATGCGCCGAACCTGGCGAAAACCATCCGCCACACGCTCGAAATGCATTCTATGCAACGGGAGCAGCAGCATGCCGAAGAATCGCTGCGAAAACTATGGCGGGCGGTGGAGCAATCCGACGATGCCGTGATCATCACCGACCACGAAGGGACGATTGAGTATGTCAATCCCGCCTTTGAAACCGTAACGGGTTATACCAAGCAAGAAGCATGCGGAAAGAATCCCCGCATCCTCAAGTCGGGGGAGCAAGGTCCGGAGATTTATCAGGAGATGTGGGCGACGATCCGGGCGGGAAATGTTTTTCGCGGGATTCTGGTAAATCGGAAGAAGAACGGCGAACTCTATTATGTCGAGGAGAGCGTCTGCCCAGTGCGGGATGGGTCAGGCAACATTACGCATTACATCGCCAATAGCCGCGACCTCACTGACCGGAAGCGCCTGGAAGCACAACTGCTACAGGCGCAGAAAATGGATGCCGTCGGGCGTCTGGCGGGCGGAGTGGCACATGACTTCAATAATCTCCTGACCATTATTACCAGCTATTCCGAGTTGGCGCTGGATGCGGTCACACCGCACAGTCCGCTGGCTATGAAGATGCAAGAAATTCTTCAGGCCGCTCGCCGCGCCGCGGAGTTGACGCGGCAACTCCTTGCCTTCAGCCGCAAACAGCCGCAGGCGCTGCGCGTGGTCGAACTTAACCCGTCGGTCGAGCGCATAACCAAGACTCTCCACCGGCTGATTGGCGAAGATATCGAACTGAATTTTGTCGCTGGAAGCGGATTAGGACCGGTCCGGATCGATCCCGTTCAAATTGAGCAAATTCTCATGAATCTCGCTGCCAACGCGCGAGACGCCATGCCCGAGGGCGGTCACCTTCGCATCGAGACTTCTGACATGATTCTGGATGACGATTCCATCGCTGGCAAACCCGCAGTGATTCCGAAAGGGCGCTATGCGCTGATCACCGTGACCGACGACGGCGCGGGCATTCCCACCGAGCACCTGTCCCACATCTTCGAGCCTTTCTACACGACCAAGCCTCCGGGCGAAGGCACTGGTCTCGGTCTGGCAACGGTGTACGGAATCGTCAAGCAGAATAAAGGCTTCATCTGGGCCTATAGCGAGTTGTCGGTGGGCACGGTTTTCAAGGTTTATCTGCCCTGCGTCGCCGAGCGCGGCCGCGTGGGCGGGACGTCCAAAGGCGAGGTCGAGGTTGCAGCCCGCGGATCCGAGACGGTGCTATTGGTGGAAGATGAAAAGGCGGTGCGCCAGGCTGCCGCGGAATTCTTGCAGATGCAAGGCTACACCGTGCTCGAGGCTAAGGATGGCCTTGATGCCCTCTTCATTGCGCGGGATTATCCTTCGCCGATTCATCTGGCCGTGACCGATGTGGTCATGCCGAATCTCAGTGGAGGCCAGCTTGCGCAAGAGCTTGCCATGTTACGGCCGGAGACCAGGCTGCTCTTCGTTTCCGGTTACGCCGGAAAGATGGTGCTGGATCACAAAGTAATGGACGTCGAAACCAACTTCCTGCAAAAGCCCTATACGCTGAAACAACTCTCCAGCAAAATGCGCGAGGCGCTGAGCCAGACCGCGTCGGCCCTGCCGGCGTAGTTCCAGATCACCTCTTGGCGCGCACAGGATAAAAGTTTGGTAGTCTCGTCGCGCAGATGCGCGCAGCGGCAATCCTCGGGCCGGGATGTTCGCAGAACAACCTCGCGCCATTTCAGCCAGCTTCGTCACCAAACCTTGAATGGCACCTCGGCATGCCCGCGGCTCGAGATCAAGCGGATGCTGTCCTGCTGTTTGGCGGCGATGGCACTTTGCACCGACATTTGCATCGACTGGTTGAATTGGGTTTGCCGGTGCTGGTCGTACCAGTCGGCAGCGGCAATGATTTCGCGCGGGCCCTCGGACTGCGAAGCGTGGGCGATTCGCTCGCCGCTTGGCGGAACTTTTGCCGGGGCGCCGCTGAAGTGCGCATCATCGATTTAGGAAAGATCACGCCGCTGAGCGGCCCGGCCGAAGCATCGATCCCCGAAAACGCGGGCGGGGCGCCCGCTCCACGCGAACCTCGATACTTTGCCTGCGTTGCCGGCGTTGGACTCGATGCCGAAGTCTCTCGGCGCGCCAATCGACTGCCACGGTGGCTGCGCGGACATGGTGGCTACACTTTATCTCTGCTGCCTGCCATCGCTGGGTTTGCACCTGTAAGGGTCAAGATTCAAGTCGTCGACGAAAGCATTCCTGCCGCTCCCGTCTGCACTACGCTCAGCGACCAGCCTACAATCCTGGCCGCCTTCGCCAACACTGCAACCTACGGCGGAGGCATGAAGATCGCGCCTCACGCCAACATGGATGATGGCCTGCTCGACCTGTGCGTCGTAAGAGCGCTCAACCCGATCAAATTGTTCTGCCTGTTTCCCACGGTATATTTCGGCAGGCACTTGCAGGTGCGCGAGGTCCAGTACTCCCAGGCCGATCGCTTTCGTGTCGAAACCGAATCCCCTCTCGATGTCTACGCCGACGGAGAATTTGTGTGCCTCACTCCCGTAGAAGTCTCGGCAGAACACGCTGCCCTCAAAGTAGTAACCGGAAAATAGAAGCCGCGTCCCACCGGTTCCGCCCTTGCACTTCTCTGCGCTCTCGGCGGATGTTCTCCGCGAACTCCGCGGTTTAGAGCTTCGCATGGCCCGAGTCACAAGCTTTAACCGCCGAGATCGCTGAGAAAGACCGCCGAGGTCGCGAAGAGAGTCCGAACGACTCTCCCAGGAATATTCACGGCACAATTCTTAACGCCCGGTTCATTTGACTCCTGCAAAGCACCGACGTAGGATTGCCTCCTGCGGTCGTGGTGCTCCCCCGAGCGAACGTCCTCTGAATCGCCACCTCGCAACTTCCCTCCAGGAGACTCTTATGAAACGAATTCTGTGCGTGTCCCTCTCCGTGGTTCTCTTCGGCGCACTGGCCCTGGCGCAGAATAAAGCGGTCCCCAGCAGTGCCAACACTTTCTTCGTGGCGAAGACATTTGCCGTGGGCCACAGCCCGTACTCGATTGCCGTGGGCGACTTCAATGGCGACGGGAAGCTCGACATCGTGACCGGCGACAGCAGCGACGGAGCAGTGGCAGTACTGCTCGGCGTGGGTAACGGCACCTTCAAGCCCGCCCGAAATTATCTGGTCGACAGTTCGCCCTTAGCCATTAAGGTTGCCGATTTCAACGGCGACGGCAAACTCGACCTGGCCGTCGCGACCAGCCAAGATATCTTCATTCTGTTGGGCAATGGCGACGGGACGTTCCGCATCGGCGGCGCCTATGCCGCTGGCAGTTTCCCGAATTTCCTCGCGGTGGGTGATGTGAATGGCGATGGCAAACTCGACATCGCATTTTCGAGTGATAACAGTTTCGAAGTGGGGGTGATCCTGGGGAACGGCGACGGAACCTTTCAGACGACGAAATCCATCGCCGCAGGAGCTTTGGGCCCGATTGCATTGGCCGACTTCAATGGCGATGGCAAGCTCGACATCGTGATCGCCAACGACGGTCAGGACGGCAATCTCCAAAAACTCGCAGTCAGTCTCGGCAATGGCGACGGAACCTTCGGAACTCCAATTCAGTCGAACTCATTTGAGAGTGGCTTTATCCCCGCGTCACTGGCGGTTGGAGACTTCAACAACGACGGGAAGCTTGATGTCGCAGTCGGAAACAGTGGAGGCAACGGACCCTATCAGTCCATCGCTGTCCTCCTGGGTGACGGCGGCAGCCACCTTGGAGCGTTCCATTACTTCCTGGTCGGCAGCGCTCCCGAATCCGTTGCCGCCGTCGACGTGAATGGCGACGGTAATCTCGACCTCATCGTGGGCAACGTTGGCGACGAGGATGTAACCATCCTCATCGGCAATGGCAAGGGATTTTTCCAGGCAAATGCCAACTATGCCGCGGGAAGCGGCCGCTTGCTCTCGGTAGCGGTCGGTGATTTCAACGGCGACGGCAAACCCGATGTGGCCGTGGCCAACCAGGGCACAAACAACGTCAGCGTCCTGCTGGGCAACGGCAGCGGAAAATTCACCGATGCCCGAGATTTCCGTATCGGCCAGCTTGCATTCTATGAGGCCGCCGGCGACTTCAACCATGACGGCAAGCAGGACTTGGTCGTCGCTTCTTACCTAAGCGGCTTGACCATTTCATTCGGCAACGGCAACGGCACCTTCCAGGCTCCCATCTTGATCACCAGCAAACTGAACGGTCCCGTCGTAGCGGCCGATGTGAATGGCGACGGCTTTCTCGATCTAATCACAATTCCCCAGAGCACCACCGACGTGGCCGTGCTGCTGAATAACGGGGACGGAACCTTCGCCGCGCCAGTTACATTCTTCGCCGGAGAATCTCCGACTACTCTCGCGGTCGGGGATTTCAATGGCGACGGCAAGATCGACGTGGCCGTAACCATCCAGAGCTTTGTCTCGATTCTGCTGGGCAATGGCGACGGCACTTTCCAATCGCCCCTGCCCTTTGTGGCCGGGACTCAGCCCTGGGGAATCGCGGTCGGCGACTTTAACGGCGATGGCAAACTCGACATCGTCGTGGGAGACTACGGCGCATCGGACATTGCCGTCATCTTCGGCAAGGGCGACGGCACTTTCGGCAAGGCTGAGATCATTTCGATGTCTCCCGGGGGAGTGTTCACCGTAGCGGCTGGCGATTTCAACGGTGACGGAAAGTTGGACATTGCCGCCCTGGCTCCCGGGCCGGGCGGGAGTACTATGTCAGTCCTGCTCAACAACGGAAAGGGCACGTTCAGTCCCCACGCAAGCTATGCCGTAGGCCCGATTGTGAATGGAAGCACGTCGCTGGCGGTCTCCGATTACAACCTGGACGGCAAACTCGATATCGCCGTAGCCGCTGGCGGCAGCAATGCGACCGTGCTGTTTGGCGATGGGCTGGGAGCTTTCGGCACCACAACGTTTGGGTCCGGCGGCGGCACGCTGTTCACCAATGTTGTCGCGGTCGATTTGAACGGCGACAACAAACCGGATCTGGTTGTCACCGACGGCAACGACGGGGTCACGGTGCTGCTCAACCAAACCAAGTAGCTGGCATTTTCCGTTCACCTCGATTCGCTGGGCGGCGTGGGATGATTTCTCATGCCGCCCAGACTTTTGTGGAATGCGCCGGGCGCCGGTTTTCAGATCCACTCCCTTTCACAGCCACCACTTGACGACGGCATATCCCCCGCGTAGTATTGCCTCCTGCGGTCGTGGTGCTCCCCCCGAGCGAACGTCCTCTGAATCGCCACCTCGCAATTTCCTTCCAGGAGACTTTATGAAAAGATCTCTGTACACCTCTCTCTCCGTTGTTCTCCTCGGCGCACTCGCCCTGGCGCAAAATGCGGTTCCCTTCGTGCTTCAACCTATT
>Ga0210410_10002294_pt1 | contig 17268 bp, 12 predicted proteins | sample IncBWC4MmetaG_FD_161058 | JGI IMG/M metagenome (GOLD analysis project Ga0210410, IMG submission 161058) | Forest soil microbial communities from Barre Woods Harvard Forest LTER site, Petersham, Massachusetts, United States - Inc-BW-C-4-M | ecosystem: Environmental > Terrestrial > Soil >... | reverse complement strand
TTGCGGCATCAGCAGCTTCTCCGGCAAACCATGGTGGATGGTGCGCAGCCAATTGGCTTGCGGAACCGGTCGCCGCTGGGCGTTCGAGATCGAAATCACCGGAACCGAGGAGAAGGTGGTGAACACCGGCTGGTGCTCGGGCAGGTCCAGCCGGCCGTGCAGGGTGGTCAGGAAGGGGGTCGGCTGCCGCGAGAACAGCGAGAACGGGTAGTAGTCGAGATGGAAGTGCAGGAAGTCGAATTCCTCGTCGTCGCATTTCTGCCGCACGCGCTCCAGCATCACCATGTGCAGCGCGTTGGGATCGCGCACCGCGCCATCGAGGCGCAGTGCCCGCGGCCAGATCGCGTCAAGTTTTGCGGAAGTCTGGGAATCGCCGCTGGCGAACAGCGTAACCTCGTTTCCCAACGCCACCAGTTCCTCGGTCAGCCAGTGCACCACCCGTTCGGTGCCGCCATACAATCGGGGGGGAACAGCCTCCGTCAGCGGGGCCACCTGCGCGATGCGCATCTCTCCGTCTCCTTGTGCTCATGGAATGATTAACAGCCCCGCTTTGCGTCGGCACCGGCATGCCGCAGAGGGAACGTTTTCGCATTTGCGAAGTTCCCGAATGATGCGCACTTCTTCCACATCGCGGTCTTGCGGATGCCGACGCGCCTGATCAGATTTTCGTCAGCCCCTTATGCCGCGGGATTGTCGCGCGGTCATGGCGGCGCGACGGGAACCGACAAGGTGTCCGCAGCATTCGGTCGAAAAAGGTGCATCCGGTCAGGATTTCGCTCTCTTCCAAAGGGTTTCGCTGCTACATGGACAATCTTTCAGGATACGCCCATCACCCGCTTGCTTTCGTTCTGCGCTACCTGCGCAAGCGGCTGACGCCGCACGTCGTCATCTTCGTATCGGTGGTAGCGGCGGTTGCTTGTTCGGTAGGCACGCAATATGGCGTCAAGCATCTGGTCGACGGGTTGTCGGCGGGGCCGGCCCACGCAGGCAGCGTATGGCTGGCATTCGTTCTTCTCATGTCGCTGATTGCGGCCGATAATTTCCTGTGGCGGATTGCAAGCTGGACCGCGAGCTTCACATTTGTGGGAGTGACCGGGGATTTGCGCCGCGACGTCTTCCGGCATCTCACCGGCCACGCGCCGAGCTATTTTTCCGACCGGCTGCCGGGAATGCTGACCAGCCGCATTACCGCCACCTCGAACGCGGTCTTTACCGTGGAGAACATGTTCGTCTGGAATGTGTTGCCGCCCTGCATGGCCACGATCATGGCGATCGCGCTGATTGGAACCGTCAGCCTGCCGATGGCGGCCGGACTGATCGTCATTGCGGGCATCATGGTGTTTGCCATGTTCCGCCTGGCGGCCGCGGGCAAGCCGCTACATGACGATTTCGCCGACAAGGCCGCGGCCGTCGACGGCGAAATGGTCGACGTCGTCAACAATTTGCCGCTGGTGCGGGCATTCTGCGGCTTCAGTTTGGAGCACGACCGGTTTGACGCCACCGTGAACCGGGAACTGACGGCGCGGGGACGCAGTCTTCGCTATCTCGAAAAGCTGCGGATCATGCACGCCGGAATAACGGTTGTGCTGACGATAGCGTTACTCGCCTGGGCGATCGTGCTGTGGCAGCGCGGCGGCGCCACCACCGGCGACGTCGTGCTGGTCTGCACGCTCGGACTTTCCATTCTGAGCGCCACGCGCGATCTGGCGGTAGCGCTGGTCGATGTCACCCAGCATGTCGCCCGCCTGACCGAAGCGATCGCCACCCTGTTGCTGCCGCACGAATTGCGCGACCACCCCGAAGCCGAACCGCTGGTCAAGAGCGGCGCGGCCATCGCCTTCAACAACATTTCATTCCGCTATCCGGGGGGAATTCAGGTGTTCGAAAAGTTCAGCCTCCGCCTTCAACCGGGGCAGCGGGTCGGGCTGGTCGGACAGTCCGGCGGCGGCAAGTCCAGCCTGTTCGTGCTGCTGCAGCGGTTCTACGACGTCCAGCAGGGTCACATCACGATCGACGGCCAGGACATCGCGAGGGTCACGCAGCAAAGCCTGCGTCAGGCGATCTCGGTGGTGCCGCAGGACATCTCGCTGTTCCAGCGCTCGATCCTGGAGAACATTCGCTACGGCCGCCCCAACGCCACCGACGACGAGGTGCTGCGCGCGGCGATCGCGGCGCGCTGCGATTTCGTCGAAACTTTGCCGCAAGGCCTCGCCACCATGGTGGGCGACCGCGGCGTCAAGCTGTCGGGCGGCCAGCGGCAGCGCATCGCGATTGCGCGCGCGTTCCTGAAGGACGCGCCGATCCTGCTGCTGGATGAAGCCACCGCCGCGCTCGACAGCGAATCCGAGGAAGCGATCCGCGAGGCGCTCGGCCGCCTGATGCGGGGACGCACGGTGATTGCAATCGCTCACCGTCTGGCGACGCTGCGCCACTTCGACCGCGTGGTGATGCTGAAGGCCGGCCGTATCATCGAAGACGGTCCGCCGGACCGCCTGATGCAGGGTCAGGGCCCGTACCGCCAACTGGTAACGCAGGAAATGAGCCGGCTCGCCAAACACGCCGCCTGATCCAGTGCTGGCAATTGAGTTCGAGTTGCGTTTAACGTTGGGCGCCCGGGGGGAACCGATCGAGGGCATATGGCAGCCGAAGTCGCAACCCAAATCATCACGGCGCGGATCGTCGAACCGGTAGCGGAATCGCCGTTCTATATCCCGATGACCGGACCCGCGGCGCGGCCGCGGCGCTCGCTCAAGCACGACGACACCTTCATCGTGCTCGACAGCCACGGCGATATCGGTGCGTCCGCCGGCGGGCCGGATGGTCTGTTCAACGCCGACACCCGCTATCTCGCGCGGCTCGAGCTCGTGCTGGACGAGGTGCAGCCGCTCCTGCTCGGTTCCAACCTGCGCGATGACAATTCCTCATTGACCGTCGACCTCACCAATCCCGACGTCTACCGCAATGGGCGGATCGTGCTGCAGAAGGACATGCTGCACATCGTCCGCACGATCTTTCTGTGGCGTGGCACCGCCTACCAGCGGATCGGCGTGCAGAATCATGGCGACCGGCCGGCGAGCTTCGATCTGACGCTGCTGTTCGACAATGATTTCGCCGATCTGTTCGAGGTCCGCGGCGAAAAGCGCCCACGCCGGGGTATCGGCTCCGGCAGGCCGCTCGGTCCGGCGGACGTTTTGCTCGAATACCAGGGGCTCGACGGCAAATCGCGGAGCACGGCGCTGCATTTCGATCCCACGCCGACGCGACTTTCCGTGGGTGCGGCGACCTATCATCTCGATCTGGCGCCGCAGCAGATCTCTTCGCTGTTTGTCGGCGTATCCTGCAACAAGCCCGCCACGTTCAAGCCGGCGCCATTTTTTCGCGGATTGCTGGCGCATCGGCGCGAAATGCGCCGCTCGACGATGGGCGCCGCCAGCATCGAGACCTCGAACAATATATTCAACGAGGTGCTGTGCCAGTCGATGGCCGACCTCAACATGCTGATGACCGATACCCCGCAGGGACGCTATCCCTATGCGGGAATACCCTGGTATTCGACGACGTTCGGCCGCGACGGAATCATCACCGCGCTGCAGATGCTGTGGATCGATCCGCGGGTGGCGCGCGGCGTGCTGCGGCGGCTCGCCTTCTATCAGGCCAAATCGGTCGACCCGCTCGCCGACGCCGAGCCCGGCAAAATCCTGCATGAAATGCGCGGCGGCGAGATGGCCGATCTGCGCGAGGTGCCGTTCGCGCAATATTACGGCAGCGTCGACGCAACGCCACTGTTCGTGCTGCTGGCCGGGCTCTATGTCGAGCGCACCGGCGACACCGAAACGCTGGCTGAGCTGTGGCCTTCGATCGAGGCGGCCCTGCGCTGGATCGATGGCGCCGGCGATCCCGACCGGGACGGATTTGTCGAATACCGCCGCGCTTCGGAACGGGGCCTTGCCAATCAAGGCTGGAAGGATTCCTACGACGCGATCTTCCACGCCGACGGGCGGCTCGCCGAGGGGTATATCGCGCTCGCGGAAGTCCAGGGCTATGTGTTCGCCGCCAAGAAGCTGGCGGCGCGCTGCGCCATGCGGCTGGGACTTTCGGAATTGGCCGGGCAGCTCGTGACCGAGGCGCAGGCGCTTGCCACGCGTTTCGAACAGGCGTTCTGGTGCGAGGAACTCGGCACCTATGCGCTGGCGCTTGACGGCGCCAAGGAACCTTGCAGGGTACGCAGCTCCAACGCCGGGCAGTTGCTGTTCAGCGGCATCATCAGCGAGGATCGCGCCCGTCTGGTCGCGGCCGATCTGATGCGGCCGCATTTTTTTACCGGCTGGGGCATCCGCACCGTCGCGCATGGCGAAGCGCGCTACAATCCGATGTCCTATCACAATGGTTCGATCTGGCCGCACGACAACGCGCTGATCGCGATGGGGCTGGCGCGCTACGGCCTCAAGCATTCGGTCGCCCATTTGTTCAAGGCGCTGTTCGACGCGGCCGCGTACATGGATTTGCGGCGGCTTCCCGAATTGTTCTGCGGTTTTCGGCGCGAAAGACGCCGCGGACCAACGCTCTATCCCGTCGCCTGCGCGCCGCAGGCGTGGGCGAGTGCGACGCCGTTCACGCTGCTCGAGGCCGCGCTCGGGCTCGAATTCGACGCCGCGCGGGGCGAAATCCGGCTGCGCAATCCGCGCCTGCCGGCCTTCCTCAACGAGGTGGTGCTGCGCGATCTCAGATTGGGACCTTCAAGCGTCGATCTGCGGGTCACGCGCCACGGCGATGAGGTGTCGCTGGAGGTCCTGCGCACACGTGGCCGGATCCAGGTGTCGATCGTGCTGGCGCATTGAGGTCAGCTTGACCGGAGGAGGCCGCATGCGCTTTGCGCGTCTGTTCATTTTCATCACAGCCATTGTCGCGCTGGCGGTTGCCGCGTCGCAGGCGCAACAGGACACATCCCCGCCGCAGGCGGGCACCAACGCGCCGCAGCCGGCGCAGCAACCAACTGCGGCCACTCCCGCTGCACCGAAGGAAGCGGCGCCGCCGCCCTCGGTCACCATCATCGGCGCCAAGGAAGCGCACGGCGTACTCGGACGTGACGTCCGCAGCCCGACCGACGAGGATATGGGGCATATCGTCGACGTCATCGTCGATCGCGCCGGCGTGGTGCGTGCCGCGGTGATCGATTTCGGCGGCTTCCTCGGCGTCGGCAGCCGCAAGATCGTGGTCGACTGGAACGCGCTGCACTTCGGCCACGTCGCCAACAAGGCCGACAGCATCACGCTCGAATTGACCAAGGACCAGGTAACCGCAGCGCCCGAATACAAGGAGGATCAGCCGATCGTGGTGCTTGGCACAGCTGGCAGCCTGAAGCCGCTGCTGTTCGATCCCTGAACAAGTTGAACGATCATGCTGTTCATGGGTTCATCCCGTTCGATTGACAGGATTGATGGTGACCGCCACGGCGGCAAGGCTGTTCCATCGCCGGTATCGGACCAGCCGGCGGGCAAAATAAAGGCAACGCCCTCACGTCAGAGCCTGCGTGGGCTGGACTGGTTCATTTTCTTCCTCGCCGATGTGCAGACCGGATTCGGCCCGTTCATCGCGGTCTACCTGACGACGCAGAAATGGACGCAGGGCCAGATCGGCCTTGTCCTGTCGATCGGCGGCATCGTGGGATTGATCGGACAGATGCCCGGGGGCGCTATCGTCGATGCAGCCCGTTCCGAACGGCTGGTCGCCGGCCTTGCAGTCGCGACCATCGGGATGGCTGCGCTCGCCTATGCGCTATGGCCGATCTTTCCGGTGGTGGTGACGGCTGCGACGCTGCACGCCGCCGCAAGCTGCGTGCTGGGTCCGGCCATCGCCGCGATCAGTCTCGGCCTGGTCGGACCGCTGGCGATGGGTGAGCGGCTTGGGCGCAATGCCCGCTTCGCCTCGCTCGGCAACGGAAGCGCCGCGGCCGTGATGGGCACGGCAGGTTATCTGCTGTCGAGCCGCTCGGTGTTCCTCGTCACCTTTATCCTGGCGTTTCCGACGCTGCTGGCGCTGGCGCGCATCCGCGAACGGGAAATCGACGTGGCCCAGGCGCACGGCGCGGTGGTACGCGAGGTGCCTGATGCCCGCGCAACCAGCGTTCTCAGCCTGGTCCGCCAGCGCCCGTTGCTGATCTTCGCCTTGAGCGTGCTGCTGTTGCAACTCGCCAACGCGGCGATGCTTCCGCTGATGGCGGGCGTGGTGACGACCCGGTCGAGCCAGTGGGCGCCGGTATTGATCGCAGCCTGCATCATCGTGCCGCAGGCCATCGTCGCCATGGTGTCGCCATCGGTCGGACGCCTGGCCCAGCAATGGGGGCGGCGGCCGCTGCTGCTGCTCGGTTTTGGCGCGCTGGCGATTCGCGGCGTGCTGTTTGCGACGGTGCACGATCCCTATTTGCTGGTCGCGGTGCAGGTCTTCGACGGCGTTACCGCCGCCGTCTTCAGCGTGATGATTCCGTTGATCGTCGCCGATGTTGCATTCGGCAGCGGCCACTTCAATCTGGCGCAGGGTATTGTCGGCACCGCCACCGGTATCGGCGCATCGCTGAGCACCGTCCTCGCCGGCTATGTCAGCGACAGGTTCGGCAGCCCTGTCGCCTTTACCGGGCTCGCCGGCGTTGCCGCTTTGGGCCTCGCCATGATCTGGTTCGCGATGCCGGAGACGCGGCGGAGCGCGGCTGATCGATGGAAATGACCTTGCATTTGGATCAATCGGCGTAACAAACTCGAATTATCCGCAAATATCATGAAGCGCGACGGCGATCGGAAACTGCGTCATGGATAACGTTCAACACAGTCAATCTTCGGGAGGCTTCAAACGGCTGCGCGGGACACTGCCCGGGCAGGTCGTTCTGGTGCTGCAGGGCGGCGGCGCGCTGGGGTCGTATCAGGCCGGCGTCTATCAGGCCTTGCATGAAGCCGGGATCGAGCCGGACTGGATTATCGGCACCTCCATCGGTGCGATCAACGCCAGTCTCATCGCCGGCAACGCGCCCCAAGACCGGTTGCCAAAGCTGCGGCAATTCTGGGAGCGGGTGGAGCAGCGTCCGATCTGGAGTTTTCCGGCGATGTTTTGCGGCGTGAGCGAAACGCTGTCCCATTGGTCGACGCTGGCCAATGGCATTCCGGGATTCTTCAGGCCCAATCCGCTTGCCTTTGCCGGCGCGGATTTTCCGCTTGGCGCCGACAACGTCGGATATTACTCGACCGAACCGCTCGAGCAGACTCTCAACGAGCTCGTCGACTTCGATCTCGTCAACCGCTGCCTGCCCCGACTGACGGTTGGCGCCGCCCATGTCCGAACCAGCCAGATGCGATATTTCGACAGCCGCGATTGCCGTCTTGGCGTCAGGCACATCATGGCGTCGGGTGCGTTACCGCCCGCGTTTCCTCCTGTTCGCATCGACGGCGAGCTGTATTGGGACGGCGGCATTCTGTCGAATACGCCGACCGAGGCGGTATTCGACGATAACCCCCGCAAGAACTCCCTGATCTTCTCCGTCCATATGTGGAACCCGCTGGGTGCCGAGCCGACGACGCTGGCGGAGGTGCTCAATCGGCAGAAGGACGTGCAGTATTCCAGCCGGCTCGCGAGCCATATCACCCGCCTGGAGCAGGCGCACCGGTTGCGCCATGTCATCAACGAACTTGCGGCCAGAATCCCGGAGGCCGAACGCAACAGCGAGGCGGTGCGTGAGCTGGCCGGATACGGCTGTTCGACGCAGATGCATGTGGTGCTGCTGCAGGCCCCGCAGCTTGAGCGGGAGAACCACACCAAGGATATCGATTTCAGCCCGTCCGGCATCAGGCAGCGCTGGGACGCAGGCCATGCCCACACCAAGGCGGCTCTCGATCGCGCGCCATGGGTGGGCGAGTTCGATCCGCTGTGGGGGGTGATCGTTCACGAGCAGATGTTGCCCAAGGCCGCCGAATGACAACCCGGCCTGTCTCGCCGGGCGCGCGATCAGGAGGACAGCGCCTTCCGATACAGCGCGCCGTATAGCGCCGCGGAAATATCCCAGCTGAACGACCGCGACATCGCGCTGCGGCGCATCGAATAGAGGCGATCCTTGGCCATGAAGGTCGCAAACGCGCGCCTGATGCCGCCGAGGAAGGATTCGGTCGACGGCGAATCGAACAGGAATCCGGTTTCGCCGTCGGTGATGGTTTCGGCGAGCCCCCCGGTCTGGTGGCCGATCGGCAGCGATCCGAATTTCTGCGCATACATCTGGCTCAGCCCGCACGGCTCGAAGCGCGACGGCATCAGCGTGAAATCGCTGCCGGCAAAAATCCGCCGCGCCTGTCCGTCGTTGAAGCCGATCACGACCCCGATCGCATCCGGCCTGCGGCGATGGGCGTCGACCAGCGCCTGCTCGATCTCGGGCTCGCCCGAGCCGGTGACGATGATCTGCCCGCCGGCGTCGATGATCTCGTCGGCAGCCGACAGCACGAGATCGACGCCCTTCTGATGAACCAGGCGGGCCACCAGGCCGAAGATCGGACCGCGCGACAGCGCCAGACCGAACTGCTGGCGGACGTAATCCGAGTTCGCCTGCTTGCCCTCCCAGTCGCCGGGGGCAAACGGCTGCGCCAGTTGCGCGCAGACCCGCGGATCCCAGCTTTCGTCGATGCCGTTCAATATTCCCGTCAACTGCTCGGCATCGGAGCGGCGGCGCAGCAGCCCTTCGAGCCCGCAGCCGAGCTCCGGCGTGGTGATCTCCCTGGCGTAGGTCTCGCTGACGGTGGTCAGGTGCGAAGCATAGATCAGGCCGCCCTTGAGGAAGGACAGTTTGTCGTAGAACTCCAGCCCGTCGATATGGAAGGAGGCCTCGGGCGCGCCGATCCGGCGCAGCGACTCTTTTGGGAACAGGCCCTGATAGGCCAGGTTGTGGATGGTCAGGATGGACGGGATCTTGACTTCGTTCCAGGCGAGGTAGGCCGGCACCAGCGCAGCCTGCCAGTCATTGGCGTGCACCAGGTCCGCTGCCCAATTCTTGTCCAAACTGCCTGCCGCGAGCTGGGCAGCCACCGAGGCAAGCCGTCCGAAACGCACATCGTTATCAGGCCAATCCCGGCCCGACGCGTCGCCATAGGGATTGCCGGGACGGTCATAAAGTTGCGGACACAGCACAACGTAAACCGGCATGCCGTCCCTGGTCGATGCGAGGCCGAGCTTGCAGGCGGGCATCTGGGCCAGCGGCGGACATTGGCCAACGATCTGAATATGGGCGAGTTGTTCGACAACATCGCTGTAGCCCGGCAGCAGGATTCTGACGTCGCTCCAGAGCCGAAGCGCCCGGGGCAAGGCCGCCGATACGGCCGCGAGCCCGCCCACCCGGACGAAGTCGTCCATCTCCGTCGTGACGAACAGTACTCTCAAAGAACGCCCTCTCGGCCGCGCCGGCTCAATATTATGCAAGAATGGTTCCAGTTTATCTGGTGACAGATAGGAGGCCGGGCAGGCCGTTGCCAGCGGCTCCCGTGCGGGGAATCGCTTCCCCAGTTGAGCTCGGCAATTTAGGGTCACGCCTGGCCAAGCGCCGGGCAAGACGCTGGTCCAAGGGAGTTTGGGATGACGATAGCTGGCAACGGTGAGGCTAATTTGACAAAGGCCTTCGGCGGTCTTCGGGTGCTGGATTTTTCGACCACGATCGCCGGCCCGCATTGCGCCCGGATGCTGGCGGACATGGGGGCCGAGGTCATCAAGATCGAATCCGCCGACGGCGAGACGATGCGAACCCGTCCCCCCGTCCGCAGCGGCTGCTCCACCACCTTCGGCCAGCTCAATGTCGGCAAGAAAAGCCTGATTCTCGATCTGAAGTCGCCGGATGCGATCGAGATCATCCGAAGGCTTGTCGCCGGCACCGATATCCTGGTCGAGAATTTTCGCCCGGGCGTGATGCGACGATTGCAGCTCGATTACGGCGCGCTGCGCGAACTCAACCCGAAACTGATCTATTGTTCGATCTCCGGCTACGGCCAGACCGGGCCATCGGCCGAATTGCCGGCCTACGCCCCCGTCATCCATGCGGCTTCGGGTTACGACATGGCGCACCTCGCCTACCAGCCCGGGCGATCGCGGCCGGACTATTGCGGCATCTATCACGCCGACGTGCTCACCGGCGTCTATGCGTTCGGCGCCATCTCGGCGGCGTTGTACCAGCGCCACGCCACCGGAAGCGGCCAGCACATCGACGTCTCGATGCTGGAATCGATGCTGAGCCTGACCCTGAACGAAATGCAGTGGTCGCAATTCCCGGTGAAGCAAACCCAGCGGCCGATGTTCGGACCGGTGGAAACCGCTGATGGCTACGTGATGCTGGCCATCGCCAGCGAGAAGACCGTCGAGGGTTTGTTCAAGGTCATCGGTCATCCCGAATGGATGACGGACCCGCGCTTTGCGATATATTCCGACCGCCGCGAGCATTGGGGAGATCTGATGGACGGCGTCGAGACGTGGTCGCGCACCCTCACAACCCAGAAATGTCTGGCCGCGCTGAATGGCGCCGGCGTGCCCTGTTCGGCCTATCGCACCGTCGCCGAAGCCTTGCGCGATCCGCAGATCGCCCATCGCGGCGCGCTGACCGAGGTGCAGGATGGCGGTGGCACGTTCAAGGTATTGAACCTGCCGTTTCGCATGTCGGGAACCGACGTCTCGGCGGGAAAGCGGATATCGACTTTGGGCGAACATACCGTTGCGCTGCTGAAGGAGGCCGGTCTTTCGGACGACAAAATCGCGGCCTTCTCGGGCAAACCGCTGATGGCGGAATTGCGCTGACGGCAAGCACGTCTCAACGACATCACATTTCACCTGCGGTCTTGCCGGGGCGGGCGATTCCAGCCAATCTGACACGCAGTCATCGCGATCCGGAATACCGGGCGGACGACATCCAGGAGGGAGCATCCAATGACGGCGGTATCGCGCGCGCGCGGCTTCGGACGAATTTTCCTTGTGACGGTATTTGGCGTTGGCCTGTTCGCAGGTGCCGCCAACGCCCAAAAGCAGGGGGGCAGCATCACGGTCGGCCTCGAGCTCGATATTCCCGGCTTCGATCCGCTCAAGGTCGGCGTGTTCGATACCTCGGCGGAAACCGCGGCCGCCGCGATTTTCGATACGCTCACCACGCTCGACGACAAGGGCGAGCCGCAACCAAAACTCGCGCTTTCCTGGACCCACTCGGACGATTTCAAGACCTGGACCTTCAAGCTGCGGCCCGGCGTCAAATTCCAGGACGGCACGCCGTTCAATGCTGAAGCGGTGAAGGCCAATTTCGACCGGCAGAAGGACCCGGCCAACAAATGCCGCTGCGCCTTCTACATTTCCGGAACCCACGATCTGCAGGCGCCCGACGAGCTGACCGTGGTCTATAACCTGAACGATCCCTCGGCAAACCTGCCGGCGCTTCTGACCTTGCAGAGCTCGAACAACGTCATCCAGTCGCCGACGGCATGGAAGACCAAGGGCGACGACTACAACCGCAATCCCGTCGGCACCGGACCCTATATCCTGAAGTCGTGGACCGCGGGCGACCGCATGGTGCTCGAACGAAATCCGGACTACTGGAACAAGGGCCATCCCTATCTCGACCGGATCGTACTGAAGCCGTTGCCGGACGCACAGTCGCGTTTCGCCAGCCTGCAATCCGGCGAAGCCGATATCGTCTGGGACGACGAATACGATGCCGACAATATCGCCAAGGCGAAGGGCGACCCCAAGATGACGGTCCACACCTATGCCGGGTCCGGCGCCTCGGTCTACGCCTTCAACACCAAGGTCGCCCCGTTTGACGACGTCCGTGTCCGCCAGGCCCTGGTGATGGCGATCGATCGCAAGAAGATGTCGCAGGCAATCACCAATGGCTTGAGCCGGACGGCCTCCAATCCCTACGGCGACGGCTCCTGGGTCAAGTGCACGAACGACGGCGCGCTGCCCAACGACGTCGAGAAGGCCAAGGCGCTGATCAAGGACTACGGCAAGCCGGTCGATTTCAAGATGATCGTCACCGCGACGCCGCGCGGCCGCACCGTCGGTCAGGTGCTGCAGCAGTTCTGGAAGCAGGTCGGCGCCAACATGGAGATCGAGCAGGTCGATCAGGCCACCATCGTGCCGCGCGCCTTCATGCGGCAGTTTCAACTGACGCCCTGGCGGATCATCGACCTCGCCGATCCCGACCCGCAAATGTACGCCAATTTCCACACCGGCAGTCCGGTTGCGCTCGCCAACTACTCCAATCCCGAACTCGACCATTTGCTCGAGCATGCGCGGACCACCGCCGATATCGCCGCGCGGACCGAGGATTATTGCGCGATCAGCCGGCTGATCAACAAGGAGGCGATCTGGTTCTGGACCTTCCAGAACACCTACTACGCGATCTCGAGCGCCCGGTTGAAGGGTTTGCCCAAGATCTACGGCGGGGTGATCGACGTCTCCGGCGTCTGGATGGAATAGTCCGACATGCTGGGCTTCATCGCGCGACGGCTGCTGTACCTGCTCCCGGTTCTGGTTGCGGTCTCGCTGCTGACGTTCCTGATCGCGTCGCTGTTGCCGGGCGATCTCGCTTACGTGATCCTCGGCGATCAGGCGACGCCGGAGAAGGTCGAGGCGTTGCGCCATGACATGGGACTCGATCAGCCGATCTGGTGGCGCTACATCGGCTGGCTCGGCCACGTGTTGGAGGGCGATTTCGGCCGCTCCTTCCGCACCGGACAGACCGTGTTGCAGGCGGTGTCCGAGCGGCTGCCGGTGTCGCTTGAATTGATGTTCCTGGCGGAGATTCTGGGACTCGCGATCGGCGTTCCCCTCGCGATTGCCTGCGCGGTGCGCAGCGGCAGCGCCTTCGACCGCTTCATGACCGGCAGCGCCTTTGGCATGCTGTCGGTGCCGACCTTCCTGTCCGCGATCCTGTTGATCTACCTGTTCGCGGTACAGCTGCACTGGCTGCCGGCGACCGGTTACGTGCCGTTCGAGGAAGACCCGGTCGGCAATTTGCGCTTCTTCGTTTTGCCGGCGCTGACCCTGGCGCTCGCCGAATGGCCCGGCATCATGCGCGTTCTGCGTTCCGACATGATCGCGACCCTGCAGGAGGACTACATTGCGCTCGCCAAGGCCAAGGGCCTGACATCGTCGCGCATCCTTTTCGTGCATGCCCTGAAGCCGTCGTCGCTGACCCTGATCACGATCACCGGCATCAATATCGGCCGCCTGATCGGCGGCGCCGTGATCGTGGAAACCATCTTCGCGCTGCCGGGGATCGGCCGGCTTCTGGTCAGCGCGATCGGCACCCGCGACCTGGTCATCCTGCAGGGTGTGGTGCTGGTCGTCGCCGGCGGCTTCGTGCTGATGAACTTCATTGTCGACATGCTCTATGCCGTCCTCGATCCCAGGATCCGTCATGGCCACGCTTGAACTCACCATCGACGAGGATGTCGTTGCCGGTCCGGTTGCACGGAAACGGCGGCTGGGGCCGTTGTTCTGGGCGGCAATCGTCTGGATGATCTTTGTTTTCGCCGCCGCGGCATTGGCAAGCGTGTTGCCGTTGCCCAGTCCGACCGACATGGACATGCTGGAACGCCGGGCGCCCGCCTCGATGCTGCACTGGCTCGGCACCGACGGCCTCGGACGGGACGAGCTGGCGCGGCTGATCTTTGGCGCGCGCATCTCGCTCACCGTCGGCGTTTGCGCGCCGGTCATAGGGATCACCATCGGCGGCGCGCTTGGCATGCTGGCCGGATATTTTCGCGGCCGCTTCGAGCAGATCGTGGTCGGCAGCATGGACGTGCTGTTGGCGTTTCCGCCGCTGATCCTGGCGCTGGCCGTCACCGCGTATCTCGGGCAATCGATCCTCAACCTCACCTGCATTCTCGGCGTGCTCGGCATTCCCACCTTCATGCGGGTCGCCCGCGCGGCAACCTTGACGTTGACGCGGCGCGAATTCGTTATCGCGGCGCAAGCGCTCGGCGCCACCCATGCGCGCATCCTTCTGCGCGAGCTTCTACCCAACGTCCTCCTGCCACTGCTCGCCTTCTTCCTGCTCGGCGTTGCCGTCTTCATCGTCGTTGAGGGGGCACTGTCCTTCCTGGGTCTAGGGGTGCCGCCGCCGATCTCGAGCTGGGGCAGCATGATCGGCGAGGGGCGCGAGAGCCTGGATGTGGCGCCCCGGCTCGCCTTCCTGCCCGCGATCGCGATGTTCCTGACCGTGCTCTCCTTCAATCTGGTCGGCGATACGCTGCGCGCGCTCACCGATCCGCGGCAGGGCGCGCTGTGAACCAGTCCGCGTTGCTTTCCGTCGAGGACGTCTCGGTCGACCTGCCGACCCCGCGCGGCAATCTGCGTGCGGTCGATCGTGTCGACCTCACCGTCGGCGCCGGCCGCACCCTTGGCGTGGTCGGCGAATCCGGTTGCGGCAAGACCATGCTGTCGCGTGCGGTGCTGCAACTGCTGCCGAAGAAGGCGAAGCTTTCCGGCCGCGTGATGTTCGACGGGCAGGACCTCGTCCGGCTCGATCCCGAACGGCTGCGCAAGCTGCGCGGCCGCTCGCTCGCGGTGGTGTTCCAGGACCCGATGACCTCGCTCAATCCGGTGCTGACGATCGGCACGCAATTGATCGAAACGCTGCAGGAGCATCTCGAACTCGACAGCCAGGCCGCGAAGGCGCGCAGCGTGGAGCTGCTGGCCGCCGTCGGCATTCCCGCGCCGGAACAGCGACTGACGCAGTATCCGCACCAGCTTTCCGGCGGCATGCGGCAGCGGGTCGCGATCGCGATTGCGCTGTCCTGCGAGCCGAAACTCCTGATCGCCGACGAGCCGACCACCGCGCTCGACGTCACCATCCAGGCCCAGATCCTCGATCTGCTGGCGCGCGAGCAGCGCCGCCGCCATATGGCGATGATCCTGATCACCCATGATCTCGGCGTCGTCGCCGGTCGCACCGACGAGGTCGCGGTGATGTATGCCGGCCGCGTCGTCGAACGGGCGCCGACCGCGGCGCTGTTCAAGAACATGCACATGCCCTACACCGAGGCGCTGCTCGCGGCGATCCCGAAGATCGATGCCGCTCCACACACGCCATTGCCGGCGATCTCCGGGCGCCCGCCCGATCCGACCCGCCCCATTCAAGGCTGCTCGTTCTCGCCGCGCTGCCGCTATGCGGCCGGGCCATGCCATCGCGAGAAGCCCGCGCTCACGGCAACCGAATCGGCCGATCATCAATACGCCTGCTTCCATCCGATTCAGCTCGCAGCCGGCGTTGACGCGTAATGCAGGACCTCTCGCCATCTTCATCGCGCGATCCCCTGCTCAAGGTGGAGAACCTCGTCGTCGAATATTCGGTCGGCGGCCGCATTATCCATGCGGTGTCCGGCGTCAGCCTGGAAGTCGCGCGCGGCGAGACGCTCGGGCTGGTCGGCGAATCCGGCTGCGGCAAGTCGACGCTCGGCCGCGCGGTGCTGCAACTGCGCCGGGCGGTGTCGGGACGCGTGCTGTTCGACGGCCACGATCTCACGGCGATGCAGGGCGACGCCCTGCGCAAGATGCGCCGGCGCGTGCAGCTGATTTTTCAGGACCCGATCGCCTCGCTCAATCCGCGGCGGCGGATCGGCGATATCGTCGCCGAGCCGCTGGTGATCGCCGGTGTTGCGGATCCCGCCAAGCGGCAGGAGCTGGTTTCCGAGGTGCTCAGCGCGGTGGGGCTCGATCCCGGCCTCGTGGCCGGACGGCTGCCGCATGAATTTTCCGGCGGGCAATGCCAGCGCATCTGCATCGCCCGCGCGCTGGTGCTCAATCCCGAATTCATCATCTGCGACGAGCCGGTCTCGGCGCTCGACGTTTCGATCCGCGCGCAGATCCTCAATCTCCTGGAGGATATGAAGTCGCGGTTCGGCCTGACGCTGCTGTTCATCGCCCACGATCTCGCGGTGGTGAAGGCGGTGAGCGACCGCGTTGCCGTGATGTATCTCGGCCGGCTGTGCGAGGTCGGCCCGTCGGAGCAGCTGTTTGCGCATCCGGCACATCCCTATACCGCGCTTCTGATCGAGGCGATCCCGGTGCCCGATCCGGATGTGCGCCCCGCCGAAAGCGTGCCGGTCGGCGAGCCGCCGTCGCCGATGGCGCCACCCTCGGGCTGCCGTTTCCGCACCCGCTGCCCGCGCGCCGACCAGCGCTGCCGCGACGAAGTGCCGGAGCTTCGGCCCGTCGCGCCGGATCAATATGTTGCCTGCCATCATCCATTGATCGCGGCCGGCTAACGCTCTAACAACGGCACACCGAGGCGTGGCAAATTCCGCCCAAGAGCAAGAACGATCGGGAGGGACGCGATGAAGAGCTTTATGGTGGCCGATTTCAACGCTCCGCTGAAAGAGGTGGATGCGCCGACGCCGCAGCCGCAGGGTACGCAGGTGCTGATCAAGGTAAAGGCGGCCGGCGTCTGCCACAGCGACCTGCACATCTGGGAAGGCGGCTACGATCTCGGCCATGGCCGCAAGCCGCTCTCGTTGAAGGATCGCGGCGTGTCGCTGCCGCGCACCATGGGCCATGAGACGGCAGGCGAGGTGCTGGCATTCGGGCCGGAGGCCAAGGCGGTCGCCGGCGAACTCAAGATCGGCGACGTCGCGCTGGTCTATCCCTGGCTCGGCTGCGGCAAATGCGAGGTGTGCCTCGCCGACCAGGAGAATATGTGCCTGAAGCCCGCCGCGCTCGGCGTCTATTGCGATGGCGGCTATGCCGACCATATGACGGTGCCGCATCCGAAATATCTTCTCAATTTGAAGGGCCTCGATCCCGTCACCGCGGCGCCTTACGCCTGCTCCGGTGTCACCACCTACAGCGCGCTGAAGAAGGTCGAGGCCGACTTCGACACGCCGATCGTGATCTTCGGCGCCGGCGGGCTTGGCCTGATGGCGCTGTCGCTGTTGAAGGCGATGGGCGGCAAGGGCGCCATCGTCGTCGATATCGACGCCAAGAAGCGTGAGGCGGCTGAGGCGGCCGGCGCGCTGGCGACCGTCGACGGCTCCGCGCCCGACGCGCTCGAGCAGCTCGCGCAAAAGGCCGGCGGCCCGATCCGCGCGGTGATCGATCTCGTCGGCAACGCCAAGACCACGCAACTCGGGTTCGACTGCCTGACCAAGGGCGGCAAGCTCGTGATCGTCGGCCTGTTCGGCGGCGGCGCGCCATGGGCGCTGCCGCTGATCCCGATCAAGGCGATCACCATCCAGGGCAGCTATGTCGGCAATCTGCGCGAGACTGCCG